>ENA-UOTW01000016-UOTW01000016.1-synthetic-metagenome-genome-assembly--contig:-NODE-16-length-77485-cov-3.245641_pt1 | contig 77485 bp, 80 predicted proteins | sample MGYA00238141_ERZ746978 | MGnify/ENA primary metagenome ERZ746978 (study PRJEB28755, sample SAMN02352454) | synthetic metagenome | study: EMG produced TPA metagenomics assembly of the Artificial... | reverse complement strand
CCGCATAACGAACTTACTCTTTTTTCATTGTCTACTTGACGGGGCTACTACCAGGGAGCAACCTCTTTTTTTCTTTTTGTTTTATGCAAAATTCGTCTAAGCTTACGAAATAACTGGTTTACTTGGCGAAGCAGGATTGGTGACTAGTAAGCCAAGTCGTGCAGACATTTTGACAAATACCGGGTAAGCAATCAACGACAGCAAGACACCTTTGATAATGTTAAAAGGTACAATACCAAGCAAGATCATGCTCCACAGACTTTCCATATGGAACATCTGCAGTAATTGCTCTATCGAAATTGAGTAGAGTACCGCATAGAAAGGTAACAATAAAAAGTAGTTTGCCATAGCCATAATCACTGTCATAACAAGCGTACCTGCCGATAGCCCCAAAACAAAACCGACTTTATTTTTATATAAACGCTGTGTATAAACAGCCAAAAACACAAAGCTACCGCCTGCCAGCGTATTCGCAATTTCTCCAATAATAAAACCATCTGTGTTTTTTAGCAGAAGATGCAAGCCATTCTTTAAGACTTCAATGAGTACTCCCGCTGCTGGGCCAAAGACAAGCCCGCCAATAATGGCTGGCACCGTACTAAAATCAAGCTTTAAAAAAGTCGGCATCAACGGCACATGAAACTCCAGATAGTACAAAAGAAACGCAATGGCTGAAAGCATAGGGATTGTAACTAGCTTTCTCAGACGCTGTCTTTGAATCGTGTGACTTGTTTTTCCTTGCATGTTGACCATCCTCTCTTTTTCTTTCTCCTTCTTGAGAGATGGCAACAGCAATCCGCAACCACGTGTTATTTTTTCACTCTACTGCCAAACAAACTTACGACGACTGTTCCGCTCTTAGAAAAGAATAAAAAAGCCCCTAAAAAAGCATCATGCTTCTTCAGGGGCATACTGACGATCTTTACCATAATCCAGAGGGTATAGGGAAACAAAGGTCTGTTTATCGAGCAGTCCTCTCCCTCAGCCGACACAACAAAATAAGCACGTGTGCATCGTACTGTCGTCATCCTTCTCCCATCCAGACTGTACTGTCGGCTCTGGATTCTCACCAGATCCTGCACACTTCTGCCTCATTTCAGCAAAAGTGGCTCGCGGGCTAACGCTCGATATGCGCATCCCCGCCGGTCGGGAATTTCACCCTGCCCCGAAGGAATTGTGAAATTTTTCTCACGCAATTATTATACTCTGAAATTCCACGTATGACAATATCATTTTATGAAGCTATTCCTCACGAGCCTGCACCGCTATATTTTTTAACCCCTTGGTTCCAGATTAAAATCCCTAAGGTAAAAAAGATGATTCCCATCACAGGCGTTAGCATTGTGTACCCATATAAATCCTCTTTTTTCAAAAAATAAGCTGAAGGATAGAAGCCTACAAATGCGAATGGCAAAATCCATTTCAATAAAATTGCGATTGCATTGTTGTAAATGTCTACTGGATATCGCCCATAGTTTTGAATATTCCAGATCATAGGAGCAATTCCCGTACGTGAGTCGCTATAAAAGCTCACGGATGCTATTGCAGTATAAACACCTCCGTAGATCAAGGTACTACTCAATACTAACAGGATAAAGATAATGGGATCGTACCAGGAGATTGTAAGCTGTAGCTTCCATCCTGCATACAGCATAATTAACAGCCCCGTCAGAACTCCAAATATACGATCTGGTGAAATGGATTCCAACGAAATTTGCGCCAAATGATTGACTGGCCGCGTCAAGATGCGATCCATCTCTCCTCTGATAATATAGCGCTCATTAAAATCCCAAAAACCAAAAAACATCGTAAACAAGGCATATGGAACTAAAAAGTATCCATAAATAAAAATAATCTCATACATCGTCCAGCCCTGAATGTTTGGAACATGTGTAAATACAACTAAAATGAATACCAGATTTAACAGTTCACTTACGATATTGGACAGCAATTCAACGATGAAGTTGGCCCGATACGACAGTTTTACTTTAAAATACTGGCTGAGATAATCTTGAAACAAACGTATAACTTGCCCCATCTGGCTATCCTCCTTGCACGACCAAATTTCGTTTTGCACGTTGCCACAACAGAATAATTGGTATAAATAATAACGCGATCCAAATAACCTGTGTGCTAATTGCTATCCAGGCTTTTTCACCATGGAGTGCCCCTGTAAAAATCATACTAGGCGTAAAATTGATAGCCTGAAACGGCAGATATTGTAAGATCGTTTGGGTGACTCCAGGAAAAAAGCTAATCGGAATAACAACACCTGACAGCAAATCTACCACCATGCGTTTTGCCATAATCATTCCTTCATTTCTCATGAAGAAAAATGTTAGTAGGCCTGTGAGCAAATTAATTTGGGTATTTACCACAAAACCAAGTAACAAACTTACACTGTACATCCCCCATATTTCCCCACTGTTTGGAAACTCGAACGGAATGAACAACCGAACAATGAGAAGTCCCGGAAAAGCAAAAAACACAAGGCGAAAAATCCCTTCTCCCAAGGCTTGTGCTGTTTTGACTGACAGGTAATTATAAGGACGAATTAGCTCAATAGCTACTTTCCCTTCTCTGACATCCTGACCTATTTCTTGGTCGATATTGTTAAAGTAGAATGCACGAGACATCCAAGCAATTGCTACATAAGAGGTCATTTGAACCAAAGACATACCAACGAGATTGTCCTGCCCGGAATAGATTGCCCCCCACAAGAAGTAATAAGCTCCGATATTAATCGCATAAATGATGATCCCGCTGTAGTAATTTACCCGGTAAGCAAGCAGGGTCAGAAAGCGAATTCGTATCAGCTCTTGATAAAGTTTCCACATGCTAAAATCCCCCGCTTGTCGTCGAGTAAATGTTACGTACAATCTCTTCCGTGGAGGTTTCTTTGATTGTTACATCGGTTAGTTCAAAGCTAGCCATCACTTGCGTCAAAATGGCCGGTAGCTTTTCATGTTGAAAAGAAACAGATAGGGAGTATGCATTAATCCCCTCAATACTGCATTCAAACTCAGATAAAGTAGCCCGCAGATTCTCGGTAGTCATTTTTTGTTTAAATTGGAATACTACTTCGGTTTTATTCCCCCAGCGTTCCTTCAAATCAGTTAAGAGTCCGTCAAAAATCAACTTGCCGCTGTCCATCACTAAGACACGTTTACACAATGCCTCAATATCAGATACATCGTGTGTAGTAAGCAAAACGGTGGTATTTTCCGTTTCGTTTAGACTTTTTAGGAAGTCACGAATCTTTTGTTTTACCAGTACATCTAAGCCTACTGTTGGCTCATCAAGGAACAGCAGCTTCGGTTTATGAATAAGAGCAGCAGCGATTTCACAGCGCATTCTCTGTCCAAGACTTAATTTACGAACAGGCTGCTGAATAAATGAGCCCATGTCTAATTCTTCTATTAACCGATCCTGCCACGCCTGTCCTGCTACCTCATCTACCTTATAGACCCGGCGCAATAGACGAAACGACTCTAATGGAGACAAGTCCCACCACAGTTGTGAACGTTGCCCAAAAACAACCCCGATGGACTCAACATATTTTTCTCGATCCCGGTGCGGATGATAACCATTAATTAAAATCTCTCCGCTAGAAGGGGTTAAAATGCCTGTCAGCATTTTGATAGTTGTTGATTTACCGGCTCCATTTTCACCAATTAAGGCAAACATCTCACCTGCTTGTACCTCGAAGCTAAGCTCATGAACAGCACGAACTGTTTTATATTCTCGTTGAAAGAGATCGCGAAAAGCACCAGACAAGCCATTGCGAGCTTGGTGAATGCGAAATACTTTCTCTAATTGCGTAACATTTATCATATTTCTCGCGTTCCTTCCTCTCCTGCTTTATGGTGTAACTGCCACGATAGATAGTGTATATGAGCCAAAGACAACTTGCAAAAAGAAACTTGCCCCAAATACACTTGGTATCCTATGTTATGATAAAAGGGTTGAAAAAGGAGTGAAAGAAATCATGAATCGTGAACAATCAACTAAACTGCATGAACAAGCTTACGGTGTTATTGTCGGGGGCGTAAACAGCCCTTCCCGTTCGTTTAAGGCCGTTGGTGGCGGTTCTCCTGTCGTCATGGCAAAAGCACAAGGAGCTTATTTTTGGGACGTAGATGGAAATAAATACATAGATTATCTGGCAGCGTACGGTCCCATCATTACTGGGCATGCTCATCCACACGTTACAAAGGCAATCGTGGACGCGGCACAAAATGGCACACTGTATGGTACGCCAACTCCTTGGGAGATTACCTTTGCTGAGATGATTCGGGAAGCAATTCCTTCCATGGAGCGTATTCGTTTTAATAACTCAGGTACAGAATCTGTTATGACGTGCATTCGTGTAGCTCGTGCCTATACCAATCGCACAAAAATCATTAAATTCGCTGGTTGCTACCACGGCCATTCTGATTTAGTCCTAGTAGCTGCCGGTTCTGGTCCTTCCACACTAGGTATTCCAGATAGCGCTGGTATCCCACAAAGCATTGCTAACGAGGTTATTACTGTTCCATTTAATAATGTTGACGCATATAAAGATGCGCTAGAAAAATGGGGACATGAAATTGCTGCTGTTTTAGTCGAGCCAATTGTTGGTAACTTCGGTATCGTAATGCCTCAAAAAGGCTTCCTGGAAGAAGTTAATCGCCTGACTCACGAGGCCGGAGCCCTTGTGGTGTATGACGAGGTAATCACTGCCTTCCGCTTCTGCTATGGTGGAGCACAGAACTTATTGGGAGTAGAGCCTGATTTGACTGCCTTAGGTAAAATTATTGGCGGCGGGTTGCCAATTGGGGCATATGGCGGTCGTCGTGAAATCATGGAACAAGTAGCACCTCTTGGACCTGCTTATCAAGCTGGTACACATGCAGGAAACCCTGCCTCCATTAAAGCGGGTATCGCATGCTTAGAAGTGCTCAAACAACCAGGCGTATACGACGAGCTCGATCGTCTCGGTATGCTCTTGGAAGCTGGGATTAGTAAAGCCGCAGAAAGCCACGGCATAACCATTCGCATTAATCGCGTAAAAGGTGCTTTAGCTGTTTATTTTACCGATGCAACCGTTACGGATTATGATGGAGCCCAAAGTGCTGATGGAGAACAGTTTGCCCAATTCTTCCGTTTGTTATTGGACGAAGGAATTTGTCTGGCTCCTTCTAAATATGAGGCTTGGTTTATCACAACAGCTCATACTGAGTCAGATATTAAACAAACCATCGAAGCAGTAGACCGTTGCTTTGCGAAAATGGCACAGAAATAAAAGATCAAAATGGCCTCCAAACGTGTAAAAGTATGGAGGCCTTTCTTATTTTCCATTTGGAAAAAAACGATCGGGCAAACTTCTGGCTTTCGGGGAAAACTACTGGTGTCTTCACTCAAAAAGCGTAATACAGGAGGGCTAGTCAATGTCCAGAGGTAAAAACGACTTTCCACAAGCACCAGAGCAAACCTTTACTGATCCCAAGATGAGTGCAAAACCACTGGAATTTTTAAGCTTCCAGAATCCACGTAAAACAGAACATCACAAAACGAAGCAGCACAAAACAGAAAATCGGGACGAATAGTCATGACAGCCCCCATTATAGGGGGTTGTTTATTTGTATAATTTATACAATTTTATACCAAAAAATTGCTTATCAATTCAATAAACACACAAATATCAGAAAAAAGTTTGCATAAAAACGCTTACATTTGTATAATTAATTGTTTTGATATTGTTTTGCTTGCCTCTTTCGTGTTATTCTCAATGGTAACTAACGATATGCTTCCCCTGTTTGCACAATGAGCATCCACATTGAGTCCAATCTTCTATAAAAAGGACTTATACTCAACTGTCTTAGAAGAACGAAGGAGGTGGAGGTCAGACCTACTGACCGTTACTATGCAAAAGAGAAATGAAAAGCATATGCACACTAGTAACTTTCGGAATTATCACACAACAGAACATGATAGCTGCGGAATTATCTGTATCATCGAAAAAACAGGAACACCTACAAGGAAAAATGTAGATGAAACAATTCGGACCCTAGTACAAATGGAGCATCGCTCTGGATTTATTGATGGAGAAGGTGACGGATGTGGTGTATTAACGGATATCCCTCGCTATCTTTGGGAGAAATATTTAGAAAACTCACTCTTCGAAAGTGATTTGGCTTATGATTCTTCCTTTGCAGTTGCTCATATTTTTGTTCCCCGCAAAGGACATGAGGTAAAAAAAGTCCAGGAAGAAATCGGCCTGCTTATAAAAAAACACGGCTTAACTATTTTAGCTGAGCGTGAAAATCAAGTTCATTCAAACGTGTTAGGAAAAAACGCACAGCAGGATGAACCACTCTTTTGGCAAATCGCTTTCATGCCAAACCAAGCCATCCACCCAACCACATTAACGCCTGAACAATACGCCAGATTATTATTTGAACTCCATGTTGAAATTGAAGATACCTATCATGTACATGTTGCTTCCCTCAGCAATCACACCGTTTCTTATAAATTGATGGGTGCAGCGAACATCTTACCCCGCTATTTCGTAGATTTAGCTGATCCATCCTTCGCCTCTACTGTTACAATCGGTCATAATCGCTACTCAACCAACACATTATCTAATTTTTTCCGAGTCCAGCCCTTTTCTTTATTAGGTCATAATGGAGAAATTAATACCATTAGTAAACTTGAAGAAGAGGCCCGCATGCTACACGTACCGTTAGTCGAAGGTGGCAGTGACTCTCAAAATCTAAATCGTACCATCGAAACCTTTATTCACCGCTATGGATTGACCCTATTTGAATCCTTAGAGGTTATTTTTCCACCTATCCACAATGAAATAAAATTATTTTCTCATGATTTACAGGATTTATACACGTATCTCCGACAGGCTTGGGGGCACTTTGCTCAAGGTCCCGCTGGTATCGTTTCTCGCTACGCCGATCAATGCGTCTTTAGTGTGGACTCCTTGGGATTGCGCCCCGTCTGGATGGTAGAAAGTGAAGAATCCCTTTATTTCTCCTCCGAGCAAGGCATTATTCCTGTGTCTGAAATGGTAAGCGAGCCAAAATCATTAGCCCCTGGCGAGAAAATTGGTGTTCAGCTAAGCCAACAAGGTATCAAAATCTTTAGTCATTCAAAGCTGCAAGAGCTTGTTAAGGCCAGCTTTCAGACGAAAATTTCCTGTCAACACTTCCGCCAGCATTTACATTACGCCTATCAAAGCGAAATGGTCGCTCCTTCTTATGATTATGAAGCGCCTACTGCTCAAGCATTTAGTGCATTTGGTTGGGATCGAGAGCAAATCCAGCTTATTGAGCAAATGGCTTCTAATGGTGCAGAGCCGATTCGTTCGCTTGGCTATGACGGACCACTCGCTGCCTTGTCCAAAGAACGCCAAAATATCAGCGATTACATTAAAGAAAGCGTGGCAGTCGTAACTAATCCAGCAATCGACAGAGATCGAGAAATTGAACATTTTTCAACGCGTGTAGTTTTAGGAAAAAGAACATTCCTATCACAAAAGGAAACTGAACCGCATACTCGCATGGAGATCGCTTCACCGCTGCTCGTGGAAGGACAATCGTTCCAAGAGCTTGCATCTCCTCAAAGTATGATGACTTTAGAACAAATTATTTCTTGCTTCCACACAAATCCGCATAGTGTAGTCGTCTTGCCAACCGTATTTCGAGAAACTGAACGTTTATCGGAAGCATTGGATCGCCTTGCTCAAGAGGCTTGTCAAGCTGTGGAAAAGGGAGCCGCTTTATTAATTCTTGATGACTCAATGGTTCATATTGAAAATCAATATTTTATCGATCCTTTGCTGATAACAGCCCATATTGACAGAGCGCTCAAGCAAGCTGAATCCCCTAGTCATAATCTACGCAGACAAGTAAGCATCATCGTTCGATCCGGTGCTATTCGTTCCTTGCATGATATCGCTCTTCTACTGGGAAGCGGTGCAGAGGCAGTGGCTCCACACTTATTGTTTGCCACTGTATTTGCAAAGGGAGGAACAGAAGCAGTTCACAATCTATTTACTGCTTTAACAAAAGGGCTCGAAAAAGTAACATCAACAATCGGTATTCATGAGCTACGTGGCTATGGGCGCCTTTTTTCTGCAATAGGTCTGCATGAGGAAGTAGCTAATATTCTACAAATCCCAACCTTCTGTGGTTCAGATAAGGCCGGCCTATCACTTGACCAGTTAGAAGAAGAAAGTCGTCAGCGCTACGAATTATATAAGGACGAAAAAGCACGTGAGGCACGAACCTTCCACCTATTCCCACGGTTATGGAAGGCCATCGGGCAAATTGCCAGCGCTGAAATTCCTTATGCAGATTACGCATTAAAATTAGAAGAAAATGAGCAGGAAAACCCGATCTCCATCCGTCACTTAACCGATATCGCCTATGAGAAAAGAGGCACTCAGCAGAATACGGCTCGAATGGAACCGGAGCAAGTGGACAACAGCGTAGGGGAGCATTCATTGCCGTTCATGATTTCTTCTATGTCATTTGGCTCACAGAACGAGACAGCCTTCCGTGCCTATGCAGAAGCCGCTGATCGCCTCAATATGATTTCCATGAACGGTGAAGGCGGAGAAATTAAAGATATGCTGGGCAAATACCCACGCACCCGCGGTCAGCAGATAGCGTCGGGACGATTTGGCGTAAATGTTGAGTTAGCTAACTCTTCAAACCTATTGGAAATCAAAATTGGTCAAGGGGCAAAACCAGGTGAGGGCGGACATTTACCCGGCTCGAAGGTTACAGAAAAGATTGCTGCTGCCCGAAATGCTACCGTAGGGTCCGACCTAATTTCACCTTCCAACAATCATGATATCTACTCCATTGAAGATTTGGCTCAAATGATTACAGAATTAAAAACAGCCAATCATCAAGCAAAAGTATGCGTTAAGGTGCCTATCGTGCCTAATATTGGAACCATTGCTGTGGGAATAGCCAAAGCTGGTGCTGATTATATTACCTTGTCAGGATTTGATGGTGGCACAGGAGCTGCCCGTGTGCATGCTCTACAACACGTCGGGCTTCCCGCTGAGATTGGTGTAAAGGCGGCTCATAATGCCTTACTGGAGGCCGGTCTACGCAATCAGGTAGAGATTTGGGCAGATGGTGGCGTCAAAAGCGCACTGGATGTGGCTAAATTAATGATGCTGGGGGCTAATCGCATTGGCTTTGCCACGTTAGCTATGATTGCCGTGGGATGTACTACCTGTCGCGGCTGCCACTTAGATACCTGTCATGTTGGAATAGCCACGCAAATTGATAATTTGGAAGAAGCCCACGAAAAGGGCTTACGCCGTTTTGTTCCCCGTCAATTTGATTTGGCCGTATCTGGGCTTACTAATCTGTTCACCCAATTGGGGCAAGAACTACAGCGAATTACTGCCAAACTTGGATTTACCCATTCGCAGGACCTCGTAGGTCGATCCGATTTGCTAGTGCAGGCTCGCGGCTTAAACCAAATGGATTTGGAGTCACTGCTCTGTGTCCATCCCTTATTTACTACTCCCAAGCATCGCGGGGCTAGTTATGAATCCACAGCCGCGAAAGTCTTGATAGCCGCAGGAGCAATAGAAAACGCAGAGCAAGTTCAAGAAAGGGATCACTATGTAAGCCTCGATCAACCGATTCAGCAAAATTTTTCAGCCATTTTATCAGGAGAGCGAGTATTGGGAAGTCGTTGGTCAGGATCACGTGTGAAGCCTTATTTAGACGGAAGCTATATGTCATTACCAGAGGTATCCTTGCATTTTGATCACGGCAGTGTTCCAGGAAACGGGCTTGCGGCCTACAATGCAGAGGGTGTGAGAATTCGCGTACAAGGCGGAGCACAAGATGGTGTTGGTAAAACGAGCTTTGGAGGTGTTGTCTCCATTCTCAAGTCTAAAGGAGCCCACGGGCACTATATCAATGGTTCTGTCGGAAAAAGCTTTTGCTACGGAGCACAGAAGGGACTATTTATTGTTCAAGGAAATGCTGATTCTCGTGCCTGCATTCGCCTCTCCGGTGCAGACGTTGTATTTGGCGGCGCTATTACAGAGCCACTTCAAGATCATTTAGGAGGACTAGGGGCCCGTGCCAATCTAAAAGGCTTCGCTTTTGAATACATGACAAATGGCCGCGCCGTCGTGCTTGGTGATCCAGGTCCATGGATTTGTGCTGGAATGACGGGTGGTACTGTATATGTTCGACTACAACCAGAACTAGGCTTTGATGAGGATGCCCTGAAACGTCGTATCGCCAACGGGGCCAAAGTGTTCATTTACAAGCTTGATGCCAAAGGTATTTCTGATGTATCCGAGCTAGTAGCAAAATATAAAGAAGAGCTATTGGCCACAGAACAATATGAAGAAGCAGGGCTCATTCAAAAATTATTGGAGCATCCAGAAGCTCATTTTGTACAAATTACACCTAAAAGAGAGCAAGCCGATCCTTCTGTATCAACTGAGTAAGAACAGTAGCGAAGAAGAGAAGAAGAAAAGCAAGCCCCGGTGTGGGCTTGTTTTTTTATTTGAATTTTTTGTGGTAATATCAAAATAAATGAAACCTTTTTTAAGTTAATACGTATGTAAATTAACTGGCAAGCTGAAATAACGAGCTACCAACGATTTATTTTCATAATAAAGATGTATTTTTGTGTCTTCTCACCATTTTTCGTGCACAATGAACATAGGATGAGAAGAGGACAAGGAGAATCATCATAGATAGGAGTGATTTTACATGCTTTTTACCCCATGGACGATATTAATTTTGGCGGCATTCGGTCTAACGATGTGGGCACAATTCCGTGTAAAAGGAACGTTTAGCAAATACTCGGAGGTACCTGTTTCTTCTGGAATGACCGGGGCTGAGGCAGCTAGACATTTACTGGATTCTAACGGTTTATCCCATATTCCAGTCGAACATATACCAGGTACTCTTACAGACCACTACGACCCAATGTCTAAAACGGTACGCTTGTCAGATCCTGTGTATTTTAGCGACTCCATCTCAGCAGTATCTGTAGCCTGTCATGAAGTAGGTCACGCGATTCAGCACAAGGTTGATTATCCAATGCTAGTTGCTAGACATCGTATTTTCCCATTGGTCAACCTTACTTCGGGAGTAGCCCCTTTCTTGTTATTAGGTGGTCTGTTCTTGAAAATCAGTGGTCTCTTCCTGCTTGGGATCATTGCTTTTAGCGTAGCCGTGCTATTTCAAGTCATTACCTTGCCAGTCGAGTTCAACGCTAGTAGCCGTGCCAGAGATTTAATGATTAAAATGGGCTATATTCGCAACTCAGAAGAACGTGAGGTTAAAGCCGTACTTGGTGCTGCAGCCCTTACCTATGTAGCCGCAGCTCTCATGTCTGTACTACAGTTGCTTGAGTATATTTGGTTGTTTAAACGAGACAGCGACGACTAAAAATTCTTTTTATAAATCTAAAAAAAGGCGTCCCATCAGGGGCGCCTTTCCTTTATGGTTGATGCAACTTACTCCTTCACACCAGGAATGGTATCAAGCTTCCATGCCCCATCCTCTTGCTTCATACGAACAGAATAGCCTTTAAAATCAACTTCATTGCCTTCTCCGACAGGAACTTTAATTTCATACTCTCTGCCATTTTGATCTTCTGTAATCATTTCTGCCTGCCCACCTTCCCATTGAAGCACACTGCTTTTATCTACGGTTGGTTGAGCCAGCTTTCCTTCTTTTTCAATTAGCTTAAGATTGTCTATGACTTTATCTCTTGCAGCTTTGGTATAGATATTCTCCAGGTATTTCATCAGCTTTTCTTTCGTATCTATATCGCTACCTACAAAGCGATAGTCTTTTCCATCATGAGAAAAGCTCTTACTTTTATCTGGATCTATTTTTCCTCCGCGTAAGACATACTCATAAGCATTTGCTCCCTCGGCTGCCAACGCGACAGCTTCTTTTTCATCCATATTGGTATGCTTACTTCCAGCCGGTTTTGTTATCTCCGCAGCTGGTTGAGCAGTTTCTGTCGTTGGAGTTGTAGGCTTCTGTTCGGGCTGATTGCCTGTACAACCTGCCAATGCTACAACCAAAGCTGATAAAATCAGAAAGCCTGTCCATTTTTTCATATTGTTTCACTCCTTTTTCAGTATGACGCCAAAACATGGTGGCACGTTACGCTTATTCACTCGATACTGCCTCAAAACCATGTCGAACCGCATACAAGAACCATATAAAGTTTAAAAACAGGAGAATGCTCGTCATTAAGAATACACCGTTTAAGCCTACAAATCCAGCTAGAAAGCCTCCCGTCACCGGTCCAAGCATATTGCCAAGACATAAAAAGCTGTTATTATAGCCAAATACTCGACTTACCATATGACTTGGGGTAGCTTTTCGTAACAAGGAATTAACAGCCGGCAATAGTCCACCTACACATAATCCTGCCATGAAACGCAAAATAAGTAATTGCCAGAGCGTTTGCACCATCGCCGTTGGAATATAGATAATAGCAGATGCAAGCAAGCAGCCGAGCAATACTTTATGCGAACCAATCCTATCTCCCAATTTGCCTAACTGAGGGGAAGCAATAACATTAGCTATTCCTGTCATAGCTGTCACCAATCCTGCAAAAAAGGCCACTCTCTCGCTACTACCAATCAGCTCTTTCACAAAGATCGGGAGGATCGGAACAATTCCATTTAGGGCAAATTGAACAATTACCGTTACACCAAACAGAACCGGCAGTGTTTTGCTTGCAAACACCATTTTAAAGTCCTCTCGCAAACTTGTCTGTTCTGTTTTTGACAAAGGTGTAAAGTCTTCCTTTACGGTAAACGTAATGATAAGCGTTGCTATAAATAATAAACTGCCTGTTACCATAAACACAGCACGGTATCCAACTAAATCTGCAAGCAATCCTCCAAAGAAAGGCCCCATTATCGAGCCAGATACAACACAGGATTGCAAAATGCCTAAGGCCCATCCCGAACGCTCCTGAGGCACACTGGAGGCTACTAAAGCATTGCTGGCAGGAATGATTCCACTAATCGTTCCGTTTAATAAACGCAGAAATAATAAATGCCATACATTGCCTGCCAGTCCAGTTAGCCCAATCGTAATTGACATTAAAAAACCAGAGCGGAGTATCATTATTTTACGTCCATACTTATCTGCCAAGTTCCCCCAAACAGGTGACACTAATCCAGCCGTTAAAAAGTTGGCTCCAAATATGATCCCAGACCACAACGTTGCGTCGTGAGTGTTCGTGATATGTAATTCTTCCTGAATAAAGAGCGGGAGAAATGGCATTACCATACTCATTCCTACCATAACGATAAACAAAGCACCACAGAGAACAAATAAATTACGTTTCCAGGTCTCCATACCCTCACTCCTTATTTTAAGCCAGTGAAAAAGTCAGAGGCTGTTTTTCTAGGTTGGATGTTTATCTACTCATCCATTCGACGAAATAGCTTCTTGATCTATGTTCCCAAAGTCCTGAACGTTCCATAGGGTATGATAAGCCCCTTGCTGCAAAAGAAGCTCTTCATGTTTCCCCATTTCCACAATGCGTCCATCCTTTAACACAACAATCTTATCTGCATGTGTAATGGTAGACAGACGATGGGCTACAATAATAGTCGTTCTGCCCTTTGCCAGATGAGCTAAGGATTCTTGAATCATGTGCTCTGATTCCAAATCCAATGCGGAAGTGGCTTCATCCAAAATTAAAATGGCGGGGTCCTTCAAAAAGACGCGAGCAATAGCAATTCGTTGCTTCTGACCTCCCGAAAGCTTGACCCCTCGCTCACCTAATTCAGTATCGTAGCCCTCTGGCAGTTCACTAATGAATTCATGTGCATTCGCCGCCTTGGCTGCTGCTATTATCTCTTCTTCTGTCGCTTGCGGATTCCCCATTGAAATATTCATTCTGGCTGACTCGCTAAACAAAATGTTATCCTGCATGACAATTCCGATTTGCTCACGCAGGCTTTTTTGAGTAACGTCCCGTACATCGATGCCATCAATGAGGATTCGTCCATCCGTCACATCCCAAAATCGTGGAATTAAACTAATAAGAGAAGACTTTCCACCTCCTGACATACCGACTAATGCTACCGTTTCACCCGGTTCAATCCGTAATTGTACATCATGTAGAACTGGTTCATCTTTCTCGCTATAACCAAAAGTAACCTTATCAAATTCTACACGCCCGCTAATCCTTTTTGTTTCAGGATTCACGGGCAACGTACAAGCTCCCGGTCTATCCACGATATCATATTGCTCATCAATAAAATCAAACATACGATCCATAGAAGCGATCGCTTGCGTCAATGTAGTCGATGAATTAACCACCCGTCTGAGTGGCGTATATAGTCGCTCCAAATAAGCGTAAAAAGCCATGAGCGTTCCAATGGTTAGCATACCTTGGATGACTTGATAGCCTGCAAAGCCAATAACTAAAAGCGGTGCAATATCCGTAATCGTATTAACCACAGAAAAGGTATAGGCATTCCAGCTAGTTTGCTCTAAAGCCTTATGTAAGAATCTTTGATTTTTCTTTTCAAATTGCTTTGCCTCATACTCCTCTAAAGCAAAACTACGAGTAACGGAAATTCCATTAACTCGTTCGTGGAGATGACCTTGTAATTCAGCTAGCTTCTGCGATCGCTCCCTCATTAGTTGGCGCAATCTCTTATAAAAATACTTAATCGAAAATCCATACAAAGGAAACACAACAATAGCAATCAAAGTTAGCTTTACATCCATAAAAAGCATAATAGAAAGCGTAATAAAAATCGTCACTAAATCCAACCAAATATTCATAAGTCCCGTTTCAATAAAGCTTTTTGTCTGCTCTACATCATTTACAACCCGTGAAATAATTTCTCCTACCTTATGATTGTTGTAAAATCGCATGGATAATTTCTGTAGGTGGCTAAATAATTGGTTACGAATGTCAAATAGAACACGACTGGAAATCCATTGAGCATAATATTGGCGATAATACTCTACAGGGGCTCGCACGATTGTAAACAGAAAAAAAGCTGCAAACATTAACCAAAACAATTGATATAGCTTATCTTCCTTAGGCATTGTTCCTGTAACTAAGGTGTCTATCACATATTTGAGAATTAATGGCATTAATAATGGGATCCCAAATTTTACAATACCAATACCAATGGTTAAAATAATTTTCACTTTATAAGGTCCCACATAACGTAAGTATCTGCGTATGCTATTCATAGCACCACTCCTGCTGTTAGTATGAAAGATGAATGCGTCGCTTTCATTCCCTGAAGTCTAAGTCTCCGTGAAACCGATTTTACAACAGATAGACGGTTATGTCTTGTTGTCAAGTATACGGTAACAGCCCATTTACCTCCAATAAATTCACTTTTCTTTTTCTTTTTAGCTGGTTTTCTCTGTTTTCTAACGATTGAACGCGTATGGGATTCAAAAATACCCCTGTTATCGTTGCCAAATTTCGCTTGACCGATAACAGGGGTGTGTATCCGTGACATGTAATTGACTACTCTTCATCATTGTGCTTTAGCAGTTGGTACCGTTCATACCATCTTTGAACAAATCCACTTTGGAAAGGCCCACGTTTTGCTTTAATCCATTCCAAAACCTCGTCCAACGCCAAGTGAACCCGTTCCTTCACATATGGAGGGTAATTCATTTGCGCGCTATGTAGAGCATATTCTTCTTCATCTAATACCGTATACGTCATATCCGGATAGACTTTCACATCCAGATCATAATCGATATAGCTAAGTAAATTTCCTTTTAAACTGAAAGGAGAACCGATGTTACAGTAATAGTAAATCCCGTCATCACGGATCATGGCGAGTATATTAAACCATTGTCCTCGTCCAAATGTACAGATTGCAGGCTCTCTTGTACGCCATTCACGCCCATCAGACTCTGTGACTTTGACACGATCATTACCGGCTATCACTACTGTATCGCTCGTATGAATGAGCGTAGTGCGATCCCAAGTACGGTGTAAGGACTGATTATGTTTGAAGCTTTCAATGCGTATAATAGAACCTGGTACTTGCGACGACATGACTCTCTCCTTTCTTCCATTTTCATCTTTTAAAGAAATATTTCCTTAGGAGGAAATTTTTTTAGAAAGCGTAATATACTGTTGCAATTCATAACCCATGGCTTGGTAAAAAGGTAACACCTGTTCATTCGCCTGATTGACCATAATGAGAATTTGATTGACACCACGCTGGTGAAAACGATTCTCTAGGGCTTCTACTAAATTACGGCCGATGCCCCTGCCTTGGGAAGAACGTGAAACAGCTAACCGATAAAAATAAGCACGAGTTCCATCTATCGTGCCGACAATAACTCCTACAACTTCTCCATCTTCCTCAGCAACCATAACCAAGTCGCTGTCCCAAGCTAATTGTTTAGCAAGAGAATCCATCGTTTCCGTATCAGTTCGATTTAATTCTGTTTCTTGCCAAATACGAGTAATTGCCGCATAATCGCCCAGACGAAACGTCCGAATAATCATAATAGGCGCCTCCCTTAGACGGCTTCATTTTTCTATTGTACACTACTGAGGAAAGTTTGTCCCCTTAAACACAACTTACATTGTAGCAGTTTTCTAACAGGAACTAAACTAGTAAAGAAATACCGCCATCCACAATAATCGTTTGACCGCAAATCATTTTTGCTTGGTCAGATAACAAAAACATAACCGTATTAGCTAAATCCTCTTCTTCGACCATACGCCCTACCGGAGTTCGATTAGCAGATGCTTCCAATAATTCTTCGCGGTTTGGGAAATGCTTTAATGCTCCTGTATCAACAACGCCTCCAGACACAGCATTTACAGAGATGTTATACGGAGCTAATTCTACAGCAAGATAACGAGTTAAAGCTTCTACAGCAGCCTTAGATACTCCCACTGTTGTGTAATTTTCAATGACACGAATAGAGCCCAAACTGGACAAGCTTACGATTTTACCGCCATCATTGGTTTTTTGCATTAATTTTGCTGCTTCTTGCGCACAGAATAATAAAGCCTTGCTGTTAATTTCCATAGTCCAGTCCCAGTGACTCTCTTCTAACTCCATTAAAGGGCGTAGCACACCAGAAGCTGCATTGTTCACCAGTATATCTAAACGGCCGAATTCCTCATCAATCTCTTTAAACATCTCTTTAATTTTTGCAACATCTCCAACATTGGTTTTTACCAAATGAACGCGAACACCCTTCGCTTCTAATTCAGATGCTGCTTCTCTTGCTGCTGTACGATTACGCAGATAGTTAATGACTAAATCATAGCCTTGGTCAGCTAATTGGTGAGCAATCGCCTTCCCAATACCTCTGGTTCCACCTGTAACTAATGCTACTTTTCCATTTCTACTCATATATTTCTTCCCTTCCTTCCTAAAATGTAAAAAAGAAACGTTCCATCTACCAGCTATTAACATCTGGTACTAATTAACTTCTATATTATACAAGCTATAACATTGCATCGCTACGTGCAAATGTAGATCAGGTGCAGTCTTTATAACCAATTATTGCCTTCATATGAAAAAGACTTCAATCTTTTTATTTTCTTTTACAAATCATTAATTTTATACTTTACAAATTGAAAATAATACCATACTATTAAGGAATAATGCTAACACTTGGAAAGGAGGTTCAGAAAAATGATGGTTATGGGAATCTTTACTCAATTAGCTGGCAACAATAAGGCTATGCATAATTTCATAACATCTTCTCTCCTCGCTTCCAGACAGGTGATGGTTGTTTAGCTGTTCTTTATACCTGATAAGCAGATCGTAGGAGAGGTATCTCTTGCGGTGCATATTTTCTTTTACACGCTCAGACCGTGAGATATCCATATCTTACGGTCTTTTTATGCTCTTTTTTCATAGAAATTGAAAGGGGGTGACACAAGTCATGGTATTTCATTTTTTCATGTTTTCTGTTCAGATCAAGCGCAACAAACCGCCTGTTGAACAGCAAACACAGCTTTATTTCCAGGAGCAATGGATTAAAGAACGCGATGAAAAGCGCTACATGTTGGACGCGCAATCGCCGTATATTATGTAGGTATTCTTCATTTTGATGGGAGGAATGTTGAGATGAGAAGTGTTAAACGTAAGCAACGCATGAAGTATATAGGTGTAAAGGCGCTAGATGGGACCTGACTGAATGAACAAAAAATAAAAGGAGGATGTGCACTGTGCATATTCCAATGATCTTTTTTACCATTATTATTGAACGTAAAAAGAAATCACCAGAGAAAACATACCGAGATTATATACAGTATAAACGCATTGAAAAAATCCGTGAAGAAAACCAACAAAGATGCATGGAACATCATTATTTAATGAATCGTTTCTAAGTGTCTATCATAAAGCTGCAAAAAAGCCCCCTCTGTATGAAGGGGCTTTTTGCGTTACCATTTTTCTTCCTTCGCCGTTATTTCAGCAATGATTTTATTGTGTAAGACGGGGAATGTATATTGTGACATTTCCTCTGATGTGACAAACACAGCATTCTCCTTGAGTGGCTCACCTGAGATGTGCTGCATTACATACACATCAACATTCCAATGCAAATGCGAGAAGGTATGCTGTACATTCATCAGGTAATCCCCCAAATCGACTTGTAGTCCATATTCCTTTTCCAAAAGCCGGAGCAATTGTTCTTCGTCATCTTTCGTCCCTGCATCCTCTACCATGGGAAACTCCCATAAACTTGCTAATAATCCCTGTTCAGGACGCTTTTGAATCAGATATTGGTTTCCACGCTTTACTACCGCTGTCAGTAATTGAACGGGACGCGGCGGCTTTGCCTTTCCTTTAACAGGCAGCGTATCCTGCACGCCTTCCCTTCGAGCTAAACAGTAATCAAAGACGGGACAGGTTAGGCATTGCGGATTTTTAGGCAGACAAACAAGTGCCCCTAATTCCATAATGGCCTGATTAAAATCCCCTGCTCGTCCGATTGGGATCGTTTGTTTAACCAATTGTTCCATTTTGATCCGTGTAGCTGGTTTAGCAATATCATCATCCATCAGTAGAAGTCTGGAAAACACACGCATCACATTACCGTCTACTGCAGGTACAGGAACCTCGTAAGCAATGCTTAAAATAGCACCCGCTGTATAGGGTCCTACACCCTTTAGCTTGGAAATTTCTTCAGGAGTATCTGGAACCACGCCACCATACGATACCGTGACCTCGCGTGCTGCTGCTTGCAAGTTACGTGCTCGGGAATAATAACCTAGTCCTTCCCATGCTTTTAAAACCTCTTCCTCAGGAGCCGTTGCCAGCGCTTCCACTGTAGGGAACTTTTGCATAAAATTTTGATAGTAGGGTTTAACGGTTTCGACACGGGTCTGCTGTAGCATAATTTCTGAGACCCAGACACGATAAGGATCTCGATTTATTCGCCATGGTAAATCTCGCTTTTGGGCATCATACCAATATAAGAGATCCTGAGCAAAATCAAACGCTTGAAATTCATCGGGCAGTGTATAAATAGTTGGTTGTTTTTTTCTCGTCATGCTTTTCCTTTGTTTCCCCTTTGTTCTTTTCAGGTTTACATCCAATTTTATATAACAGTTCGTGCAAAGATCATCTACTTCCATCTTGCCAAAAAAAACAGGTTTGAACAAGTTTCTCCTACATTTACCGTCCTGATTTAATGGCTTGGCTACTTGTAAAAGAAAATGGTACCCAACGAAGCAATCTTTTTGAAGAATGCATACTTTTTTTTAGAAAGGATTGAAGAATTAAGTAAGTTGTGCCATAATTTTTCCACCATCCCCGTGCGAAAGGAGAAATCTTCTAGTGGATACTGCCACGCATTTTGCCATCGGTTTTGGTTTAGCTGCCCTTGCTCATCTAGATCCTGTAGTAGCAAACGATCCGGGTTTAGCTGAAGCGGTAATGATTGGAACAGTCATCGGTCAACAAGCACCCGATTTTGATGGATTTACTCGTCTACTGGGTAATGCAACATATATCCGCAACCATCGGGGAGCTTCTCATTCGATTCCCGCTATTTTCATTTGGACACTCTCCATTTGTGGACTTATCCAATATTTCATTCCGCAAGTGCACTGGGGGCATTTACTCGGTTGGACATTCTTCGCTGTCTTTTTACACGTTTTTGTCGATATATTTAACGCCTATGGAACACAAGCACTACGTCCCTTTAATCGAAAATGGGTAGCCCTTTGCACCATGTTTATCTTTGATCCGCTAATTTTTGCCTTGCACATCATCGGGTTGCTATTGTGGGCGGCTGGTGCTGAGCCTGGTAAGCTGTTCTTGGTTATCTATCTATTTATTGCCCTTTATTATGTAAAAAGGTATCGGGTACATGCTCGTGAGCTAGCCTATCTGCAATCCTCATTGGGGCTAAAAGGAGAGTATACGCTAATCCCTACTTATTCGTGGAGTAACTGGACATTTGTAGTTAAAACCACGCAGCAATGGTATGTAGGAGAGATGCATCAGGGCTCCGAACCATTGGTGCTTGATATCTTCCCGATTCCAAAAGAAGAACCTGAGCTGATTACCATCACGAGACAGGATAAAAAAGTGCAAGCATTTCTTTCCTTTACCCACCATGTTCATGCAGAAGTCATACAACGCTCTTTTGGCTATGAAGTCAAATGGAAAGATTTGCGTTATCGAGCCAAGCATATGGGCAAATCCCACTACATGCTGGTAGCTGTCGTCTATCTAGATCAAAATAAACAAATTCGTGATTCGTTCGTAGGCTGGATTCACCACAGTGAAGACCAGTTAACCAAAAAATTAAATCCCCAAAAAGAGATTCAAGTCAATTAAAAAGAAAAAAAGCTCCTTTTTCGTGAGGAGCTTTTTCCTTTTGACACATTTTATGTTCGAGATTTATTCGGTCTACACGAAGCTGGTTCTACATGAATCAGCATTCGTTCAATTCCATTAAAGCCTTTCAAATGCTCTTCAATTCTATCCGTAACATCATGACTTTCTTCTACAGTTAATGATGAAGGCACTTCAATAATGCAATCAACATGAACAGCGCTTCCATGATAACGGGCCCGTAAATCAGTCACACGGCTAACGCCATTCACTTCCATAATACGATCATGAATTTCCTGCCATTTCTCTTCTTCAAAGGCATCCATCAGGCTATCGACAGCCTGTTTTCCTACCACATATGCCGTCTTGATTATGAGTAAGCCGACGATGAGTGCCACTAAAGCATCTGCCCATAGCCAGCCCAACCGAGCTGTACCAATACCAATTAATGTTCCAATGCTGATAATCGCATCACTTCGATTATCATAAGCAGCAGCCATAACTGCCAGATTATCTGTTTCTTTACCAACCGCCATATTGTAAAGAGATAAGAGATATAGAATCAGGGCACCGCCAATAGCTACATACATTGATAAAGGATCGGGAGCCATTACTTGTGCTTCTGGTCTCCATAATTTCATAAAAGCACCCTTTAACACATCTATCCCTACCACTGCCATCATAAAAGCGGCTAATAGGGCTGCTGTCGTTTCTGCACGAAAATGTCCATATCGATGATTGTGATCAGCTGGTTTCTGGGAAATATACATACCGATCATCAGGGTAATAGACGCCAACACATCTGATACGTTATTCCATCCATCTGCTGTCAATGCCTCAGACTGAGCAAACATACCAGCCATAATCTTGCTTACAGACAGGATCAAATAAAGAAAGATGCTAATCTTAATGGCTCTGCTTCCCTTTTTGTATTTCAGGAGCTTGGAGCTCCCTTCTATACTTTCCACAGTAAATTTCCTCCTCATACCGAACTTTCTATTCTAATGGTAACGATCCAAAAGCGTGTTAGTCCAGAGAAACGTTTTTGCAAAAAGGCAGGATTGCATCTATAAGGAAAAAGATTTGCATGAAGGAAACCCTATGTAAGCTAAATACAATTGGGCTTGTAGGAATGCAAGGCTCTGATTTTTGGGAAAGCCTTTTAACCGTTTCTTTATTAAAATTTGTATGTCAGTTCTTTCTGAGGGTGTTACACACTACTTACATGCTATTGGATCACCTAAAAAATTCGTCATACTAGGACGAGGAAACAAAACCCAACCTCTAGATTTATTTATATCTTAAAGATACGAAAAATGTGAGCAGAACAAAGAATTTAATGGGTTTATGTGGAAATTTTTCAGTCAATGATTGACAATCCGCACATGCTTAATAACTAACGCGTAAGCCGTCTTTCTTTATAGCATCACAACAAAAAAGGGTAAGCATACCTATTAGATGTGACTAATAGGAGCCTACCCTTTGTCTTTATTCCATATATTAGCGAGCTGCTGCGAAACGTTTGTTTACTTCATCCCAGTTAATCAAGTTCCAGAAAGCATTGATGTAGTCTGGGCGTTTGTTTTGGTAGTTCAGGTAATAAGCATGCTCCCAAACGTCTAAGCCAAGAACAGGAGTTTTCCCTTCCATAATTGGGCTATCTTGGTTAGGGGTGGAAGTGATTGCTACTTTATCACCGTCTACAATTAGCCAAGCCCAACCAGAACCGAAACGGCCTGTAGCTGCTTTTGTAAACTCAGCTTTAAAGTTATCGTAGCTACCGAATGCAGCATTGATTGCATCAGCAATAGCACCTGTTGGGTTTCCACCGCCATTTGGGCTTAAGATTTCCCAGAATAAGCTATGGTTCGCATGTCCGCCACCATTGTTGCGTACGGCTGTGCGAATAGCTTCTGGAAGTGCATCCAGATTAGAAATTAATTCCTCTACGCTTTTACCTTGAAGATCAGCATTTCCTTCTAGGGCAGCATTTAAATTGTTAACGTAAGTAGCATGATGACGATCATGGTGGATTTCCATTGTTAATGCGTCAAAATGTGGTTCCAATGCATTGTTCGCATATGGTAGTGCAGGTAGTTGATGTGCCATTACAAAAACTCCTCCTTTATGTAAGTAAAAAGTCCTTTATGCTTGCTTTACTCCTTAATTATAGCGTAAACGACCGGATTAATGCAACTAAAATGTATTGAAAGTATAGTAAGGTATTTTACCCTACATTTACTGAACGCAGAACTCTTGCAAACCCGATCACTCATGATAAACTGTACATTATCAAATATTTCGCAATTAAATAAAGGAGTCTGACTTTCAAATGGAACTCGACATATCAACCATTGTTTTACTTGCTTTAATCGGATTTTTAGCTGCGTTTATTGATAGTTGCGTTGGTGGAGGCGGATTAATTTCTCTTCCTGCTTTACTGGGGTTAGGCCTTCCTCCTCATCTTGCGTTGGGAACAAATAAGCTCGCTGGCACCCTTTCATCCCTAACCAGCTCGATCACCTTCATTAGCATGGGGAAATTCGATAAGAAGCTAATGTTGATTCTCACACCCTTTTCCTTAATTGGTGCTTGGTTAGGTGCCCTAACGGTTCTAGATATTCCACAAGGCTTTCTCAACACGCTAGTTATTATTATGATGGGTCTTATCTTTGTTTATACTCTGCTAAACAAAAAGTTTGGCCATGAAGCAAATTTTAAAGGGTACACAACCTTTACGATTAGCTGGGGCATTTTATTTGCCTTTTTGATTGGTTTCTACGATGGTTTTTTCGGTCCCGGCACAGGCTCCTTCTTGATTTTCCTAATGGTGTTACTGTTCGGCTATGACTTTGTAATCGCTGCTGGCAACGGTCGTGTCCTCAATCTAGCCAGCAATATCTCGTCACTTGCTGTATTCATCTGGAATGGAAAGGTTCTTTTTTCTACTGGATTGGTTATGGGCTTGGCCATGATTTTAGGCGCAACTATTGGTGCCCGTGTGGCCGTTATGACTGGTGTTCGCTATGTGCGCCCGCTGTTTCTTCTCGTGTCAGTCTCTCTTATTACCAAAATGGTATATGAATTAATAATCAAATAAGAGCAAGCAAAACGGCGTGTACCACTCAGTGGTTACACGCCGTAATTTTTTACTAAAACAGGTTAACTTTCTCCTGTTTAATCGCTGAAGCATTTTTAGCTAATTGGGCACCAGTTCTCCCCGTTATTTTCCGTCCCTATGCTGCTTTATACGGGCAATGATTCCGTCTGTTAATAGGCCAATACCTGCACCGTAAAAAGGTGCTGCCATTCGAAATCCTGTCGGTAAATCTTTTAGAAAAAACAGTATGACTCCAATGATAAAGCCTAACATCATAAAGCGAATACGCGTGGAGCCCAAGCTACTTCCCTCCTATTTTGATTTAGGTTTAGGGAATTTGTTCGGCATCTTCATGTTTTTCATGTTGCGGCTCATTTGTTTTAGCTGCTTTTGATTTAAATTCATACCCATAGAACGTGCCATGGTTTGAATTTGCTTTTCATCCATTTGCATGTTGGCTACTTGCTTTTTAAGATAGTGAACTCCACCATAGAACCCACCAGCTAAACCTAAGAGTAGCGTAACAATTGGAATAACCCAGTTGTACCACATGTTCCATTACCATCCTTTTTTAATATCTTATCCCGTCCATTTTACCATAAGAAGCTTTCCTGTCCATGTAGATTTGTGTCGTATGGTATGAAATGAGGCTAACTTTTTATGATAGGACTTGCATATACTGTGCTGAGGTGAAGAAAAATGACTGCTTTCGTCGTGATCGATCCTGGACATGGTGGCATTGATCCAGGAGGGGGAACCAACAGCTTGTTTAAAGAAAAGGACCTCGTTTTAAAAATTTCCCTTTATCAGCACCAACGCTTTTTAGAATTAAATGTTCCAGCTTTACTTACTCGCTCTACAGATGTAACGCTTGAAAGCGACCAGCGTGCATCATCGGTTCGCAACAGCGGCGCACGTTATTGTCTTTGTAATCATATTAATTCAGGCGGCGGTCGAGGTGCAGAAGGAATCTATTCTATTCACGCCTCCTCAGCCATGTCGCGTACTCTTTTCGAGGAAATTGAGACAGCCGGCATGCCTGTAAGGCGTATCTATACGCGTACTCTTCCCAATAATCCCCAACTTGATTACTATTTTATGCATCGAGACACAGGAAATGTGGAAACGGTCATAATCGAATATGGATTCGCAGACAATCCAATAGATGCTGAGTTTTTAAATACGAAGTGGAAGGAGCTAGCAGAAGCCATTGTTCGTGGCTTTTGTGAGTTCACCAATCTACCTTATACTCCCCCATCGACCACTTCACCAAAGCCTGAACCACCTGATGACTGGAAACAAGAGGCCGTTAACTGGCTTTATCAGGAAGGTATTTTGACCAATGAGGAATGGCGGCAAAACATTGATAAACCTTTGCCGTTATGGGCAGAAGCCATCGTGCTGCGCCGTTTATACGAAAAGGTAATGAATAAATGATGATAGCTTTCACATGATCAAATAAAAGGAGACATTCCCATGAGCTTAGACATTGGTGCAATTATAGCCATCTCTATGGCGGCAACCTCTACGCTATCCGACTGGTTACGTATTCCTGTGAAGTTAAGAGCTTGGACAACGCTAGGTTTTATTTTGCTACTAAAACTGGGCTATGATTGGTTATACGGCCCTGTACCATTTATCTGGAAGGATTCACTCATGCATGGAATTACAGCTGGACTAGCTGCCGTAGGAATTTATTCCACCACGAAAAACACCCAACAGCATATGAAACAACTCAAAAATGATTGGAGCAATAATGAGCAAAACGCTAAAATGTTGTCGAATAATATTGATCTTACAAAGCCTGTCCTCGCGTCAGAAGATCAGGAAGCATTTCAGCCTTCTGTGCAGCCATTCACTCCATCCCAATCACAGGTTGCGCTCTTACAAGCACAGGGTCCAATAGATAAGCCTAGCACAGAACAGCAAACATCAGTAGAAATCGCATTGAACCAGCCTCTGCACTCCACCTCCGCCCCTTCTTCTAGCCTCTCCTCCGATCCAGACAGCCTGTCTTCTACTAGCTTCAAATCGTCCAGTGAAGCATCTTTTACCGTATCTGCTCAGCCATCTCATGATTCCTCCGATAAAAAATCTTCCTACGAAGACTATGTCTAAAAGCGAGCCAAAGTTGACTGGCTCGCTTTTAGATACAGCTATTCCTTTTTCACATACCGTGTAAGAGGAGTATCCTCCAACCCGGAATAATTGGTTTTGGCCAAAACGCTGACAAGCTCATCTTCTGGAAAACGATAAGCGGTTAATTTCCCTCCAAACACACATCCTTGATCAATATTAATCGCATTCTGCCTCTTACTTCGTTCTGGCTCTGGGCGAGGGTCATGCCCCCAAATAACTACCATATCCGATAAATGATCTACCGTCCAATCTTTGCGGATGGGCCTTCCATCTGGACCTAAGCCTGCAACATCTCCATATCGGCAAAAGTTCTGGATAGCAGGTGAATCCTCCCCAATATAACTGTCCTTAATACCGGCATGTACGGCAACCAGGGCCTTTTTACCTCGATATTTCACAATAATATGAGATGGTGCTGACATGAGTAATTGCAAGCTAGCATAGCGAAATTGAGCAGTGCGTCGGGCACCGTGCTCCACCTCGTAACGTGCAAATTGCTGTTCCACCAGCTCATCACCATGCGCCAGCGTGACCCTTCTCCCATCTAGCCAACGTGCAATTTTCCATCCATGATTGCTGTCTACCATCTCAGCTAGCCCTTCTTTAATATGCCTGATAAAAAAATCAAGCAGCTTAAGTGATTCAGGCCCTCTACTCGTAATATCCCCTAGTGACAATATCTTTCTTCCCATAGGATGTTTATATAGCTGATCCTTTGCATCGAACGTGTAACCGAGCACCGACAACAGTTCAATAAATTCTTCATAGCAACCATGTATATCTCCAATGACATCTACGCCGCTATTTGCTGTGAAGAATTTGGATCGCTTCGGTATAAACTTTTTCACGCGACCAACCCCACTATTTTCCATATTCTTATAGTATTACCCTAAGTAGTCCTTTTTGATAAGTAATATAAAGAAAAACCCGAAGACTCGCTCCGGATTTTGGTGGGTTGCTATTTTTATTATTGTAGTTGGTGCTTATGGACATATATTGCCGCTTGTGTTCGATCTTCTACACCTAGCTTTGATAAAACATTACTCACATGTGTCTTTACCGTTTTAATACCAATAATTAATTCATCCGCGATCTCTTGATTCGATTTTCCCTGCCCAATTAACAACAGTACCTCCAACTCACGGGGTGTCAATTGCTGATGAGCCGGCGTCTGCGCGCCTGTACGGAACCTTGCCATGATCTTACTGGCTACCCGTGACTCTAATACAGGCTCACCGTCTACTGCGGAACGAATAGCTTTTACGATTTCAGATGCACGGGAGGTTTTTAACAGATAACTAAATGCTCCTGCTTCAATAACCGGATATACCTTCTCATCGTCAATAAAGCTGGTAAGTACAATAACCTTCGTCTGCGGCAACACTTCCCGAACTTTCCTTGTTGCCTCAATGCCTCCCATGCCCTCCATAACTAAATCCATGAGTACGACATCCGGTTGCATTTCCTCAACCAGACGCACCCCTTCTTCCCCGCTTGAAGCCTCCCCTACTACTTCTATATCATCTTCTGTGGATAAATAAGAAGCGAGTCCCATACGCACCATCTCATGATCATCTACTAACAATACCCGGATCATTCTCTCCATCTACTCCTTTTGGGTGTACGTCCAGCAGTAACGGGACGCGTATTTCGATCTGTGTGCCATTGCCTGGGGATGAGTAAATCTCCATTGCACCACCAATTTCATCAACCCTCTCACGCATGGACACCAATCCATAGGAGGTCATTTTTTCTCCTTCTGGATCAAAGCCAATACCATCATCCGCAATGCGTAAACGTACATGCCCTTGCAGCGTGAATAATTTTACTGTAATGCTATGTGCCCTGGAATGACGCAAGGAGTTGGATAGTGCTTCCTGAAGAATGCGAAACAGTTGATCTTCAATACCATTCGGGATATTGGCAATGTTACTGATTTCCCAATTAATATCCAACGTATGCTTGATCTTCAGCTCTTCTAATAGCTCCTCAACCGCTTCACCCAGTGATTTGTTTTGTAATGTAGCCGGACGCAAATGCAACAGTAATGCTCTCATCTCTGCCTGAGCTCCTGCTGCCATTTCCTCTACCAGTTCAATCTGCTGTGCCGCTCGACTCGGATTTTTATCAATTAACCGTTTGATAGCAGCAGTGGTCATCGCAATAGCAAACAACTGCTGACTGACAGCATCATGCAATTCACGTGCAAGCCGCTGGCGCTCCTCTGTCACCGCGGCAGCTTTAACCTGATCATGCAATTCTGCATTATGCGTGGAGAGTCGCTGTAACGATGCCACTTGCCCCTCCCATTTAGCTGCAAGTCGATTTAACTGCCAGCCCAATTCGCCAATCTCATCCGAGCCTAATTCCGGTACCCGATAAGATAACATACCGCGTTCTAAATTCATCGTCGCCTCCCATAAGGAATGCAAACGCTTTTTTAACAGATTGCCAGCGATATAACCGCTGACTAGCCCAACAACTGTAGCCACTACTAATCCTACAATCAATTGAAAAAAGAAAATACGCCAGCTAAATTCAACGGTCACTGATACATGTAGATATTTAGCCAACCACTCATTGACCTCCGGACGATCCTTACTAAAATGACCGATCCATAGGAAAATACCAAACATCGTCAATACCGTGCTGTTTGTCCAGAACAGCGCTTGTTGAACCGCCTGCCACTGAATACTTTTTAATGTCGAATAGGATTGTTTCATATGTCTGTACACCCTCTCATCAGATGTACTTGACATCAATATCGCCCACCCAGAGCGAAATGATGATTTTTACTTTTTCAGTAGCTTCTGCGTAGTTATGAGTGGACAGCATCACCTTACGCGTAATCCCATTTTGACGATGGCCTAGTACTTCCAATTCTCCAATAGTCACCTCTGCCATCACCTGTACTGGCATATCGACCGGAACATAGATCGTGACATCTCCAATCCAGCCGTTGATGACTAGTGTGCCTTCCTTTTCAGGAATGACAGCACGGGACAGATCAATAACCACATCGCCGATCCCCTGCCAAATCCGCATATTTTTTAGCTCAAAACGACCAGAAATCAATTTATAATCACCAATTAACGAGCTACGTGTATCCTGTGGATTATGAATGTGAACGTGATCGTAAAACGTCTTATCAAAGCTTTTATGAAAGGATTTATCGCTAGATTTGTGCTGTTCTCTATGCGTGCCTTCTTGAGCCGAAATTGGTTCATCAGGCCCCGTATCAGAATAATAAGAACCAGAATAGCATTCGCCTTCAATTTTAGGCCCAAACTTTGAATAGGACTCCTTCTTTGTCTTTTGATCATTCTGCTCGCCTGTATAAAAGCTTTGACTCGTAGGCTGTGTCTGAATATCAGCCTGCATTTTTTCTTGTGCCTTTTTCCGCTGACTCTCCTTAAGTAACGCATCCATTTCAAGATCGAGATCATCTTGCTTAGCTGTTTCTGCTGATTGAGAATAAGCGGTTGTTTCTTGCAGCTTCTCTTCTGTATAAGTAAAGTCTTGGCCAAAATCATTCTGATTTCGACCTTTACGACGTATTAATCGAATGCCATAGTAAATAAAGAACATGGAAAAAATAAAGCCGAACAAATTATGAATGGCAATACCAAACCATTCCTGAAAAATATTAAGAATACCAATGGTTAATAAGATACCACCGGTAATTTTTCTTCCTCTTTTCCAAAATCGATACCCCCAAAAAATAAAGAGCAGAGGCCATAAGGAAAAAATGCTGAAAAAAATCAGCCCTAAATTATTGAGGAAGAGGCCTAAACCGACAAAGATGATAATGGTACCTGCCACCATTTTTTCTACGCGAGAAAATTTCAAACGAAGCCTACTCCTCTCTCAACTGATTTTTATCTTTTCTTACATACATATACAAAAGCTGGTGGGATATTAAACGGGGTAAATTTAATATCTACCGTAGAAAATCGCGATTCCAGTTCATTCTTCAGTTGCAAGGAGTACTGAAAGGTAACAAAAACCCCATCCGGTTCAAGGGATTCTACCACACAATCTAAGATATCACTGCGTAGCTTTTCAGGGAAAACAGCAAATGGCAGTCCAGAAACAATAGCATCCAGTGAAGGAATATTTAATTCATTCATATACTCTGATAATCTGACCGCTTCCGAGCAAATTGGTACCTGAGGAAAACGATGATGCAGCATTTGCTGGAATTGTGGATCACGCTCCACGATAAAAAACCGTGCATCCTTCTTCATCTGAGTAAGAATAGCACGTGTAAAAACACCGGTTCCTGGCCCCAATTCGGCAATATGTCCTACTTGCTCCCATGGAACATTTTTCATCATTAGACTACTTAAAAAACGCGAACTGGGGATCACGCTCCCTACTTGTCCCGGTCGCGAGACAAAGCGTCTCAGAAACACAAGTAAATCTGACATCTAGTAAACCCTCCTAGGGGAAAAGCAGCCCTAAACAGGGCTGCTGTGTGTAATAATATCTAGTTCTTTGTTGTTGACTCTATTTCTTCCCTATTTTCAGTGGATTTTCCTGCCAACTTCTCCTTTAATTTTGCTAATTCATAATCTAACTCGTCTTTTTTGTCCAGCTTTTTCAATGAACGGTGGTATTCAGAGTCCTCATACATACCACTCATGCTAGCTTCCGCTTCCATCTGCATTACTTTTTCCTCCATACGATGAAAACCGCGAGCCGCATTTTCAACACCTATGCCTGTTACATAAGAGTTTACTTGCTTTTGTGTACGGGCTACTTGAGCTCTGGACATTAACATATACTTTTTCGCACGCATTTTATAGAACTCTTCTTTTAGTTCAGCTAATTTTTCACGCATTTGCTGGGCAGCATTACTAGACGAATCCAATAATTCTTTTAATTCGAGTGCACGTGATTCGTATGTCTTCTGATCCAATAAAGCACGTCTAGCCAATTCGTCCTCGCCTTCAGTAAGAGCAAGCATCACTTGGCGCTCGCGTTTAGTTGCTAAAGTATTCGCCTCTTCATATTGTTGGCGGAATTTCTTCTCCTGAGCCACCTGACGAGCTACCGCTACTTCTACTCGACCAATCTCCGCTTCCATATCACGCATGTATTGTGTAAGCATAACAACCGGATCTTCTATGGAATCAATCGCATTATTTACGGAAGCCACCGTTACATCACGCAGTCTTTTAAAAATACTCATTTTAGAATTCCTCCTTAGAGTTTATCATTTTTTGGTTTTTGTAATCAAAACAAATCCTTATGTTGACGTTTCTTTAACTCGTTTTCCCAACAATCTAGCTTATCTTCACGCAATACACTTTGGGCCCATTCTCTCTCCCACATCGATGGAGTTGATTCATACGGAGCCGTATGTCGTTGGCCTTTCATAAGCTTACATCCAAAGTAGATGATCGCAATTGCTAGCAAGCAACCAAATAGCAAGCTCAATTTATTTAAGAGCATTAATAGCCCGAAGAGGAAAACAAATATTCCCCATCCTTTATTTCCTGTTGAGCCAGCGCTTAACACCTTTTTGCAACCATAGACCATTAACAGTCCTGCGATAAACATGGGGATTAACCTGTCGATTCCTAGCCCTAGTTTGTCAAGCAATACCAGTACCCCTACGACAATCAGCGTAAGCCCCAGAAATAATTTTCCGGATTGCCCTTGCAAGTGTTTTCCCTCCTTTTTTCATTCGCTTGTTGTTCATGACCTTATTGTAGTCGACCCTGAAATAATCTATAACGGGCGAGCGGATGGTTTTCGACTCAGCCCTGAGTCGGAGAGAATGTCCATCCTTGAAAGGAAAGATAGATTACCCTATTACATGGATAGGAAAATTAGATAAAGCAACAGGAAACGACAGAAATTTTCACCTTGTTTCTACTAATAGAAAATAGAAGAGAAATGTCACTCTTATCAAAAATAGATAAGACGGGTATTCTCCAAAAAGATTACTTAAAAATATGTCAAAATGGTGAACTTTAATATAAAAAAAAGGGAAATCGCGACGAAAGTAGAATTTAATCTCTCTGTGTAAAAAAAAATCGAAAATTAGCCGAATTCCAGACAATGGAAACGGGGGAACCAAACTTTGGGGTGAATAGCTGTTCTTTCAAAACAGCTTAGGGAAACCTTTCGACCGAACCCATCAGCTAACCTCGGAGGCTTAAAAGGAAGGGGCTCTTTCGTTGCGTAAGTTTGTGTGTTCCATACTAACGACTGCATTACTAGCCGTGGGTGGAGGTTCTGTATTCGCATCCTCCGACTCATTAGACAAGACCATCAATCCTTTGTATGGCGTACCTTACAAAGCAGCCGGTAAATCTACTTACGGTTTTGATTGCTCCGGATTTACTGGATACGTGTTTGGGGCTTTAGGTGCAAAACTTCCAGCTTCTTCTTCTGCCCAATTTGAAATCGGGGAATCAGTAGATCGAGAAGACCTGAAACCAGGAGATTTAGTGTTTTTTAACACGAATGGAAGAAGCATCTCACACGTAGGCATCTATATTGGAAACAATATGTTTGCTCACTCGGAAACAGGAATTGGAGTAACGAAGACAAGCCTTGATGATCCCTACTATTGGAGCAAAAAATACGTAGGCGCTAAACGTGTAGCAATTCCAGAAATGGAAGACTAAAATCTTTTTCACGGAAGCTGAAAAAGAAGCACAACCTTTTTATACAAAAGCCAGGGACATGAGTCTCTGGCTTTTTCTGACTATAATTAGTACCAGCTCACATGATAAGACTATATCTTTCCTTATATTTAATTGTGCCATACACCCTTATCCATGATATGATGAAATTAACTGCATTTCGTAGAAACTAGGAGGGTCTCCCTTGAAAGATCATATTTTTGTCGTGGACGATAACCAAGAGATTGTCGATCTGCTCCAAGATATTCTTGAGAATGAAGGTTTTGACGTTTCTCATGCTAATAGTGGAGAAGAAGCACTTGCAAAGCTAGATAGCGGGCTAACCCCCAACCTCATTTTACTTGATATCATGATGCCACATATGAGCGGATATGAACTATGCGCGCAAATTCGCCGTGAACGGGAAATGCCTATCATTTTCTTAAGTGCAAAAGGTAAACCAGTAGATAAAGTTGTAGGACTAGAAATCGGTGCTGATGACTATATCACCAAGCCTTTTGATACGGAAGAATTGTTGGCTCGCATCCGTGCTCATCTTCGCCGCTATGACCGTTTGAGAAAATTAACTGCCCAGAATGAACAACTAGACAAGGAAGCTGGAAATTCAGCTCTCACCATCTTAAAATTCAAAGGGTTGGAAATTCATAAGGAAACTTACTCTGTCTATGTAGGGGAAAATAAAATTGATTTATCTACAAAAGAATTTCAATTATTAACCTTTCTAGCAGAGAATCCAGGTATTGTTTTTACCCGAGAGCAAATCTATGATCGCGTATGGGGCTATGGTTATGGCTCACTTAATACTGTTACGGTACATATTAAGAACCTGCGCGAAAAGCTAGAAACTGAACGCACATTTATTAAAACACAATGGGGAACTGGTTACGTCTTTATTGGGGAGCGTATCTAATTCGTGAAAATCAGCAATAAAATACTGCTCGCCTTTTTAGCTGTCATCGTGATTCATATTTTGGCCTATCGCTTTGTTTTTCAAAACATTATTGTGGATCAGCTTAAAACAGATCGCCACGAGCAGTTTTTGCTGGGAAAAGAAGTGGCTGAGAGAGTCAGCTTTAATGAAGTGATTCGTCGTTCCTTGTTTAAAGATCCCAATGAATTAAAAGAATTAACGAAACAGTTACCAGAAGACCTGATGTATACGATTGTGGTAGAGGATGAGAATGGACATGCCATTACCACGAAAACCTCCGAAGCCTATAATGCAAAAGGCAAAGGATTAAAAAAGGTAATAGCAGAGTATTCCATTGATCGTAGTGCTCCTGTACAAGGTAGGACTGTTGTTCGATTTTATACAGATGATTATGATATTCTCTCTTCTAAAGGAGTTACCATGATCATTGTGTATATTTATGTCAGCTTAATTTTCATAGGTATTATTCTATTTATTGTGGTCATTCGTTGGATACTCCGCCCTGTTAATGAGCTTTCTCGTGTTACTCAGGAAATTAAGCTAGGCAAACGAGATGTTGCCTTTTCTTATCAATCTACCGATGAATTTGGGCAACTATTCCGCTATTTCGATGACATGGTGGAAGAGCTCAATTTTGTCGAGGAACGACAACAAGAATTGATGGCTGCAATTGCGCATGATTTTCGTACGCCTTTAACTACAATCAAGGGGTATGCCTCTTATATTGCTTCAGGTCGGGTTACCGATCTTGAGCGAATACAGAAGCAAATGGCAAAAATAGAAGACAAGGCTCTTGATTTGGAAAACCTATTGGATGAGCTACAGGATCATAATCAATTGATGGGTCGTTTTCCACTCAACCTAACTCGTATTCATATCCGAACATTCGCTAGCAACATCGCTGAGGAATACGCCACCCGTCTGGAGCAAAGCCCCATCAGCTTTTCCAGTAAATTCCGCGTTTCTGATTCCTTACATATGGAGGCGGATGAGCAAAAGCTACGACGTGTTTTAGAAAACCTACTAAATAACGCGATACATTATAATAAACCTGATGGAAGTATCCTGTTTACCTGTGATATGGGAAACAATGAGGTGAGCTTCTCTGTCATTGATAAAGGGGACGGTATCGCAGAAGAAGATTTATCGAAAATCTTCACCAAATTCTACCGTGCGGAAAAATCACGTAATCGCAATAGTGGTGGTACAGGATTAGGCTTAACAATTTGCCAGCGACTTGTTGAACGGCATTCTGGAAAAATCACGGTAAGCAGTCAGGTAGGTATAGGAAGCGCCTTTACCGTAACCATTCCGCTTAAACAGAAAAAAACAGCGCCTGATATACCTGTACCACAGGATTAGGAGAACCAACCGTTTTTCCCACAGGATAATCAACTAAGAAGGTCACTATAAAAAATACCGCATCCGAGCTACTTGGATGCGGTATTTTTTTATGGCCGTGTTATCGTTTCCTTACTGCCATACAGACGGTATCCCCGGATTATGCCTCTCGTTCCTCAAGTAATCGCAAGGATTCAATACAATACTCCACAATTTCATTTATATCAGGGATATTTCCTTCATCGATTTTCCGATGAAAATCCAGTTTAATTCGTACCTGAAATTGTTCAGGCGGCCATCTAAATTCCTGATGCTCATCTACAGTAAACATGACCTGTTGTGTGATATGCGGTCGATGTCCCCAAATTTCATTTAACAAATCAATTACTTGAACAGATTCGTAGCGTACATCCCTCATGGATACATCGAAATGAATGCATATCCGACAGCCCATCGGTACAGCAAGTGTTTGCTCTAACTGCTCACTTGCGATATCCGCTAGTTCTGTTGAGAGCTGAATTTCGGCAGTAACCTTATGCTTGCTATCGTCTTCCTTGGAAGACAATAAATGAAATTGAATATGAAAATAACGTCCAAATTTAGCCATATCAACAGCATCTACTCGATTTATTACCAAAATATCGCCATCCAAATCATGATCATAAACAGCGCCTTCTAATACAACCTTTATATTGTCATAAATAATTGGATGAAACATCAAATAGCTCCTCTCCATATTCTGTTCTTAGAATGCCCTGTTTTTTTGGCTGGTGCAAGTAAAACGAAAAGAAAAATGAATGACTTCAATCCTTTTCTCATTAACAGCTACATTCATACACAAAATGTATACCGATAAAAAAAAACCACTCTGCTTGACTGGCAGAATGGCTTAAGAAAGGGTGTGTATAGGGAGAAAAGAAAGGGTTCCATAAAAGAGTATTTTATTGCAAATTGATTAAGCTTCTACGATGATGTACTTCTTCTCGGAGCACTCCAAGCATTCGGACATATAGGATTCGGCTTGTTCTGCAATCGGTTGACCACAGCATTCACATTGTTTTGGTCCCAATGTAGCAAAGAAATGAGTCAATTTCTCCATGTTAATCGCCTCCGTATGTTTTCGTGCTTCAATTGTCATTTGTTGATCTTATTGTACTACAACAGTATCTAAATAAAAAATCTTGTTATATCACATTTTACAGCGATTATCTGGTATTTGGTTACCCTATCTCTCGAATACTCTTTATTTCTCTGTATTAATACTATTTTTACTAAATAACACTGTTATAATACAAGAAATAATATCCAGCGCTGAAAAGGACTGGGTAAACAACAGGTTACTACACCTAGAAGGAAAGGAAAAATGAATTCGTGTTTCTAATTTTTTGTGTAGCGTCTAAATGAAAACATGCTTGAACCTGCCCTCTTCTCCCGTCATGACGTAATAGATTAATATGGATGCCTTTGATTTTTTGACATTATAGTAAGGTTTCTATATAATGAATGATAGTCATTCATTTTTGAAAGGGAGGTAATCAACATAGCTAACACTTCTGATGATAAATACAATAAAATTTTAAAAGCTGCCATTGACGGCATTTCAGAAAAAGGACTCGATAAGACTTCCATTTCAAATATCGTACAAAAAGCAGGAGTTGCACAAGGAACCTTCTATTTATATTTTTCGTCTAAGAAAGCCTTAATTCCAGCCATTGCAGATAATCTTCTCACCACCACCTTAGAAAGAATTAAAGAAAAGATTCAAGGGAAAGAAAACTTTTGGGACGTCTTAGAGGTTGTGATTGACGAAACCTTTCACATAACCGATTCTTACAAAGACATTATTGTCCTTTGCTATTCCGGTCTTGCTATAGACCATTCAATGGAGAAATGGGAAGCGATATACCGTCCCTATTATCATTTGTTTGAAGTTATCTTAAACAAAGCCATAAACGATAACGAGATTATCAGTGATATTAATATCGAGCGAATGGCAAAAATGATTATTAACCTTGTTGAGAATGCGGCTGAACGATTTTATATAGGGCGTGATCAGGAAGATACTGTGGATATAGTTAAGGCTGAGACCTATAACTTCATCAAGAGATCACTGTTACAAAGTAAATAAAGCTATCAGGTATGTGCCATATTTTTTTTAAGACAAAAATGACTGACATTCATTCATTTCTTAGTGATAAAGCATAACCGTTACGCGACTCTACATTCTAAGTTTAATTTCATTAGAACCTACAGACAATAAAAGCAAAGAAGTACATGAAGAAGAGGCCGATTACGTAACTAATTCTTTGTGCTTATACCGAGCATTTTGAAATGAGTGATTTACCATTTTAAAAAAAGGAATGATTGTTTATGAATAGAGCTTGGATTTATGTCATGTTAACTTGTTTATTCGAATTGCTTTGGGTTTATGCTTTTAACGTGGCAGCAGCATGGTGGCATTGGGCTATTGTGGTTGTCATTATTATTGCAGATTTTTATCTACTCTCTAAAGCATGCGAGACATTACCAACGGGTACAGTTTATGCTATTTTCGCAGCAGCAGGTACAGTAGGCACTGCCCTTATGGATATTTTTATCTTTGAAGGGGTATTCAGCTTGGCAAAAGGTCTATTTATGGGGCTTCTAGTCATTGGCGTGATCTCATTAAAGCTTGCAGACAATAAAGGCGGAAACACACAAGGGAAAGGAGCTGCTTAATTATGGGTTGGTTATTTGTTTTTCTAGCGGCAATATTTGAATTAATGGGAGTAATAGGCTTAAAGAGATTTAGTACAAATAAAACTTTGATAAATACGGCTCTTTTCTTTGGAGGGTTCGGTGCATCTTTTGCCTTCCTTTACACAGCTCTTCAATATCTTCAGTTAAGTGTAGCCTATGCCGTTTGGATTGGTGTGGGAACAGCCGGTGCAGTACTAGTGAATATGATTTTTTTCAATGAGTCAAAGAGCATAGGACGTATTATAAGCCTCATCATCATTGTCATCGGTGTAACTGGACTCAAAGCAGTGTCTTAACCTACAGTCCTATCGAGTAAAAGCAACAATAGCCTTCCCATCATGGAAGGCTATTGTTTTATTTAAAATCAGATTTATTACCAGTGGGGACCTGACAGCTTAAGACTGCGAGGCGGCTCTGGAAAGTTCATTTCCTGTTGCTGGTACATTTATTTTTTGCTTCAAAAAATTCAGTTCCTGCTCTTCTGTGATATAACCTAGCTTTTTCATTCGGCTTAATACCACATGTTGCCGGGTCATTGCCTTATCAGGATATTTGATTGGTGAATAATTTTCTGGTGCTTTTGGTAAGGCTGCAAGCATTGCTGCTTCACTTTCATTAATTGTTTTTAGCTTTGGATCATGTAATCGTACCGTTTTACCAAAATAATATTGTGCTGCTGCTTCAATGCCATATTTTCCATGACCAAAGTAGATATTGTTTAAATACATCTCTAGGATTTCATCCTTAGAATATTGGCGTTCTAAATTCATCGCAATGAAGGCTTCTTTTAGCTTGCGTGTATAGGTTTTCTCATTTGTTAAAAATAAATTTCTAGCTAGTTGCATGCTAATCGTGCTTCCGCCTTGCCGCTTGCTTTCTGACATCGTATTAATCCATAAAGCTCGTCCAAATGCAATGTAATCAATTCCTTTATGGTAATAGTAGCGATGGTCTTCAATCGCAATAAAAGCGTCCTTCAGATAAGCAGGCATCTCATCTGTAGCAACATACGTCCCTTTGCCTCCTAAACTACTTCCTACCGTCTTACTTAAGATCTGTTGGTCTATTAAATAAGAACCGGCTATAGTTACAATAGAGTATGCAATAATCTGGAAAAAAAGCGCAGCAATCAATAATATTACTAACCACTTTGGTACACGTGTACGTCGGGCTTTAGGCTTGCTCTTTTTTAACGGTTGTGCAGTTCCTTGTAAGACATGATTCATGATTGCTGCCTCCTTTCTATTTATAGGACGTTGTTTTCTTTGACATGTTTCGACTTTTGCCTCGTTGTAACCTAATTGTAGTCCAACAATCTTCCCATTACCTATTGATAAGTCTTACAGAAACCTTAAATTTTTGTAAGGTTTCTTGGTTTATTGATGGGTACTATAACAGAAAAAAGCCTGACTCCCATAAGGAATCAGGCCTTAATAAACTACTCGGATAAAGCGCATACCTACACAGCTTCGTAAATTTCCTCGTAACGCTTACCGATTTCTTCGTCGTTTAAACCGAATTCTTTCATACGTTTAATCATTACTTGAGCCCAAATGTTTGTGCGTTCAGCAATTTTAGCGAATTTCTTTGCTTCTTTCCCTTTACGCTTAGAGCGCTCTTCGCTGTTTGCCTTTAAGTTATCAAGAATGAAGATCATACGCATGGTATCTTCTTCGCTCAAGTTTTTCCATTCACTATCTAAAAATACCAATACGTCTTTATAATACTTATCAAATTCAAGGAAAGAGATTTCTGTATCCATGTTTAGATATTCTTTCAATTGGTCAAACAATGCATCCATCTTTTTGTAACACTCCCTTAATTGGCTTAAGCACCATTATAACAAAAATGAAGAAGACAGGGAAAGAAAAAAGCACGAATGTTATCAAGTAGTAATTATTTCTAAACAAACGTTTTCGCAAGAATCCCTTTCCAAATATACCCTGTTACTCGCTAACTTTCTCTTCTCACTATCTCTCATTCCTCACCTGGAATACCTGCTCTGCTCGGTTCTGCTTGGTGGATTGTTTTTTATTTGTTAGTATAGAAGCTATCGGTTACAATTTCGTGTAGCGTGTATCGTAGTTTCTAAGAAAGAGGTTTGTCTCATGAATAATAGAAGGAACCACCCCAAACAGCACTTTACGAAAAACAACAGGAAATTTACCAGTAAAAATCAAGCTCCAGCCAAACAATATACGGTAAAAGAACCGTCTGAATTACTACCGTTTTTATTACAGCATATTACAAATCTCAGCCGTAACTCCATTAAGTCCCTGTTAACACGTGGTCAGGTATTAGTTAACGATAAAGTTGTGACAACCCATAACCATGTATTGCACCCTGGGCAAACGGTCTGTCTACAGAATAAGAAGGTTTCGGAAACGCCTCCGATGATTGGCATCAAAATTTTATATGAAGATGCTGATGTTATTGTTGTCCAAAAAGAAGCTGGCTTGCTATCAATTGCTTCACCGCAAGAGAAGGAATTAACTGTCTATCGTCAATTAATGGCCTATGTTCGTCTTGAGAATCCCCAAAATAGGATTTTCGTTGTGCACCGCCTAGATCGAGATACATCTGGCGTTATGATGTTAGCTAAAAGTGAACGGGTTCAACAGGCACTCCAAAATTCCTGGAAAGACAGTGTCAAGGAACGCTTGTATGTTGCCCTTGTGGAAGGTAACGTGAAAAAGCAAGAGGGAACGATTTCATCCTGGCTAAAAGAAAGTAGTACATTAAAAATGTATTCCAGTCACCGTCCAAATGATGGACAGCATGCTATTACTCACTATAAAGTGCTCCAGTCTGATCGGAATTTCTCCTTGCTGGAAGTCCAACTAGAGACAGGCCGGAAAAATCAAATCCGCGTCCACATGGAAGATATCGGACACCCTATAGTAGGTGACAAGAAATACGGCGCTAAATCTAAGCCAATCGGTCGATTAGGGCTACACGCACGAGTCTTAGCCTTTGTGCATCCTAGTACGGGCGAACTGCTGCGTTTTGAAACAGATATTCCTAAGACTTTTTTTCATCCATTTAAGAAGGAAGTCTAACACGAAAAGTAAGCAAAACCGGTCTAGTTGCTTGACATTCCAATAAGCATTTACATATACTGTAAGTGTATAAAAATCTAACATGATAATGAGGTGTAGAAAAGGATATGATGATTTTATCGACTGTTCTTCTAAGAGATTAGGCTTACTACGGGAGAAGTCTGCCCATTTTTCATAAGCCAATCTGAGGACAGTAGATAAAAAATCTTATTCCTTTCTTACTAACATTATTGGGTAGTGGGTAAGGTATATTCGCCTTACCCATTTTTATGTTCAGCTAATTGAATATTGTTTTTATCATGCTGTTCTCTCGTTGGCTTTCCATGTGAAAGAATAAGGAGAGAATACGTAATGAGCATATTAGCGGTTGAAAATGTTACACAGATGTATGGCGATAACATTATCTTTCAAAATATAAGCTTTCGACTACTTCAAGGAGAGCATGCAGGTCTAGTTGGCAGCAACGGAGCGGGAAAATCAACTCTCCTTCGCATTTTAGCAGGGGAACTCCTCCCTGATTCAGGGACAGTGAAGTGGCTCTCTCATCTCAAAATCGGTTACCTACAGCAGCATATTCATTTACAGGCTGGCACAACCATTTTGCAGTATTTACAAGGAGCTTTTGCCCATCTGTATGAGATAGAAAAAAAGCTGCTTCAAGTAACAGAGGAAATGGCTACCCCTAAAGATAATCTTGAACGATTGTTAGCTCGCTATGGTGAGTTGCAAAGTATTATGGATCACTCTGACTTTTATCAGATAGAAGCCAAAATAGAAGAAATTGCTTCTGGACTAGGCATTTATGAGCTTGGTATGGATCGCGATGTGGAAACGCTCAGCGGTGGCCAACGAACAAAGCTTTTGCTAGGAAAGCTTTTATTAGAAGAACCCCATGTTTTGTTACTGGACGAGCCAACAAACTATCTTGATGACGCACATATTGCATGGCTTATCAATTATGTAAAAAGCTATAAGCATGCCTTTCTTGTGGTCTCACATGATCAGCGGTTCCTCAACGAAATCACAACTGCCATCTATCATTTAGAGCATCAGACGATCAAACAATATACAGGTAACTATGATTTTTTCCTAACAAGCTATGCCCAAAATAAACAGCAACTACATGATGCATATGAACGGCAACAAAAAGAAATATCCAGGCTAGAGAATTTTATTGAAAAAAATCGTGTTCGCAAGGCTAAACAAGCAAAGAGTCGTGAAAAGGCATTAGAAAAAATAGCTCGAATGGAGAAACCCACCTCCTCCATGCAGCCACGCTTTATGTTTCACATTCATTCGGAGCCAGTTAGCCAGATTTTAGAAGCGCGCAATTTACAAATCGGCTATACAGAGCCTTTATTGGGGCCAATTGATTTACGAGTAACCCGCGGTGAAAAAATCGCAATTGTAGGCTATAACGGTATAGGTAAATCTACCATGCTTCGCACATTGCTAGGATATCTGCAACCGTTACGTGGTAATGTACGAATTGGAGAACGAGTAAAACCAGCATATTTTTCACAAGAAGGATCGGCTTCGAATCAAACACCTCTTGAGCAAGTGTGGTCATTACGGCCTGATTTAACACAAAAGGAAATAAGACAGGAGCTAGCAAGATCCGGTCTTAGTGAACAGCATATTCGGCAAAAGGTCTGCTCATTGAGCGGTGGAGAACAAGCAAAGGTCAGACTATGCGAGCTTATGCTAACAAACAGCAACGTACTCGTGTTAGATGAACCGACGAATCATTTGGATACTGGGGCAAAAGAGGCTTTTAAAGAGGCACTCAAACAATATGAGGGTACAATACTGCTTGTTTCTCATGAGCCTGCGTTTTATGAAGACTGGGTTACGCAAATCTGGCGAGTACAGAATTGGTCCTAAGCGTAAAAGAAAAGGTTTCAACGGGAGTATCCCCTCCGTTGAAACCTTTCTTATCATTAAGCTGAACATTGCCAATTATTTGACTTAGATCATTACACGAGACGTTTGCTTCGCTCCATAAAGTAAACGTTCACTACTACGTTAATTGCTGAAGAAGATACAGCACTGAGATTAGCTACGATGTACATCTTCAAGTGGCAAAATTTGTACGCTCGTTTGAAGCTTCCCGTTAGGACTTAACTCTCTACTCCCCCTTCTTGCTTTACTACTATCTCACTGGTATCTGCTTGTTGTTGCAACTGCATTTTAAATAAAGGAATCACTACACAGACGGCTATTATGAATAATAGTCCGGAAATTTGATAGCTTGCTTGTAAAGAAACGGCCTCTTTAACCACCCCTGCTAAGCTCATTGTTACGACCATCATTCCTGAAAATAAGGGGCTCAGAACTCCATTTACCCTTCCAACAAATTTTTGCTCAGAGGAAAACAAAATCATGGTATTAATCCCAATTTGAATACAGGGGAAAAATAACCCGTTTACGAATTGAAAGATCAACACAATCCAAAAGCTTTGCGTAAGGCTAATACCACATACGGAAAATGCACTGCTCAAAAGCCCCAATGCAAGTAGTTTTTGTGGTGCAATTTTTTTTGAAAGAGTCATTACCACCGCCCCTCCAAGGAGCATAGCTGCCCCCGTCGTTGTGAACAACCATTGCAAGTTCTCTTTCGGTAATCCTAATTGTTCTACAACTACAAAAATACCCAATGGCTGGATAAGACCTACAGCCAGACCCACTCCTATGAAACACATGCTTAACCGGCGTAAGACAAATTTAGACCATACATACCGTAACCCATCCCCCATTTCTTGGAGCAGGCTTGTTTGACCATGGTTCTGTTCTGGACGCTGATCTTTTGGCAATTGATACAGGACGGCTGCCGATAATAAAAAGGCAATCCCTGTTACTCCAATAGAAATTGTAATGCCGAAGCTTTGATATATCATTGTTCCAATCGCTGGACCAAGAATCATAAAAATTGCTACCAGGGTTTGAAATATAGCCATTCCGGCCTGCATTTGTTCAGCCGGTACATGCTGTTTAAACAGCTTCATGGCAGACGGCTGTGAGAATTGCGATAAAATCGCAGAAAACAATGTAACAAAAAAAATAGCCTTCCACGATCCAAACATCAGCGTTCCCAATACACAAAACACAGAAATGGCACTTAATATGTCGCACCATACCATTGTCCGCTTTGGTCTCCAGCGATCAGCAAATGTCCCGCCAATAAATGAAAAAATAAAGATGGGGGCAAACTCTGCCACTGAAATCAAAGAGACGATATACGGGTCATTATTTGTAATCTCCATGACGTAGAGAAGGACAGCAAAATTACGAACCCACGTACCAATCTGTAGAAAAATTCCTGATAAAAGAATAACGCGTATAAACGTATGTGAAAAAATATGCGGTTGTTTTATTGTTTCCACCATATTTCCCCCTATTTTTGAAAGAAAAAAGAGATAGTCACAGTTTGCTATCTCCATTCATCCCCTGTTGAAAATTTTTATTCGTAAAAAGCTACTGGTATAACTACAGAACGCCTTCTTCTCTGAAAAAACTTTAAGCAAAAATGTACCCCTATTACTACCTCAAGGGGGACTCCAATTAGCGAAAAACCACACTTCAGCTCCTATTGTGCTGTGCTATGATAACCCGCTTCCCCATAAGGTTGTAGCTTGACTAACCACTTTTCGTACATCTTGTTTAATTCATCAGCAGGGTCAAAATATCCCTCTTTCTTTTCCTTTAGCTCCTCCAAAACCTCAAAAATAAAAGCTTCCTCTCCATATTCATTCCATTCCTGCTGTAGCTGTTTATTTGGATGAGTACCTGTTTTTAATTGAAAGTACCGACCGTTCATCATCTTTAAATTAGGCGTACTTCCTACGAATATTTTTTGATTGCGGATGTTTTTAATTTGATATACTCCTCCCACTGGCTTGGTTTCTTTGTATTGGCGTTTTAATTCCGCTTTTCTGCTTGTAGACATCATAATTTTCCTTTCTGTGTAAGATATGGCTGTCAGAAATGCCTTCACCTAAAATCAAACAGGTTTTTTATTTGTTTATATAATAATAGACATTATATGTTTTTGTCTATAATTAAATGTGATTATTGATTTATGTTCCCCATTCTTTCTTTTCATTCATCTCCTTTTTCATTAGCTTACTGTTGTCATAGCAAGTTAATCGTCTACTAGCGGGGGAAAAACACTTTGCTTCTCCCTTTATTGGTAAATTTCGTTTTCTCCTTACCTACAGAGGAGCTATAATGGTGGGGATGGACAGAATATCACCTAATGGAACAGGAGGTAGCAAATGAAGCCGATTGTAGAAATTGCAAATCACGTAGGTATTACTGAGGATGATCTGGAGCTGTATGGGAAATACAAGGCTAAGCTATCATTAGATGCATGGGAAAAACGAAAGGATCAAGCAGATGGAAAATTAGTGTTAGTGACTGCCATGAACCCTACACCTGCTGGAGAAGGTAAAACACTGACAACTATTGGACTCTCTCAGGCACTAAATCATATTGGTAAAAAAACAATAGCCGCCTTACGCGAGCCTTCACTAGGGCCATGCATGGGGATGAAGGGCGGAGCTACAGGCAGTGGCAATGCTCAAATACTACCCGCAGAAGAAATCAATCTACATTTTACAGGCGATATTCATGCCATTACAGCAGCGCATAATTTATTATCCGCCCTTATTGATAATCACCTTTTTCAACATAATTCACTACGACTTAATCCAAGCAAAATCGTCTGGAAACGAGCACTCGATATGAACGATCGTTCACTTCGACATATTGTAGTTGGATTAGGCGATACGAATGGAGTAGTTCGTGAAGACGGCTTTATGATCACTACAGCATCAGAGATCATGGCCATCCTTTGTTTAAGCGAAAGTTTGGAAGATTTAAAAGAACGTCTGGGTCAGATCATTATCGGTTATGACCTGGATGATAACCCAGTAACAGCTAAGCAATTAGAAGCTATCGATGCTATGACTGTTCTTTTAAAAGAAGCAATCAAGCCTAACCTCGTACAAACCACTGAAGGAACTCCTGTCATTGTGCATGGTGGGCCTTTTGCCAATATCGCTCACGGCTGCAGCAGTGTAATTGGTACCAAACTTGCTCTAAAGCTAGCCGATTATGTAGTAACAGAAGCTGGATTTGGCGCTGATCTTGGTGCTGAAAAATTCTTTGATATCAAATGCAGGAAAGCGGGCCTCACACCTCAGGCTGCTGTACTAGTCATTACTGTAAAAGCAATTAAATATAACGGAGGTGTAACAAAAGACGAGCTGCAAAAAGTCAACCTGCCTGCTTTGGAAGCCGGTTTTGCTAACGTGCAACGTCACATCGAGAACTTACAAAAATTTGGTGTGCCTGTGGTAGCAGCGATTAATCATTTTGCAACAGATTTTCTTGAAGAGGTCGCTTTTGTCAAAGAAAAATGTCAGACTCTCGGTATCGAAGTGGCAGTTTCAAATGTGTGGGCAGATGGTGGTGCTGGCGGTGTGGAACTTGCTGAGAAGCTAGTTAGTGTGCTGGAGGAAGCTCCTTCTCACTATAAGCCACTGTACGACTTAAACAAACCCATAACAGATAAAATCAAAACGATTGTGACCGAAATCTATCGTGGCTCTGATGTTTCCTTCTCACCAGCAGCCATGAAAACGTTAGGTAAAATTGAAGAGTTAGGGTTGTCAGACTTGCCTATTTGCATGGCTAAAACACCTTATTCCTTCTCAGATCAAGCCAGCTTATTAGGAGCTCCTGCGGATTTCGTAGTGAATGTAAGTGAAATTCGTCTCTCGGCCGGCGCTGGATTTATCGTGGTTCTTACGGGAAATGTGTTGACCATGCCGGGATTGCCAAAAGTACCTGCTGCTCAGCATATTCGCTTAGATAAGAATGGACAAGTAACAGGACTAATGTAGAATGTAGATAAGCAATCCCCCTTTACGTAGACGATAAGAATAACCTATCTAGTTACGTAAAGGGGGATTTTCCTATAAAGAATCAAGAACACCCTAATTGATATTGATACTATTACTTTTCAAACATATCTTTTAGCTTCGATTTTGCCTTTACAAATTTGGGTGAATGGACCACATCGGTGTCCCCCTCCTGCTGATCTTGATGAGTCATAATAATATCCAATACATAAGAATATATGGTAAGCTCATCAGGGGTTAAATTATTAATCCCATATTTACCTATATAATCAAGAATAAACTGTGATTCTTCAGAGTTTGTGCCGGTATTGTAGCTGATCTTTTTATCTAGCATATTGTAAATCGCTATGGATTCATCCCAAAATAACCGACCTACACTAGCCGGCTTACTTGTACCATTTGCGGGTATGGTAAAATTAACTACAACAATTGTAGCTACTCCCATCACTCCTAAAATGAGAAGGACAATAAGACACCTCATCACTGGCGACATTTTAAGCCGTTTTCCACAATGCGGGCAAATCTCAGCCTTTACTGAAATCTGCTTTTGGCAAACCTTACAGCTAGTAAGTAGCTGTTTTTCTTCCGCTTTATGTAATTGATTTTGTCTAAACATCAAAAAAACAAGTAAGCCAATAAGTACAATAAAAACGGTTATAAATCCCATAATTACAGCAATAGACAAGCATAGCACTCCATTCCTAATAAGATGTCAAGATTGGCAAACAGTACTTTTCTCTCTTGTTAGCTGGCTGAAGCTATTAGTCTCGGGATAAAAATATCGTTTCCTGCTCTCGTTTCTTTTTTACTAGATAGGAATACAATCCAAGTTTATTAAAATGGATTATACATTTATTCTATATTTTCACAAAAATATGTATAAACAAGAAAATTATATCATGTCAGGTTAGGAGTTTCACTATTGCTTGTTGTAATTCATCATGAGAACTTCAGTAATAGGTCCAATTATAGTTAATAAGCTACTACACCATGTTATGGATACTGCAAACAGCTAGATCAGTTTGAAATTGGTGACGATACCATCTCATAGATTAAAAACAAGGGTTTTCTCGGCTCAATAGCTTGTAAAAGGACTATATACAATGGAAGCGGCCACTCTTACAATTGTGACCGCTAGTGTTGGTTTTATTCTCAAAAAACTCAGAAATTTATTAAGCTTCCAGTAGCACCTTTTGCTCAGGTTGCTCCAGTGTCGCTAGTAACACCTTTTGCTCCTGCACCAGTTTGTAATAATAATACGATGCCATCAACAACTATATCTAAAGTTGATGCAGAAGGAATCTTATTAATAAGAACCAATGCTTCAGTGCCGTTACAGGTACAACAGAAATTGTTTCGTAGATAGTAGTCCAGTTACGATGTTTGTAATAATGCGATGCTATCAACTACTATATCTGCAGTTGCTGGAGAAGGAACATTATTAATAAGAACCACTGCATCAATCGCCGTTAGAGGTACAATTGAAGTTGTTTCGTAAATGGTAGTCCAATTTTTATTATTCGTGTTATCAGGAAGATGATCAAACGGAATTGGCGTACTCAAACCGATACTAACAGGGAGAGCAACTATATTTAAATAAATGATTGTAATATCTACCTGAGGGCTTGGCAATCCCCCTGTTTTTGCGATTGATAGAAAAAATTCAAAACTCTCTCCGGGTACTACAGGTACTAATTGAGTCAAGAGACTACTAGTCGTACCTCCAAGTAATTGTGCAGAAAAATTACCTGTGTGACTGTGCAGGTTAGTAATGGATACATTTGAAGAACCCCATGGGGTAAGGGTTCCCGTTTCAAAATCTCCATTTACAATTCTATTGATAAAGGACATATAAATCACCACTTTCATAATAAATATTATTGGTGCTATTGCATTATATGGTGATTTTCTATTTTTGAAAGGGCATGTACCATCAGATAAAAACACATATTTTGAATGGAATAGATTATTATTGTCTGACGACGCACAAAAATTATGTAATAAATTATAAAGAATCAAATTTATGTCGTAAAAATAATAACGCAAACTTGATTCTTACCTGCATATTTAAAAGCAAGAAGGAAAAGGGTGAATAATTACAGAATTCCACATTAGAAAAGAGGACTTTTGGATCTTTTGGAATGAAACTGAATGGGGTGATCTTTCTTTACTATCAACATCACTCACTAAGTATCGCCATTAGTTGATTCTACCGTTTCAGCAAACCCTTGGTGATAGGTATAGAATCCACTCAAAATGTCTCTCTTAAAGAGAATGTAACAATCTGATAATGTTAGGAGTAGGAGATCACGCAGATGAAACCGATGTATGTCGCTCTATTACTTTTTACAAGCTTTCTCTGGAGTGGCAATTTTGTAGTGGGTAAATTTTTGGTAAACCATGCATCCTCCATGACCTTAACCAATTTACGCTATATGATTGCCGTCATTGTATTAATTCCTGTAGTCTACCTAGTGGAAAAACGCCTCCTACCACCTCGCAGGGCGATCTTACCGCTCATCCTGATGGGAGCTACTGGCGTGGTCTTATTTAATTTATTTATGTTCTGGGCCCTAGAGCGTACTGCTGCAACAAATGTCGGCTTACTCTCTACACTTAACCCCATCTCAATTGCTATCTTTTCTTTTCTTTTATTGCGTGAGAAAATAAAGGCTTTACAGATAGGCTCAATGATTCTGTGCTTTACAGGGGTCCTACTGGTACTATCTAAGGGAGATTGGCATGCCCTGTTGTCACTTCGCTTTAATTCTGGAGACCTTTTGATGTTAGCCGCTGTAGCTACCTGGGGGCTCTATTCTGTAGCGGGGAGATGGGCTATGCGCGATGTTTCTGCACTAATGTCCACTTTGTATTCTGGATTCTTCGGGGTCTTGATGCTGTTGCCCTTCAATTTCAGTAGCTTTACAATCACTAATCTTAATGCTGAGTTTATTTGGGGCACATTGTATATCAGTGTATTTGCGACTGTTATTAGCATGGTGCTTTGGAACATGGGGGTTAAGCAGCTTGGCGGGACCACAGCAGGGATGTTTCTTAATTTTAATCCCATTTTTACGGCGTTATTAGCCTTATTGCTGCTAGATGAGCAGATGACCTGGACTCAGGTATATGGGAGTTTAATTGTCATTCTAGGGTGTTTTTCCTTCACACGCTTTCAAAATATTTCCTTACCCTTAAAAAAGCTTACCAAATCTGAAAGGTAATTCACAAGATTGTATAGATCGCCGTCAGTAATCACATACTTCTGAGAAAAAAAGACCTTCCCTTTTTTAAAAAAAGGAAGGTCTTTTTTTACCTTGTCACTCAGGATTAGCATTATCGCTGGTGATGAAATTATTCATTATTCACCTGTGACAACGCAAAATCAACTGCTTTTTCCGCGTGTATCCGCGTAGTATCAAATAATGGAACAGTCGCATCCTCTGCGTTCACTAACAAGGTAATTTCCGTACATCCAAGGATAATCCCCTCTGCTCCCGCTTTCACTAGGGAATCCATAATTTCCCGATAAGCTTGACGTGATGCGCTGGTAATGATCCCTTTACAAAGCTCGTCAAAAATCACCTGATGAACAATATCTCGCTCTTTCTCCTCTGGTACAATAATTTCGATGCCGTGGTCTTTCATCTTTTCAATAAAAAAGTCCTGTTCCATCGTAAATTTCGTACCCAGCAATCCTATTTTCCGCAGCTTTTGTTCCCGAATCTTTTCTGCTGTGGCATCTGCGATATGTAAAAAGGGAATGGTAACGGAGGCAGAGATTTGTTTGGCAATTTTATGCATGGTATTGGTACAAACTAGCAAACATTCTGCTCCAGCCTTCTCAAGATGCTGTGCCGCTTGACCTAATATAGCCGTAGCATCGTCCCAACGTCCTTCTTTTTGACACTGAACAATCTCTTCAAAATTAACTGAGTATACAACACATTTGGCTGACGCAAGAGCTCCGACTCGTTGATTCACCATCTGATTGATGTTCTTATAGTATTCAGTAGTAGATTCCCAGCTCATACCGCCTAACAGACCGATTGTTTTCATGCTGTATCCTCCTTCTTCCCTGTTTTTGATAGATTTTGACAAGTTTATCATGAAGCCCTGAGACTGACAAGATAATGAAGACAGCACAAAGCACGAACTGTACCAAAACAAGCCTGTTTACATAAAAAAGCAAGATCATGAAAGGCAGGAATCGCCCTTTTATTGATCTTGCTTTTTTAGATTAGCGCTCTTCTTCTACTTGCTCTGCTTTTTTCGGCAGTAGAATCGTTACAAACATCCCAATAATCGCTGTTACAAATAGAGCATGGAAAACTTTGATTAAACCGGTTTCCATATGTCCTTGTAATAGATACATATTAAATACAGCACCAAACATCGTAATCCCTACAGTTTGTCCCATCGTTCTCATGAATTGTACGGAACTAGTCGCGACACCACGTTGGCGCCAGACGACGCTACTTTGTACTGCAATCGTGATAGCAGTCATTGTCAGCCCAAAGCCCAGTCCCAGAATAAACATTAAGAAGCCAATATAGAACACAGATGTTGCTGGCGTAAGGAATGATAGGAGAAGTTGACCAATCAAAAAGAAAACTCCACCAATTGCCACCAGCCATTTATATCCCAAGCGACTGTAATAACGTCCACCTACAGAAGCTGCTAATGGCCAGCCAAGCGACAATGGCAGAACGACAATCCCCGCAAGCGTTGCGGATAAGCCGACAATATTGATAAGCCAGTTGGGCATATAAACAGATACACCAATTAATAAAGCTCCATGTAAAACAGAAATAGCCTGCGAAGTTGCAATTAAACGACGCTTAAATAAGGGTAATGGAAGCATCGGTTCTGGTGTGCGTCTTTCAATAGCAAGAAAGATGCAAAATAGAACAAGGCTGACGATCAGTAAGGATATGGTTGTAGCATTAAAAGTAATCCCTTGTCCCTCACCCTCTGCTAAGAGTGTGTACAGGAACGAAACTAAACTGCCAGTGAAGAATAATGCTCCCCAATAATCGATATGAACCGTTTTAGGAGTAAGCTCTTCCTTGAAATATTTTGAAATCATAAAGATGCTAACAAGTCCAATTGGAATATTAATATAAAAAATCCATTCCCAAGCCACATAATCTACGAAAAAACCGCCAATTACAGGCCCTACGATTGCCGCTACTCCCCATACCGCACTAAATAATCCCATCAATTTAGCACGTTCTTCCTGTGTGAACAAATCGCCAATAATTGTCATAGTGATCGGTTGAACAGCTCCAGCTCCCAAGCCCTGAATACCTCGGTATAGCATGAGCTGTGTCATAGAGCCAGACAAGCCGCATAAAAATGAACCTGTTAAAAAAACAGTCGTACCAAATAAGAAGATTTTTTTTCGTCCAAACAAATCAGCTAGCTTTCCATAAATAGGTGTCGTAACAGCCGTTGTTAGCAAATAGATAGAAAACACCCAGGAAATGAGGGTTGTTTGTCCCAAATCATTTGCGATGGCAGGCATTGCCGTTGTTACTACAGTCGTATCAATGGCTGTTAAAAATGTCGTTACCATCAAAGCGGTCAGGATGCTTCTTTTAGAACGTACCATATTCGTACTCCTTTTTCTTCATAAACGTAATTGCTATTTTCTATACATAATAGTTGATTATGTTTCACAAAAAGACAATTGTCAATCGTTTCTTTCCAGCTCACTCCCCTCCTTTGTTTTCATATGAAAAGAAATAACCCCCCGATAGCGGAGGGTAAACAGCACACAAATATTATTCCCCAAAAGGAATCAAATTTGTAGCAGCAACTACTTAGGGTATCAATTCTTCTTTTTGTATAGAAAGAAATAACTCTTTTAACTCATTCGGCAATTCAACCGCACGCCGTTTAGTCTGATCAATCATCACCATTGTAACAAGGCCATCTGCGACCAAACCCTTCTTCTCATGATGCAATTCGTGCTTGATGACAAAGCTCCGTTTGCCTACGTTAACCAAGGTAGTGTGAATCGTAATCTCATCACCCATGACAAGCTCACTTCGATAATTGACATTCATATTCACAACTACCGGGAAAATATGCCGTCTCTGTAGCTCCTCTATAGTATATCCCTCAGTGATTAACCAGTCAAAGCGAGCCCATTCCATATATTCCAAATATTTGGCGTTGTTCACATGACCAATAAAATCAACTTCTGTAGAACGAACCGTAAAAGCAAAGGTATGTGCCATGTCTGTAGCCTCCTTATTTTCCCTTTTTTTGATTATATACGATTCTTGTAGAGCTTGAACATTTTTCTTTTTTGCTTGCGTGAAATTTCAAAAATTATCTCATATAATAAAGGACAAGGCTATGTATCCATACGTTAAGGAAGGGTGTGTCCCATGATTGTTCAAGAATTAGCACCACAATACCATGCTACTCATCAAAAGCGTTATCTAGCTTTATTGCAGGGAATCAGTGAGGAACATCTATCGTGGAAACTTCCTCCTGCCACTAATTCGATCGGGTTTCTTATCAGGCACATCGCTGAGGTAGAGTATGCTTTTTCTCAGATGTTTTTTAACCAAACACCTGCTAAGGAAGAAGGCATCTTTACCTTAGGCAAGGTTACAGACACAGGAGTCTGGGTTAACCTAAACGATTTGATGGATTACACGGAACGCGCTAGCCAATTCCTCTTGCAATCAATGGAATTATTACCGGAAGAAAGCTGGGATCAACCAGTCGAATCTCGCATTGGTGTCATGACCCCGCGTGATGCCTTTGGTCTATTACTTTATCATAAAGGATATCACGCTGGTCAAATTGGCTGGATAAAAAAATACGGAGCGCAAGCCTAATATGAGTCTATCCTTTTATCAGGATCAATTGCTGATCAATTCATTAGAGCAACAGGAACTGCCTCGTGCCGTTGAAATATATAACAGCAATCCGAACTATAATGTACTTACAAACGGAGAACCTACATTAACTCTCGCTGAACTAAGCCGAGAATATGAGGACGCAAACCAATATCCAACCGGTCATTGGCTAGCTATTCGGTATGAAGATAAAATCATTGGCATCTCGCATATTCTGTTGGAAAATCCAAACGACCAAAAACCTTGGATTGGTTTATTACTGATAGATTCCAGCTATCAGGGCAAGGGATACGGGAAAAAAGCCTATCTAATGTTAGAAGAGTATTTTCGTTCATTGGATAAAAAGACCGTACATATCGGTGTCATCACCTCCAATCAACGCGCATTAGATTTTTGGGGAAAATTAGGTTTCGAACAGTATCGGCAGGTGACTGCTTCAGTAGGGAAGCTGACGCAGCCGGTCTTATGCATGGCAAAATTTCTATAACAAAATGAAAAACCGACTTATCCTGTTTGAGGAGAGGCCGGTTTTTCATCTATGATTCATTTTCTAGCAAGGGGTATGCACATAGCCTACACATCCTATGCTGAAATAGAAATAGAAAGGATGCAACCTAAGCATCCTTCTTTTTATTTATTTACGAAGTTTGATTACCGTTTCACGTAATTGTTCCGTATCAATCGGTAATACTTCCACTTCATCTAAATTTTTCACTTTGTTAATTAATTCATTTACAGACTGATCCGGGATGTCACGTCCTCTAATTTGACGTAGAAAATCAAGTTGAGAAAAGGTTCTCCATAATACGAACAAGCGTTGACCAGTAAGCTCCATTTCGTTTCTCTCCCCACAACTAGAATAATTATAATTATACTACATTTATACCCCATTTTTCCTGCTTTAAAAAACTTCAATTTTCTTATAAAAAATTGGTTTATGTATCTTCTGATCATTTTACCTCAGAAGCTTATAAACCATATTAACCAATAGCGATTCAGCCATCGTGAACAACCAACCTTATTATATCGCACTCCTCCAGGATTTGTTAATAGCTTCCGATAATCCATCAAAAGATGTGATATAAGCATAGCAAAATTGATAACTGACTTCATGTGCCATCTACTGGAAGATAATATCTGCATGATTCAACACGCGAAGATAAAACAAGCCAAGCTTCCATGCATAGACACAGGTTAAATTGTACCCGCTTTCATCTCTATGCATAAACTTGGCTTTTACATCATATTACAACCCTATAGTTATCATGCCTTGCGTAATTAACGACTAAATAGACCCTTGATTACAAATGCTACATTGGCTGGACGCTCCGCCAAACGACGCATGAAATACCCATACCAATCATTACCATACGGAACGTACACACGCATTTTATAGCCCTCTTTTGCCAAATCTAGCTGGGACTGTGGACGGATACCATACAGCATTTGAAATTCAAATTGATCCCGCGAAAAACCCATCTCCTTTTCTAATTGCTTCACATAGGCAATAATGGCATCATCATGTGTGGCAATCGCTGCATAATTACCATTTTGGAGATGTTGCTTAATAATTTTCTTGTAATTCTCATCAACATCTATTTTTGCTGGATACGCTACCTCTGGTGATTCCTTGTAAGCACCCTTTACCAAACGTAGGTTACCTTTTTTATCTTTCACACTCTCCACATCATTCTCTGATTTATAGAGGTATGCTTGAATAACAGTACCAACATTATCATAATCCTCTAATAGTTCATGCAGGATTTCCAAGGTCACTTGATTATGAGCATAGTCCTCCATATCAATGCGCACAAAAATATTCCCACATCGCTTGGCTGTATCTAAAATTCGGCGCATGTTGCCAACACATAAGTCACGGCTAATATCCAAGCCCAGTTGTGTCATTTTAAGCGAAAGATTACAGTCCACTTTAGATTCATAAATGGCTTCTATCGTTTTCATGCAATAATCAGCGGATTCATTAGCCTCTTCTACGCTAAACACAAACTCTCCAAGATGATCCAGCGTGCAAACCAGCCCTTTTTGATTTAATTCACGGACACCACGAATGGCTTCTGCGATTGTTTCTCCCGCCACCACTCGTTTGGCGCCAAAACGAAGCCCCCATTTCTTTGCCGCTTTATTTAATCCCTGATTTTTAGAAAGGAATAAGAAAAAGTTCTTTAAGATTTGTTCCATCATTACATCCCCCTCAAGCTGCTTTACCAGTACATTTACTTTCTGCTTTATATACCAAGCAAGCATCGTGCCAATCGAGCGAATTCGGGAAAAATCTCATAAAATCGTCAATTTCTAACCTTTCTGGTGTCCCGTCGTATGAAAACACATAGTATTTTGACATTTATGTACACTTTTGTTCAAAATCATGTACACTAATGATTAAAGAGTGTCCTTTTTGTGAAAGTATCAATCATAATGTCAAACAGCACAGGTGATCTCATGAAATCCTTCTTCTCGTTACAAATGAAGGTAACCGCTTGTATGTTACCGCTTTCTTTCTCTGAGGATGTGACAAGTCAATCTAACACTGCTGGGGATGTCATGCATTCTTACTTGCCTGAATATTGTGCCATTCCTAGTTCACATACGCTATGGCAGGCCTTTTTATGTGCATCTAGCTTTCTTTCGCAATCAACAGCTCCAGCTTTCCACTCAAAGCTATTTGTGTTGGATTCCGCAGACGGCAAGCCTCTTGGCTATCTGCCCTTTAGGCAATTATTTGAGATCATTGGCACTGTCGCCAGCAATCAAGAAGCTCTCCTTCATACTTTATTGTCGACTATGAGCGAGGCGACCACCATTGTAGACTCTTTTAATCAGGTTGTTTATTGGAATCCAGCAGCAGAAAAGATGTATCAAATCAAAAAAGAAGATGTTGTGGGCACTTCGTTGGATAACCATTTTGCTAGCGAATCTATTCGCTTAAAGATTGCATTATCAGAGGGATCGGCTGTCCAAAGGCTCTACCATATCCCGCGTCCTAATCAACACGTTTTGATTAACTCAGCCCCAATCATTCAATCATCAGAGATTATTGGAGCCATCTCCATTGAGCAGGACATTACTGAATTAGTCAAACTGCATGAGGAATTAACTAATACAACAGAGCATTTACACAATTTGCAGCAGGAAATGACTCGCTACCAAGCTCCCACTGATCCATTTTTCCCTATCAAGGGACATTCGCCTGCTTTACAAACAGCTATGCAGACAGCCCGAAAGGTCGCCGTAACCGATGCTACTGTCCTTATATATGGAGAAAGCGGAGTGGGTAAGGAACTATTTGCTCAGGCTATTCATCAGGTAAGTAAACGCAGTAAAAAATCTTTTGTAGCCATTAACTGCGCAGCCATTCCTGCCGCCTTATTTGAAAGCGAGCTTTTTGGCTATCAGGGGGGAGCTTTTACGGGAGCCGAGCGAAAAGGGAAACCAGGAAAGATTGAGCTGGCTCATGAAGGTACGCTTTTTTTAGACGAGATTGGGGAATTACCGCTAGAATTGCAAGCGAAGTTATTACGTGCCCTACAGGAGCGACAATTCTATCGTGTCGGTGGAACAGAACCGATTTATGTGAATACACGAATCATTGCAGCTACAAACAAAAACCTAGAAAAAATGGTGGCAGAGGGACGTTTTCGTGAGGATTTATATTATCGATTAAATGTTTTTTCTCTAGAGCTTCCGTCGTTACGGGAACGTTCAGAGGATATCTTAGAATTGGTTCCGATTTTCCTGCATGAATATTCTCTTGCTAATAATCAAGCAGTGCCCCGCATTATGCCAGATGTGATGCAAGCACTCCTTGACTATCATTGGCCCGGAAACATTCGTCAGCTCCGCAACATCATTGAGCGTTTATCCATTTTACAAGAAAATGGAGTCATTACTTGGGAGCATCTTCCTGCCGCATTAAAGAACGCTCACGAACGTAATTCGGATCATCCGTCCAAATCCAGTAGCTCATCAGCTACAGAGCTGTCTTCAGCCTATATAGCAGCCACTGTATCTCCTTCTGCCATCAGCCAGACTACCTCTGAGATATATGGCTTACACAACGAATATGTACCAGCTCGGTTGGAAAAGGGGAGCGATATGGAAAAAACAAAAATATTACAAGCATTAGAACGCACTTATGGAAATAAAAAAGCGGCCGCGGAGCTACTAGGAATGTCACGCGGTACGCTTTATAACAAAATGAGAAGGTATGGACTTGTAGAGGAATCAATCAAACAATAACATTACACTTACACGAAGACACATTGATGTCTCGTATGTTTCGTTTCATACTTTTCCTGTTTTGTGGCAAAAGGTGACGTTGTAGGATCACAGCGCCTATCCTTGAAAAGGGCTAGCATGCTACCACAAAGTAAAAGCGAGGCTTGGCACCAACGCTACCAAGCCTCCTCCTAAAAGTGGAAGCAATTGTCCAAACGACGCTATTTATCGACCATAAGCTTTGATTCTGGTTGTAAAATAAAAATTTGCAGAATGGCAACAAGCTTACCCTTTTACATGTGGGCTACATACGAATCCGAGCATTTCGCAAAAAGTAAGACCCGATGGCTGCTAAAATCCCTAAAGAAATAAAACCGGCGTAATACGTAAATAAATCTTTTTCAATTACAGTTGAGGCAAAAAGTCCACCAAGTAAGGCAAAGCACAGAATAGCTCCCCCGTAAAACACAGGCTCTAACGCTGGAAACATAATAACCTTGCCATTATTCTCTAATCGATTGCGTTGATATAAGAAAATACCGAGTCCTAATGTAACAAGCAAATGCAAAAACGGAATCAAAAAAGGTGACGATAGCTTTCCAAACATGTTTACTACTACTAATGGACTTGTCAACAAGATAAGATTGATTGGAAATAAGTCAAAGTTTAATTCGATGCCAAAATTCATTTGTAAAAACCCGTTAGTTAAGAAGGCACTTCCAACAGGAAAGATACTAAAGATTAGGGACAGCATGGCTTGAACCATTGTTCCACCCGCTAAGGTTCCAATCATCAGGACAAAGCTATAAAAAGCGATGAGAGCTAATGATGACTGAAGTAAAGGATAAAGATGCTCCTTCAAAATGAAAAATTCTTGGAATGGAGAAACCAGGATAACGATCATATCAATTAAAGTATTCAATACTAAACTAATAACAATCGTTGATGCCCCTAGCATCCATTTGGTCAAATAAATATCTCTGCGTGAAAAAGGCATAGAGAAAGTAAAATCGTTTACTAGGCTTCTTCTCTCCGATCCCATCAATGTCAAAGCAATCAACAACAGTACTGGAAAGCTAGCAAATAGATAATTTGAATTATTAGTAGCAAAGTAAAAAAACTCTGCTCCTTCTTTTTTTAATCGAGCTACATTCATGATAACCTGGTTTTCAGTTAGAAATAAGGTATTCTGCATACGGGTGAAGCCCATACACAGAAAGGTAATAAACGGTAACAACCATATCATTGATTTACTCTGTTTCCATTCCTTTAGCCATAATGCTTTATGAAACATAATCGTCACCACCTAGCTTGGTAATAAATAAATCTTCTAAATCAACTGGTAATTTTTCTAATAAGAGTGGTTGTTCCTCTTGTAATCGAGCTAATGCTGAGCCTGTTGGATCCTCCAGTAATAAGGTATGTACACGCCCTACCTGCTGAAGAAGATATACCTGCGGCAGGTCAAGCAATGTCTGTGGAGCTTCTCCTTTAAAAACCACCTGAAACTTCTTAAATCTCTCTTCAGTATCTGTTTGCGAAGTCGTAGCTTCAACACTTCCTTTTTTAATCATGATAATCATGTCAGCTATTCTTTCTAGCTCTTCAAGTTGGTGCGAGGAAATGATAAAGCTTACTTCACGTTGGGCAACTTCTTCAACAATCATACCTAGTACCTGTTTTTTGACTATCGGATCAATTCCGTTTGTCGGTTCATCTAGTATAATCATGGATACCTTTGAGGAGAACGCTAAGATAAGTGACGCCAGAGCTTTCATTCCTTTAGAAAATTGACGAATTTTTTTTCGTCTTGGAAGCTTAAAGCGCTCCATCAGCGTTACATAGTAAGCATAATCAAAGTTAGGGTACATAGCTTTGTACAGCTTAGCGCATTCATCAGGTGTATAAAAATGCAACGCTTCTGGAGAATCTGGAACAAAAAGCATGTCTTTTTTACACTCCGGGTGCTGGTGGATGGAGCGACCATCCAGATCCACACTTCCCCCATCCGTATCCAAAATTCCCATGATCGTACGCAACAAGGTTGTTTTACCCGACCCATTACGACCTACAAGACCTACAATCACACCCCTAGGTATCTCAAAGCTAATGTTATGTAATATCTCTTCCTCATCAATTACTTTACTTACATTATATAAACTAAGCATTTGAATCACCTCGTAATTCTAACATGTACTTCTCAACCCACTCTTGTACTTGCTGTGTGCTAATCCCTAGGTAACTTGCTTCAATAACGATTTGTTTTAAGGATTCCTCGAATTTATCCAAACGCTCTGTTTCCATCCGAGGGACCTGTTGCTTAGCGACGAAAGTTCCTTTTCCACGCAACGTCTCGATAATTCCTTGCCTTTCCAATTCCTGATATGCCTTACTCACTGTATTTGGATTAACAACAATCATGCCGGACAGTTCTCGTACCGATGGCAATTTTTCTCCCTCCTGTAATATACCTTTTAGAATCAACTCTTTTATCTGCTGAATGATCTGTTCATAAATGGGCGAAGGACTTCGTTCATTAATCAGAATCATGATAATCAACCACCTCTTACAGTTCGGTGTGTACTATATCATGTAGTACACTTAATACACTACTTCTTTTTGTGTTTGGTGTCAATCCCTTTCACAACTACAGCCCAAAAGCACAGTCAAATCATACACCTCTTTTTTTCTTGCATGCAAAAAAAGCCCTTACCAACCTAATAAGATTGGCAAAGGCTTATGAAGATAAGTTGTGTTTGGAAAATACTACTGTTAACGACACTTCCAAATTCAGAAAATGTAAAACAAACCGAAAAAATAAGGTATAATAGGAACACCGTCAACAAAGGAGGTATTCCCTAATGAATCAATATAAATTGGTGACTTTTTTCCTTGCAGTGTTAGTTGCCTTCTGCTTGGTAGGAGTAGGTGTCTTTATTGGACTAAAAAGCGCACTTGGTATCATTGGCTGCTTGGTATTGGCAACCTGTTTGATGGGGTTCGGATTTTCTTATAAAAAGAAACATCTTCGTCCATAAATTATGTTTCCTTCCGGCGAATAAATAGGCTGTTTACGTAAAATAAAAAAGAAGTAAAACTGCTTGCCTTTTTTAATAAACGCTTGGAAATCGTATAAATTTGCGGCTGTTGCCGATTCACTTTCTGATCAGCCAAATAAAAGGCAAGTAGCCCGTCAACGATCATGCGGTGAAACGCAGGATGAGGCAATTGATCAATGCTTTGTTTGGCTCGTTCAATAAAGTATTGCAGCCGCTCATACGCTTCTTCATCAGATTGATAATAACTGACAAAGTTTAAATCCCCACCTTCTCGATCCTCTTCTAAATCAATCAGGTAATCTAGCAAAATATGTACGCCGCCTATCCAAGGAAAATAGGCATGATGTAATGCTTCTATTTCCTTAGGATCAACCGCAGGCTCTGTTGCCAAGCAAAACAAGGCAAAAATACCAATGGTCGAGCCAGTCGCCGCAGCAAACTCTTGCCATTCTATCTCTGGATAGCTTTCCTTATACTGATCCCACCATGTTAATAAGGCTTCTTCCCGTTTCTCTAAAGCGATATGTTTATATACCTGCAAATCGCTATACAACGTAGATAAATTCACAATATGCTGCTGAACATCTTTATAGGAAGGTAGATTTCGGACCATTTCTTGACATCGCAAAACTAATGCATTCAAAAAGCCGCCGTCATCCTTTTCCTCACGAAATTCATAGTAATCCCTTAGCGGTGCATCAGGAGTTAGTGCATCCTGCATGGAGTAATGTAGCTGACGAAAATCAATTGGATCAAGTGACGTACTACGATCACACAAATTATCTAGATAATCACTGATAGTCTGATAAGCTACGATTAGCTTGACCAGTGTTTCTTTATAGGCCATAACCTGAGAAGCATAAACAGAACCACCCTGACAATGAAATTTCTTGGTATCCATGCTAGCTATGGCTTGTTTTCGAAGCTCCCTATCCGGGATTTCTTTCGCTCGTTCATACCAATAAGCGAACTCTTGCTCAAGCAAGGGCAAAATATAGCGATAGACGCGATAAAGTAACTGCCAAGGCTTATGAATCGGTTTCGCTTGCAAGCTAAAGTTCCTCCTTTGGTTTTTTGCTATAAAACATCTTAACATATCTCTGGAGGAAAAATCTGCTTTATCCCCTTGTGTAACCAATTTGATATATCTTTAATACGAGGCTTCCTAAGATTTTACAGCCTTCAATCCATAGGCTCCTTGGCTATCCATCATTCGTATTTACTTACATATAGATGAAATGGTCTTCTTCATGTACTTGTGCATCACCTCAACCAGTGGATACTTTCCATTATGGATGCACCAATCAAAAATAATCCCCCTTGATAGCATAATTAAATATTCAAGTATTTCTTCCTCTTTTAAATCCATGGTTAATTCTTGTCTAGCTCGCCCCTGACTGATAATCTCCTGAAGCTTTGTCCAAGTAGAAGAAGGTTTCAAAGTAAACAGTCGATTATTTCCATGATAAAGCTGCTTATTAATGTGCAATCCCAGCTCAGATGTATGCTTGGCTAATTGAACAAAAAAATGTAAGAGCCGATCTTTTGTTGGCTCTTGTTTTTCGTCAGCTTGTATATCAAGAGCAAAGCGTTTATCGATTTCCTGAAATAAGCAAAGATAAATCTCTTCCTTGGAACTAAAGTAATAATAAAATGTTCCCACTGATACACTTGCTTTCTTACTAATTTCCTCGATAGAGATACTCTCATAATCTTTTTCTTTTATCAAATCCAGAGCTACATGATAAATAGTGCGTTTTGTTTCTATGGCTTTTTCTTGTCGCTTGGTTAATTTTCTTTCCGGCATCGTATTTATTCTCCTAATTAACATGTACGTATTGGAAGAGGACATATACTCCGCGTTGAAAAAGATGCGCCACTTCCTAGAGAATATTGTATCAATTTTTTCCAGTAGACAGCACACAATCTCTTAAAGTAAAAAATTTACATTTCTTCCTCCTTGATTTATACTTACTTTATAAACTGAATGATATTCAGTGAATGATATTCAGTTTAATTATTTTCGACATCTTTAAAGGAGGAAAGAGTATCATGAATGACATGAAACAATCTTTTATCATGATTCCTAGCAATTATTTTAGAGATGAAGAAGTTCAACTAGATCCTTATCATCCTTGTTTGTGGTACGAAATAATGAGGCACCAATCCCCTGTTTTCTATAATGAAAAAGCAGACATGTGGAACGTCTTTCTCTATCACGATGTCAAACGGGTACTGGAAGACAAACAAAATTTTTCTAGCGTTTTGCCCCCAAAAAGAGCATCTCCATTTAATCGAAGTGTGATTGGCATGGATCAGCCTATGCACACAGATATTCGTTCTATTGTTATGCATTCTTTTACCCCGAAAATGATGAAAGCGTGGGCCCCACGTATTGAAGAAATCACGAAGCAGCTTCTAGAAAATGTGCAAGAGCAACAAGAATTTGATCTAGTACGAGATTTTTCTTACCCGCTACCTGTCATTGTAATTGCCGAGATGCTGGGGGTTCCTTCATCAGAGATGTCGAAGTTTAAGGAATGGTCAGATATTGTGGTAAGTTCCCCAGATAACGATGATCCAGATCATTTGACGCAATTCCTATCTGTTCGTACAAAAGCTGATCAGGAGTTAACAAGCTTTTTTACAGAAATTGTTGAACATAAACGAAAAAGCCCTCATCCAGAATCAGATATTATCTCTATTCTTATCCAGGCAGAAAGCGAAAAAAGCAAAATTTCCATTGATGAACTTGTCGCTTTTTGTAAATTGTTATTGGTAGCAGGAAATGAGACGACAACAAACTTTATTTCTAATACAATGTATAGTCTATTGGAGAGTCCCGGAGCTTATAGACAAATTCAGCAGGATTTATCCCTGATTCCCCAAGCTTTAGAGGAATCATTACGCTATCGTTCTCCAGCGCAACGAGTCGTCAGAAGAGTAGGGGCGGATGTGCAAATTGGGCCCCATCTGCTTAAAAAAGATCAGATTATCATTGCTTGGATAGGGTCAGCTAACCGGGATGAGACAGTATTCGAGCAAGCTTCTACTTTCGATATCAGTCGAAGGGTAAATCCTCATCTTGCCTTTGGACAGGGCATACATTTTTGCTTAGGTGCGCCTTTAGCAAGATTAGAAGCAAAAATTTCTTTGACAGAATTATTTAAAAATATCAAGCATATTTCCTTTCACGAGAACAATCAGCCGGTGCCTATTGCAAATAGCACTACCATATACGGTTTAAAAAGCTTTCCTGTTAGCGTTGACTGATCGCTCTATTTGTAGCTCCCCAAGCCTTTCAAACAGCTAAAACCCTCCACAGGGAGGGTTTTACTTGTTTATGATTCCATATTCTCTTCTAGCTCTCTTTGGTGATTCATATAAACTTCCTTTTTCAGATGCGTCCAGCCATCAGCTTGCTCAACCAGACCCTCTTTCATGAGTTTGCCCATAGCACGTTTAAAGGAAGCCTTGCTCATGTTAAAGCGATCCTTAATCTCTTCTGGTGTGGATTTATCTGTGTATGGCATCGCTCCACGTTCCTTTAGCACACCTAAAAGGATTTGAGCATCAATTCCATAGCGTACTTCTTTACGTTCCTGCATGGACCCATTCAAGCGGCCATCTTCACGTACATAGCTGACCCGAGCTCGTACTCTTTGTCCCATACGTAAGGATTCTGTCATTTCATCCTCATGAATAAATAAAATATGCTTATCGTCAGTAAATACGAATACACCTTCCATAAACACCCGGTAGACAATACCTTCTACCCATTTATTCTTCATTTCGCTAGTTGCATTCCGAGATAGGTCCCAAATGACATTTTCAGCGGCTGGCTCTCCTAAAAGACGACCGTGCTTGTCACGCTTTAAGGTCACCAATAGTTTATCCCCAACCTGTGGCCACTCTTCCCATTGCATAGGCAGATCATCTTTAAATACTAACAGGTCTTTTTGAATTCCATTATGTAAGAAAACACCCACGCGTGTGGAGACATCCACAACATCTAACCATTGATACTCGTCCTCTCTGACCAGAGGCATTTGCATCGTTGCTGCTAAGCGATTCTCATGGTCGTGATACAAAAAGACTTTTACAGTATCGCCTACCTCTAGCTGATCTGTCGCTTCATTTTGATGCAATAAAATTTCTACGTCGCCATCTGTTAAGAAATAGCCATACTCTTCCACTCTAGAAACAGGCAAAGAAACAATCGTCCCTGCCATGTATTTCGTAGATTGAGCTGGCATCGTCTTTTCAGAAAAGCTGGCGTTCCTGCTATCTCCTCTGTATCCGGCACGTGGTGAGCTAAAACGGCCGCCTTGCTGTCTGCCGCTGCCTCCGCCGCTTCTGACACCGCGTCCTCCTCTTCCCTGTCCGTCTCTATTACCAAACTGTCGTTTATCTCTCATTTCGTCACTTCCTACTCTATGTCACGCTCAATATATTCCGTAAGGTTATCCCTTCGTCCCCTCATTATACACAATCTGTTGGTACGTTCCACGTGAGACTTCACCGCTTGTACGGATTTTGTAAAAAATAAATACAAAATGTAGCTTTTTCGCTCCTTGAAGCTGTATCCAAAGAACAGCTTTCCTTACATCATTTACAATAAACATCTTTCTAAACTTTTATCCATAAAAACAGCAAGTCCGACTACTTATCTGCATACACTTGTCTTATCGAGTAGGAATCATGCTAAGAGGGGAGAAGAGCATGCTAGCATATATAGAATCGATTTTTCTTGGTATCATTCAAGGCTTTACTGAATTTTTGCCTATATCAAGTACAGGACATCTTGTCTTGTTTGGCAAATTATTCGGACTACGTGAAGCTGGTCTGCTATTTGATACATTACTGCATCTAGGTACATTGTTTGCCGTTGTCATTGTCTTTTGGGATGAACTTCTCTATGTGATTCGCAATCCATTCAGCAAATTAACTCGACTGTTGATCGTAGGTACCATTCCAACTGGCATTATTGGTCTGACTTTCAAAGATTATTTCGAGGAGATTTCACAGACGGGGCAAACCATCGGGGTAGAGTTCCTTGCTACAGGGCTAATTCTATGGGCCGTGGAATCCATGCGCAAGGGGACACGAGCTTTTGAACAAATCAATTATATAGATGCCTTATTCATTGGTGCTTTACAAGGAGCCGCTATTTTACCTGCTATTTCCCGTTCTGGCCTCACAATCGCTGGTGCATTGCTAAGAGGAATTGATCGTAATGATGCCGCGCGCTTTTCCTTTTTGCTATCTCTTCCCGCTATCTTAGGAGCATGCGTTTTACAGGCAAAGGATTTGGCTGAGATGTCTGTGCTACCAAACGGTATTATTCCTATGCTAGTTGGAGCTATCTTTGCAGGTATAACAGGATATATCGCTATTCGTTGGATGATTAAACTGATCAGTAGTGGGTCACTGAAGGTCTTTGCCTATTATGTATTCGCTTTAGGCGCTTGCATAATTGTATTACAATGGTTCGGAAAATGGTAACGTTCTTTTGTTATCTAGCAGACAAAAAGCGCACAGGAGCTTACTCTTCTGTACGCTTTTTTTGCTGTAGGTGCAAGCTTTTTCGTTTGTAAAGAGACTGGCCCTATCGGTTTCCTTCTCGTTGTTTCTCATGATAACGCTGGGCAACCATTTTCATTACCATGAACAGTACAGCATATACAGATACGGCTAATAACGAAGTAGCAAACCACGTCGGAGTCCCTAGGCTAAGATACATGACGATATGAGCAATAAACAATCCCACAATCCACGCTAATAAGTTAGCTCTCTGAAAAAAGTTCATTAGTGAACGCATATGACTCCTCCATCCTAGTGTTCCTAGGATTGGTATTGCCCAAATAATTAGCAAATATTCGTTGAAAAGCCTCCATACTGCAATAAATGCGCTGTTGCAAGCAAGCTGGCTTTTCACCATACGGCAAAGATACTCTAGGCTATCCTCTAGGAATTTCAACACGAACAAAGCTCTTTATTTTTCCTTCTCCGTCTATCCCAATCTGTATAGCATCATCTACCGCAGGCGAGCTTTTGGCATTTATACGCTGGTAGGTAATTACTCTGATGCCCTGTAAGATGTTATTTGGTTCAGCAGTGACTTGGCTAACGGATTGCTCATAAGGTAAATGAGATACTATCTGATACTCACTAGCTTCTCTGCCCAGCATACTCTCAAGAAAAGCCTGAGCTTGTTTTCCTGCTTCCCATTCGTTGGATAAGAGGGGGGCAGGCTGATTTTTTTCACTTATAGATAGGGCTCGCAATAAGCGCCCATTTTTACCGTTGATTGTAAGAGATAGCTTTTCATCTGTTCCTTTTGCCAATTGAACGTCCCAATATTCCCGACTTTCTTCTCGGCGAAATGTTCCTTTCACAATCTGATACTGGCTCCATGGCTCATAGCTATTTATCAGATGCTCAATTCTCTCGCGCCATTCTTTCGGCCAAGCCTTCTGAGGGTCCTGCTGCTTCAATGGTCTAACTATTGTTCTCTCTCCACTTTTTCCCGTATTGTTTGGAAATGAGAACGCTGGCTTTATCATTTCGGCTTGTGCCCAGCCTGAGGTTGGAATCAGCAAGGCCGTCAGACAAGTGACGTATAGCATTCCGATCATCTTCCGTCTCGATCCCTTTCGTTTCATACATACTTCCTCCTTCGCTATACCTAGGATGAATTTACTTTATTAGACAGTTTTTAAAATCATTTGTTACAATAAAGTAATAAATTGGATAACCTTTACCCTAATGCTTTTGCGTATGAAATCAAGGAATACCTCATGAAACAGCAAGCTATCCGGATATAAATTCCTTGCTCATTTTTATCTAAATATTTACAATTAAAATACTATTTGACACCTACCAGAAAATACTCTATTGATTTTAAAATGAAGGGGGTAATCGCTATGAAATTACCAACGTGGGCTGAGTCTTATTTGCATAAAATACACCTGAAACAAGAAAAGCCTTCCTACGAATTTCTCGAAAAAATTTGTCGTAATCACCTATCAACAATACCTTTCGAAAATATAAGCAAGCTGATTTACTATCGAGAATATAACCAAAACAACTTCTACATTCCCCCGCTGGATATTGTTACTCTGCACCTCTATACCATGCAATTTGGTGGAACATGCTACGTGCTTAATTCAACGTTGCAGCAGCTTTTATTAGAGCTTGGATTCTCAGCAAAATTACTTCCTGTTGGCCAAACACATATTGCTATTCTGGTTGATCATCCTGAGGAACCAGGCATACCTTTATATGTAGATTGTGCTTCTGCTGCTCCTTTTTTTACACCCGTTGATTTTACACGCAACCCGGACAATTGCAGTGAATACGCTGATATTGCCGTTCGTTTAGTTGCAGATACAAAAAATCCGGGACGCTATCTCTACAACCGGTACGTTAAAAATCAATTAACCGAACAGGACTGGACGTTTGACCCAACTGTCACGAAAAACCTGATCTACTTTAATAATACAGTGGCAAAATCATTTGATCTAGATAGAAAATTTATGTCTCTACTATTCATTCAATTATTCCAGCTAGATCAACATCGGAAGGTAACGATTTACAATAATGAATTTAGTATTGTAGATGAAAGTGGGAATGAACAGCTTAAACTTCTGTCTAATACGGAAGAGATAGAGAAGGTCTTACAGGAGGAATTCAAGCTCCCCAGATTACCTGTAAGAGAAGCTGTCGAGGTTCTTGCTGAATTAGGAATTAACATCTTTGAAAAAAAGATAAAAAAGCAACAAAATAATTTGGTTTAAACATAATTCACCGTGTCGTCATTGTCAAATGGAGGAAAAAATAGTAGGATCATTTTCCACACATATGCTTGTAGAAAAACATTTGAAAAGCTGTGACCAGAGGAGGATTTTATGGCTAAACCACAATTTATTGATTTAAGCGTTACCCTAAGTCCCAACATAAAAGAGCCGTTACCGGCAAAAATTGATTATTCCTCCCACGAGGAAGGTGCCATTCAGGCAGCTCAAATCCTAGGTCTTACTCCTGGAGACTTTCCAGAGAAAAAAGCTTGGGCAACGGAGACAGTGACCGCAAATACTCATTCAGGAACACATGTTGACGCCCCTTGGCATTACTGGCCGACTTCAGAAGGTCAACCTTCCAAAACCATTGATGAGCTACCACTAGAATGGTTTTTTGCAGACGGTGTTGTATTTGATTTTAGTGACAAGGAATCGGGTTATGAAATTACGACGAATGACCTAATTCAAAAGCTAAAGGAAATGGATTATCAGCTAAAACCATACGATATTGTGTTAATTCGTTCCGATGCTGATAAAAAAATGATGGATGACAACTATGCTTACATTCATGTTGGCGTATCTGCCGAAGCAACTCGCTGGCTTATTGAGCAAGGAATCAAGGTCATGGGTACTGACGGCTGGGGCTGGGACATCCCTCTTACTATTCAAGCTGCGAATTACAAGCAAAAGCCACGGGAAGGACTTCTCTGGGCAGCTCATTACGTTGGAAGAGATAAAGAATATTGCCAAATCGAAAAGCTTGCTAACCTAGATAAAATCCCGACACCTTATGGCTTCAAAATCAGTTGTTTTCCCATTAAAATCGACAAAGCAAGTGGAGCTTGGACAAGGCCTGTAGCGATTATTGAAACCCCGTAGATACGACAAAAGACCAAAGAATATGAAGGTACTCATTCCAAAAAATTGACTACTTAATCTCAAATAGCCTTAGTCCCATTTGCTGGACTGAGGTTTATTTATTCCCCATGAAAAATCCCCTTTACCGCTTACCGTTGTGCTACTCACACAGGTAATGTAAAGGGGATGCTTTTTTACTTTATCGAGATGCTCTTCTTAGTAAACATTCACGGTGATGTTTACGTTCTTGTTACCGAATTTCACCTTAACAATTGCTTTACCAGCCTTGCGCGGAATAATTTTTCCGTTTTTAACTGTTACGATATCCGTATTCGTGCTTGTCCATGTTGCTTTAGAGGTAACATCCTCGTTTGATCCTGCTTTGTAGATAGCAGTAGCTTTTATTTCAAAATCATCATCGTCTTTGAACAGGTGTAGCTGCTGTGTCGTAACCAACAATTTATTCATTTGGTCGACTTGTACGCTTACAGTTGCCTTTTTGTTACCAAAGCTTGCTGTTACCGTAGCCGAACCCGCTTCTTTTGGTTTAATTAATCCTTTATCAACAGTAACTGCATTACCTTTTACCTGCCAAGTTACTTTATCTGTAACATTTTCCTTGGAAGAATCCGTATAAACAGCCGTCACAGAAACTTTTTTCGAATCATTTCGAAGCAAATCCACTTTTTTCGAGCTTACTTCCAATATTTTTAGCTTTTTGGATACCGTTACAGACGTGGTAACTGATTTACCCATATAGCTGGCTGTAATTACCGCTGTTCCTGCTCCTACAGCTTTTACTCTACCGTTAGTAACAGTTGCTACCGAGCTGTTTGACGTACTCCAAGCTGCCTTGGAAGTGACAGAAACAGGTCTTCCTACTGTGTATTGTGCACTTAGAGTAAGTGATTTCGTGTTCCCTGCTTCAAGTGCCAGAGTATTGGCTGAAATCTTCAAAGAAGACAGAACCTTCTCGGCAGGCTTGGTTGCAGGCTTGGTTGCGGCTTCCAAAACGGAAGTAGTCGGCATACCAAAGGCCATACAAATAGCTAAACCCAATCCAAATATCTTATAAAACCTATTCTTTCTCATTCGTTCACCCATCCTCTAACTATCTTTAACGTAAATGAAATTGATATCTCATATAATTATATCGGCAAAGAAGGGGAACTTGTAAAGACCAAAAACCATTTTTTTGTAATATTAACCATGAATAAAAGCTTTACGCACACGATCCCAAAAGGTTAGACGCTTGTATCGAGCAAATTTGACCTTTTGAGGACCAACACGACAGGTGATTGAATCAACATTTTTCCAAACGCCCTGCTCTCGATCCATGCCAAGCATGATTTCAGGATTCATAATAATCAGCTCTACCTGATGGTGCTTAGGTAAAACTAGTGCGCTGTTTATCGTCCGATAGGATTGATTATTGATGGAAGCAATTTCTGCTAGCTGGATTGCCTCTAGGGAAGGATGCAGCAAGGCACCATCCACCGCTTTATTATAAGCAGTGCTACCTGAAGGCGATGAAATAATAAGACCGTCTCCGCGAAAATGTTCAAATTCTTGCTCATTAATAAAAACGGAGACTACCAAGGAAGAAAGGCTGGCATTACGAATGACTAGTTCATTTAGTGCCCACTTCTCCAATAGCTGTCCATCCTTGGTGCGAATTTGACAGGAAACAGTTGGGTATTCGGCTATTAAAGGGTCTACCTGTTCCAAGGCCTCAGCAAATTCATCCAATTGATCAGGATGCCAGTCCGCATAAAATCCCAAATGGCCCGTATGAATCCCAATATAATGCGGCTCGAATCCATATTGATGAACAGCTTCCAGCATGGTTCCGTCACCTCCAATAGACAAAACCATATCCGGTTTTTCTTGACTATTGGCATCTAAAAAACGATAGGAACGCGAAGTGGAAGCAGCCAGCTTTTCACGCAATCTTATATCCACCTGACGTGTATGATCATCATTACGTAAAACCGTTGCGATTTTCATTTCGTTAAAATCCTTTCTCTTTTGCGATAACCTTGATTTCATATTCATCATACTATTGCAAGTAGCTATCAGCAAATGAGTTAACAACTATTTTACAAAAGGTCGAGGATTTCTCTTTTCCTCATTCTCCCGCAAATATCGTCTGTTCTAATCTATTCAACAGTTCTTCAGCCTGTACTATGTATGTCGATTCTATATCCGCATCTTTATTAATGGGTTCTTGAAACTGATTAAACATAGAAGAAACGACCGAAGCGGCTGCGTAATCAGTATCATCATCAGAGCCGGTTTGGTAGATATGCTTCAGGACAAATGGTTGTTCAAAGCGTAAAACAGCTTGAGGCTGATCTAGCTCGCCGCTCACTACCTGTACAGGTAAACGTAAGAACACCATGCCTTTATCATCGAGCTTGCGATCCAAAAAGCCACTTCTATATTCCCAATTGGACAAAGTAAAGCCTTCTTTCCCCAACGTCTCCATAAGATCACCGTATGTCGCTTGTTTCCCTTCAATTTGACTTGCTATTTGTTTCATCGAAGCTACCCCTTTCCTTTCTTCTTATCCGTATAGCCTTCTCCAAATTACTTTGATTTAATTAGCATCCATCATTTACCACCAGTAGCTTTTAAAGGAATTCAATGCTCTGTGTCGAAAGGGAAGGACAAGAAGAAATCTATCAATTTACAACATGTACTTACTCGGAAAGGAATTTTATTTTTGTGAAACGAATCTTGCTAACACTATCGCTACTTTCAATTACACTCGGAGGAAGCCAGCTAGAAGCAGCCACTGGCTCAAATGTATCGGCAGCTCCAAAGGTAACGGCTACACAAAAGGTAGTTAGCTATTATGCCGAAAATTATCCAGGTGATTTAGCCGCCTATACCTCCCTGCATCATTACCAGGATAGAATCTCTGACGTCGCCTTCTTTAATTACAATGCTACCAAGGAAGGCAATTTGGTAGGAGTCCTGCCTAAAACAGCGTTACAGTTAACGAAAGATACAAAAAAGGGCAGCTTTTTAGTCATTACGAATCATGGGAAAAAATTATTTGATAAGGAAATCGTCCATTCGATCCTGGCCAACAAGGATTATAAAGCGCGTTTTATCCAACAAGTCCTTACCACCGTACAGCAAAATCAATTATCAGGTGCTAATCTTGATTTTGAAAATGTTCCGGCCGAAGATCGTCAGGCCTATTCCTCGTTCGTTGGAAGCTTAGCAGACCAGCTTCATGCGATTAAAAAGCAATTAATCGTCTCTGTGCCTGCCAAAACAAACGATGACCCTGCTATCTTCTGGGTATATGGCTTTGATTTAAAAGCACTGGGTGCCAAGGCCGACTATCTTCAACTAATGACGTATGATGAGCATGGAACATGGTCAGAGGAAGGTCCAGTTGCCTCCTACAATTGGGTGGAGGATGTTATACGCTATAGCGTCTCTCAAGTACCAGCCTATAAGCTATTAATGGGTATTCCAAGCTATGGCTACGAGTGGAGTACCGAGAAAAAAAGGGCAATCAGCTTCCGTAATATACCTGCCATCATTAAGGAAAATCAAGCCGTTCCAGCATGGCATGATACATATAAATCGCCCTATCTGCACTATATGAAAAACGGCGTTTGGCATACCCTTTGGTATGAGAATGAATATAGTATCGCCGCTAAACGTAGCTTGGCTCTAAAGTACAAGCTGGCTGGCTTTGCCGTTTGGCGCCTCGGATATGAGAACGACACTTTTTGGACGGCGCTTCTTCCTAAGTCATAAATGAAAACTGGTTTTTCCATTCCAAAAGCCGTCAGCATTTCAAGTTGCTGACGGCTTTTGAGCTATTCTAGACGAATGCCAAGCTGACTTTCGACACTTCCTTACTAGGTACATGCTTCATCTTATCCAGCTTCCAGGTCCCTAGCTCCTTAAGCAGGAAATAGACGATCTGCCGCCCATCTGGTCGCTTATACAAGATGTAGCCGTCCCGTTTACCAAGAAAGGTCATAGGCAATAGATAAACTTGCTTTTGAATCGCTTCTTTTTGGGAAAGCAATTCCTGATTCAGCAAGAGTAAGGCATTATCAGGCTCATCGCGATATTGGTGAGCAATTTGGTAATATCCGATTTGCTGATAGCCAGCCAGTTTTATTTGAAAGTAATCCTCAAATTCCTTTTGTACCTGTTGCTCCTCCACCTTGCGCTTTTCCTCCCACTCGTCGCCTTCATGAGAATATCCAGTCAATTGTACCCCGTTTGGGTGTACTGCAAGCTTAATCGTTTCAATTGCAAAAGGCGGTGAATGATTTCCCTCATAGGTTTTCACCTGAAAAACAGCTTCATAGGAATGAGGCTGATTGGTTAGACGAGAGACACCTACCACCTTGGCTGAGGATAGATCATAGGCTCGTGGATAACCATAGTAGTGAGTGATTGCTTTGATTACATGGGGATTCATCGTCAAAATAAGAGCTCCTTGTATCGGATCAGAAGGTACAGGAGATGGTAGTTGAGCCCATGCGATCTCTGAAGAGGTAGATACAGTAAACAGAAGCAAAGTAAAAGCAACTATCACCATATGCTGCCATCTATTTGCCCATTGCTTCATCTGCGATCATCTCCTTTTTCTGTTAACCTTCCTCAAACTCCCATGCTTTATGAAAAGGGTGAGCGCCTTCTCCTCATTTTTCCTCGGACGAAACAAGACTGAACCTATTAGGCAAGAAAGGATTCATATGCTCTGTTTCATCTGAACTGACATATTCGGCGATCAACTTCGCCGTAATCGGTGCTAACAGGATTCCATTCCGGTAATGTCCGCAGGCTAGGGTTAGCCCACTCCAGTTTGGCACTGGCCCTAAAATAGGATGTCCATCAGCCGTAGCAGGCCGTAATCCTGCCCAAGCCTGTAAAAATGGAGCTTCAGAAATCGCTGGTACAATTGACATTGCCCCCGTTAATACTTTCGAAACACCATAAACAGTGGAAGAGCGATCAAAGCCGGCTAAATCTTCTGTAGCTCCAACAATAATTCGTCTATCCTGCTTAGGCACTAGATAGCCGTTTTTTCCAAAGACTACATGGGAAAGAGGCAAATGATTCGAATCAACCGCCGCGATTTGTCCCCTTACTGGATAGACAGGTACATTCACTCCCACCTGACGTAAGATATCAGCAGTCCACGCCCCGGCTGCTACAATCACGTGATTAGCTTCCAGCTCCCCTTTCTCTGTTACAACGCCTGTCATTTTCCTTCCAGTATGCTTTAATTTGATTACAGCAGTATTTTGGAATAAACGAACATGTCGGTTTTTGGCCTGTATCACTAGGGCTTCTACTAACAGACGGTTATTGATGTCAGCCTCGTGTGGAGAATAGATGGCTTGGCGTACCATTTTTGATAGATGTGGCTCTTGTTTCTGCACTTCTTTTCCAGACAACAATCGGATATCATAACCTTCAGACTTTTGCCACTGGTAGCGCTCCTGCAACCACTCCTCCTCCATGTCGGTCATGGCTACTGTCAAAATACCTGCTGTAGATAGCTGGCAATCAATGCCGGTAGCCTCCTTCAGTTCAAGCACCCAATTCTTATAAAGATCCAATGAACATATTCCCATGTCAAGAAGTGGCCCTGGCTTCGTAAATTCCTTTAAAGGAGCAAGCATTCCCGCCGCTGCAACGGATGCCTCCCCTCCAAACACTCCCTTTTCGATGAGAGTAACCGTCATGCCTACAGGAGCAAGTTCCGTGGCAATCGCCAAACCAATAATTCCTCCGCCAATCACAATGATGTCTGAACAGCTTTTCATTGTCCTTCACCCTTTCTCGTATCTACTGAGTGGGGAATCGATTGGCTCTCTACACAAAGAAATGAAAAAACCCACTTCTCCGCGCAGGAAAAGTGGGAAAATCACCAACACCAAATCTAACCACTTCCCTTCGCCAGCATGACCTGGATCAGGTAAAAAGGGTCAACAGACACGCTCTGTCCTCTCAGCCCTGCAAGTTAGGACTCCCCCAGTAGATCAATGTGAAATTATTAATCTTCGTCCTTGTAATCATAGCTTTCGGGAATTGGCTCGAATTTTTCCGCCTCTTCAAAAGCCTTGAGTCTCTCTAGCTCCTCCATATGATAAGTAAACTGCTCCTTATTAATAAAGTAGTCCTCACCATTATGGACGGCACGGATACGTCTCTCCGCTATCTTTTCTCGTATAAACCATTCAGGCATATCCAGATAAGCAGCTGTTTCCTTTACAGTTAAATACATGGTTTACTGTCCTTTTAAGCGGGCCTCCAGCTCAGCCTTCTGCTTTTCAAAACCTGGCTTACCAAGAAGTGCGAACATGTTCGCTTTATAAGCCTCTACGCCAGGCTGATCAAATGGATTCACACCTAGCAGATAACCGCTGATGCCGCATGCTTTTTCAAAGAAATAAAGAAGCTCACCAATATGATACGCTGATAGCTCAGGCAATTCAACTACAAGGTTAGGAACGCCGCCGTCCATGTGCGCTAACATCGTGCCTTCCATTGCCTTTTTGTTAACAAAATCCATGCCTTTTCCACTAAGGAAGTTCAAGCCATCTAAATTAGCGGCATCCTGCATGATTTCAACGTCAGTAGCTGGTTGTGCAACGGAAAGCACCGTTTCAAACAAATTGCGCGAGCCGTCTTGAATAAATTGCCCCATAGAATGAAGGTCAGCAGAGAAATCAGCAGCAGCCGGGAAGATTCCGCGACCATCCTTGCCTTCAGACTCTCCAAACAACTGCTTCCACCATTCATTGAAATAATGGAATTGAGGTTCGTAGCTTACTAGCATCTCAATTTGCTTCCCTTTGCGTAATAAGCAATTGCGGATAGCAGCATATTGATAGCATTCATTTTCTTCAAGAGCTGGATTCATATAGCGCTGACGAGCCGTCTGTGCCCCACTCATCAAGGCATCGATATCTGCACCTGATACAGCGATAGGCAACAATCCTACTGCTGTTAAAACAGAGAAGCGTCCACCAACATTATCTGGAATAACGAAGCTCTCATAACCTTCTTCGTTCGCTACTTGCTTCAAAGCCCCGCGCGCTTTATCTGTTGTTGCGTAAATGCGTTTACGCGCTTCTTCCTTGCCATACTTTTTCTCCATGAACTCACGGAAAATACGGAAAGCGATAGCTGGCTCTGTAGTGGTTCCGGATTTAGAAATAATGTTGACCGAAACCTCCTTGCCTTCAATAACCTGCATAAGGTGAGTCAAATAGACAGGGCTAATATTATTACCCACGAAATAAATCTCAGGTGCTTTGCGCTGTTCTTTTGTTAAAGAGTTATAGAATGTATGCCCTAGTACATCAATTACTGCCTTAGCTCCAAGATAGGAGCCTCCGATACCAATAACGAGCAATACATCAGAATCAGCTTTGATTTTTTCTGCCGCCGCTTTAATACGTGCGTATTCTTCTTTATCGTATGTATCCGGTAGGTCTACCCAGCCTAGATAATCGCTACCTGCACCTGTACCCTCATGTAATTGTTGATGCGCTAGCCCTACAGCCGCTTCTAAATGCTTCATTTCATGCTCGGAAACGAATGGCAATGCTTTGTCATAACTAAAACGGATCGCTTTTGTCACGATAATACCCCCTGAATCGTAAGTTGCAAAACTAATAATAAACTGATGCTTATTATTGTACGCGATATCCTCTCTATTCTATCACGCAGAATTTAACGGAATCACGTCAATTTAAAAATCAGTCTCTTCTAAAGATTATTATAATACTGTTATTCCTTACGTTTTACTAATTTAACATAAATTTTTGTAACCATTTAGCAGTTGATGCGTAAATCCATTGTAAACAAATTTTTTAAGGAGGCTATTATGAAGAAACGTTGGTGGGGTGTTATTGCAGCTGGAGTACTA
>ENA-UOTW01000015-UOTW01000015.1-synthetic-metagenome-genome-assembly--contig:-NODE-15-length-78349-cov-2.493486_pt1 | contig 78349 bp, 40 predicted proteins | sample MGYA00238141_ERZ746978 | MGnify/ENA primary metagenome ERZ746978 (study PRJEB28755, sample SAMN02352454) | synthetic metagenome | study: EMG produced TPA metagenomics assembly of the Artificial... | reverse complement strand
CAATTAGCGTATCGGAACCATTTGGCAAACGCTCAATAAATTCATGACATTGCGCTGCCCTCGCTGCTTCATAGACCTCATCCTGCGTTGCAGTTGGCCTGCCCGCCAAAATATTATTGTAGAGTGTATCGGAAAACAGAAACGTATCCTGAAAGACAAAGGACAGGGTGTCCATTAGCTCATTCATTTTCATGTCGCGGATATCCACGCCGCCAATGGTGATGCTTCCTTTTTGCACGTCCCAAAACCGTGGGATTAACTGGGCGACAGTGGATTTTCCCGAACCGGATGGGCCGACCAGCGCAGTGATTTTGCCCTGGGGCGCCATAAAGCTGATTCCCTGCAAAACCTCTGGGCTGCCTTCATCTCCGTATGAAAAGGAAACCTCATGGAAGCCGATGTCATAAGACGATGGCTTTTTGCCGATTTCAGGTTCTTTGATGGTTGTTTCCTTGAACATACCGTCAATGCGGTTAACCCCTTCAACAATCGTGTTAAGGGTGGAGGCAAAGCTGTTTAATTTGAAAATCGGCGTGGAAATACCTGGTGACAAAACGAGAAAAAACAGCAATGTTGCGGCAAAGGCGATGTTATGTGGATCTGTGCTGATAAAAAACAGTCCGACAGGTAAAAAGAAAGTTGCTAATGATAAAAGGATGACTTTAAAGGAAACATAGCCGTTTTGAAAATTATCTGTATAAGTCACACTAAAATTACGGTAATGCAACATGTCTTCATGGAATTTTCGAAAAGAGTGAACGGTTTGCCCAAAGATTTTGATAGAAGGCATCCCCCGTACGTACTGGATGGATGAAGTATTAATGTTTTCTAGCGCGTCAAAATACTCCTTCAATCCCTGCTTTGCTTTTTTGCCGGCCATCATGGAGAATTGGGCGGCAAATCCAATCAGCATGGGGATGATGCAAGCCAGTGCAAGCCAAATATTAAGTGAAAACATCGTGACAATAATTGCTATGATCATGACGATCGTGTTAATCAAATCGGGTAGCTGATGGGCGATGAACAGTTCGATTTTTTCTACATCCAGCTCAACGATTTTTTTGATTTTACCTGTAGCATTTTTAGTAAAGTAGCCAAGAGGGAGCGCCCCGATATGATCTGACAGCTTGACTCTAATGCCATAGAGGATGCGAAAAGCGGCAATGTGCGAAAGCATTCCGCCGACATACATGAAGAAATAACCCAGTAGCATACCTACAATGCCCCAAATAGCCCACTGTAGGATGTACGCAGCGTTCACAGAGGAAATATCAGAAGCATGTGTTAAAAGCTCAGTCATCACATAGTAGACTGAGAGATACGGAACCAGCATCAAAAACACGCTTACGGTAGACAGAATTGCTGACCACACCATAAGTGACTTTTTTTCACCGGCAAGCTCGATTAGCCTTGAAATTCCCTTTTTTTCCTTAGCTTTCAACAGTTATCACTTCTTTCTGCCGATTCTTCAGTTCAATGACTTGATCGCAGGCTAATTCGGAAAGGATGTTGTCGTGCGTAATGATGAGGACGATTTTGCCAGCCTGCGCTAATTTTTTTACCCATGCAACAACCTTGAGTACGCTGTCGCCGTCAAGTCCGCTGGTCGGCTCGTCGAGTATGATTAATTCCGCATCTGAACAATAAGCCGCGGCCATGGTTACTCGCTGCTTTTCTCCGCCGGAAAGGGAGGCAGGGTGCCGATCTCGAAGCTCTCCTAAGCCAAAGGCATCCAATGCCTCATAGGCCTTCAAACGAAGCGAATCATCCACACGTCTGCCTAAAACAATCTCATTGCCTACACTGTCTGCATAGAGCTGATAGTCGGCATCCTGCATGACAAGATAGCTGGAGGCGCGTCGTTGGCTTGCCGATAATCGGCTTCCTTGACTGAAAATCACCCCTTTTTGCTGGCGCAGAAGACCGCACAGAACTTTGCTTAGGGTGGTTTTTCCCGTTCCGTTTTCCCCTGTCAGTGCGGTAACCTCTCCTTTCAAAAGCGTGATGTCAACGTCTGTAATCCCATCACCTTTTCTTTTGTATCGATAGGTAAGCTTCCGACCCTCCAGAGCAGGGAGGGACTTCGGCACTTCAGTTGATTTGTGTTCCGATAGGCATGTAATCATATCAGGGTGGCGCAGACCATATGGACGTACGTCTTCATAGGAAAGCTGAGCAAATTTTTCTTTCGTCCATGTTCGTGCGATCTTTCCTTTATCCATGCAGACAAATAGATCGGCAACAGGCAAGAATGGGTGTAACCGATGCTCGCTGATGAAGAGGGTAGTGCCGTTTTTCTTAAGCCTACTCAGGATTTCAATCAGATTCTGCGTAGAGTGATGATCTAGATTGGCAGTAGGCTCGTCAAGCATCAGAAGTGGTGGTGAAAGAACAGACACTGCCGCAATGGCCACCCGTTGTTTCTGTCCACTAGATAGCATATGAAGAGGACGGTCGAGCAAATGAAAGATATCTAGCTCTTTCGCTTGTTTTTCTATTCGGTTCATAATCTCTTGTGGCGAAACGCCGAGGTTTTCGGCTGAAAACGCCAGCTCGTCCCGCACGGTTTCCATGAAAAACTGGCTACGGGGGTCTTGAAACACAACACCCATGAGTCTGGTTCGTTCCTCTGGACTAAGAGAGGCAGGACTTCTTCCGCCAACATGTACCTGTCCAGTGAGGCTACCAGCATAAAAGCTGGGTGCAAGTCCGTTGATCAGGCGCATGATCGTACTTTTACCGCAGCCTGAACGGCCGCAAAGCACAACGCATTGCCCAGCCTTTACAGCTAAATTGATTTGCTTTACACCGTTTTCGTTCTCGGCTTCTCCGCCTTCATGTTCATAGCGGAAGGTGACGCTGTTTAACTCAATCACAAGTTCAGACCTCCTGTCCAATAAATCGCTGTCCCGGTCAGCGTATAAAGCACCACCGCCATGCCGTCTATGGCCCGAAAGCCTACTGGATGGATAGAGGTTCTGGCGCAGCCGCACTCAATGCCCCGCAGTTCTGCGGACGAGGCTAATTCAGTCGATAGCTTAAGGCAACGGACGATCAACGGCATAAAAAAGCACTCGTAGGCCATGGCTGGATGTAAGAGAGCGCTATACCACTGGGGAAAAATGCCTCTGGCCCTGATGCCATTTCGAATTGCTTTCATTTCAAGCCAAACAACCGGAAAAAAGCGGTTCAGAATGCAGACCATGATAAGCACAGCTTTTGGGATGCGTAACCGTTCAAAGGCACACATGATACTGCTTGGAGTCGAAATCATCAGCATTGTCCCGATCATGACCATCGGAACCGTTCTGGCAAACGTATAGAGAATAATAATGATTGTTCCTGCACCTTCTGGCAGAATTGTTAAAATCGTCATTAGAGCGATATATGACAGCACAAAAAACAGCGCCTTTCTGGGCTGTTTGTTGCAAATCAAATACAGTGCGCAAGCAAGCACCATCAAATGTGCCTGCAATGAACTGCTCACAAGCGTGGAGAGGATACTTGTTAAAATCAGCACCAATAAATGCGTTTTGGGACCAAGAATGCTCATACCAGCTTTGCCTTTTTCACATGTTTTTTCATCAGCAAATTCCCGATAAAGCAACCAACTAGCCCACCGATAGCAGAGATTGTGCACATGATCAGAATCATGCTTGGCGTATCAAAATAATAAAGCATGGCTTCAAGCTGTTCTGGAGAGTAGCTTTTCTTCAAAATAGCTAAATATTGCTCGCGGAAGAAAATAAGCGGTACAACGCCGCAAAGAGACCAGCCAACATAAAAAATAGCGTATCCAATGGCATTGCGGGCAGTGCTCTTATAGGCAGCGCCTCCCCAAAGAATTAATTCGCAGATAATTCCGATCACAGCTAGTGTAAGCAGATAATAAGCATAACCAAAAGCTACGAAATACAAGCCTGTAATGATGCACGTAAAGAACAGTACACCGCGTTTGTTAATTTTGTTGGACATAACCATATAGATCGGCCCATTAAACAGTGCAGCGGCTCCTCCTACAACCAGATAAGAAACAACCGTAAAGATTGGACAAATCGTCATAATAATGAGCATCACCACATTGAAAATGGCAAGTGTAATGAAATCACGCATTTTCCATCTGTTTTGAGAGATTTCTGTCTGTGTTTGCATGTTAAATCCTCCTGTTTTTTCACATGTAGTCGATCGGCATCCGCTGAGGCTGTTAGGCGGGATTTCCTGTACTGCCGAATTGTTTTCTTTTGCCTCCTGTCTGTTGACATGAGCCTTTATTTCAACTCAAATCGTACCCTTCAAATCAATAAAAGCCCCCTCTATTCCCTTTTTTGAAATGCAAGTGAAACAATTATGTAGCCAGTCTCACGTAAAACGTAATAAAACTGGTATAGAATTACAATATTGATAATGAGAATCATCGTCAAAGTGGAAAAGCCTATATTTTGGCAGATATTCCTGCTATTTTCGCCAAATATCTCGATGTTTCTTCGTATTTCTTGATCAATCCCCAAAATTTGGACTCCAGAAACTGGAATTTAGAAAAAGGGAGACGATAGTCGAGCCAGTAGCATGAAGCGAGAAGACAAAGAAATGACGCCCTTTTGACCCGATCATGCTTGGCGACAATCAACGTCGTTACTCAAGAAACTGGCATAATCTGCAAAAAAGTCAATCTGATGGACCTAGGACGAGATAATGGAGGAAAACTAGGTAAATTTACAAAAAATAGATCAAATGCAGATTTTGTAAATTTAGCGTTAATATGATTATGATAATCATTATCAAATGAATATTCATATCCACTATGGTCGAAGGTCGAAGTAGCACAGATCCAGTGACGCTCTCCTAAAAGAGCTTGTTAAAAAACATGGTGGAGCTTAGCGCCCGACTCGACTGATGGAAAGAATGGGGGAGTTATGTTGGAAACTGATCAAGCAGCCACTCCATGGCTGATTTCTCATCCTGAAGCGAAAGACACTATTCGTCTTTTCTGCTTGCCCTATGCAGGAGGAGGGGCATCAGCTTACCGAGGCTGGGCAAATACGCTGCCCCGGGATATTGGAGTGTACCCTATCCAGCTTCCAGGAAGGGAGAACAGGATTGGGGAACAGGCTCTATGTGACATGGAGGCGCTAGTGGAAGCAATCTCTCAGGCAATTTATCCGTATTTGGATCGCCCATTTCTCTTTTTTGGTCATAGCTTAGGAGCGCGAATTGCTTTTGAGCTTGCACGAGCTGTTCGAAGAAAATGGAAGCTCCAGCCTTGCCGCCTGATTGTTTCAGGTAGTCGAGCTCCAAACATACCAGAGCCACATCCTTTGCACCATTTGCCTGATGATGAATTTGTCAGTGAACTGCGCCGTTTTTCCGGTACTCCCGAGGCAATTTTGCAAAACAGGGAGCTCATGAACCTGTTTCTCCCGGTATTGCGAGCGGATTTTGCTGTAGACGAAACGTACGTGTATGCAGAGGAAGCACTCCTCAAATGCCCGATTTCTGCATTTTGCGGGACTGAGGATACGGAGGCGAATCGAGAGGAGATGGAAGCTTGGGAGGGTCATACCAGCTCTGATTTTACGCTTGAGATGATTGAAGGGGATCATTTCTTTTTGACAGCAAAAAGGGAGAGGCTTATGCAATCCGTTACAAAAATCATTTCACAGCAAAAAGAACGAACGCTTTCAAGAAGGGACAGCTAATGGATGGGGATCAATCGATCCAGCTAGAGAAATAAGGCGCCTTTTTTCGCCATTGGGAATAACGAAATGGCAGGGATTACAACTAACATTGTTTCAACAGATCGGGAATGGGCGGGAAGGCAAATAGCCATAAAAGCGGGATATGGGAGTGTGTACGGACTACTTTCGCGCATCTTGTTGGTATAGTGGTGCCTTTTTGTCCAGAGCGCTATCACATGCATCCCGACTGGAGAGTGTTCAAATGTCATTGAAGGAATCTTCTCAGTACTCTGGTAATACAAATGCCCGACGAACATGAAATGTAAGCCAAAAACCTGGTGGAATGAACGAAGGAAAAAGTGAGAAATTGGAAGGGAATTCAGCACCTTTTTACCAATATCAAGAAAATTTGTGGTTGAAAACTATTGACAATGATTATCATTATCAATATCGTATTGTTAGACAAACCATCACGATCTTGCAACCAGATTGACAGTACCCTGCATAATCCCGCTTTGGGTGCACAATGATTGACCCGCAGGTATTCAAGAGGAGGACATAATGAAAGCGACTACAGAATGGTTTGAGGATACTGCAAAAAATTACGAACAACTCGGATTTTGGGAGCCAAAAACGCTTGGTCAGCAATTGCGCATGTGGGCCCAACAATACCAGAATCGAGAAGCGCTAGTGGAAGGAGATAGCAGACTCACCTACAAAGAGCTTGACAGTCAGGTTGATGAGCTAGCTTCTGGTTTCATTCAGATGGGAATCAAGAAAGGGGACAATGTGGCTGTACAGCTTCCGAATCGGATTTCTTTCGTACTCACATGCTTTGCTCTCTTTCGCATTGGTGCTTTGCCGATATTGGTCTTACCTGCTCATAGAGAGGCTGAACTAGACGGAATTTTTACACTCGCCAAACCGGTTGCTTATATAATACCAACTACGTTTCTTGGCTTTGACTACACCAAAATGGCGCAACAATTGGTTAAAAAGCATCCGTCCGTCAAATTTGTCATGACTGATGGAGAAAGTGACATCGGCATCAATCTTGCTGATATCAGCGGGACACCAGCAGAGCTGGATGTGCCATCATACAAGGACACGGCTCTGTTGCTCTTATCCGGTGGAACGACCGGTACTCCAAAGCTCATCCCAAGAACCCATGCCGATTACGCATACAATGCAAAAGCAGCCGCAACGCGCTGCAAACTGACTCCGCAAAGCGTCTATCTTGCTGTTTTACCGATTGCGCATAACTTTCCTCTCTGCTGCCCCGGAATTCTTGGCACACTGTCTGCTGGAGGGAAAGTCGTGCTGTGTCAAACAACAAGTGGCGACGAAGCTTTTCCCCTTATTGAAAAAGAGCGGGTGACCATCACTGCCCTTGTACCTTCTATTGTCCATGTATGGCTTGAAGTGCTGGAATGGGATACCTCCAACGATCTCTCAAGCCTTGAAGTTCTACAGGTAGGCGGCTCCATGTTAGATGAAAATCTCGCAAAACGCGTCATTCATGAAATGAAATGTAAGCTCCAGCAGGTGTTTGGAATGGCAGAGGGTCTCATCTGCTGCACATCCCTTGATGATCCAGAGTCTGTCATCATCAGTTGTCAGGGACGTCCACTCTCCGATGCGGATGAGGTTCGAATCGTTGATGAATATGGAAATGACGTTGAGGCAGGTGCATATGGGGAACTTATCGTTCGAGGCCCCTATACAATAAGCGGGTACTACAGAGCCCCGGAGCAGAACCGCGAGAGCTTCACTCCTGATGGCTTTTATCGTTCTGGAGACAAGGCAAGGATCACACCGGAGGGAAATTTCCAGATCGGGGGACGAATCAAGGAGCAAATCAACCGAGCGGGGGAAAAAATTATGCCTGCTGAAGTAGAGGCGTACCTGCGTATGCATCCAGATATCAAGGATGCCGCTCTGATTACTCTGCCAGACCCAACACTTGGTGAAAAAAGCTGCGCTTATGTCATTACTGACAATCAGGACATCACCCTTGCTGACATTCATGCCTTTTTCCATGAAAAGGGAGTGGCGCGTTATAAGATGCCCGATCAAATCGAATTCATCGATTACTGGCCGCTTACTAGCGTCGGTAAAGTAAATAAAGCCAAACTCAAAGAATTAGCGACAGCACCAAAGAGCCATGCAACGACGTGCGAGGTCTCCTATCTGGAGGAAACGATTGCTTTTGAGGGAGACGTTCATTTGGCAGCTTCACAAATTGTTGAGCAAGGTCTTTATGAAAACTATCTGCTTTATGAAAACGGTGATGAGCTGTCGTTGGGGATGGGGATTCATGCTCTTCTAACTGTAGATGAGCAACATACAACCCTAGCCTATGACAACCAAACAATCCGTTTTGAAAATAATTTGCTAAGTGCAACCATTGACAAAGCATTTGCTTCTATACCGCTAAAAAACTGGCGTGCTTATGGAACGGTTAACTTTGGAATGGCCCGTTATTATCAGAATCTGCCATTACTGTCTGAAGCCGGTCGTCTTATTAAGCTGTTTATTCCAGAGGTGGAGATTCGTTTTACCAAAGGCTCTATTCTGTTAAGAGCTCTACGTGAAGAAAAACGAAATGAATTCGCTGATTTACTGCGAAAGCTTCGAGAGAATGGAATCGAAGACGAGAAAAATGCGCTTGTACAAAGAGTGGCCAGTCAAAAATTGGATGTTCCTGAGGCGGATACGTATGGCGCTGAAGCCTACATGCAAGGGGTAGCGGAGGCTGTTCGAGAGATTAAGGAGCACAAATACCACAAGGTGATCCTATCTAGAAAAATTCCGATCCACCAAGAGCTTGATATGGTGGCTAGCTATATCGCAGGCAGAAGAGTCAACACTCCTGCTCGTTCCTTTTTGCTCAGCCTCGATGGTTTGCACGTGGCTGGCTTTAGTCCAGAAACGGTGGTTGAGGTTGATAGCAATGGATGGGTAAGTACCTTCCCGCTTGCAGGAACGCGGTCGCGTGGACGCAACGAGGACGAGGGAGACAAGCTTAAAGATGAGCTTTTAAATGATCCTAAGGAAATCGCGGAGCATGCGGTATCTGTAAAACTTGCCTTTGAAGAGCTAAAAAGCGTCTGCGATTCTACGACGATCCTTTTAAGTGATTTCATGTCTGTTGCCAGCCGGGGAACCGTTCAGCATATTGCTTCAAGATTGAAAGGGAAAATAAAGCCTGAGTTTAACTCATGGGATGCGTTCCGTGCCCTGTTCCCTGCTGTCACTGCTTCTGGTATTCCCAAAAAAGAATCGATCGATGCCATAGGCAGACTTGAGTCTGAGCCGAGAAATCTCTACAGTGGTTGCGTCATGACCTTTGACAGCGATGGTGCAATGGACGCAGCGCTGGTGCTACGAACAATCTATCAACAAAACAACAGTGCATGGCTGCATGCCGGAGCAGGCGTGGTAGAGATGTCTTTACCAACCAGAGAGCTGGAAGAAACACGTGAAAAATTGAGCAGTTTTTCCAGGCAGCTAGTTGTATCCAGCCGTGAAGCAGAAAAAGTAAAACCAGTATAGGCATTGCCTGGGAAGGTGGTAACTCTGATGAAACATCTGCGCATTGACAGCCAATCCACAAGCCCTGCCTCCTCATTAAGCTATGAGGAGGTGCGGATGCAGATTCAGGCTATGCTGCCTGCGCCTGTCGAGTTTCATGATGATCAGAATCTGATCGAGCTAGGGTTGGATTCGTTACAAATGATGAGAATGGTCAACAAATGGCGAAAGGAAGGCGTGAAGGTTACGTTTGCTGAGCTGATCGCTTCCCCTCACCTGAGTGATTGGTGGGCGCTTCTGCAAAAAAACAGTCCAGCGCCTTCTTCCTTAATTGACAATAATATAGCAGTCCAAGAACAAACAGTCCAAGCACAAGAGGAGACGAATAGTCCTTTTGCGCTCACGGATGTGCAATATGCCTATTGGATTGGACGTCAAGATGATCAGCCGCTGGGCGGAGTTGGATGCCATGCCTATCTTGAGATTGATGGCACAGGCGTAGAGCATGGACGTCTGCAAGTCGCATGGGAACAGCTTTTCAGGCATCATCCGATGCTTCGAGTAAGATTTTTGGCTGATGGATTGCAAGAGGTGCTGAACACTCCTTATACAACAACAGTGCCTGTACATGACCTGCGTTTATATGCCGAGGATGAGCTCGCTCTGAAACTGGAGAGTATACGTGGCCGTCTGTCACATCGTCGTCTGGCGGTGGAGAAGGGAGAGGTAGCGGGTCTAGAGCTGAGTTTGTTGCCAGAGGGGCGTACCCGGCTGCATTTTGATATTGATTTGCTTGTTGCTGACGTGCAAAGCCTGCACATTCTGTTACGTGATCTAGCAGCGGCATATGCACGTGGCTGCCAACCAGCGGCACCTGCTCATTGGAGCTTTGCCAGCTATCTTCAGCATGAAATACAGCACCGGACTTCAGATAGAAAGCAAGCCGCCCACTATTGGCAGGAGAGGCTGTCCACGCTACCAGGGGCGCCGGGCTTACCACTGAAGGAAAAACCGGAAATGATTAAGGTACCTGTTTTTACCAGAAGGAACTATTTCATGAAAGCTGAGGACTGGAAGCTTTTACAAAAACGATCTGCAGCCAAACGAGTCACACCGGCGATGGTACTGTTAACGGCATATGCAGAAATTCTTGATCGCTGGAGCACCCATTCGCAGTTTCTCATTAATATACCATTGTTTGATCGTCAAACCGGTGACGCTGGCATTGAAGAGGTTGTTGCCGATTTTACCAACCTGCTTTTGCTTGCGGTTGACCTACGTACCCGTCAATCATTTTTGGACCGTGTTCATGCGGTGCAAGCACAGTTTCATCAGGATGTCGCTCACGCAGCTTATTCGGGTGTACAGCTTCAACGTGATTTGGCGAGAGTTCGCCCGGGAGAGCGGGATTTTGCTCCTGTTGTTTTCGCGTGCAATTTAGGTACACCGCTCATCAATGAGGAATGCCGTCAGACTTTAGGACAGCTCTCCTATATGATTTCGCAAACGCCGCAGGTATGGCTTGATTTCCAGTCCTATGAAATGGATGGGGGCTTATTGCTGGCGTGGGATTCCGTCGATCAGCTATTCCCGGACGGCATGATTGACCAAATGTTTGCTGCTTTTGGCCAACTTATGGACTGGCTAGTTGTCCATGACAATGATTGGCAAGCTAGGCCAAAGCTTCTCCCTAATCTGGAGCAGCAAAGGCAGAACCAGGACAGTGAATTGTTACTTGCACAACCGGGTCAATGCTTGCACAGTGCATTCTTTGCGCATGCTGCTACGAATCCGCAAGAAACGGCGCTGATTGATAGTCATACAGATACAAATATTTCGTATGGCGAACTATCTAGGTACGCGTTGCAGGTGGCGGCTTTTCTTAAGGAACAGGGGATAAAATCGGGCGATCCTGTTGCCGTTACCATGCCGAGGGGAATCAATCAAATCGCTGCGGTGCTTGGCATTATGGCACTTGGTGGCTGCTATGTTCCGATTGGCACCGGACAGCCGGCTACTCGTCGCGAGCGAATTCATAAAAAAGCAGACATTCGATACGTTCTAACCGATGATGAATGGGCTCAAGCTTTGGATTGGCCAGAGGATGCCGTTGTCTTGTCAATCACGAACGCGGTGAGCATAGCTCCTTTGAGTGAGCCTGTCTCAATTTCTGGGGATAGTCCAGCTTATATCATCTTTACTTCAGGCTCTACTGGTGAGCCAAAAGGGGTAGAAATCAGTCATTTTGGAGCATGGAATACGGTTGCTGACATTAACACGCGCTATCAGGTTGGTTCCACTGATCGTATCTTAGCGGTTTCCGCTCTTGATTTTGACCTTTCTGTCTATGACATATTTGGACTATTGAGCGTGGGCGGCTCTCTTGTGCTGATTACCGAGGAGACACGCCGTGATGCTGGCCATTGGGCTAAGCTGGTTGACAAGTATCAGATTACACTCTGGAATTCGGTCCCAGTACTACTCGATATGCTATTAATCGCCGCGGAAAGCGGACAGTACGACAGCTTGCCGATTCGCTTAACGATGCTGTCCGGTGACTGGATTGGCCTAGATTTGCCACCGCGTCTGAAACGTGTAGCCCCGCATAGCGAGCTGGTAGCGATGGGGGGAGCTACAGAAGCATCCATCTGGTCTAATTTCTTCCAGGTTACATTGCCGCTGCCAGCACATTGGACATCGATTCCTTATGGGCGTCCGCTGACCAATCAGGCGTATCGAGTGGTGGATATCAAAGGAAGAGATTGCCCCGACTGGGTAGCAGGCGAACTCTGGATTGGAGGAACCGGTGTCGCATTAGGCTATCGGGGTGATTCGGTGCTTACCGAAGAACGCTTTGTTAATTGGAATGGTTCCCGTTGGTATCGAACCGGTGATCTAGGACGATATTGGCCTGACGGAACAATTGAATTTCTCGGACGCCAGGATTTTCAGGTCAAAATCAGAGGACATCGCATTGAGCTGGGTGAGATCGAAACGGCCATGAAACAGCATCCAGGTGTACGCGATGCAGTCGTCACAGCAGTAGGTGATTCTAGGGAAAACAAGCATCTGATCGGCTATTTGGTTCCAGAACAGGCAAATGAATCATCCTTGTATGACAGTGTAAGCGCTGATCTGAAACAGACCGAGGTACTCTGGGACAATGTAATGAAGGCAGGATGCGAACAAGAATGGCTCAATGAGATTAGTCCAACAGATTTTCCTGTGTTTTGGGCCGATATGGAGCGTCTTGGTGTTCGCTATATTTGCCGCGCGCTGAAACAAGCAGGGGTAGATTTGCAGACAAATCAAAGCTACACACTCGATTCTCTGATGCAGTATTGTAGCATTCAGCCTCGTTACCGCGAGTTGATCAGACAGTGGCTTCAGATATTGGCCGACGAGGGCATTGTCAGAACAGAAGCACCGGACACATTCGTGATCGTTCAGACCATATCGGAAGAACGGCTTGAGGAGACATTGGAAAGCCATTTGCCTCCTGCATGGGAGCAGCATGCACAAGCACTTTTACGTTATCTTCAGCAAATGGACAACGCCAATGCTGCGCTTTTGACAGGAGAGCTTGATCCGCTGGCTTATTTCTTTTCAGATGAGCTGGGTTTGACCCCAAATGATCTGATGCAAGCACTTCCTGGCACAAAGCACAGAAACAGCATTGCACAATCAATCATGGAAGATATTCAACATGGCCTGCAAAACAGATCTGAACCGCTGCGTATTTTAGAAATTGGCGCAAGGAGCGGAGCGTTAACCGAATCGTTACTAGCTTTACTGCGCTCTGATGCAGCTCTTTATACATGCACGGACAACTCGACCTTCTTTACAAGTGCGGCTAAAAACAGATTCAAGGAGTATTCGTTTGTGCATTATCAGTTGTTGGATATCGATCAGAATCCACTGGATCAGGGCTATGATGCGCATCAGTATGACGTCATTATTGCCTCGGATTCTCTGCATCGTGCACGTAATATTGATACGGCTCTTTTACATATGCAATCCCTTCTTGCTCCTGGAGGCTTGCTGATTTTGCTGGAAATGACGCGCAATAGTCGTTTACAGCAAGTAAGTACAGGGTTCCTTGAGGACGGATTTATCCATTTTGAAGACGAAAGACACGCAGAACAGCGACCGCTTTTATCTGTTGAAAAGTGGCAACAATTATTGCAGGAACAAACCTTCGCGCAGGTTGCCTCCTTCCCAGAACAGAATGATCCGGCAAGTGTCTTTGGCCAGCATGTAATCGTTGCGCAGGCACCGCTTCATGTTACACAATTCAGCCCGGTTAAGCTTTCTGGTTTTTTGAGCCAAAAGCTGCCTGATTACATGGTACCATCAGCTTTCATATTATTGAGCGAAATGCCACTAACATCCAATGGTAAGGTGGATCGACAAGCATTGCCGACCCCTGACAAGCTGATCAAGGCTAAGGCGGAAAAGACTTATACAGCTCCAAGGACGCCAATTGAAACAGACCTTGCGGCGATCTGGTGCCAGCTTTTTGATATGGATCGTGTTGGTATTACGGATAACTATTTTGAATTAGGTGGAGATTCTCTTTTGGCTACCAAATTAAGTGCTCTGGTACGCAGTAGGTTTGAGATAGAGCTGTCACTGGGGCGGATTTTTGAAAAGCCTACGATTGCAGGGATGGCAGAGCAAGTCCAGACGCTTATGGACCAGAGAGGGCTGCATGACGATTCGGCGGAAGCCCTACCACAAATCGTACCGATACCACAGGATCGGAACCAGCCTTTCCCATTGACCGATATCCGGCAGGCGTATTGGGTGGGGCGAAGCGGTCTTTACGCATTGGGCAATGTTTCCACTCATTGTTATTTTGAGATTGAAGGGCGAAATTTAGATCTTGAGCAGATTAATCGTGCTTGGCAGAGACTGATTGATCACCACGAAATGATGCGGGCTGTTATCATGCCGGATGGCTGGCAGCAACGAATTTTAGAGGATGTTCCAGCCTATCTGATTCATGTCAATGACTTACGCGGCAAGGCCCCTGAAGAGGTCGAAGCCGAATTGGAGCAGATTCGGGAAGAAATGTCGCATCAGGTGCTTTCTACAGACGTGTGGCCTTTGTTTGACGTAAGGGCTTCCCGCTTTGGAGTAGAGTGCGTTCGTTTGCATATCAGCTTTGACAACCTGATTTTTGACGGGTGGAGCATGTTTCATCTTCTGAGCGAATGGACTAGGCTCTATCATGAGCCGGATGCATCGTTGGCGACATTAGAATTGTCATTTAGGGATTATGTTCTTGCCTTGGAAGAGCTTAAGGCATCTGAGCTGTATCAACGCGATCTCGATTATTGGATTGCTCGATTGCCTGATTTGCCTCCTGCTCCTCAGCTACCTTTGGCTCAAAGTCCAGAATCTCTTACTGAACAACGATTTAGTCGTTTGGAAGCAAAGCTGTCTAAACAAGCGTGGCAAAAGCTTAAAAAACGGACGGCGGAGGTTGGACTTACACCGTCAGGAATTCTACTGACAGCTTATGCTGAAACGCTTGGGGCTTGGAGCAAGAGCTCCCGCTTTACAATTAATCTGACACAATTCAACCGACTGCCGCTTCACGCACAGGTTAACGATATCGTAGGAGATTTCACTACATTAACCTTGCTGGCTGTGGAGCTTTCCAAAGGTAAGACATTGTTGGAGCGGGGACGGAATTTGCAGCAGCAGCTTTGGAGCGATTTGGATCATCCGTATGTTGGAGGAGTTCAGGTACAACGCGAATTGGCAAAGCAAACGGGTGAGCATCATGGTGTCACGATGCCGGTAGTCTTTACAAGTGCTCTTGGGGTTAACCAGTGGAGCGGTAGCGAGACAGATGGAAAGTGGCTGGGCAAGCTCATGTATAACATTACGCAAACACCGCAGGTATGGCTCGACCATCAGGTGGTGGAGCAAGATGAGGAACTGCTCCTGATTTGGGATGCGGTAGAAGGGCTGTTCCCTGAGGGAATGCTTGCTGATATGTTCAGTGCTTATTGCCAATTGCTACAGCGTCTGACTGACGATGAGGCGATCTGGCAGAAAGAGACGTCTAGTCTTATTTCTGTTCCACGTTTAGAGGCAAGGGTTGAGGCCAACGATACAGATGCGCCTGTATCTTCAGAAACACTCACTGGACGATTTGCAAAACAAGCGGTTCAGCAATCGAACCATCCAGCCGTCATTTCTGCCAATCGGACTTTGACGTATGAGGAGTTATCCCTCTCTGCCGATAAAATTGCTAATTTGTTGCAGGCAAAGGGAGCCAAGCCCAACACACTGGTTGCCGTTGTGATGGAGAAAGGCTGGGAGCAGGTTGTGGCAACGCTTGGGATTCTGAAGTCTGGTGCGGCGTATCTGCCTATCGATCCAGCGCATCCTGACGAGCGTCGTTCACAGCTATTGCGTGACGGACAAGTTCACATTGTGCTTACTCAGTCTTGGCTGGATGAGCAATTGAGCTGGCCTGAGGACGTTGAACGATTATTAGTAGATCAGATGCCAGCAAGGGTTGAGGCAATGAGCCTACTGCCGTTTGCAGGGCAGCCGGAGGATTTAGCCTACGTGATTTACACCTCAGGGTCAACAGGTTTGCCAAAAGGGGTTATGATCGACCATCGAGGCGTTGTTAACACGATTAAAGATGTGAATCAACGTTTTTCTGTAGGACCACAAGATCGAGTACTGGCCCTTTCCAATCTGAATTTTGACCTATCGGTGTACGACATTTTCGGCATGCTGGCAGCGGGTGGAACGATCATCATGCCAGAAGCAGACAAGGCCAAAGATCCTGCCCACTGGATTGAATGGATGAAGCAGGAGCAGGTGACAGTCTGGAACACGGTTCCGGCACTGATGCAGATGCTGATCGAGTATGCTTCCGGAAGAAATTTAGAACTGCCGCAAACCCTGCGTCTGGTTCTGTTGAGCGGTGACTGGATTCCATTAGATTTGCCAGACAAGATTAAGGCTTATTTCCCACAAGTACAGGTGATCGGCTTGGGTGGAGCCACAGAGGCGTCGATTTGGTCGAATCTGTATCCGATCAAAGACATTGACCCAAGCTGGAAGAGTATTCCTTATGGTCGTCCGATGATCAATCAGCGCTTTTATGTGCTTAACGAATGGATGGAAAATTGTCCGGTATGGGTGCCAGGACAGCTCTATATCGGTGGAGTCGGCCTTGCAAAAGGCTATTGGCAGGATGAAAGCAAGACGAATGACAAGTTCATCAATCATCCGCATACAGGTGAACGTCTCTATCGTACAGGCGATTTGGGTCGTTACTTACCTGATGGCAATCTAGAGTTTCTTGGTCGGGAAGACTTTCAGGTGAAAATCCGCGGTCATCGGATTGAACTAGGAGAGATTGAAACGGCTCTGAACCGTCATGACGGAGTGAAGAACGCTATCGTTGCAGTACCGGACGAATCAGGCGAGGAGAAACGCTTGGTGGGGTATGTGGTACTTGATCAGCTAAGAGGAGCGGAGTTGTTGGAAACCGAGCAGGCAGATTCGGCTGATTGTGAATCACGTTGGCAGGAAATCAGCAGTGCTGGCAAGCTACAGGCCGCCCAAGTTCCTGATTCTATGGATGCTGAGGAAATCGCGCGGTTCCTCCATGAGGCCGACCGTGTAAGCTCTGCCTTCATCTGCCGCACGCTAGATGAGATGGGGATGTTCCGAAGTCAAGGAGAGCGTTATTTTATTGATGATCTGGTGCGCCAATGCAAGGTTCATCCGCGTTACAAGACCCTGCTGCTTCACTGGCTTACTGTGCTTGTGGAAGAAGGGCTACTCGTTAAAAATGAGGACGGAACATACCAAAGTCTCCGTTCATTACGCGAGGGGCTAGCTACATTCACTCAGGATAACGCGTTGTCGGTATCACCTGTAGGTATGGAAGCAGTACAGGCTCTAGAAGATCATTTTTCGCGAGACTCTTCCTTGTTTATGAATCTTTTAACAGGCAAGCTTGATCCACTTGAGCTTTTCTTTACAGAAGATGCTTCGTTGACACCAGCAGGCCTGAAGAGGTTTGACTTTACGCGCGAGTATTACAGCAATCTTGCTAAAGAGGTGTTTTGCACCATATTGAACAGCTACCCAGCTGACAAAGAGCTACGGATGCTAGAAATCGGTACACGGGTCGGAGATTTGACACAAACGCTTGTTTCCGCTCTGCCTGTGGAGCGTACTCGATATGTCTACGCTGACGAGTCTGCCTTTTTTACAGATAGGGCAAAACAGGAGTGGGGAGAGCAGGCGCCACTTGAATACGGGTTGTTTGACATGAATACAGCGCCGCTATGGCAAGGCTATGAACCGCATTCTTTCGATGTCATTGTCGCAGATAATACTCTCCATCGCTCACGAAACCTGGATTTGACACTTGAGTACCTGAGAGGAATGCTGGCACCGGGTGGAGTTCTGCTCCTAGTAGAGTCCACTCGTAATAGCCGACTTATGCTGACCACTGTCGGGTTCTTCGAAGATGGATTCAGTCATCTAGAGGATGAGCGTAAGGGGAATTATCTTCCTTTATTAGCGCCAGATCAATGGTGCACGAGACTGGAGAGACAGGGCTTTTCACATGTACGGGCATTCCCGCAAACCAATCAGGTCGCAGCAAAATTCGATCGACATCTCATCGTGGCACAGGCACCTGAAACAGTTAAGGTGTTTAGACCAGAAAAATTGTCCGATTGGATGCAGAAGATGTTACCTGACTACATGGTGCCAACCGAGTATGTGCTGCTTGATAAGCTACCCCTTTCAGCTAATGGAAAAGTAGATCGTAAAGCACTTGCGAAGCTCGGCGGGAAGAAGGAAAGCTTGCCGAAAAAAGCACATGTTGCACCTTCCACACAGACAGAAATCAGCATAGCTAGTGTTTGGGAAGAGGTGTTGAATTGTAGCCCGATTGGGATACACGACAGTTTCTTCGCACGGGGCGGGGATTCGTTACGTGCCATTCAATGCATCAATCTCCTAAAAGAGCGATATCAAATTGAATTGTCGATGCAAACTCTTTTTGAGTATTCCACGATTTGCATGCTTGCAAAGTTCATTGACACAAGTGCTTCAGCGACGGAACAGCTTGCGGCAAATTATGACGAGGGAACTATTTGATTAACTAAAACTGACCTGCGTTGTCTTCAGGGAGAATGAACAAGGAAACAGTGACTTTTTGCCAATCGTCAGCCTTGTCTTCTCTTTGAAGGCTAGCGCACAGAGTCAGGCTGGAAAGGGAGAGAGACCATTGGATAAAAAAACGATTGGCATCCTGGGAGCTAGTGGAACCGTAGGCAAAGAAGCCGTACAGACCATTCTTGCCTTTACGAACCATCATGTTGTGTTAGGAGGCAGAAATCCTGCAAAGCTTGGTGAGCTTTTTAAGGGGATGGAAGAGAGGATCGAATGCCTGCAAGTAGATGTTTTTAACGAGGAACAGCTTCATCGCTTTTGTAGCCCATGCGATATCGTCATCAATTGTGCGGGGCCTTCCAAGCAAATTGTCGATACAGTCGCTTCTGTGTGCATAGAACATGCCGTCCATTATGTAGATGTTTCAGGAGATGAGCATCTCTATCGTCAATTGCTAAAGAGACAGAATGAGATCACTGAGAAGGGACTGCTGTTTATCATTTCAGCAGGGGTTTACCCCGGGTTATCAGAAATTTTCCCGGCCTACATCGCTGAAAACGATTTTGAAGAAGTCGATTTTCTAGAATTGTTTTTTGCGGGTCAGGGCGATTTTTCCTTGAATGCGGCCTACGACATTGTGTGTAGCATTGAGGAAGATACCGGGTTGGGTATGACCTATTGCAAGCAGGGAAAAGCGCAAAAAATAGATGGCTCGTTTCATCGAAATTATGAATTGCCACTCCCGGCAGGCAAACGTGACACTTATCCGATCTTAACTCAGGAATTCAGCCAAATGGCTAAACAAAAGAATATATCATCCGCCTATTTTTACAATAGCTTTCAAAATAATTCTGTCTTGAATCAATTTGTGATGATCAAGGCTTTGCAGCAATACACAACAGAAGAACAGAAAAAGGCTTCAGCCCAACTGTTAGTTGAGCAGTTCAATACAAAGAAACAGGGTGTTGAGGACTTCACTATGTTTCATCTGAATGCCACCGGTAACCGTAGCGGTAAAAAAATGCGGCTGGTTTCAACCCTTTTGTATTCGGGAGATTGGAATCGGTTATCGGGCATCATTGCCGGAACGGTAGCTCGTTTGATTGCAAAAGATAAGAGTGCCAACTCAGGTTGCTTCTTTGTGGCAGAAGGCGTATCGGCGACAAGTCTGATCGATGCTTTACGCGAGCAGACGATTGACCTTACGCATTCATTAATCGAAATAAAGTAGAGGTGGCATATGATAGAGAATCGTAGGTTGCGTACCGTGGTATGTGGTTCCCGATTTGGACAGTTCTATCTGGAGGCTGTTAAAGCATTGCCAGAACAGTTTGAATTGGTAGGTTTATTGGCAAAGGGCAGCGAGCGCTCCCGAAGTTGCGCAGAACGTTACGGTATTGAGTTATATACAGATATTGAGCAACTTCCTGACGATATTGATCTTGCTTGCGTCGTAGTACGCTCCACAGTCATGGGCGGCAATGGCACTGAAATGTCGCTTAAACTGCTTGCTCGCAACATTCACGTCATTTCTGAACAGCCGATCCATCACAAAGACTTAGCTCTTTGCCTCAAGGTAGCGCGACAGCATGGCGTACATTTCAAGACAGGAGATCTCTATGTACATTTGCCTGCTGTGCGCCGTTTTATTGCATGCGCCCAGACAATGCTACAACAACAACCAGCCCTATACATTGATGCTGTGTGTTCCACTCAGGTTTCTTTCCCGCTGATGCACATCCTGCAAGAAGCATTGCCGACCATTCGTCCATGGAAAATCAGTCATGTCATCAAGGATGAGGGACCGTTTCAAGTGTTAACCGGCCTGCTTGGAAAAATTCCGATTACCCTGCGGGCCCATAATGAGGTTGATCCGCATGATCCGGACAACCACCTTCATTTACTGCATCGGGTAACAATTGGCGTGGCAGGTGGCAGTTTGTCACTTACAGATACGCATGGTCCTGTTGTGTGGCAGCCGCGTTTGCATGTTCCGGATCTTCCGAACATTCATGAGCAACTGTCAGCGGAACCACCCGCACACCTACTTGGAAATAGCACGCAAATATTGGGACCAGCAGAGCCTATCAGCTATAAGGACATTCTATTGACGCAGTGGCCCCGGGCCATCGGTAGGGATTTATTAGCAATGCGGGAGATGATCTTCGGGCAGGTTGACAAGTCTGTAATGGATACACAGGCGCAACAGGAGCTTTTATGCTCCCGTCAGTGGCAGGATTGGACTCAGGCATTGGGATATCCAGTGCTACGCTCCAACAGCAGTCATCAACCGTTGTCGATAGAGTCTTTACAGGAAGCTGCCTTTCGTATTGCGGAAGATGCAGGTGATCATACCGAGTCATCAGTCGATCCTTTGACTAAAAATGATGTATTTTCTTGCACAGCATATGCTGAGAAAGAATGGAGAGGGATTGACGCTGAACAAGTGAGAATCTGCATTGAACGACTAGATGAAGCAGCTTTATCTTCCATGCTGTTTGCCTTGCAATCGCAAGGAGCGCTTATAACAGCCGAACAGGAATATAGAATGGAAGACATTTTCTCTGTCGCAAAGGTAGCATCACGTCATCAGCCTGTCATTATGCGTTGGTTACAGATATTGACGGATCGCGGTTATATAACGCAGTCCGATAAAAAGTATCAATGCTCGATTCAGATGACAGCAGATGAGGTGCAGTATCGTTGGGAGTTAGTTAAGGAAGCATGGAACGGAAAACTTGGCTCTCCGATGGTCATCGACTATCTCATGGCTAATGCCGATAAACTCCCGGAGCTGATGAATGATAGTCAACAGGCCGCATTGCTATTATTTCCCAAGGGACGCATGAATGTTGCTAATGCTCTGTATCGGGATACGCTTATAGCGCGGTATTTAAATAAATCGGTAGCAGAAGCGGTGATGCGAATCGCTGCTATCAAACAGGCTACGTCCTCTTCTTTGTCTACGTCCTCTTCTTTGTCTACTGCCTCTAAGGCTTCTCTACGCATTCTGGAGGTAGGTGCAGGGACGGGAGCAACCACGGATGTAGTTGTGGAGCGGCTGAATGCATCTGTTTCCAAACAGTTGAATCTGGATTATCTGTATACAGATGTGTCTCACTTTTTCTTATCAACAGCTCGTGAACGCTTCAAAGATTACCCTTGGATGCGATTCCAGACTGTCGATATTGACAAAGATCTGTTTGAGCAGGGATTGACACCTGAAAGCATCGATATCGTTATTGCGGCAGGCATGCTGAACAATGCTCGCGACACGGATCAGGTCATCCGCAATCTCATGCAAAGTCTTGTTCCGGGAGGATGGTTGGTCATTACAGAGCCTACTCGGGAATTTGTGGAGATGCTGATTTCACAGGCCTTTATGATGACTCCTCCTGAGGACGATCGGAAAAACACGCAATCAACCTTCATGTCTGTTCAGCAGTGGACTGATGTTATACAGGGCGCAGGTGCCAAGGAGTTTGTCATACTGCCGAATGAAGAGCATCCGCTCGCTCCCCTGGGACAAAAGCTATTTGTTGTCAGGAAGGAAGCGGATGCTGACGTATAGCAGCATTGCTGTAGCGTCATCCATCTATACCGAAATGGTCAAGCTCAAAAAATAGGAGTGTGTACATATGCCCCAAAACCTCAAGACGAATTGTGCCGAGTTGCTGACGCGCCTTCGCAATGAAGGAATTTTTCTATGGGAAGAAAATGGAAGCCTGCGCTACAGAGCACCCAAAGGAACGCTTGCAGCCGGCGATTTACAAGCGCTAAAAGAGCATAAAGAAGATATTTTGGCTCTATTGCGTGCCGAAAAACGACCAGTGACGGTCATATCTGATCCTCAAGCCCGGTTTGAACCTTTCCCGCTGACAGATGTGCAGTCAGCTTATTTGCTGGGACGCCATGATCTGTTTGGTTACGGAGGTGTGGCATGCCACATCTATTTGGAACTAGACTATCCCAAGCTCGATCATAAACGAACACAGGAAGCTTGGAATCTGCTCATAGCTCGCCATGATATGCTACGGGCAACGATCGATCAAAATGGAGAGCAGCGCGTTCTGGAGAGTGTACCGCACTTCGAAGTGGCTTATACCGACACCAGCGGCTTGACTGAACAGGAGGCAGCAGCCAGACTTGGGGACATTCGTGAAAAAATGGGGCATCGTATTTACGATACAGCTCGTTGGCCCTTGTTTGATATTGGCGTGACCAAAATGAGTGATAATACCGTGCTTCATGTATCCATGGAATTTCTCATCGCCGATTGGGCAAGTATCTGGCTACTATTGGCGGAATTTGAGATGCTCTACAAAGAGTCAGAACGAACGTTGCCTGAGCTATCCCTTACATTCCGTGATTATCTACTCGCCGAGCGCAGCTTAAAGGAAACAACGGCGTACGTCAGGGATAAAGAATATTGGCAGCAACGAATGGATACTTTGCCCCAAGCTCCAGACCTACCTTTAACTAGACAGCACGAAAGCGCAGGAGAGGCCCGCTTCCAACGCCGATTCATCCGATTGGACAAAACGGCCTGGGACACGTTCAAGCAACGAGCTCAAAAACGTGGATTGACACCAACAACTGCTGTGATGACTGCCTATGCCGCTGTGATTGAGCGATGGAGTCGAAACAGTGCTTTTTGTCTGAATCTGACGTTATTAAACCGGCAGCCCTTACATGAGCAAGTCCATGATATTGTCGGCGATTTTACATCGGTCAATTTGCTTGCCGTAGATTTGGATGCGGAGCTCTCCTTCCAAGAACGAGCGCGTACCATTCAAAAACAACTATTTGAAGATTTGGATCATCGCTTGTTTTCTGGTGTAGAGGTTATGCGAGAAATGGCACGCAGACACGGACGTGAAGCTGCTTTGATGCCTGTAGTGTTTACAAGTGCGATCGGGCTTGTTGAACCCTCGGAAGGCAGCCAGCTAACAGGTAAAATCTCAGGGTACGGTATCAGCCAAACGCCGCAGGTTTTCATCGATTGTCAGGCTATGGATAGCTCAGCAGGGCTACAGGTCAACTGGGACGTGCGAGAGGGTGTCTTCCCAGATCAAATGATTGACGACATGTTTGATGCGTTTGCAGAATTGCTCCATGCGCTGGCTAGAACCGAGCAAGTCTGGGAGACAGGGGATGTGATTACGTTGCCTGTCTGGCAGATTGCAGAACGCAACAGTGTCAACGCAACAGCGGCTCCCTTGCCGGACTATTGCCTGCACGAGCAAATAGTAAAGCAAGCATTGGCAAATCCAGACCGTCCTGCCGTGTTTGATAGCGAAGGTCACATGACATACGAAGAGCTGGTGAAACGTGCTTATGCTGTGGCCAACAAATTAAAAGAGCTTGGCTGCAAAGATCAGGATCGCGTTGCTATCGTGATGGACAAATGCGCGCATCAGGTTACAGCTGTGCTGGGTGCTTTACTAGCTGGGGCTGTTTACGTTCCATTTGACATAAAGCAGCCAGAATTACGTCGTCAGGCTATGCTGGAGCAAGCGAATGTCCGCTTTGTCTTAACGATGTCCACAATACAACTGCCATTGCCAAGCAACCTGCAAACAATTGAAGTGGATAACGTTGAGCCATCTCAGGATAAGCTGATCCACTCACCAGCAAATCCAGACTTACCAGCTTATATCATCTACACCTCTGGTTCCACTGGTCAGCCGAAAGGGGTTGTCATTAGTCACCGCGCAGCAGCCAATACCATTGCGGACATCAATCGCCGCTTTACTGTCAACAATGAAGATCGCGTGCTGGGTCTTGCTCAACTAAGCTTTGATCTGTCCGTCTATGATATCTTTGGCCCGCTGTCCGTTGGTGGTGCATTAGTTTATCCGAATGCCGATCGACAGACCGACCCATCTCATTGGGCCGAGCTAATGGTTGAGCATGGGATTACCGTGTGGAATTCGGTACCAGCCTTAATGCAAATGCTGGTCACTTATTTAGATTCTGAACCTAGCATACATGTACCAGCATTGCGTCTGGCCCTGCTTTCCGGTGACTGGATTCCTCTGACGCTACCTGACATGATGCAAAAACGAATGCCTTCTGTACAAATCGTCAGTCTGGGTGGGGCTACAGAGGCCTCCATTTGGTCCAATTACCATATATATAAAGGTCTTGAAGCTGACTGGAGCAGTATTCCTTACGGTCTGCCGCTCGCAAATCAGGGATTCCGTGTGTTAGATTCACAAATGCGTGATTGCCCGGTGTGGGTGACGGGAGAGCTGTATATTACTGGACATGGCTTGGCCGAGGGCTATGCGGGTGATCCGGCACTTACTCAGGAGCGATTTTTGCTACACCATGCAGATGGAGAGCGGCTTTATCGTACCGGAGATTTAGGGCGCTACACCCCCGGCGGTGAAATCGAGTTTCTGGGCCGCGAGGATAACCAAGTCAAAATCAGAGGACATCGGATTGAGCTAGGTGAAATTGAGTCCGCTCTACTTAAGCATCCTGCCGTCGCCGTAGCTGGCGTTGTGCTAGATAGTACGAGCGATGAACAAGTATTGCTGGGTGTTGTGGAAGCCGATCGCCAAAAAGACCGGAATCCTGAAGCAGAAAATGCCGAATTTACAATGCTGGTAAACGGGATCGGCGAGCAAGCCAGCGCTGTAGCAGATCGACTGAGTAAAGCAGAAATCGAGTCGGCGATGGCTGACCTTGATCAGGCCGTGCTCCATTCCATGCTAGCCGCGCTGCAAAAGCTAGGGTTCTTTACCAATAATGAAAAATATTCAATGGAAGACATTCTGCAATCTGACGGAATCCTTCCCCGTTATCAGTGGATTGTGCGACGCTGGATCGCAAAGCTGACAGAAGCTGGCATGCTGCTTGAGCACCCTGAAAAACAATTCAGTTGCTCAATACTGCAAAACGCTAAGACGGTAGATGAGTATTGGACACAGGCAGAGACAGCGTGGACAAATATGCTTCAAACAGCGGGCTTTACCGCCTATGTGCGAAAAAATGCAGAAAAGCTGCCGGAGCTACTAAGTGGTCAGCAGGATGCGGTTTCCTTGCTATTCCCCGAGGGTAAGCTCGACCACGTACGCTCCTTGTATGTTGAGCATGTCATGGCTACCTATCTCAATCAGTGCATGTGCGCACTTTTACAACGCATCGCCCAACAGCAGACCGGCAAGACCTTGCGGGTTTTGGAAGTCGGAGCGGGTACCGGTGCAACAACAGAGAACGTCTTAAAAGCGCTAGAAGGCTTTAATGTCGAATATGTATTTACAGATGTTGCTGCCTTTTTCATTCCGGGAGCTAAAGCCCGTTTTGGACAATACCCAAATGTCCGCTTTGGAGTTTTTGATGTAGACAAGGATTATCGAGCACAGGGGTTGGCTCCTAACAGCTTTGATGTGGTGCTGGCTGCTGGGGTATTGGAAAACGCACGTGACATTCCGGCAAGCATGAACAGGCTGAAAGAACTCATTTGCCCTGGAGGCTGGCTCGTATTCACGGAACCAACTGTGGAGCACTTATGGATACTAGCTTCGCAGGCGTTTATGATGATGGAGCCGGGCGATCTGTTACGAGCCGAGACTTCTTATCTGGACCATGAAGGATGGATGCAACTGCTACAGGAGGAAGGGGACGAAAATGTTCTATCGTTACCTGAAGAAAATAACAAGCTCTCTTCTCTAGGCTTCCATCTGTTTGCCAAACGTTTTAAACAGGACAGATTGCCAGTGAGAGCGGATGAGTTGGAAAGCTTCCTTTCCTTGCATCTTCCCGCCTATATGCTTCCTTCCCATCTGCAAATTGTAGATGCACTTCCACTTACCGGAAACGGCAAGATAGATCGGCGTGAATTGGCAAAATGGCGGCCTGCATCGAATGTACAAAACACCATAGCAGAAACAGAAGAGGCTGGTCTGGACATGCTGGAAGAACAGCTTGCTCAAGTCTGGGCGGAAGCATTGGGTATTTCTAGAATCGGCAGAACGCAAAGCTTTTACAAACACGGTGCTGATTCACTCATCATGGCGCAAGTCGCAGGAAAGCTACGTGACAAATTGGCTGAGGACCCAACACACGGGGAAATTCCTTTTGATGCCCTGCTCAGACAAATGCTGAACTATCCGACCGTGGCTGCATTGGCGGAATTCATACGCTCACGCAGTTCAGAAGGAAAACAAAGTCATAATCAGGAAGTGTCTTGGCTAAAAAATCAGGGAAATTCAAGCAATGCAGTCATTATTCCATTTGGGGGCAAGGAGACAGGCCCACTGAGAGTTGTGTTCCACGCTGTCTTGGGTACAATGGACAGTTTCCGTCCACTTCTGGAACAACTAAAAGAACAGAATTTGGGGAACGTAGTGGGAATCGCCATCGCGGATATCGAGCGATATTGCGCGCTTGATCCGTCCGAACTCATCGAGGCAGTTGCGGACGATTATGCGGAGTGCCTGCTACAAAGCGGTCAAAAGCAGATGCAGCTCATTGGTTATTCCCTAGGCGGTTTAATTGCAATCGAAGTAGCCAGACGCCTTGTTGAACGGGGAATTCATCTCGCAGACCTAGTTCTAATTGACATTCCGCCGATTATCACGGAATTCGATGATGATCTGCTGGTTGAAACACTCTTCGTCCCAAATCTGAATATCACGCTTGAACAAGCTGGTTTTGGCGGAGTTCAACAGGATGATTTGGCCCGAGGTATCATGCAGCTTATTGAGAAGCACGGACATTTTATTCCACAAGGCTCTGGATGCACTATCGGCGGGGATGACGGACTTGACAAGGTGGGTGAGCTATTCCAACGATTGTCTACACTCGACAGGAGAGAACGCTTTACGGCTTATGTTGAAGCAATTGCCAAAGCTACTGGAGAGCAAATGCCTGTTGAAATGGCGGAAGGCTTGTGCAAGGTCTTTCATCAAAGCTTTAAGGCTGCCCGCTTCACACCTCCACCGTACATGGGGGACATCCGTTTGTTGTTGGCAAAGGAGCCGTTTCTATTTTTACCGCGCACCAATGAGACGACCGTTGATTTCTGGACAGACATTTGTCTGGGTGAACTAGAAGTAATAGCAATCGGCGGGAACCATTTTAGTTGCATAGCGGAACCGAACGTAAGGGATCTGGCACGTCTGTTAGCAGTACCACTTGGTTAAAAATAAGCACTCCGAGGAACTAAATAGGGGAAGAAAGTATAAGAGGGATGTCTTAGGTGTACCTATTAAAGCGGGTTCACCAGTGAGGGCATCCCTCTTCTTTTGCCTTGCCATACGAAAAAACAGCCTTGGGACTGAAGCCATCCAAGTTATCCAAGCTAAATACCCTTGCAGAATCCATCTCTCTAAATAAAAACTCACAAAAGCTCTGACATTTTCGCTTTTGTGGAGTTTTTTTGCTCTTTTACATAGAAGAGTAGCTTTAATCTGAAAGCACATCCAACAATAAATAAATATTGAAAAAAATTCCTTTTCTGTCTATAATGATGACTGTAGTCATAAAATGACTGTAGTCATTTAATCAGAATGGATGGTGATGGTTACCTTGTTAAGGGATGTAAGGAAACAAGAGCTTAAGGAACACATTTTCATGCAGGCATTACAATTATTTAAAGAAAAAGGCTTCGAGAATGTGACGGTTGAGGAAATTACAAAGGCATGCGGCATCGCGAAAGGCACGTTTTATAATTATTTTCCCAAAAAAGAAGCCATTCTACTTCATCTAGGCAAAACACAACTGGAATCATTTTATCAAGGGGTAATACGCTACGCTGATGAGCCAGATTTAAAGAAAAAGCTCACGCTGCTCTTTCACAATTTGTTTGCACGTTATAGAGAGCATTCCGATTTGATTCGACTCGTTATTTTAGAATTGATGCGTTCTACCTTACATATTCAAGAGGAAATGGGTGTCGTACAAAAATTTCTAGAAGCCATTATGTCCATACTTGATGATGCCAAAAAAAGCGGTCAGCTTTCCGAGCACATGAATACGGAGGATGTTGCTGCTGTGCTTATGGGCATTTATTTTAATTCGCTGATGGTTTGGTTATCTCAAGAAGCGGACGTTGCGGAGATAGAAAACATTTTTCAGCGCCAATTTGAGATTGTCTGGCAAGGTATTTGTCATTTGGAGGATTGAGGAATAAATGGATATTCTTCTTGGGATGTCTGTCCTACTTTTGGTGAGTATTAGCTGCATGCACGTATATTGGGCGTTTGGCGGAAAGTGGGGAGGAAGTGTTGTTATACCTACCGATGAATCCCAACAGCCTACATTTGTCCCAGGCACCTTAGCTACCTTGCTTGTTGCTTTCCTGTTGCTTGGAGCGGCACTGCTTCTGATGGCACGTGCTGGGAGTTTCTTATCCATTTCCTCTCATCCAATTGTAAAGTGGGGATGCTGGATTTGTATGGCCGTATTTGGACTTAGAAGCGTGGGCGATGGTAGATACGTGGGGTTATTTAAGAGGATGAAGCATACACGTTTTTCTGCGTATGATACTTATCTGTTTACACCGATTTGTTTATGGCTATGTTTCAGCTTTTTATATGCAATCAGTCGATAGGAGGAGAAGAGATGAAAAATAAATCTTTTCTGATTATAGGTGGAGGCATTGCTGGCCTGACAGCTGCTATTGCGCTACAGCAATTAGGACTTGATGTAAAAGTGTATGAACGCTTTCCAGAGATTCGCCCTGCTGGAGCTGGAATAATGATCGCTCCTAATGCTTTAAGAGCCCTAGCACGCTTAGGCTTAGACAAAGCAGTGCAAAAGCAAGGCTATGTAAGTCCTAGAGGCATTGCTATTCTAAACAAACAAGGTTCTGTATTATCTGAAATTTCTACAAGCTCACAGCAGTATTCTACGGTATCCATTCATCGAGCGGAATTGCATCAAATCCTACTCTCAGCGCTACGACCAGGCACTGTTATTTTTGGAAAGGCATGCTCTGATACTAACCAGGATGAGGATGGTGTAACCGTTACCTTTGCAGATCAGACTGAGGTTTCGGGAGATTATTTACTTGCGGCAGACGGTATCCATTCGGTTGTAAGGAAGAAGCTGTTTCCTTCCATTAAGCTTCGATACTCGGGCTATACTTGCTGGCGTGGTGTTGCTCCATGCTGGCCAGATTCCGGGGAAAATTCGCAATTTACTGAAACGTGGGCTGCACAGGGACGTTTTGGCGTCATACCATTAACAAATGAACGAACCTATTGGTATGCCTTGGTCAATGGACCATCTGGGGATAAGCGGTATGCAGAGTATCGGATTAAGGATATTATCCAAATATTTGAGGGATATCATTCTCCAGTTGCGCAGGTATTATCAAGAACCCCTGATGATAAGATGATTCATAACGATATATTTGATTTAGAGACTCCTGAGCAATTTATTTCCGGTCGCTCGCTCCTCCTCGGTGATGCGGGACATGCGATAACGCCGAATTTGGGACAAGGGGCTTGCCAGGCAATCGAGGATGCCTTAGAGCTTGCACGTTGTTTCATACAGCATTCAACTGTCGAGTTAGCCTATCGAGCATTCGAGATGCGACGAATAGAAAGAGTAAGAGCAATCTCTCAGCTATCTCTTAAAGTAGGTAAAATTGCCCAATTAGATAACCCACTTCTTTGCGGGTTGCGAAATAGTGTCATGAGACTCACGCCAGCTTCTCTACAAAATAAACAAGTAAGCAATCTATTTCATGTAGAATTTTAAGCAAGCCGATAGAAGCAAGCTTCTCTAGCAGTACAACTAGAGAGGTTTGCTTTCTATTTTTTTATGTCTATTTCTACATTAGAAATATTCATATAATTATTATTTAATTTTATCCCAGGTTTATCCATTTTTATTGATTTAATGGTAAATTATATACAGGTAAAACAAATATATTACTTGGGAGGAAACAATTGTGTTTAAAAACCAAATGAGAAGAGTTATGGCTGTTGGAATGTTGAGTTTTGCTGTTCTGTCAGTAGGGTCCGTAGTTAGTGCTGCACCTATCTCAATAGATCACAGTAAGTACTCTATTGCTCCCGCAAGTGATTATTTACAAGGGATACTACCAAAAGAAGATTTCCCTACTATTGAAAGTATTCCGACTGAAAAAATGAGCGGAGGTTGTTATGCCCTTACTAAGTATGTTTTAGAGAAGGTCGAAGATGAGGGTGATAATTGGCTAGTTACGTATAAAAAAGTTGATGAATAAACTAAAAGATATAAATTCTTTTCTATATATCGCTGTTTATAAAAAGGCGCTTCTAGCGTCTTTTTATGTTGTTATAGCAAAAAAAAATCTGAGATTCTACGACAAGTCACTGTAGTGCCATGCATAAAAAAACGTAAAACCAGAAAGTTATGTCAAAATTTCATCCAACAATCCCAATTTTTACCCAATAATATTGCTGTTAATGCCCGTATACCCTACATTGAGACTTTCTGCCCTTGTGGTAGTAATTCATATTTTGTTATACCATGTATAGTTCTTCCTTATTAAAAGGAATACCTTTCCAATCCGGGAAGGAATGCTAGAAGAAAGGATGTGCTATGGAGCCTATGATGACCATGAAGCCCACGATGGAAACGTTGTATGAAACCGAGCTAAAAGCCCTAGTAGCTAATGACAAAGGTTCTAAACCTCCAAATTGGCTATTGTCCCCGAAATCTGTCAGAGATTTTATTCTGGGTGCAGAGGCTCCGCTAAAGCTAGGTGAGGAAGAAATCACCATCACGAAGAAATTTTACGGCGATGACGTGCTAATTGAAAGAGCCATTGTCTCATTAGCTGGTAATCGAGGGCTAATGCTAGTGGGTGAACCAGGGACGGCAAAAACAATGCTAAGTGAACTATTATCAGCGGCGATATCAGGAATAAGTACCAATACGATTCAAGGTACTGCTGGGACGACGGAGGACATGATTAAGTATTCCTGGAATTATGCCATGCTATTAGATAAAGGTCCTAGTTTTGAGGCTTTAGTTCCTTCTCCTTTATATACAGGGATGAAAAAAGGCATCATTACCCGTTTTGAAGAGATTACACGATGCCCGTTTGAAGTCCAGGATGTATTAATTAGCATTTTAAGCGACAAGGTGATGAACATACCTGAAATTGAAGATGGGATTTTGTTTGCAAAACCAGGCTTTAATATCATTGCGACGGCAAACATCCGTGATAAAGGCGTAAATGAAATGAGCAGTGCCTTAAAACGTAGATTTAATTTTGAAACGATTTTCCCTATCAACCATGTGAAAATGGAGGCGCAAATCATTGAATCCCAATCTAGGAACATGCTGCAACAAAGTGGGATTGATATTGCTGTTGACTCTTCCATTGTAGAAGTTCTCGCCACCACGTTTTTAGAATTGCGAACAGGAGAAACGCTGGAAGGCTATAAAATTGATAGTCCACAAGCCGTCATGAGTACTGCTGAAGCTGTTTCGGTCTATGTTCAGAGTGCGATGACCTCTTATTTTTATGATCATAAGCCTATTACTTTAGAACGATTGGTTCAAAATATGCTGGGTGCTGTAGCGAAGGAGAATCATAAGGATATTCATATTCTGCAAACCTATTTTTCAAAGGTTGTGAAACAACGGGCAAAGGAAGAGGGCTTATGGGGAGCTTTTTACAATCAGAAGAAATGGATCAGATAACCGAGCTATGTGAGAAAAAAATTTATAATCTTGCCAATCAGGTTGTCTATTTCCCGATTCGTCATCACAGCCCTGCTTGTTCTTTTCACCTTAAAAAAACGATTGAGGCCTATAAACCAGAAATTATACTGTTGGAAGGGCCGGAGAATAGCAATCATATGATTGAAATACTGACACATGAGGATACAACGCCACCCGTCAGTATCTATTATGCCTACAGGAAAGAAGAGCATAGCTATGCCTGCTATTTTCCCCTGCTAGATTATTCACCTGAATATGTAGCTTTAAAGGAAGCGAAACGAAGAGGAATTCCCGCCCAATTCATTGATATAAGCTACGGAAGTCAGCAAGAAAGTAAAGAACATGGGCATGATGATGAGCAAGAATCCCGAAAAATCTCTTATCATGACGAAACTTTGCTTGCCAGTTCAATTTTTATTAAACAACTTTGCCAAAAACTGAACTGTCGGCATTTTAATGAGCTTTGGGAAAAGGTTTTTGAAGTGGAAGGACTCAAGAAATCTACTAAGGATTTCGTGAAGGAAGTATATACATACTGTTATTTCTCCAGAATGTGCTATGAGGAAGAGATGCTAGAGACAGAAGGGCACCTCATCCGTGAAGCACATATGAAGAACAATATTGTAAAAGCACAAAAAGAATATGCGAGAATCCTTGTCGTTACAGGAGGATTCCATACCTATGGATTACTAGAGGATAGAGATGCAATCTATAAAATCAAACAAGTAAAAAATGAAAAAGTATATCCGATGGTATATACCTTCCGTGAAGCGGATCACGTAAATGGGTATGCAAGCGGAATGCCCTATGTGAATTACTATGACACGGTCTGGAGGGCAATTCAGAAGAAGCGGGCCCAGCCTTATAACAAAAGTGCGGTTCTGTTCTTGGCCCAATTAATAAAGAGCTTGCGAGAAAAAGGAGAAACGGCGTCAGTTTCAGACGCTATTGAAGCCTATCATTTAGTACAGGGGCTTACTAGTTTTCGTTCCAAATCGGAGGGCGGGGCCTACGAGCTACTTGATGCTGTTACCTCTGCATTTGTAAAAGGCGAGTTCTCACTTGCCACATCACGGCCCTTAGATACATTACGAGAGCTACTCACGGGCGATAAAATTGGGAAAATTGCCAAGAATGATTTAGATGTGCCGATTGTACGCGATTTTAAAGAAAGAGGCAAAACATATAAGGTAAAGCTACATACAACCAGTAAAAATAAGAAAACAGTAGACCTGTATGCTAAACCGCTGCATCGAGAGACTAGTTACTTTTTTCACTGTCTACAGTTTTTAGTACCAGAGTTCTGTCAAAAAATCACGGGGCCTGATTGGCTCGAAAATCGCAATATTAATTTAGGAAGAGAAACCTGGGCCTACAGCTATTTCTCCTATATAGAAGCGAGGCTCATCGAAAATTCGATTCACGGAGGAAGCGTTCGAGAAGCGGCGATTCATAAAATCGAGGAGTGTATGAAGGAGCTTCCGGATCATCATAGCAGAGTGGCAGCTAAATGGCTTTTGAAGTCAATGCTCATGGGACTAGAGGAATTGAGCAGCAAGCTTTTCGATCTGGTTGAACAGTTTGTCAAGAAAGATGGAAGCTTTGTCTCATTGTGTCAAACTCTTCAAACACTTACAGTTCTTTCGGAACAAAAACGCTTATTTGCGCTGAAGGAAACGGACCGATTGCAAAAACTCATAGAGGAAACCTATTACCATGCAGTAACAAAAATCTATGAGATCACAAAGCCTAACCCAGATGAAATAAACCACATCGTAGAATACCTGAAATTTCTTTACATGCTTTCCTCCAAGGAGAGCTGGGGGCTTTCCGTTGATATTTTTAGAGATCAACTTGCTAGCCTCCTTGCCGTCAATGATATTTTACCTCGGCTTAAAGGCGTTATCATCGCTATTTTATGCAATCTAGACGTATTGGATCGAGAGGAAATCGCGTTAAAAGCAAGGGCGTACATGCTTGGTACTCCTGAAAACATGTTGCATACTGCAGCGTATTTACAAGGGGTATTTACAATAGCTAGTGATGTGCTTTTACACGATAAACAGTTGCTAGAGGATTTGAACAATCTAATTGGCAAGCTGTCCTATGAGGAGTTTTTGCAGATCGCACCAGAGCTGCGTTTAGCCTTTACTTATTTTACACCTATGGAGATCATGCTTATTTCAGAGAAAGTGGCCGCTATATTCCAAACTACCGCGGAGGATGTGCAAGCTCCAGTCATTGAGGAACGACTACTGCAACAGGCGAGGAAGATGGATCAGGCTATTGAGAAGGAGTTTGCAAAATGGAACCTCATATAAACAAAGAGAATCTCAATCGCTGGAGGTTATTATTGGGTGAGAATTCCAAAGAATCATTAAACCGTATTGATGGATATAAAGAGGCCGATTTTACCTACTCTGAAATAGATGACATCCTGGGCTACCTCTACAATCGAGAGTATAAAGAAGAGCAAGGGTATCGCGTAAAAGGCGGACAGGGAGGCTCCCAGCTTACTGTTCCTACCTGGATACGTAAAATCCGGACCATTTTTCCGAAGAAAACGGTTGAGATTCTTGAAAAGCAAGCGATTGAAAAGTACAACATGACCGAGCTACTCACGGACAAAAAAGTGCTTGAAAAGCTTGAGCCTAATATGACATTGCTAAAAAATATTCTTCAATTTAAAGGATATATGAAGGGCGAAGTGGTCAAAACCGCCAAGGACATGGTGCGAAGAGTGGTAGAGGAATTAAAAAAAACACTGGAATTTCAAATAAAAGCGAGTGTTGTGGGCAAGCGTAATTATCATCGCAGGGGATACATAAAGTCAATTAAAAATCTGGATTATAAGAGAACAATCAGAAAAAATCTGAAGAATTACGATAAACAAAAAAAACGACTATTTTTAGATGAAGTATATTTTCATAGCAATACCCAGCAACAAAATAAATGGAACATTATTATAGCTGTAGATGAGAGTGGGAGTATGCTGGACTCGGTAATATACAGCTCTGTCATGGCAAGCATTTTTCATCAACTGTCTTCTCTTAAAACAAACCTCATCATTTTTGATACACAGGTAGTAGATTTGACAGATCAATTAGAAGACCCTGTTGATCTATTGATGAGTGTTCAGTTAGGAGGAGGGACACATATCGCAAAGGCGCTGAAATATGGGAAGACTTTGCTTGAAAACCCCAACAAGACAATATTTATTTTAGTGAGCGATTTGGAGGAAGGCTACCCTATTAATGACATGTATCGTACAAGTAAAGAGATTATTGATACGGGCTGTAGATTCTTGGTTTTGACTGCATTGGATTTTGAAGGAAACGGAGTATATAACCAGCATGCCGCACGCACCTTGGCCGATATGGGAGCGCATGTTGCCGCCATTACGCCAGATGAGCTTGCGCGTTGGATTGGTAAGATTATCACCTCATAACCTTATTAGAGGGCATATTAAGGAGGGTTTTCGATGGTTTTAAAAAAAGTAGGAAGTAATCCGTTAATCACTCAATTTGCTGATAAATTTGTGAAAGACTACCCTGGACATTACTCCAGACATAATCCACAAAGCTATTCCATTGACTCCAATCAGTATAATCAGATCATTGCTTATGTATCTGGTGAGTCGGACAAGTTTCCTAGTATTCTCGTCCATCCAAAAGTATATGCCTACGGTTGCATGTCTCACCTAGAAAAGATGGGGAAAAACGGGACAGACGAAGCCTTCTTTAGAGCAGCAGCTATCCTCTTTAAAACGAGTGCAAATGAAAGCCATAAAAGTAATGTACTTCGTATTTGCATTGAGAATTTTATGAAAACGATCATGCTGTCACAAACCAACAAGGATGTAGAGGAACAAAAACAGATCGTCGTCCGCCAACTGTGTGATACGAAGAAATATATAGGAGATGCAGCGATTTCCTTTTATGTCGACACGCTCATGATGAGTTATACATCAAGTATAAAAAACTCATATTCCGTCACAGAATCTGCTGTTCCTCTGTTGCTAACCCTCCATTATCTGTCTCTTATTGATAGCAGCTATCTTGAAGAGATGAAGGAGCAAATTCAACCCTTTATGTACTACCTGCTTACTGAGAATGTAGAGGGATTACAGCAAGAGATTTCGACAGCAATCAAAGCATTAGCTTCTAGTACCTTGGCGAAAAAAGATTGTGTATCTGCTATTTATTTGGATAAACAAATCCACAAGGAGAAGATAGAGGCTGTTCAAAAGCAGCTTCAACTGATTCCTGAGTCTCAACCAGAGAAAACACTCAGCCGTTCTGAGTTTAATCTATATGCAATGCTAGTTCCGGCGGCTCTGCTCTACCGAGTAAATGTACGAGGCAGCAAAGCCAATTTCTTAGAGCAACAAAATGAACTAGATCGAAAGCTATTAGGTGCAATGACCTTGCTCTATGAAATTGTCCCGCTTGATGTAATCAATTCCTTATCTTCCGGGCATCGAGAGCAGGAAGCGGACCTGTATGAAATGCTTGAAGGGATTATACCATTGACAGAACCCTATGAATTAATTATCTACGCAATTAGGGAAATGCGTGGTTATCGAGTGGAGTGGCAGACGGTAGAAAAAAGATTCCTTGTGAATACCGAGAGAGCAAAAAGAGCGATGGTACTTGTGTCGGATTGGTTAATGAAGGGATATATATTCAAGACACTTCAGGATCATGGGATTGATATGTCAAATCAGAATATCACATTACATGATATGGTGCTTGCTTCTCTCAAGGAAAATAACAGAACTCATAAGCTCTATCGCTACCTTACCGAAAAGATGTCCCTGCAAGAAATCTTGGATGAATTTACGCAACCAGCTTCATCTGCTACTAAATTTAATTCCTATGATATAAAGGATCAATTATTTTTATTCACGTTCCTACCCGTGGAGAATCCGATCATTGAACGATTTGTCGCTTTTCTCAGTCATTATGGGACCCAACAAGAGAACATGTCCCTTATTCATATGCTGTTCTCCTCATCAGCATTTGACCCTGAGAAATGGATAGCTGCGTATGTGGATCATCCACAGGTGAATATTGATCGTTTTTTACTTCATATCCTTAATTATAAAGGTTCAGTTGATTACTATAGCGAGCTGTCAGAGGATTCTTACCAAAGAATTGTTTTAGGGAATATCGAAAAAAGTCTACAATTGTATAGCCAATTAGGTGCCGAAGCAAGAACGTCCATTTTAGAAAATATTTTTGAGAAAAAGAATGAGCTAAGCCAAGATTACTACTATCAAGCCATTCAGCTAGGTCTGCAAGATACTTCTAAAAAAGCAAGCAGCATAGCGCAAGCAGAGTTTACGAATATAAAAAACAAAGACCTGTATATTCGTATCTATCAAACGGAAAAGAAAGCTAAGCTAAAAGAGCTGGCCTTAGACGCCCTGCGCGGAGTAGAGGACTATCAAAGCATTTATCAGGAGCTACTATCAAATGAGACGAGTGCTAAGTTCAAAACGTTACTGCAAAATGTAATCGATGCTGCTAACCAAAGTCCAGATAAGGCACATGCAACATTTGGAACCGTAGTAGACAAAAGAAAGCTAGCACGGTTGAAATGGCTGGTGATTGAACAATTGCCAGTACTGCTAGATAAAGAAGGCAGGGAGCTAGATGCAGAAGTAAAAGAATACATTTTGACACAATCTGTTGATTTTACGACAGCACCCAACCCTCATGTTTTAAAGGTGAAGGACTATGCTGCTCCCCATTCATTAGCTGATTTTGCAATGGAATTATACACGCTATGGCTGGCTAATCAGGCCCCTGCTAAGGAAAAATGGGTTTTGTTTGTATGCACCTCTTTAGGAGATCGAAGAATCATAGATGAGTTAAGCAAACAGATCAAGGTATGGGCGGAAGCAGGACGAGGGGCACTTGCATCAGATGCCGTTAAAGCCCTGTCCTTTATGCAAGAAATAGTGGCGTTTGTGACCATTGATCAGATGAAACGGACTGTGAAAAATAGACAGGTGAAGGCAGCGGCGGCAGAAGCCCTAACCATGGCAGCACACAACTTAAACATAACGCCTGAGGAATTAGAGGATCGATTAGTTACGACACTAGGCTTCGATCAACGTGGAAAGCGTATTTTTAGCTACGGACAGAGAACGTTTACCGTAAAAGTAAATAATGACCGTCAATTACATGTAACCAATGATGAAACGGGAAAGGTAGTTAAAAATTTACCTGCACCTGCACAAAAGGATGATGCTACGTTAGCTGAGCAAGCTAAATTGGAGTTCGCCCAATTGAAGAAGGATGTAAAAAACCTCGTTACGATTCAATCCTTACGACTTGAAGAATCGCTCTCTAAACAAAGGCTGTGGAGCACAACAGCTTGGAAAAATCTCTTTGTAGAAAACGTGATGATGCAAAAATTTGCGATTGGTCTTATCTGGGGTGTGTATGAGGATGGCAAACTAACAGATACCTTCCGTTACATGGAAGATGGTACTTTCAATACGGTAGATGAAGAAGAGTATGAATGCAAGGAAGATGCGCTTATTGGATTGGTGCATCCAATCGAGCTTACAAAAGACGATCTGCAAGCATGGCAAACACCGCTTGATGATTATGAAATGAAGCAGCCATTTCCTCAGTTGGATCGAAAGCTTTACTTTCCAACCGAAGAACATCTAAAAACGAATAGAGTTACCGATCTGCCAGCAGAAGAATATTCACCAACTGCCTTTCCTAAAACAATAGAGAAGTATGGCTGGTATAAAGGAATGGCACAGGATGCAGGCTTCTACCATGAGTTCTATAAAGAATATGGGGATATGATTGTAGAGCTAAAATTCAGTGGTGCTAGTATTTCTTATTATGATGGCATGGATGATATTTCTTTAGAAAGCTTAGCTTTTTATACTAATAAATTTGATCGTTATTATTACTATGAAAAGTGCCAGCCCTTACCGATTTCTACTATTTCACCGCGTTTATTTAGTGAAACGATTTTCGATATCATGCGAGCTACAGGAAAATAATAGGCTACGTACTGAGGTGGGAGAAATCTCACCTCGGTGCTGAAGCTATTTTTCAATAAAGAGGTGCGTATGACAGATTTTTCAATTCAATTTGAGCAACTTATAGCGCGTTGTACAGAAGAATTTTTGATCAAGCATGCGAACAAAGGCTTATATAATCGTGCCGTGAAGGATATGGAAAAAGGGTTACAGGTGGCATTTACGTTTGAAGCTGATCAGGTGGTCTGTAAGCTAGAAGACGATATTGTATGTCATGTAAAAGCTGATATGAATAGCCATGTCTGTAGCTGTCCCTCAGAGAAAATCTGTAAACATATCATAATGGCTCTCTTATCCTATAAGCAAAATTATGAGACGAAGGTAGAAGCGAAGCCTGCCGATTTTTCGTGGCTTTTTACCAAGCCCTTGGGTGAAATATACGATCAGTTTACGGAAGCACAGGTGGAGGAGGTTCTGTTTCGGATTTCCTATGCAGAGGAGCTAGAGATAGGAGAGAGTTCGTTCCTTACCATAAAAATGAGCTGGCAGGACGTAGAGGTTTCTTTTATGGATGAGGCAGATATACGGAAGAGCATTTGTAGCTGTAAACAAAAAGAAAGCTGTATTCATAGATTAGAAGCGATTCTTAGGTATAGAGCAATACATCAGGTGATTGATGATTCGTGGTATCAAACAAATAAACAAATCAATTACTCGTTGGACGTGGTGCAGGATAGCAAGCAGATCATAACGGAAATCATTAGTCTGGGCTTGGCTAAATTACCTGAGACGATTTGTGCAAGATTAGAAGTTTTAGCCATTGCAGCGCATAATGGGCAGTTAGCACAATTGGAAAAGGATATGAGAAATATCCATGGACAAGTAACGCTGTTTTTTCAGCGGCATATCCGTTTTTCTCAAAAAGCATTTCTCGAAAAGCTAACAAGTACCTATTTACGTACGGTTGCCTTAGAAAAAGAACAAAGTCAGGAGCAACTACGACAGGTAATTGGGCGTTTTAAAAGTAGATATTACATAATTCCCAGATTGCGACTATATGCGCTGGGAGCGAATCCGTGGGCGACCCGATCCTCCTATAAAGGGATTACCTATTACTTTTACTGCACAGATGATAAAAAGATATATAGCTATACGGATTCGAGACCTGTTTATTATGAAGGAATCGAATTTCACTTTAAAGAACAGTATGGGCAGAGATCTCCTTGGGGAAGAGAGTGGAGGATGAATGATTTATCTCGATCTCAGCTTGAGCTACGAGCATGTAAAGTAAATCGGGAGCAACGCATCTCTTCAAGTGAGGAAACGCTGTTAGCATTAAAATCAAGAGAATCCATTGAGAATGTGGATTTGGGGGATTTCCTTATTCATAATTGGAACGAAAGGCACGCTAGAGATCAGCATATGGCTTTATTTCAGGGCAGACAGGAGCAATTGGCTATCATACAAGTAAGCAAGGTAAACGGCTCGACCTATGAACAAGGAACGCAAAATTTTATCTTTACTGTCAATGATCAGAAGGGCAATGAGCTTGTGATGACGATCCCCTATAACCAGGAATGGGAAAAGACGATTCCTTTTTTAGAGAAGGATAAGAAATTTTTAGAGCTTCGTGATTTTTATATATTTGCTCACGTTTATGAACAGCATATCTATCCAATCAGCTTTTTAAAAGGCGAGGCAGTGACCAATCTGAAGCTGGATTTTTAGGGGCGTGATACATGATGAATGCGCTGGAGCAGCTTGTTGATCGAATAAATCCGTGGAGTGAACGGCTTTTGTTAAAGGGTTTAGCGAAAATAAACGAGCAAGACATACAGGAAGTAAATCAATTTATCATGGCTGCAAGGCAATTGGACATGAACTTTTTGATACAGTTGCTAGAGAGAATAGCGGCGCAGGGGAGGGCATATGTGCGGAGTAGCAGAGCAGATATAGCGGATGTAACAGAAAGCTATTTTTATCTTTGTCAGTATATGGAGTTTATTAACAAAGATACCTCTCTATAATAGAATGATTTTTAGGCTTTGAAAAAACGCAGAGTCGGGTAAAATACATGAAAAGCTGTTCAGATATGTTTCGGGTGCACCTATGAATAGGGGCACTTTTTTTGTGCAAAACGAGCCAATCGTTTGGATGCTGTACATTTCCCTATGTTGTCTAGGATGTTATTCATTATTATGTTTTTGATAAAATTTATGCCCCAATTTCTGGATATTCTGCATACTTCCTTTGTTTTTTACATACTCTTGTTCAAAAGAGGTAAGACTTCCTTGAATATCAGTAATTTTTTATTGACTTCTGTATAACAAGTATTCTTCCTACATAACCATTTTAAAGAATGGGTATTCGCCTAACACAATTCATTTCCGTTTATCATTCAATATCTAGAGGGATTGATAGGAGGTGTAAATGTTATGTCTGGACACATATGTAGGTCAGATGAAAAAATTACTTATGTTACAAATGACTTTCTTCCACAAGTGATTCGTCCTGCTAACATAGTGCCTGTAGTCATCAATTTGAATAGCGCCTCAAATGCATTTGGCATTATATTTGAGCCAACAACCGACACCATTACGATTATCAAGACTGCAATTTATCTCACGCAATTTAGCATACAAATCTCTACTATTTCTTCTCCTCCCCCAGCAAATCCTACTTCTCTTCTTACATTCGAGTTACTTCAAAATGGGGACACGATTATTCCATCTCAAACAAGCTTTCATGCCAATCATCTCGATACAACTTATGTAACCTCCACTTTATTACCCCAACTCTTTCATAAAGGGGATAAAATTCAGATGGTACTGTCCTCACCAAATCCTATACCTGCTGACACATTGCTCCAGATTGATTTTGCTAGCATCACGATTTTCGATATTGATCTGTAATTTTTGCTGATCATGCTAAGATTGAAAGCGTTCACTTTTCTTCATACACCCTAAAGGGGATTCCTAGGTAGCTTGCCTTGGGAATCCCCTTGAATTTTATAGATTCCTTTTTGGATTTTCGCTATTGAGAAGTAAACATCCATGAATTCCTGTCTGAATAAAAAATATATTTTCTGGAAAACGAAAAATGGTATCATTTTTACTATCTAGCGGTAAGCCAAACAGCATGATTTGTTAAAATAGAAAATTCTAGCTTCATTTGGTAAAGTGGATGTTATGAAAAATAAAACCTGCCTTTTTCGCAATGATCAGTGTATATGCATGGAAAGCTGTAGGTAAATGATGGATATTGGTGGTGTACATAGGATGGACAACAGGATATGCCGTAGCACTGATAAATGTATGCTTGATGAGTTATCCTTCAGACTTCGATCCATTGAGGCTGTGAAGGGTGGGGCTCTTTGCCAATTGAAGCAACAACTTGCTTTTTCCTATGCCCTTATTGTCATGACCAGTGGAGAAGTGCAGCTCGTACTGGATCATCAGCAATGGGAACTGGATAAAAATTCAGTGTACGTATGTAGACCAGGACAAACCTTTGGAACACTCGCATTGAGTGAGGAGATGGAGCTCTATGTGTTATATTTCGATGTATTTAGGCACGAGCCCAATCATGTAAGCTGTATGACGATAAGCAAGGATGAACAGTTGTTTCCTTATAAGGGGAAAATCTCTGTTTACCCTTCTGATAAATTGGCATCCATGTGTGAGGATTTGAATCGTCGTTGGCAAAGCAAAGCTCGTACAGGCCGTTTTCGTTGTCAGATCGATTTTCAGGAAATCCTGTTCTATATCAATCAGAATTGTCGGACGAAGCCGGAAAACGCATATTCAGCACTCGAATATGTAAAGCAATACATGGAGGAACACTATACCGATTCATTAACGATCGATAAGCTGGCACAGGTGGCCGAAATCAGTCCGAAATATTTTGTTGATTTGTTCAAAAAAAAATACGGGATAAGCGCGATGGAGTATGTTGCTAAGCTACGAATACAGCAAGCGAAGCGACTGATGGCGCAATCAGATGCTAGGCTGCGCGATATCGCTCATCAGGTAGGCTACGCGGATGAATTCTATTTTAGCCGTAAGTTTAAGAAGGAGATAGGCGTTTCACCTAATGTTTATATGAAAAGTCGCCGTCGAAAGCTGGTGGCATACAGCCCGGCGCATGTAGGCTATTTATTACCGCTACATATTATGCCGTTTGCTGCTCCACTTCATCCCAAGTGGACGGAATATTATTATCGAGAATATCGCAATGAAATCCCTGTTCATATCAGCGCGTATCGTCAAAACCAGAACTGGCAGGAAAATATAGAGCTGCTTAAGCAGATATCAGCAGACGTCATCATTGCCAATGATAATCTTCCGAAAATAGAAAAGCAGGCCTTAGAAAAAATAGCTCCCGTGTTCTATCTCTCTGTGTCGCAAATGGAATGGCGTCAGCAGTTTCGCCTTCTAGCGGAGTTTTTGGGAGAGTCTTGGCAAGCAGAGAAGTGGCTTGAGGAATACGATCGGAAACTTCAAATGGTAAAAGAGCGATTGCAGCCTGGGCTGGAGAAGGAATCGGTTGTTGTAATCCGATTAGTACAGCAAAATAAGTTTATACAAAATAATCGTGGGACCTCAGGCTTGCTGTTTGATGATTTGCAATTGAAACCAGTTAGTGTGAATAAAGCATTAGATGCTACTAAGCCCATTTCTATAAAGGAGCTGAAAGCATTGAATGCTGATCGCCTTTTCATGATGATTCGTCAGGAAAGCGAAACATTGGCTATCTGGGAAAAAATCCAAAATGAACCGCAGTGGCAAACCATGTCAGCCGTTCAGCAGAACAGAATTCATATGCTTACTTCTGATCCGTGGTTGGAATATTCCCCGCATGCCCATCTCCGAATGCTTGATCATCTTACGGAGCTATTAGCTGTAAATCGTCCATAATTGTTCTGGATATTGTCTATGGTACTGCGATGGCTAATTCGCTATGATCAATGTTGATAATGGTTATCAGTTGGGTAATTTGTGCAGGCAGCGGTGAGGAGAGGGTGAATTTGGCGATGAAACAAACAGAAAAACGTTCAGCCTTCGCCATTCCGGGGGCAGAGCAATGGACAGTAATAAGCAATCGTGGTGCATCATACCGAATTATGGTGTACAAACCAGAAGTACCAGCACCCGAGACTGGTTTTCCGGTTATATATATGCTGGATGCAAATTCAGCGTTTGGCTCGATGGCGGAGACTGTTCGCCTACAGACGCGTGGACCGCACATGCTGGAGCCAGCAGTAGTAGTTGGTATTGGATATGATACTGACCAACCCTTTGAAACGAATCGACGGTTTTATGATTACACCGTGTATGCTGATAAAACAGAGCTCCCTAATCGCAAGGACGGCTCTGAATGGCCGACAACTGGCGGAGCAGATGTATTTTTGACATTCATTGAAGAAGAGTTGAAGCCGTTGATTGAACAGGAGATTTCCATTGACCGTAATCGTCAGACGTTATTTGGTCATTCCTTGGGCGGACTGTTTACATTATATACGATGTTTACAAAGCGTCAGGCTTTTCAGGTTTATGCTGCCGGAAGTCCATCTATTTGGTGGAAAAATCAATTTCTGTTTCCATTAGCAGAACGTTTTGCTAAGGAAGCGAAGGAATCAACAGCAGAGCCTATGCAAACTAGTCTTTTGATAGGGATAGGCAGTGAGGAAAAGGCTGAGATGGTCGTGGATGCCAAAGAGATGTACGAACGTCTATCCTCCAGTAACATTCCTGGCTTGCAGGTTCAATATCGTTGCTTTGATGATGAGGGCCATCTATCCGTTCTTCTCCCATACATCGGACTCGTTATTCGATCTGCATTGGCTTGGAAATAATCGCATCGTGTGAAAAGGTACATATAACAAAAACGCATGCTTTGTTCTAACAGACAGGTGCATGCGTTTTTGTTATTGTGTTTATGAAGTTACGAATGCTGGTGCTAGTGGTTTTGTCATTTCTAAACTGGCATTGTACTCTGGAGCCAAGACAATATTGGTATAGGTACCGCTGCCAGATACTTATTTATACGTATGCTGTAAGCCGGCTGGTATAAATATAGAGGCTGGACTTCGGACCTGCTGGACCTCCCCCTCCATTTCCACTTCACATTGCAAGCCTGATCCATCCGGTTCGGTTCCCCAGAAAATAAAAGCTCCGATGCGCCTTTTATAAAAGGGTGGCCTACACGTAGAAAGTGAGATAGCTTTGGGTTTTTTCTTGAAGACATTGCTCCATCAATTCCAAGCGTTCTTGTGATGATACGAAGGACAGATGACGTTCATTTTGTAGTATGGAATCTAGCGAATTTACTCTATGACAATGTCGTACTCCATCTGTTTCGCTGTCTTTTCGGCGGTTTCTTTTCCTAGTAATCGTTTGACTAAGTAAAATGACATGTTAATGCCAGCGGAAATGCCCCCTGATGTTACGATTTTTCCTTCATCCACAAATTTTACGTCCCTCTTCACCTTTAGCTTCGGATAATCTTTTTCAAGTCGATCATATGAATTCCAATGGGTGGTCACTGTTTTGCCATTTAGCAATTCTGCTTCTGCTAGAATTAATGCTCCTGTGCATACGGAAGCCATAATATCAACGGTTTTCATTCGCTCTTGCACCCATTTGATAATGTGTTTGTTATACATTTCCGTACGGCTGCCAGGTCCTCCTGGAACGATGAGAATGTCAAAGGAGGGAGCATTGTCAAAGCTGTAATCAGGCTGAACCTTCAATCCATTTCGTGCTGTAATCATTTTTCCATCCTCTGAAACGGTTTTAACATGAAAAGGCTTACCTGACGTATCCTGTTCGGCAACAGCAAAAACTTCGAAAGGACCTGCAAAATCCAATACTTCCACATCGTTGTACAGCAAACTTCCTACCGTCCACTCGTTTTTTTCTGATTTTCCTTCTGAAGACTTGGGAGAATCGGGTACGGATGATTGTCCCCATGCACTTGTACCAAAAGTGGCAAGGAACATTGCTACCATGAGGATATAACTACACAATTTTTTCAATTTACTCAGCTCCTTTTTATTGGGAATTATTTCTTTCGCAAAAATAATATCCCAAATCTACAAACGTAAGCATGACTAATAAGGGCTAGAAAATTATGAAAATTGCAATTTGAATATTTATAAAAAACACATGCTTTGTCTGTATAGACAGTTGGTGCGTTTCGAACCCCAACAACTGTCGGGGTTCTTTTTATAAGGGAAAAAATGTTTGAGAAAAATCAAGCCTTAGATGAAAGGCTTAAAGTTGAACATGCTTTGTAGCGATATTTTTGCAAAATTCCCTGTCATGCTCCACAAACAGGATGGTTGGAGCGTATTCAAGCAATAGCTCTTCAATTTGCATGCGGGAAATCACATCGATAAAATTAAGCGGCTCATCCCAAATATACAAATGCACTTTCTCACAAAGACTTTTTGCAATCAGCACTTTCTTTTTTTGACCGCCGCTAAAAGCTGAAATATCCTTTTCAAATTGAACTCTGGAAAAACCAAGTTTTCTTAAAATAGATTTAAACAGGCTTTCATCAATCCCATTGTTTCTAGCGTAGTCCGTTAAATTTCCCTGTAAATGGGAGGTGTCTTGTGAAACATAGGATATTTTGAGCTGACTGCCCTTGTCAAAAGTCCCCGTAAAGTTGAGATGCTCACCGCAAATAAGCTTGATAATACTTGATTTTCCAGAGCCGTTTTTACCACAAAGCGCTATTCGCTCCCCTTGCTCAATTGTAAAGCTTATATCCGTGCAGACCATTTTCTCCCCATAATAAATGGAAACATTTTTAAGTTCAGCAAGCTGGTTTTTATGAAAAGCAAGCTGTGAAATTTTTAAGCTTTCAGCGTTTTCGATGTTTTTAAGGAGCTTAGACCTTTCCTCAATAGCAGATTGCTGTCTCTGCTCAATTGTTTTCGAGCGTTTCATCATTTTAGCGGCCTTGTGACCAATATACCCTTTATCTACCTTGGAACCGGAATTTCTTGTGCCATTTTTCGTTTTTTCCACTTCGTGCGACCAGTTGCTCGTTCGTTTAGCAGAATCCGACAAGCGTTTAATATCTTTTTTTAGCCGTTCGTTCTCTGCAAGCTCGAAGTTATCTTGTCTCTGCTTATTTTCCCACCAATCGGAGAAATTGCCTTTTTGTATTTCGATGTTGGTTCTATTGATTGAAAGGATATGATCTACACAGTTATCAAGGAATGACCTGTCGTGAGAGACAAGAATAAATCCGCTTTTAGTTTTGAGATAATCACTGACAAGTTTTCTTGCATGCATGTCGAGATGATTGGTTGGTTCATCAATTAACAAAAAATGATTTTCCTTGAGAAATAATGTAGCTAACAGCACTTTCGTTTGCTCCCCGTTGGACAATGAATCAAAGGGGCGATATAAAACATCCTCAGAAACCTGTAGCAATGAAAGCTCACGCATCAATTTCCAGTGAACATAGTCTGGATCAATGTCGCTGATTACATCAAGGGTATTATTTGCCTTATTTTCGACAGGGAAAGGAAAATATTCAAAGCTGACCGTAGCAGAAATATTTCCGCTGTATTCATATTTACCAAGCAATAGGTTAAGAAATGTTGTCTTCCCTTTGCCGTTTCTTCCGGTAAATCCCAATTTCCAATCCGTATCGATTTGGAAGCTTACGTTTTCAAATATGTTATCGAAACTGCCATCATAGGCAAACGTCAAGTTTGTAACATTGATTAATGACATAAGATATCCTCCTGTATAAAAAAATAAAAGCTACAAGAAAGTTACTTTCTTGTAGCTCAAATAAATACAGCAAATCCAACCCGCGATGGAGTCAGATAAGGATATATTGCTTGAGTGAAAGATGTAGTAACCTTCTTGCATATAAAGAATAAAACATACGAAAAATATCGCTTTTGTAGTTTTATTAATTTATATATTCGCAAGAAAAATTACTCCATGTTTTCAACTCCAATCATTAATTTTACACGTATCTTATCATACTCGTTTTTTGATTTCAACATATTAAATTCCGGACAAGCGAGGTTACCAATACTCGACATGTAGTCCTGTAGTCCGACTTCCGCTATGTAGTACCGCAAGGCGTGTTGGGAGAGGGATACGTTTTAGCTATTTATTTTCAGAGAACAAAAAACGCATTGATTTACCGATAGAACGGTGCTATCATTCTATTAAACAATGTTTAAAACGATGTTTAAAATCCTTGTTAAAAACCGTGATGAGGAGGTAGAAAATGACATATTCTGAAACAAATCAGGGCACCAAAGAAAAAATTCTTAAAACAACATTGGAATTGATTAAAAAAGAGGGCTTTGAGAGTGTGACCATCAGGAAAATTGCAACGAAATCAGAAACCAATATCGCGCTTATTAATTACTATTTTGGATCAAAAGAAAGACTGATAAGCGAGACTATTAAAGTTCTGCTAAACAGCTTTCAAGATACCTTTACTATTTTAGATGACCTCAGCTTATCACCAAAGGACCGTTTACAATCCTTCCTCATCCATTACGTTCGAGTCATCTTGCAATACCCAGAGCTTGTATCAAGGATTATTGCGATGGGGACTGCACCGTTTGCTTCACAGCAGGAATATGGAGAATTTCTACAAACAATGGGCTTTCAAAAGGTTCTGGCGACATTACAAGAGATCACGCAGGAAAGCGACCCAAATCAATTAATGATGATGACGACGCAGCTATTTGGTGCAATCTTTTTGCCGGCGTTAATGAAGCCAATACTGGTATCAGGAGCAGGGGTAACCTTTGCGCCAATCGAAGAGCAAGTGAAATTCCTATTTGATCACTATTTTTCTTGCAAATAAGAGAATAGAGGAGAAGTAGATATGAACTTCTTACGGAAATATTGGCAGGATTTAGGTATAGCTGTTGCTCTGATCGTCGGGCTTTCTTTGTATGTGGAATGGCAGAATATCACGGAAATACGCGCTATTTTATGGCTTAGCTTTGTGGCAATTCTTCTCCACCAATTTGAAGAATATCGCTGGCCAGGATATTTCGGAGGATTGTTCAATGTGCTGATTTTTAAGAGTGAATATCCGCAACGCTATCCATTAAACCCTCAATCGGCTATGATCATCAATCTAGTTATCGCTTATGTTTTTTATCTGCTCCCAGTGCTATTTCCAGATGTGATTTGGCTTGGTCTTGCTCCTATTCTGATGGGCTTCTTTCAATTTATCTGGCACGGCATTTTTGCCAATATAAAAGGAAAAACACTGTATAATCCGGGCTTGTTTGCTGTTATCTTGCTTCACATTCCGATTGGATGCTGGTATATCGATCATATTGTTAGTCATAGCTTAGTGACTACAGTTGATTGGGTAGCTGGTACGATTTATTTTATCGTCGCTGTGTATGTTCTGATTATTAAAGGTAATATGTGGTTGAAGGATAAAGGGGCGCGGTATAGCTTTTCTAAGCAGCAGATGAGGCCTTATGGTAAGGGGATATAGTTAGGGGAGAATAGGGACTGGGTGGCTCTATAGAAGATATATGGTACATAAGGAAAGAACGATGTTAAGCACTGGCATTTAGGTCGGTGCTTTTTGTTTTTATGGAATATCTTATCTATTACGTTCAATTATTGTAAACTTATTAGGAGGGAAAGAAATCCCAAAAAGAGAGGTTTATAAAAAATGGCGGAGAAACATGGTTTTTATGAAGAAAAACTATATGTACAGAAGACGGCCTATCCTAATAATCATAGAATTTACCCAATTGCACCAAACGAGTATGTAAACGCACTTACTAACCATCTATCAAAAAAAGTGGGGGATACCCTTACCAAATTAGCAGAAAAAGAGCAGTATGAAGAGATGCTTCAGTTAGTTATGAATTTAGAAAAAAAGTTACAAACAGGAAATCTCAGTGACAGTGCATGTAAAGAAAAAGATTTACAGATTGATACCATACATAACATATTTCCATATGATCTAGCTAGACCATTATCTAGTATTCATTATCGTTACGGTGATGATGAGAAACATATTCCGCTCATTTATCCAGAGCTATTCTTTAGTGTTCCTCATCTTGTAACTAACCAAAATAATAGAGGTCAGAATTTCTTTAATATACTACGAACAGAACTCATAACTGCTGACAGCGTGTCCTTTATGGTAAGTTTTATTCGTTGGTCAGGACTACAGCTTTTGCTTAGCTCTTTTGACGAATTGAGGAGAAAAGGTAAGCAAATTAACATTTTGACTTCTACGTATATGAATATTACTGAACCAAAGGCGCTGCGTAGATTATTAGAGATTGAAAATGTACAGGTAAAGATCTTTGATTCAGGCCATACATCTTTTCATACAAAAGCGTATTTATTTACCCGTAATTCACAGTTAAATAGTGTCATTATTGGATCATCTAATTTATCTCATTCAGCCATCCAAAAAGGGTTTGAATGGAATGTGAAACTCCCTGACGCCCCACATATCCCGATCTATAAAAATGCATCACAATTATTCTTAGAACTGTGGAATGACCAAAGAGCGGTTGATATCACTCCAGAGATGATAGATGAATATGAACGTAAGCAAAATCAAAGGAAGATAGAAAGAATAGATTCGTTTAAACCCTTAGAAATTAGGGTTGCTGAAACTCAATCTGGTTATTTTGAAAAAAATAATGAAACGGCTCTTATTCCTAACTCCATGCAAAAGTCAGCTCTTGATGCATTAAAAGAAACGCGAGAGAGAGGGAATAAAAAAGGTATAGTCATAGCGGCTACAGGTACGGGTAAAACCTATTTGTCTGCCTTTGATGCTGTCCAGATGGGGGCTAAGACAGTATTATTTCTTGCACATCGGGACGAATTACTTGAAAATGCCAAGAAAACATTCGTGGCTGTCTTGGGTTCAGAGGAGCAAATTGGCAAGGTGACAGGTCACGAAAAAGAGTGGGACAAACCATATTTGTTTTCTACTGTTCAGACTCTACACCGAGAGGATTCGCTTAAAAGGTTTGATCCAGCTTATTTCGACTATATTGTCGTAGATGAGTTTCATCATGCCGAGGCGGAGACATACCGCAAAATTATTGACTATTTCACACCAGCGTTCTTACTAGGTGTTACGGCTACTCCTGAACGTATGGATGGGAGAGATGTACTAGCATTATGTGACAATAATGTGGTGTATGAAATTAGATTACACCAAGCATTGGAGGCTGGATTATTAGCTCCGTTTCATTATTTTGGATTGGGAGATACGGTGGACTATGATAAAGTTATTCTTCAAAATGGTCAATTTGATGAAGGTGCTTTATTAAAAGCCTTAAAAACCAATGAACGTGTTGATTACATTCTTGAGATGATTGAGAAGTTTGGCTATGATGGACGGAAGAGAAGAGCTCTTGGATTCTGTGCAACTGTCGAACATGCTAGATATATGGCTGATCAATTTACGATGCGAGGATATTGTGCGAGATGTTTAACGGGGGAGGATGATCCCGTTGTGCGCAGAGAAATGATCGAAAGCCTAGAGAGCTCTACCGATCCATTAGAATTTATTTTTACTGTGAATATATTTAACGAAGGCATTGATATACCCTCTTTAAATTTGGTGTTATTTTTAAGGCCAACAGAGTCTGCTACGGTTTTTATTCAGCAATTAGGTCGTGGTTTACGTAAATCAAAGGAAAAAGAGTTTGTAACCATTTTAGATTTCATTGGTAATAATCAACGTTCTTTTATTGTTCCATTAGCTTTGTCTGGACAAAAAAATCACAAAGCGTTTGATCGAGATGCCTTACGAGTGATTGTAGAAACAGATTTTGCTCAGTTACCAGATGGGTGCTTTGTTGAATTGGAAGAGATATCAAGGCAAAAAATATTAGACAAAATTAATCTTATTCGGATGAACGACCATCAGATGCTAACTGGATTATATAAAGAGTTTCAACAAGAGCTGGGGTATTCTCCAGAAATTGAGGACTTCTTATACTCGGCTGTTGCTCCAAGCTTACATTATTTTATCCAGAAATATGGTTCTTGGGTGGAGACGAAGAAAAAGATGAAGGATACGAATTCTTTTGATCAGGATCTTTTAGCTCACCCTATGGTGCTAGAAATGGTACAGCGACTAGAACAGGCTCTTCCAATCAAATGGCCATATGAGTTTGCTGTGCTATCATTAATAACCACCCTACATAAAGTAACTTCAGCAGATGTGATTACGTTTCTTACAGACAAATTTGGGATCAATATGAAGGAAGGGTACCATGAAGCTCATATTGTGCGAGCTATGGAACGCCTAGCAAGCTCTTATAAAAAACAAAAATGGGCTTTTGGTAACTTTATAAACAATGAATTTATTTATTCATTAGATGTAAAAAATATTTGGGAGGATAAAAAATGGAAAGCCTATCTGAAAGCAAGAATAGAATACGGGATAACAGAATTTAGAAGAACCTATAATACTAGTGCTTTTCTGAATGGAGAACAAAAGGTTCAATTGTATCAAAATTACACAAGAAACGATCTGATGTATCTATTTCAGGCTAAAGCCAAAGAGGGTTCATGGCGTGAAGGGATTTATCGTGTAGACAACCACTATATATTTTTCGTCACACTAAAAAAGGATGTCAAGAATACAGCAGAACATCTGCTATACCATGATTATTTCATGGACAAAAATCATTTTCACTGGCAAAGTGCTAATCAAAACTCTCATCATACTAATAGAGGGCAGGATTATGTTAATCATCGTGAAAGAGATATTCACATTCATTTGTTTGTGCGCAAATTTAAGGAAATGCATGGGAAAACCCTTCCATTTACATATTTAGGAGAATTAGATTATGTAAGCAGTGTGGGCGACAATCCTATGAATATCACATGGAAATTACACAACGCTCTACCAGATGATTTGTATCTTGATCTGGTTCGTTAAACGAAGGAGGACGTTATGAAGCAGGTAGATGTAGTAGGAGCTGTAATTATAAATGATAATCAAAAAATCTTGAGTGCTCTACGCTCCCAACAGATGTCATTACCGGGGATGTGGGAATTTCCGGGAGGGAAGATTGAAAAAGGTGAGAAGCCTCAAGAGTCCCTTATCCGGGAGATCGAAGAAGAATTGGGATGTCAGATCGAAGTGGGAGAATTGATAAGTGATTCAGTGTACGAGTATCCTACTGTAAAGGTAAGACTAATTACATACTTTGCTAAGGTAGTGAGTGGTGAACCAATGGCTAGTGAGCATGAAGAGTTAAGATGTATAACGGCTAACGAACTACACTCACTAGAATGGGCACCAGCCGATTTGCCAACAATAGAGAAACTCTCAAAAGAACATATATTACAGTTTCGCTAAAAACATGACCCGAGTAACGGATAGACCATATGTCCGTGGCTCGGGTTTTTACTTGTATCCATATCCCTATCCTTCATTTATCAAATTCTCTACTCCCCCGCCCCACTGTAAAAAATATTTTCGTGGAACATCTTTTCCTAATTTTGTTATAATTCTACTGGGAATAAATGTTTGTTTGTGAATAAACCAAAAAAAGGGAGAAACCTGATGCAAAAAACCTATGCGCTATCGAATCCCCAAAAGAGAATTTGGTATACGGAAATGATGCATCCTGACACGGCGGTTAACATCATGGCAGGTTTTATAAAAATCACAGGGCAGTCTTCTGATTATTCAAAGCTATGTCAGGCGATAAACGCAGCTATTTATGCCCATGATGCCCTTCGAATTCGTTTAACAGATGAAGGACAAGCAGAACCACGGCAATATCTAGTAGATTATCAGGAGCGGCAGTTTCCTGTCAGGGATCACAGCAAAAGGGTAGCGCATCCTAAGCTTGCGGACGATGTATCGATCATACAAGAGTGTGAAGCAAAGTCAATGATCAATAAAGTAGTAGAATGGGCCGAAAATCAGGCAAAGACCCCTATGGAGTTGTTCCACTCTGACTTGTACGATATTTCCATTCATTTGATTGATGATGAGCAAATGTGGGTGTATTGCCGATTCCATCATTTGATTGCAGATGGTGTGTCGATTGATATGTTTTGCAATCAGTTTATGGATAACTATGTTCACTTGCTTGCAGGAAAGACAATCAAGCTGAAAGGACAACCCTCCTATCTCTCTTATTTGGACAGTGAAAGGGAATATGAGTCATCTGTTCGCTTCCAGAAGGATAAGAGCTTTTGGCAGGAGGCTTTCTCCAGTCTCCCGGACGTAAATGGAATCAAACAAGTGCCTAGCTATCAGTCGAGTACCTTGGCAAAGAGAGAATCTGTTTCTATTCCAGAGGAGCTTCAAGCATCGGTTCATTCCTTTTGTAAAAAATATCAGGTCAGCGTGAATGCCTTATTCCTAGCTGCCCTTTCCATTTATATTCAGAAAGTAACCCTGTCAGATGATAGTACGCTTGGTACGCTTTATGGTAATCGGACGAACCGCACGGATGCTAACATGTTTGGCATGCTCGTAAGCACTCAGCCGTTTCGCACACAGGTGAATGCTCAGCTAGATTTTGCCGCCTATGTCCGCCATATTACTCAGAAACAGGTCTCTATCCTACGCCATCAGAAGTATCCTTATAATTTACTCATGCAGGAATTACGGACGAAGCATCGTGGAATGGATGAGCTTTTTACGATTGTACTGGAGTATCAGCCGATGAAATGGGGAGAAAGGGGACAGCTTACATATAGCATGGAATGGCTCTTTAATGGTCATGCTGGCTACCCGTTGTATGTACACGTAAAAGAGAATCTGGACAGTGGACAGATCATGCTTACCTTGGATTATCAAATTGAAATGTTTGATAAGTCAGAAATAATGAGGGTGGCAGAGCAGCTTTTGCTTCTGTTACAGGATGGTGTAAAGGAGCCTAGCAAAAAAATCGGTGAACTACAGCTTCTATCTGAGCAGGAAAGACAACTACTCCTATCCTTTCATGATACGACAAATACGTTTCCCTTGGACAAAACGGTGCATCAATTGTTTGAGGAGCAGGTTGAAAGGACCCCTGAGCATATAGCAGTGATTTTTGAGAAGAAGCACCTCACTTATCGTGAAGTAAATGAGCAGGCAAACCTTCTGGCAAGAAGACTAAGAAAAAAAGGAGTAAGACCCGATCAGGCTGTTGCCATCATTACGGAACGATCCCCAGAAATGCTAATCGGTATTTTTTCCATTATGAAAGCAGGCGGGGCCTATTTACCCATCGATCCTGAATTTCCGGCAGAACGAATTCAGTATATGCTACAGGATAGTGGGGCGTCTTTATTGCTTGTGCATCCTTCTTTTGCTGGGCATTTCCCATTTGAGGGGGAGGAGCTTGTCATACAATCCGAGCTTTATGCGGATGAGGATGGGGCAAATCTAGAACCACTGGCAAAAGCAGATCATCTTGCGTATATCATCTACACATCTGGCTCGACGGGAAACCCAAAAGGGGTCATGATCGAACACCGATCTGTTGTCAGTCGCAATGATTGGTCGCAAAGAAGGTATCCGCTTACGGAGCAAGATACGATTTTACAAAAAACACCGTACACATTTGATGTCTCCGTTTATGAATTATTTGGCTGGTCTTTTGTAGGGGCCAAGGTCTGTTTGTTACAGCCTGGAGCAGAAAAAGACCCAGCGATGATTATTCAGACCATCCAAGAGCATCACATAACAATCATACATTTTGTCCCCTCTATGCTTCATATTTTCCTTACCTATCTTACGGAGACAGGGATAGTAGAGCAGGTCAAAAATCTCCGACGGATATTTGCTAGCGGGGAAGCGCTCAAGGCCCAGCATGTTGCCAAATTCCATGACATTCTGCAACCGTATGGCATTTCCCTCCATAATTTATATGGTCCTACAGAGACAACCATTCAAGTAACCTACTATGACTGTGATACAGCTAGCATGCCATTTGTCCCGATAGGTCGGCCTGTCGATAATGTTCAAATTTATATCGTTGGACTGTATGGTGAGCAACAGCCGGTGGGAGTGACAGGCGAACTATGTGTGTCTGGTGTAGGTTTGGCAAGGGGGTATCTCAATCTACCAGAGATGACGGCAAGTCGTTTTGTCGCGAATCCCTTTACAAATAAAGGTGAACTGATGTATAAGACAGGAGATTATGCTAGGTGGATGCCCAATGGACAATTGGAGTATCTAGGTCGCATTGATCATCAGGTGAAAATCCGGGGATATCGTATCGAGCCAGAGGAAATAGAAGCGCAGCTAGTCAAAATCGACGGCTTAAAAGAAGCAGTTGTGGTCGCGGTTGAGAATGAGTCGGGAGTGCAAGAGCTGTGTGCGTATATTGTGGCGGAGCGAGAGTATCGGATTGGGGCGTTGAGAGAGGAATTAGCAAATGTATTACCGACTTATATGATCCCTGCTTATTTCATCCCTCTTCAGAAGATACCGTTAACACCAAATGGCAAGGTTGATCGCAAAAGTCTTCCATTACCTAAGCGAGGTACAGACACACTTGGCACAGATGAGGTTTATATTGAGCCAAAAAATGAAAGAGAAAGGCTATTGGCAACGATATGGGAAGATGTGCTACGAGTGGAGAGAGTAGGAGCGAGGGATCATTTTTTCTATCTGGGCGGAGACTCTATTAAGGCCATACAAGTGATGTCTCGTCTTCGTGCCAAGGGCATGTCCTTAGAAATGAAGCGCCTGTTTCAATTCCCTATTCTATCGGATGCGGCACGAGAAATTTCCTTATTGGAACAAAAGCTAGAGCCTCGACTGTCAAAAGCTTCAGCTTCCTTAGTCTCGTTTCCAGTAGAGGAGCTTTCTTTATTGCAAAAACAAATAGAAGAGGATATTCCAATGGGGAGCATGGAACAGGCCTATCCCTTAACACCATCTCAAGAATGGATGTATGCTCACAGCTCGATGAATCAGCCCTCCTCCTTTTTTATTCAATTGGAGCTGGTACTAAAAGGGCGGGTAGACGTTGATTTGCTAGCAACTAGCCTACAGTGTGTAGTGGAGCGCCACGATGCTCTTCGTACGATTTATCGTGATACGAAAAGAGAAGTTCCTGTGCAATGTGTTCTGAAAAATCGAGATATTCCAGTGTTGCAGGCAGATGTAACTCACTTAGACGACCCAGAACAACGTCACTATTTACAAAACCTGCGGATGGCCGATCGTGAACGTGGATTTGATCTTACACAAGATGTGATGCGCTTAGCTGTGGTTACGTTATCTGCCAACTCTTATCATATTCTGGTGAGTACCCATCATATTCAACTCGATGGGTGGAGCTTGCAGATTATGCTACAGGAATGGATGGAGCATTACCGTGCTATGCTCCACAACGCCCCGGTGGACTTCGAAGAGGCTGTACCGTTTTCTACCTATATGAGATGGATTGAACAGCAGGATCAGGAGGAATCGCTTCGTTTCTGGAGCCAGTATCTTCACGGATTCGAAGACCCTACCCCTCTCCCGAACATGATGGTTAGAGGCAGGAAAAAGGAAGAAAAGGATATAGAGCCAAGAATTGATCACAGACAGGAGAGTATAGGGTACGAGCAAGCTGAGACGATCATGTACATCGAAAAAACACTCACATCACAGCTACAACGTATCGCCCGGGAATATCACTCTACGATAGGAGCTATCCTGCAAACGGCATGGGGTATCCTGTTAGGTAAATATAATGACAAGCGAGATGTTGTATTCGGAAGGACAGTTTCCGGAAGACCGTCTGAGGTGGAAGGTGTAGAACAGATCATTGGTTTATTCATCAACACCAATCCTATCAGGGTAAGCTGGGATGAGCAGAGTACGTTTTTGAAGCTGTTGAAAATAGTCAGTGAGCAGGCTGTTGAGGCTAAGGCCTATGAATATTGTTCCTTCTCAGATATCCAAGCACAAAGCCCAGTTAAGCAAGGGCTAATTGACCATCTGTTTATTTTTCAGAACTACCCATTGGATGTAGCGGGGCTCGCTCAAACGACCCAATCCCTAGGGTACACAATGGATTTGCATGCTTATTTTGAACAGACACACTATGACTTTACCGTAAAGGTGACTCCAGAGGATGGCTTGCAGTTCCACTTTATTTACAATAGAGAACGCTATGCCAAAAAGTACGTAAAACGTTTGATGGAGCATTTTCTTACGCTGTTGCAGGGGATTGTTGAGAACGTAGATAAACCGATAGATCAGCTAGAATTAACCTCGCCAAAAGAAAAACGGGAACTGCTAGAACGCTTCAATGATCCAAGAGTGACGTTTCCAAAGGATAAAACATTTACGCAGTTGTTCGAGGAGCAGGTGGTAGCTACACCTAATGAATGTGCCATCGTGTGGAAGGATCAAACAATAAGCTATCGGGACTTAAACAAGAAAGCGAATCAATTGGCGAGAACGTTGCGAGAAAAAGGCGTGATGGCAGAGGCTATTGTGGGTATTCTCATGGATCGTTCTCTTGAAATGTTCGTTAGCGTGCTTGCGGTATTAAAAGCAGGTGGAGCTTATGTGCCAATTGATCCTAGTTATCCTAGCGAGCGAATTTACTACCTGCTCAGGGATAGCGATTCCATAATTTTACTGACAACGAGAGCGACAGAGACGCATATTCAGCTAGAGAAGGAAGCATTTACGAAAAAAATCGTGTATGTCGAGGATGAATCGAATTATCACCCAGATAACTCTAATGTAGTCGCTGTGACTAAGCCCGATAACATGGCCTACCTGATTTACACCTCAGGCTCAACTGGAAATCCTAAAGGCGTAATGATTGAACACCGAGGCTACGTAAATGCGGCCTATGCCTGGATGCAGGAATACGATCTGAAGCAATCTCCTTGTCGTTTGTTGCAAATGGCTAGCTTTTCCTTTGATGTATTTGCTGGGGATATGGCAAAGGCGCTTCTTACAGGCGGTCAGCTCATTATTTGTCCAGAAGACATTCGGATTCATCCCCCCGCTTTATATGAATTCATGTGCAAGCATCAAATCAGCTTGGTTGATACAACTCCAGCTCTATTTGTACCCATTATGCGATATGTTGCAGAGGAGGGCTTGGAGCTTCCCGATCTGAAGCTAATCCTGCTTGGAGCAGACACTGTGTCGATGAATGATTTCACTTATTTATTACAGAAATTTGGATCAACCATACGTATTCTAAATACCTACGGAGTAACAGAGGCAAGTATTGAATCCAGCTATTTTGAAGAGGAAGCGGATTGGTTACATGGAAAAAGTCAGGTCCCCATTGGAAAGCCGTTACAAAATACCAGCTACTATATTGTCAATCAACAGAATCAACTATTGCCCGTAGGAATTGCTGGGGAATTGTGCATAGGAGGGGTTGGTGTAGCGCGTGGCTATTACAAGCAGCAGGAATTAACTCTGCAAAAATTTGTCCCAAACCCGTATGCGCCTGGTGAAATGATGTATAAAACCGGAGATAAAGCTATATGGCTGCCAGATGGAAATGTAGAGTTTTTAGGGCGTCTGGACCATCAGGTAAAGGTACGCGGATATCGTATTGAAACAGGGGAGATAGAGGCGAAAATCAGGAAGCTTGAATATGTCAGAGAAGTCGTGGTTTTTGTGTGGACAAACTCTCAGGGGGAGCAAGAGCTTTGCGCTTATCTCGTCTCGGATGAAGCGTTGTCGTTTGCTAGGGTACAAGAGGAGCTAGCGGCTTTTTTACCAAGATATATGATCCCTACACATATGTGCCAGATCGATCAAATTCCTCTTACACCTAATGGCAAGATTGATCGAAAATCATTAACCATTCCTGACAGAAATGAGCTTCTCAGGCAAGAATATGTGGCTCCACGCAATGAGCTGGAAGCTAGATTGGCAATCATATGGCAGGACCTACTAGGAATCAGTCCGATTAGTATCTATGATGATTTTTTTGAATTGGGCGGACATTCTTTAAAAGTAATGATGCTGGTCGCAAAGGTCCATAAGGAGTGGCATGTTCTATTGCCAATTGAAAAAGTCTTCCAAAATCCCACAGTAGCATCGTTGGCAAAACTTCTTCCTGAAATGGAGAAAAGCGTGCAGATGAGGATTCAGCCTGCACCAAAGAGCGAATATTATCCGCTTTCCTCTGCACAAAAAAGATTGTTCCTGCTTCATCAATTAGACAAGGCTACTCTAAGCTACAATATTCCGGCTGTCATGATGTTGGAGGGAGCTGTCGATCGCGATCGCATGGAAATGGCTTTGCAGCATTTGATTCAAAGGCATGTTACATTGCGAACCTCCTTTGAAATGGTTCACGGGGCACCGATGCAACAGGTACATGATAGGGCGGATTTTACGATCCAATATGAAGATCTAAGAAATAACAACACGACAGAGCAGGATATCCAGTCACTGATTCAAGCATTTATTCAGCCGTTTGATCTAGAGACACCGCCATTACTTCGAGTTGCTCTCATTTTGCTTGCGACAGATCGTCACCTTTTACTTGTGGACATTCATCACATTATTTCAGATGCCGTTTCCATGGCTACCTTTACGGCTGAATTTGTACGGCTGTATCAAGGGGAAGAGCTACCTGCACTACACCTACAATATAAGGATTACGCTGTATGGCAACAGGCTTGGAAACAAACCTCCTCCTATTTAAAGCAGGAAGAATATTGGCTCCATCAGCTAGCAGGAGAGCTTCCTGTTTTACAGCTTCCGCTTGATTACAAGCGTCCTGAAGCTCTCACATTTGAAGGTGATCAAGTATTGATTCTCCTTGATCAAAAAACATCTCGTCTTGTGCACCAAGTAGCAGAGGAAACAAAAACAACACCCTTTATGCTGCTACTTTCGACGTACAGCTTATTACTCGCCCAATATAGTGGTCAGCAAGAAATCTTGATAGGATCACCGATTGCGGGCAGGAGAGATGACGATCTTCAACGGATCATTGGAATGTTTGTTAATACATTGGTACTACGAATGCATCCGGCGGGGAGTAAATCGTTTGCAGCTTATGTAGATGAGGTCAAAATGACTTCATTAGCGGCTTTTGAAAACCAAGACTATCAATTTGAGGAGCTAATCGAAAAGGTAAAGGCTGAGCGAGCTCCTAATCGCAATCCTCTTTTTGATGCAGTATTTGTCCTTCAAAATACAGATAGGCAAGCAGACCAAGTAGGTGAACTAACGCTAACACCCTATCCGTATACTCATCAAACAGCAAAATTCGACCTTACTTTACAGGCGATAGAGCAAGGAGACGAGTTTCATTTTACCTTCGAGTACCGAACAGCGTTATTTAAACGAGACACCATTGAGCAGATGGGACAGAACTACGTGGAGCTTCTTCGGATGGTTACAGCGAACAAGGACATGCTCATACATGAGATTCCCTTCCTTCGCACGAAAAAAATGGAGAGTGCCATAACGGAGGACTTTACGTTTACATTTTAATAGCTAAGATTTTTCTCTGATATAAAAGGGAGGGATACCTCTCTCCCTACCCGATCAGATAAGGAGAGAAAAAGGATGCGCGACACATTGAGTCAATCAGATACAATGACGACTGGAAAATGGCAAGAGGAACAGCAATACTGGCTAGACAAATTACAAGGAAATGTAGTCGCGAGTGGATTTTTAGAGGATTTGATCAGAACAGGCAAGGAGAATACTAGATGTGTCTATAAAGCGATTTTCCCTACCGAACTGTCTGAAAAAGTGAGAGCGACCAGCAATGGATCACCGTTTGGAATGTATGTTTTACTTGTGAGCGGTGTGAAGCTGTTGCTTAGCCATTATACAGGCAGTGAGGATATTCTAGTTGGCATGCCACCTTTTCATCTGAAAAGCAGGGAGGAGACAGCCAACCATCTTCTAGCTCTGCGAACCGTTGGGACGAAGAAGGACAGCTTTGCTGAATGGGCAGGAAAAATCAAACAAACAGTCATGGAGGCAGACCAGCATCCCAATCTTTCTTTTGCAGAAATTGTACGGATGCTACATCCAGAGATAGACGATTCTTCTCAGTTGAATATGCAGACGGTCGTTCTACTTGATAGCGTTCATGACGTGAAAGAGATTGATACCATACAGACTAACACGCTCTTTTTATTCCGGGATAGGGGAAACAGTCTGGAATTAGAGCTGCATTACGATTCAGAATGCTATCTGGAGGGCACGATTCAGCGAATTATTCAGCATATGCTACGGTTACTTCAGCAGGCTCTGTCTAATCCGATACAATCCAGTCAGGAGATCGAATTCTTGTCTGAGCAGGAAAAGCACCAGCTCGTCTTCGGTTTTAATCAAACGCAGTCCGGTTTTCCGCAGGACAAAACAATCGTTCAGCTATTCGAGGAGCAGGTCAAGAGGCATTCGGCACGAGAAGCCTTGGTATGTGATGAACAGCGTATGACATACGAGGAATTGAATAAACGTGCTAATCAGGTAGCGAGAGCACTGATAGATCGTCAGGTTCAGCCTACCGATATCGTTGGGATCATGGTTGAACGTTCCCTAGAAATGATTGTGGGTATACTTGGCATTTTAAAAGCGGGAGCAGCCTACCTTCCTATTGACCCGATTTATCCACAGGATCGAATTACTTATATGCTAGAAGATAGCGGGGCGAAGCTTCTGCTTACCGATAGACACGAAGCAACGGCTTCCACCTATTCGGTGGGAACAATCCTTCCTTTCTATGATGAAACCCTGCAAACGTATGCTAGTGAAAACCTGTCTGTTGAGATTTCCCCACAAGCCCTAGCGTACATTATCTATACATCAGGGACGACTGGTCATCCCAAGGGGGTCATGATTGAACACAGACATGTCGTGCGTTTATTCGTTCCAGATACTCCGTTATTTTCCTTCACCCATCAAGATGTCTGGACGTTATTTCACTCCTTTAGCTTTGATTTTTCGGTATGGGAAATTTTTGGAGCCCTGCTGTTTGGCGCAAAGCTGGTAGTGGTTCCTAAGCTGGTGGCTCAAGATACCAAGGTCTTTTTACAAGTATTACAGCGTGAGCAAGTAACGATACTTAATCAAACACCCACCGCTTTTTATCAGCTCATCAATGAAGAACTAAAATCCGCTGATCAGAAATTATATCTGAGGTACGTCATTTTTGGTGGGGAAGCCTTAACGCCAAGACAGCTACAGCCATGGCAAGCAAAATATCCTCAGACCAAACTAATCAATATGTATGGCATTACTGAAATCACAGTCCATGCTACCTTCCGTGAGCTGACCGAGGAGGATTTTCATCAGCACGCAAGCAACATAGGCCAACCGATTCCGACTCTGTCCATCTATGTCTTGGATCAGGATAGAAAGCTGCTGCCAATCGGGGTACCAGGCGAAATGTATGTATCAGGCGCAGGCGTTGCCAGAGGATATCTGAACAGACGGGAGCTGACGCAGGAGCGCTTTATCGAAAATCCTTATATAACGGGGGAACGCATGTATAAGACAGGCGACCTGGCCAGATGGCTGGCAGACGGTACCCTTGAATATAGAGGACGACTGGATCATCAGGTGAAAATTAGAGGGCATCGCATTGAATTGGGCGAGATTGAAGGGCAACTGCTGTTACTTGGCTTTGTGCAGGAAGCAGTAGTAGTAGCTAGACAGAACAAGGATGGAATCAATGAGCTATGCGCCTATTTGGTGGCTACAGAAGACATAGATGACATAGATGTACGAAAAGCGTTATCTGTTTCTTTGCCTGACTATATGCTTCCTACGTATTTTATACAGATAGAAAAAATGCCGCTAACTCCTAATGGGAAAATCGATCGAAAAGCTCTGCCTAAGCCAGAGAACAGCCTGCGCTCCAAGCAAGAGTATGTAGCACCCAGAACGTCTCTTGAAGCTAGCTTGGTTAGCATCTGGGAGGATGTTCTGGAAAGTAAGCCGATCGGAATTAAGGACAATTTCTTCGAGCTAGGCGGATATTCGCTAAAAATGCTCAAGATGATTAATCAGGTGGCGCAGGAATTAAACGTTGAGATTCCCTTAAAATTACTGTATGAAAATCCAACGATTGAATATATGGCAGAACGGGCCTTTGCTGTCTATATGGAGGAGAGTAACCATCATATGACGCTATTAAATCGAGCCGGTGATCTCAAAGTGATTTGTTTTCCTCCCATAAATGGCTTCATCTTTATCTATAAACGAATTGCGGAATTACTAGCTCAGGAAGCTACGTTTTATGGATTCGAATATATAGAACAGGAAAACCGCATCGAGCTATATGTCCAACAGATTTTGGATGCGGAGGCAGAAGGACCGTACATTTTCCTAGGTTATTCAGCCGGTGGAAATCTTGCATTCGAAGTGGCAAAAGCAATGGAAGAGAAGGGGCACACTGTATCCGATATCATCATGTTTGACACCTATATGAAAACAGAACAGATGAAAATGACTCCCGAGGAGCAAGAGGACGAGATCGAGCGCTTCCTGCAACTAGAGAATATCAGAGAAATCTTAGACTTTAGTCATGGTGATGAGGTTGTCAAAGAGCGGGTTCTCAAAAAAACGAGGGCTTATGTTGCTTACTTCCTTCAGTTGGCTCATGTAGGTCATGTACATGCGGACATTCACTTTGTACAGGCAGAGCCAGATGAGGCCAATATTGCACAGCCTGCCGATTTGCAAATGTGGGGAAAATTTACAAAAGGGGCATATAGAGAATATCAAGGTGCAGGCATGCATTACAGTATGTTCAATGGGGATTTTCTACCAAGGAACGCTACACTGATTCAACATATTTTACACCAGATGAAAAGAAAGGATAGATAGCTATGGCTCAGATCGTACCTGTGTTGAAACAAAGCAAATCGCGTGTTATTTCATTTCGTTCACCGACAGCAAAGGATGCTTCGAGGATTCGCAAGCATTACGAGCGAGTCTTTCATGACAATCCCTTTATGCTCACCTCTGGAGAGGAATTTATCGCAAATGATGAGCAAGTCGCCGCTGGTATTGATACCTTCTGGAATGATCCTAACAAAGTGGCCTTTATCGCAGAATGTGAGAAGGATTTAATAGGAATTATGACCGTCACGCCAAGAGAAACGAAGAGAGTACAGCATGTAGGCATGATTGCTTTAACAATTAAAGAAGAGTGGCGGGGGCAAAGAATTGGCGGTCTTTTTTTTGAAGTCATGCTAGAGTGGGCAGAGGCACATCCTGTAATTGAAAAGCTTTCGGGTGAAGCATTTGCACATAATGAAAGATCCCTTCGTTTACTCAAGAGCTTTGGGTTTGTAGAAGAGGGAAGGAAGATCGCAGAAGTCAAATATCCTGATGGTACATATGTAGACACGATTTTTATCGCGAAATCGGTAAAAGGCAATGAGAAAGAGTTGTGCTGTGAATCCAGTGTTGCATCATCGAAAAATCCTGTTACAATGATGCATGATAGTTTTTGATACAGGATGTGAAGTGTTTACATGGATTTTTTACATCAGAAAGTGTTGCCGGCAGTTCGGCAGATGAAGGACTTCGAGGCACTGCTTAAAAGTCGTTTTGAATATTTAGTATTGTTGGATAGCCATGTGGGGCAATTAAAGCATATCGTCCAGATGTCGAAAAAGCATCATAAAAAAATGCTTGTACATGTTGATCTTATCAATGGCTTACGAAATGATGAATATGCAACTGAATTTTTATGTCAGGAAATTCGACCAGCCGGTGTGATTTCCACGCGCAAGAGTGCCGTATTAACCGCCAAGAAAAATAAAGTCCTAGCAATCCAACGATTATTTTTGCTGGACACTACAGCGCTTGAAACAAGCTACCGTCTTTTGGAACAGACACAGCCTGATTATATCGAGGTATTACCTGGCATTATGCCGCATATTATTGCCGAAGTATATGAGCGTGTGAAAATTCCTGTGCTTGCGGGTGGGTTAATCAGAACTGTGGAGGATGCTGAGTGTGCCTTTAGTGGTGGGGCTGTTGCGGTAACAACATCGCGGAAAGAGATTTGGCACCATTATGAGAATAAATAAAACTTTTCCGATTACCTGACAATTCATTGTTGACAGAATTATCTTTTGTTTGCTTAAATGGGTTATAAAGTTAATCAGGTGATGGAGAATCGGAGACCCACAGAGGCTTCCCTATCGTATAATAGGGATTGTTTCCTGTGGGTTTTTTTGTTGTCTGTCAAGCATAAAGGGGGATACAGAGAATGTCGCCATTTGTAGGTGAATTAGTTGGGACTATGCTTTTAATTATTTTGGGGGGCGGTGTCGTAGGAGGGGTTGTCCTTAATAAATCAAAAGCTCAGCATTCAGGATGGATTGTCATCACGATTGGCTGGGGGTTGGCAGTTACGATGGGAGCGTATGCTGTTGGGGGAATAAGTGGTGCCCATCTGAATCCAGCCCTTACGATTGCGTTGGCCACCATTGACAGATTTGCATGGGCGGACGTACCGTTGTATATCGTGGCACAAATGATCGGAGCTTTCTTAGGAGCCGTGATTGTTTGGCTGCACTATCTGCCTCACTGGAAGCAAACGGAGGACAAGGGTGCGAAACTGGCTGTTTTTGCAACTGATCCGGCCATTCCAAATACGCTAGGGAACCTGTTAAGTGAAATCATAGGTACTTTTATTTTAGTTTTTGGTATTCTTGCGATTGGAGCGAATAAATTTGTAGATGGATTAAATCCGTTTGTCGTAGGACTTTTAATCATTAGCATCGGGGTATCCCTTGGTGGCACGACAGGGTATGCCATTAACCCGGCAAGAGATTTAGGACCACGTTTGGCCCACTTTCTGTTACCGATTGCTGGGAAAGGATCATCCAACTGGAGTTATGCTTGGATTCCGGTTTTCGGGCCTATTATAGGAGGAGTATTGGCAGCGCTGTTCTATAAAATCGTATTTCTTGCTTAGACTAGATTAGACTAGAGAAAAAAACTTCAATAACAGGGAAAAGGGATGAGTTTCATATGGAGAAAAAATATATTTTGTCATTAGATCAAGGCACATCTAGCTCACGTGCCATTCTGTTTAATAAGCAAGGACAGATTGTTGCCATGGCACAGCGAGAATTTCCGCAGCATTTTCCACAGCCAGGGTGGGTAGAGCATAATGGTTTTGAAATATGGGGTTCTATTTTAGCTGTCATTGCAGAGGTTCTATCCACCTCCAATATTAGCCCGAAGGAAGTAGCGGCTATTGGAATCACGAATCAACGTGAAACTACGATTGTTTGGGATAAGCATACAGGCAAGCCAGTATATAATGCGATTGTTTGGCAATCCCGTCAAACATCCGAGATATGCGAAGAGTTAAAGGCCCAGGGCTATTCAGATTTAGTACGGGATAAAACAGGCTTAGTGATCGATGCTTACTTCTCAGGGACGAAATTAAAATGGATTTTAGATCATGTAGAAGGAGCCCGTGAGAAGGCAGAGAAGGGTGACTTGCTGTTTGGAACCATTGATACATGGCTGATTTGGCGCCTATCAGGTGGGGAGAGTCATGTGACTGATTATTCGAACGCTTCCCGAACACTTCTATATAATATCTATGAGCAACAATGGGATGATGAGTTATTAGCCATGCTCGATATTCCTAAGTGCATGCTACCTGAGGTTCGACCATCATCAGAAGTGTATGCGCTTACAGCGTCGTATCATTTCTTTGGCGAACAGGTACCTATTGCTGGTGCGGCGGGAGATCAGCAGGCGGCTTTATTTGGGCAGGCATGCTACGAGATGGGGATGGCAAAAAACACCTATGGAACAGGCTGCTTCATGCTTATGAACACAGGAGACAAGGCAGTTAAATCGGAAAGTGGACTACTAACGACCCTCGCATGGGGCATCGATGGTAAAGTCGAGTATGCGCTAGAGGGCAGTATTTTTGTTGCCGGCTCGGCTATTCAATGGCTACGTGATGGGCTTCGGATGTTAAAGTCAGCGGCTGAGAGTGAGCAATATGCACAACGAGTAGAATCGACAGAAGGGGTATATATGGTTCCAGCCTTTGTTGGATTAGGTACACCCTATTGGAAGAGTGACGTGCGAGGAGCTGTATTTGGATTGACGCGCGGGACAGAAAAGGAGCATTTTATCCGGGCTATTCTTGAATCGCTTGCGTATCAAACAAAAGATGTCCTTTCTGCCATGGAGGCGGATTCAGGGATTATTTTAAAAGCCTTGCGTGTAGACGGTGGGGCCGTGAGAAATAATTTCTTGATGCAATTCCAAAGCGATATCCTTGGCGTTCCAGTAGAGCGACCTACTAATAGCGAAACGACAGCATTAGGAGCGGCTTATCTAGCTGGTCTAGCTGTTGGATTCTGGGAAAGTCGTGAGGAGATTGCCTCTGTTTGGCAGATTGATCAGCGCTTTGAGGTACAGATGGGGGAAGAGGAGAGAAGGAAATTATATCGTGGATGGAAAAAAGCAGTAGAAGCAACAATGGGCTTCCAAGTATCGTCTATCGGTTGAAGCAGGTAGCAATCTACGCTATACTTTTATTAACAAATGGAACAAGTTAATATCGGTCGGAGAATTGGAGTAGACCACAGCAGGTCCTTTTAAATAAGAAAGGATCTTGTTGTGGTCTTTTTTTATTCACCTGACGAAAAAATACATTCGTTATTATGCACAGGAGAGTGAATGAGATGACAAAGCCATTTTCAAGCTTATCTAAGAGACAAATATTGCGTGATATACAGGCGCAGGAATATGATCTGCTGGTGATCGGGGGCGGAATTACGGGAGCTGGAATAGCGCTGGATGCACAAGTACGTGGGATCAATACTGTTTTGATTGAAATGCAGGATTTTGCTGCTGGGACCTCTAGCCGTTCGACAAAGCTCGTTCATGGAGGCTTGCGTTATTTAAAACAACTAGAATTGAAGCTGGTTGCCGAGGTAGGGCGAGAACGAGCAATCGTGTATGAAAATGCGCCCCATGTCACCACGCCAGAATGGATGTTGCTTCCCATGATAGAAGGGGGAACATATGGTAAATTTGCTACATCAATCGGCTTACGAGTTTATGACGCACTAGCAGGGGTCAGGAAAAGTGAGCGCCGTATCATGCTCAACAAGGAGCAGACGCTGGCCAAAGAGCCGCTACTAGCCAAGGAAAAGCTAAAAGGTGGAGGTTATTACGTAGAATACCGGACAGATGATGCTCGCCTTACGATGGAAGTAATGAAGGAAGCGGTGCGACGGGGAGCAACAGCTATCAATTATATGAAAGCAGAGGACTTGTTGTATGAGAATGGCAGGGTATATGGAGTGATAGCTATAGATCAGTTCAGCGGTGAGAAAATTACGATTCGTGCTAAGAAAATCATTAATGCGGCGGGTCCATGGGTAGATACCATTCGAGAAATTGACGGCTCGAAAAAAGGGAAGAGACTGCATATCACAAAGGGTGTTCATCTTGTCATAGACAAAAAAAGATTTCCATTAAACCAAGCGATTTATTTTGACACACCTGATGGCCGCATGGTGTTTGCCATTCCCCGAGATAATAAGACCTACGTAGGAACAACCGATACGAACTATCAGGAAGACATTGCTAATCCCAAAATGACTGTAGAGGATCGTGACTACATTCTTCGTGCGGCTAATTTTATGTTCCCATCGCTTAAACTAACAGGAGCAGATGTAGAATCCAGTTGGGCAGGCTTACGTCCATTGATACACGAGGATGGCAAATCCCCGTCTGAGCTTTCGCGTAAGGACGAGATTTTTCTGTCTGAATCAGGTCTATTAACAATTGCAGGCGGGAAGCTGACTGGGTATCGCAAAATGGCTGAGAGAATTGTTGATCTACTAGTGGAGCAATTCAAAACAGACGGGCAAGGCAATTATCCATGTTGTACAACCGATAAAATTCGTTTATCTGGCGGCGACGTAGGCGGAGCTGACAAGTTTAAGTTATTCAAGACGGAAAAGATAAAAGAAGGCGTCTCAATCGGTCTATCTGAGGGGGAAGCAGAGCAGTTAGTTGCTCGCTATGGGTCAAATGTATCTCAGATTTTCTCACGAATAAGCGAATGTGAGGCAGAAAGAGCGGAAGCGGGATTGCCTGCACAGGTTTTTGGCCCTCTTATGTATGCGATAGAAGAAGAGATGGCAATGACTCCAGAGGACTTCTTTGTTCGTCGTACAGGAGAACTTTATTTTCATATACAAGGGGTTAGAGATTGGAAGGAGCCTGTTATTGCTTATATGGCTAAAAAGCTAGGGTGGAGCACAGAGGAAACAGCTACTCACAAAAAACGTTTAGAGCAAGTAATCCATGATGCCGTTATTCCACTCAGTGAATGACAGCAGGGCTTCGTTTTGAGTAGAAAGAGCTTAGGTAGCAACCGATTCGTTCTTTTGTCATCTCTGTGTAACATAAGATTGGTAGAGTAATAGAGAAAGGGGTGGGAATATGCTTGGAGAAATCCTTTCGCTAACCATCGTCAAATATAGCCTCTCTATTTTACTTATACTAATCATCTTAGGCGTAGCTGGTTTGATATACGCTGCATACGTGGAGCCCAAGTCCATGGTGATAACTCGTCATCAGTTAGAAATTTCAAGATTGCTCGATAAGAAGCAGGGGCTTACAATCATCCAATTTAGCGATACACACGTAGGCCCCCACTTTTCGCTAGCCCAATTAAAAGAGGTTGTTACCCTCATTAATGAACAGAAGCCTGATCTGATTGTGTTCACAGGTGATCTTTTGGATCGGGTCAGGAGCTTTAAAGAAAGCAAGGACGAATTGATAGCCATTCTAGCAGAATTGAATGCTCCCCTTGGTAAATTCGCAGTGTATGGAAACCATGATCATGGCGGTGGTGGGAGTAAATATTACCGACAAGTGATGGAGCAAGCTAACTTTGATTTACTTGTCAATGATGTGAAAACGATTGCGTTGGTAAATAAAAAAGTGATTACCATCGCTGGCTTAGATGACTTTTTACTTGGCAAACCAAAGATAGAGGAGACATTAGGACGGCTTGATCAAACAGAGCGGCTTACTTATCAGAAAGAACAGACTTTATCCACTCAATTGCCCAGTTCTACTTCACCTCTTGCAGAGAATTTCGTCATATGTCTCGTTCATGAGCCTGATGTTGCTGATCGGATCGTTAGCTATCCGGTTGATCTGCAATTATCAGGGCATAGCCATGGCGGACAAGTGCAGATTCCTCTGCTGGGGCCTGTGATCACTCCTTCTTTAGCTCGAAAGTATAAAGAGGGTCTATACCAGCTTCGCCAAGGGAATCACACGATGCAAGTATACGTGAATCGAGGCATTGGGACGACAAGATTACCAATTCGTATGGGAAGTAGACCAGAGATTGCTATTTTCAACTTGGAAATATAGCACAAATTTTTATGGGGCGCCGGGAAGAGAGCCGTGTTAGAATCAGGAATAGATATTTTCTTACTGATTCCTGAGGAGCTGTTACAATGAAGACAATACAGGTTTATCACTATGATGCCTTTAGCACGCAACCTGATAAAGGAAATCCAGCAGGTGTAGTCTTTACAGGTAATGAACTGACGGAAAAAGAAATGCAAGAGGTAGCACAAAAGGTAGGGTTTAATGAAACGGCTTTTGTACTGGCTTCAGACGTAGCTGACCTTAGAATTCGTTATTTTACACCAGGACATGAAAATAATCTCTGCGGTCACGCAACCATTGCTACGATTTATGCGCTAAAGTCTACAGGACAATTAGAGGATAAAAATCATCTAACCATTGAAACAAAAGCAGGAATATTACCAATAACAATGGAGATGGGCACAGATGATGAACGGTATATTACGATGAAGCAGGCAACTCCGCAGTTTGAGGATTTTACAGGGTCTCAGGAGGAGCTAGCAGACTCAATCGGTCTTACAATCGACGATATCGAATCTGATTTACCGATCAAATACGGAAGTACAGGTATTTGGACCCTGCTAGTACCTATAAAAAAGCTGAGTGCCTTTACAAAAATGAAGCCTGCTAATGCACGCTTTCCAGGTGTGTTACAGGAAATGCCAAAAGCATCTGTTCATCCATTTTGTCTGGAAACGTATGATTCTCAAGCACACATGCATGGACGCCATTTCTCCTCGCCGTTTTCAGGTACAAGGGAGGACCCTGTGACAGGCACGGCTTCAGGCGTGATGGGAGCCTATTATGCTCAATATATAAGCGATGATTTTGATACAAAACTACGTCTCGTGATCGAACAAGGTCAGGAAATCCAAAAGGACGGTAGGGTAGAGGTAACCATTCGTAAACATCATGAAACGTATGATGTTGAGATTACGGGTACGGCCGTTTATGTGAAAGCATTCGAAATCTCTATCTAAGACAGAGCAGTCGGGGAAGGATTATTCTCTCCCCCGACTGCTTTTTTGTGTGCATGTACGAATGTTAAGACAGCGTGAATACATACAAAGTAATCATCTGTATGGAAGTAAGCAGATGGTAACGAATCTATTAAGTACTTTTTTTGACATTACGTAAGGCGGTTGAAAAACGAGAGACAGCTTCATGAATCTGGTCATCCATCACGCGACCAAAAGTAAAGCGAACATAGCCCTTTTGTGTACCGAATACACTTCCTGGAACATACACAATCCCTTGTCTGATAGCTTCCTTGACTAATTGCTGCTCGTTAACATTCTCCTTTATTCTGCACCAAATGTGAATCCCGCCCTCAGGTGCCAGAAACTCTACCTGATCCTCAAGCTGATCATATAAGGAAAACGTCATTTTATCCTTGTTAATCGCGAGTGAGTTCCGAAGCTTGTGTAAATGGGCAGGGAAATCCTCAGACGATAAAAACTTGGTTGCAAGCCATTCCGGTATAATACTATGTCCAAAATCGATTTGCTGTTTGGCGTCTGCTAAACGTTCAATAACCGTTTGCGGGCCAAATATCCAGCCAATGCGCAGACCAGATGCAACAATTTTGCTTAGAGAACTGACATAGAGAACCGTACCGTTTTCATCAAGCGATTTTAGTGTTGTAGCTTGTGTGTTATCAAAGGCTGTTAGACTGTATGGGTCATCCTCAATGATCGGTATGCCTAAGTCAGAGGAGATTTCTAGAACCCGCTTTCGACGCTCTACGCTTAAATATGACCCATTCGGATTTTGAAAATTGGGGTTAAGAAAGACCATCTTTATACGATGCTGTTTATGTAACTCTACAATATCATCTGGATTAATCCCGCTATCATCAACAGGCAGTAGGAAGGTTCTTAGTCCTGCTGATCTAAATAACGGCAAAGAATAACAATAGGAGGGGTCTTCAATTGCAACTGCATCGCCTGGTTGCAATAAGCACTGAACAATCAAGTATAGAGCTTGCTGGGCCCCGGAAGTAATTAATATAGATGATGGTGTTGCAGAGATATTCCGCGATTCCTTTAAGTGTAAAGCGATGGTTTCACGTAGCTTCAGGTTACCCTGTGGATGGTCGTAACCTACGTGATAAGTGAAAGTTTCATTGGACATGATGCTTTGAAAATAGGAGGAAGCAGATAAATCAGGTGATAGCTCCCCGCTTGCCAGATCGATCAAATCAAGACCAAAAGTCTCTTTTCGTATCGAACGCATCATTGCTGTGTTTGGAAGAAAGGACCCTGTTTCAATCAGTTTCTCCCAGTTTGGAATGCGCTTGCGAGATGCTCCCCAGATATCCCGGCTTACAATCGTCCCTTTTCCCCGTAAGCTTTCCACAATACCGGAGGCACGCAATTCTTCATAAGCAGCTACAATGGTCGAACGATTTACATCTAATTCCTTGGAAAGTAAACGTTCGGAAGGAAGGATTGTACCTGAAGGATATTCTCCATTCGTAATACGCTGTTCAAGATATTGTGAAATTTGCTTATATATAGGGATTCGACTTTTACGATTGGGTTGCCATTCCATACAAGATTTCACTTCCTTTCAAGTCATTTAGGCGTGTGGATGGTCATAATAGGCTGGGACTGGACGGTTCCTTTCAGATCATACGTTTTTATAATGAAAAAATAGCTCTTTATGTTACTAAAACATATTATACCTATTCTTACAATTATCAGGCATGCTGAGAGGAGAGAAGATTATGAAATATCGCAAGTTTCCGAGTACAGATTCTCTAGTATCTGAGATAGGCTTTGGGGTATGGACGGTAGCAACCAAATGGTGGGGTGTAACCGATCGAGGTGTGGGAGAGAGACTTCTCCAGTCTGCCTACCACGATTATGGAATTACCTTTTTTGATACGGCGGATGTCTATGGCGATGGCTATGGTGAGGAAATCATTGCAAAGACATTAGGGAATGTGCGTGATAGGCTATTTATAGCTACGAAATTTGGATATGATATCTACCAAAACAGGGGGGAGAGAAAAGGGCACGCAGAGCTTCCCCAAAACTGGTCTACAAAGCATATTATGCTAGCCTGTGAACAGAGCTTGAAACGGCTTCACACAGATTATATTGATTATTACCAGCTTCACAATCCTCGGATGGAGGCCATCCAAAACGATGAGATCATAGAAGCTCTGGAACAATTAAAAGCTCAAGGGAAAATTCGTCATTATGGAGCGGCGATGGGACCCGATCTAGGCTGGAAAAATGAATCCGTGGAGGCATGGAAAAGAGGGTATGAAGCGGTGCAGGTCATCAACAATATAGTCGAGCAGGAGCCGGCTAGGGATTTATTACAGGTAGCAGCAGAAGAGGCACGAGCATTAATCATACGCATCCCGCATGCCTCCGGACTGTTGGATGGTACGTATGAACCTAATCAGCATTTCAGTAAATCAGACCACAGAGCCCATCGTCCTGTGGAGTGGATGAGAGCGGGCAATGAGGTAGTGAATGAAGTAAAGGCTAAAGGGATATTTGATTCTGAAAAGCGTACATTGGGACAGTTGGCGATCCAGTTTTCGCTCTATCACTCCTCTGTTCTCTCTGTAATACCGAATATGACGAGTGAAGAGCAGCTAAGAGAGTTTGCGCTAGCTTCAAAGACAACTCCTCTTTCCAAGGAAGAATACGAGCAATTGGAGCTACTCTGGGTAAACGGATATGGTGAGCGTTTACGTCAACCTCTATCCGATTCTAGTAGTAAACCGGCTCCTAAATAGTAGTAGGATACTTCATTTTTTGAACGTCTGCCTCTTCTGGTACCCGTTGTGGCGCTACATGGCGGTGGTCAGACTATCGTTATCAAAAGGATCATATAGCTTTAAAAAAAAAGTCTCAAAGATTGACGAGAGCTCTCCTCTGTCTATCTTTGAGGCTTCTTTGTCTTGTTATTGTGTTGTGAAGTAAGGGTTAGTAACGTTAAAGGTTAATTTTGTGACTATTTCTTGTCGGTATTGTTGCAAAGTATTGAACATGGATGAGGGAAATGGTTTCAGATTGGATGGCGACTTTTTAGGGTTCGTTCATTAGGATAGGAATGTGGATTGGTGGTTATCAATTTTAAAAATCAACAGGAAAGGGGTATTCGATAAAAAATGAAATGGGCTCTTTATACTTTCATTTTCGCTGCGATTTCATTGCTTACAGGCTGTGGTAACAGACTACTGGTTTTAGACCCAAAAGGACCTCAAGCCCAAACACAAGCCGACGTAATTATGATCTCCATTTGGACGATGTCGTTTATTGTTGTTGTAGTTATTGCTCTTTTCGTATTTATGGTCACAAAATATCGGGCCTCTAAACAAAAAGAAGAATATGAGCCTCCCTATATAGAAGGGAATCTGGTTGTAGAAATGGTTTGCGTGGGGATTCCAGTACTCATCGTCATTATTCTTTCTGTGATCTCTGTGAAAAGCAATTATATTGTGGAGTCAAGACCACAGGGATATGAGGATAAAAAACCGTTAGTTATTTATGCTTCAAGCTCCAATTGGAAGTGGCACTTTAGTTATCCACAAGAAAATATCGAAACGGTCAATTACCTACGTATCCCTATAAATCGACCTATTGAATTTAAGCTTTATTCCTATGGACCGATTACTAGTTTTTGGGTTCCGCAATTAGGAGGACAAAAATATGCCATGGCAGACATGGTTACAACTTTACATCTAGCCGCAGATGTACCAGGCGATTATATGGGACGAAATGCAAATTTTAGTGGAAAAGGCTTTGCTGAAAATACATTCAATGTTGAGGCAATAACGGAAGCGAAATATACGAAATGGGTGGAAGAGGTGAAAAAAACGGCTGAACCTCTTACGGAACAAAAATTCAATACATTGCTAGAGCCGGGGCATGTTGGACAATCCACCTATACGGGAACACATTTAGAGTTTAGACCAGCTCCAGAAGGTGCAAATGGCGGGCATCACCACCATCATGGTACAGCTCGGGACGAGTAGTTTCCTACGTTTTTCCACAAGACAATTATTTTCAAAAAGGAGCCACAATAGTATGGATTACTTTACGAAATTCGCTGTTCCTCATCCCAGCCCTGCGATTTATGCATCGATGGTTGCCATTATTCTGACTATGCTCGGGATCATCGGAGCACTGACCTATTATAAAAAATGGGGCTATCTCTGGCGGGAGTGGTTAACGACGGTGGACCACAAACGGATCGGGATTATGTATCTCATATCAGCTCTGTTGATGCTATTTAGAGGTGGCGCTGATGCGATCATGATGCGCGCTCAGACAGCCGTACCAGAGAATACCTTGCTCGATGCTCAGCACTATAATGAAATATTTACAACACATGGGACTGTGATGCTCATCTTTATGGCAATGCCATTCATTTATGCATTAATGAACTTTGTCGTCCCCTTGCAAATCGGGGCTCGTGATGTAGCGTTCCCAAGGTTGAATGCACTAAGCTTTTGGTTGTTTTTTATGGGTGCGATGCTATTTAACATTTCGTTTGTCATTGGAGGTTCCCCGGATGCAGGCTGGTCTGCTTATTTCCCGCTGGCAGGCAATGAATTTAGTCCATCGGTCGGTACCAACTATTATGCGCTAGCTCTCCAAATCTCTGGATTTGGTACCTTGATATCCGGTATTAACTTTATCGCTACGATTCTTAAAATGAGAGCACCTGGTATAACACTGATGAAAATGCCTATGTTTACATGGTCTGCTCTCGTCACGAACGTAATCGTAGTTTTTGCATTTCCTGTATTAACAGTGGCACTGATCATGATGACGATGGATCGGCTATTCGGAACACACTTCTTCGCATCGACGAATGGCGGTATGGATATGCTTTGGGCGAATTTATTTTGGGTGTGGGGACATCCTGAAGTTTATATCTTAGTGCTTCCTGCTTTCGGTGTATATAGTGAGATTATTTCAACCTTTGCACGCCGCAATCTGTATGGTTATAAATCAATGGTTGCTTCTATGGTGATCATTTCACTGCTTTCCTTTTTAGTTTGGACACACCATTTCTTCACAATGGGACAGGGAGCGTTAACAAACAGTATCTTCTCCATTACAACAATGGCCATAGCTGTTCCTACGGGGATTAAAATATTTAACTGGCTGTTCACTCTTTGGAGGGGCAAAATTGTTTTCACTGTTCCGATGCTGTATTCTTTAGGCTTTATTCCGATTTTCTTAATTGGCGGGGTAACTGGGGTTATGCTTGGAATGTCAGCAGCCGACTACCAATATCATAATACGATGTTTTTAGTAGCTCACTTCCATTATGTCATCATACCTGGTGTTGTATTTGCCATGATTGCTGGCCTTACTTACTGGTGGCCAAAAATGTTTGGTTTTATGCTGAATGAAAGAATTGGCAAGTGGGCGTTCTGGGTTATTGCCATTAGCTTTAACGTGGCATTTTTCCCGATGTTTCTCTCTGGTTTAGACGGACAGGCTCGACGTATGTACACCTATTCTGAATCAACAGGCTTTGGACCATTGAACTTTATTTCGTTCATTGGAGCACTTGGCCTGCTAGTGGGCTTTGTGCTACTTGTTTATAACATGTACTGGAGTATTCGCTTTGCTCCAAGAAATATAGAGGCCGACCCATGGGATGCACGTTCTCTTGAATGGGCAACTCATAATCCCGTACCAGCGTATAACTTTGCTATTACACCGCAAGCTCAGTCAATAGAAGCATTCTGGGATGCTAAGAAAAAAGGCCATCCCCTGTTTCAGGGTACCTATAAAAAGATTCATATGCCAAATAACAGTGGTGCCCCGTTTCTTTTGAGCTGTATCTTTTTTGTATGGGGCTTTGCCTTTGTATTTTCTATGTGGAATGTTGTAATCCTTGCAACCATTGGAATTTTTATTCGCCTGACTCATGTACA
>ENA-UOTW01000014-UOTW01000014.1-synthetic-metagenome-genome-assembly--contig:-NODE-14-length-86365-cov-4.998517_pt1 | contig 86365 bp, 69 predicted proteins | sample MGYA00238141_ERZ746978 | MGnify/ENA primary metagenome ERZ746978 (study PRJEB28755, sample SAMN02352454) | synthetic metagenome | study: EMG produced TPA metagenomics assembly of the Artificial... | reverse complement strand
AATCCATGATATCATGAACTCTTTTTTTACTGTCTACCGTAAGGGGATAATACCATCCATTCATTTGGACTGGTCTTCTTTTTTTATAGAAAGCTCAAATTCTCCATTATGATTCGGGATTTAATCCATGGCTGTCGTGTCCCTATTTCAACTACTATTTATGAAGATATGATAAGAAGGGGGATAAGGAGATGAGAGAGGTCTTCGTTACAGAAACGGTGGGAGACAGAGAAATTATGATTTACTTGCCTCCTACTTATGAAGCCGGGGGGAGCTTTCCTGTGGTATACGTACAGGATGGCAGCTATTTGGTGCTTGCATGCATGAATTTGCTGGAGCATCTTTTCATTACCAAGGAGCTACCCGAAATGATTTTCGTATGTATCCCACCGCACAATCGAAATGATGAATACACGCCATGGCCTGCAAAAGCACTGCTTAGCAGCTACCCTGATTTTGGTGGTAAGGGCGCAGAGTACCTTTCTTACGTTGTTCATACGTTAAAGCCTCATGTAGATTCCGTGTATCGAACAAAAGCGGAAGCGGAGTATACGGGAATAATCGGCGGCTCTTTTGGCGGAATGATTTCATTATATGCCGCTTACCTGTATCCTGAAGTATTTGGACGTATAGGCTTGCTATCTGCTTCCTTATGGTTTGAAGGACTGCTAGATTTTATCCGAGACCATCAGATTGGTTCTAGTAAGCAACGAATGTACATGTATGTAGGAAGTCTGGAAGGCATCTATAAGAACAACATTCAGGCTAATATGGTTGAGTATACGTATAAGGCTCATGAGTTTTTAATCAGAAATGGATTTCCAAAGGAGCAACTGAAGCTCGTGGTAGAAGAAGGCGGGACGCATGACGAGCTTTTCTTTATTAAGCACTTCCCACAGGCGATGAAATGGCTGTTTACATCATAATGAATGAGATGAGTGATTGGATAGTAAAAGCAGCATTATTGAAGATTGATTGTCAAATGAAATAGATTGAGAGAAGATAGGTCATTAATATGCTATCTTCTCTTTTTTATTTCGGTACTCACATGTGCCATTTAAAATAACGAGTTTAGTGTGGAATATCTTGTCTATTTAATATACCAAAAATTAAAGTTCATGAAGGACGATTTCTGTCAGAGTCTTATTGACACATAGAGACTATATACACTTATTGGTAAGCTATTAATCTGGAGTATGATTTTCAGAACTAAAAATAAAAATTTTCTGAAAAGTGGTGGATTTCGGCAAAAAATTATAAGGCAATTGAGAACCGTTTTCGAATATAATGATGAAAGGTAGCTAGGAAGGAAAAGTACGATTAGTTACGAGTGAAACGTAACGTATATGTCGCTAACAAAGAGAGGGGTAACAACAATCAAAACCTTTCCATTGTTATAGTGTACTATAGATGGGCATGAATCATCTTCCCCCTTTGATTCGGAATCCATGCGTTACTTACTGTAAAAGAAAGATTCAGAGAGAGGAAGATTACTATTAGCGTGAAGCTGGAAGAACAAGTTAACTGGAGAAAGAAAATCGCCCCCTATGAAAAATCCCAGATCAAGTATAGTGTACGACAGCTAATTAATACATTGATCCCATTTTGTCTGCTTTGGTATGGTGCATATCTATGTTTATCCGTATCCTATTGGTTGAGTCTAGTATTGATTGTACCTGCTGGAGGTTTTCTCATTCGCATATTTATAATCTTTCATGATTGTTGCCACTACTCTTTCTTTAAAAATCGGAAGGCAAACGAGATTGTTGGTTTGATTACGGGAATTCTAACGTGTTGCCCCTATGAGCAATGGAAGAGATCTCACTCTATTCATCACGCAACAAGCAGTAATTTAAATAAACGAGGCACGGGAGATGTATGGACACTCACAGTAGATGAGTACGTAGCCTTGTCACCTAGTAAGCGGTTGTTCTATCGGTTGTATCGAAATCCATTCATCATGTTTGGTCTAGGCCCTATCTATATATTTTTGATTAATTACCGATTTAACCGCAAAGGCGTAGGGCAAAAGGAACGCCTCAATACGTATATAACCAATCTAGGCATCGTTTCCCTATCGGGTGTACTATGCTGGACTCTAGGTTGGCAAGCGTTTTTGCTCATTCAGGGACCGATCTTTCTTATCTCAGGTGCCGCAGGTGTATGGTTGTTTTATGTACAGCATCAGTTTGAGGATACGTATTTTGAACAAGAAGAGAATTGGGATTATGTAAAAGCGGCCTTACAGGGAAGCTCCTTTTACAAATTGCCAAAGGTCCTGCATTGGATTACAGGAAATATTGGCTTTCACCATATTCACCATTTAAGTCCGCGTGTACCTAACTATTACTTGGCTTCGGCGTATAAGAATAATGCCTTCTTACGGGACGTGAGAAGCATTACATTGCTATCAAGTCTAAGATCACTCCGCTTCCGTCTGTGGAGTGAGGAAAGCAAGAAATTTGTGGGGTTTAAAGATGTACACCACAGGATCATGAAAAATAGTTTGGAAAAAACCAGTACCATGTAAAGTTATGAAATAAAAACCTAGCACGGATCAATAGGTACAAAACAAGTACCTCAATGACGTGCTAGGTTTTGTTGTAGTTGTTATGAAGTCGTCTGTTCTGTAAACCAATCGTTATCAAGCATGTCCTGTACGCGTTTGGAGATTGTTCCGGCAGAGACATTATATTTGCTTGCTAATGCCGCCTGAGTGATGGGAATATCCATAATCGTCGCAATCGAATATTCAATCGAAGCTTCTATGATTCCAGCTTTTCGGATTACGGGATGGGTAGCATGAGCGTATTTATGCCATAAATTGATGGCGGCAGCAATGGTGTCAGGCTTGTAATCTGCCTGCATATTCTTCACAATATTGTGGGCTGTAGTTATATAATTCTCGTTATCCCATGTTAAATCTAAATCAATATATTTATGCAACACTTGATTGGTTCCTGTTGATGATGAATGAAGGAACTCGCGTTGCTCATCTTTAGGTAAACAACATTTTTTATATTTTTTGCCACTCCCACATGGGCAGAGTGAGTTTCTGCCAATATCCAAAATAACCACTTCCTTTTTATAACCTGATTGTTAATAATATGTAGTATAACATATAAAAAAGCCATTCCTCGACTGATGACGAAGAATGGTCTTTGTTTTTGTTACACCTGTAAGGTCCATATTCCTGCGCACTCTGGTACCTGAAGGAGCGATTGGCTAGCCACTTTTTCTGCTACCTCCTCTCCAAAGAAAAACCTTGTCAGGTCTGTCGCTTCTTCTACACTCTCAAAATGATAATCCAATCTAATCCAAGAAAAAGAAAAGCCATAATCTTGTTCTAGTGATCTGTAATAATTTTGTAAAAATACCGGGGGATGCGGATTTTCATATCCGGTCCCCATTGTTTCTACAATAATAGCTGTACCGCCAGGGCGAAGGACGCGCTTTATTTCCTCCATTACCTGCTTGATATTATGCTTCCAAGTAGGATCGGTAGAGTTTGCTAGATAGCCAATGCTCCAGCCTGAGACTAATAGATCAGCAGAGTCATTAGCTACGGGAAGAGCGCGGTTGTCAGCCACCTGTGTTCTCCAATTGTGCAGACCGGCTTGTTTTAATTTGTGTGCTGTTATTTGCAGCATAGCCTCGGATGCATCGAGAGCAACGATGGATTTAGCCTGCTTAGCTAGCACTGTAGTAAGTCTACCTGTACCGGCTCCCAGATCAATAATGTCTGTATTTTCAATCGGTTTTATCTGGTTCATTACAGCATAGAGACTTGGTTGCTTTGAAATTAATCGTTCGTATTTCTCGGCTTGATTCTGATAGATATCGGGATGATTTGGTTGTGCCATGCAAAGCCCTCCTCATATGTTGTTGGACTTTAGCATAAGGCTTGACGTTACGAGAAGGTCAATACCAAGGGACACATCTCTATCTAATAGGGACGGCATACATGACATAGAGTAGCTCATGTAGTTTCTGGTGCTTCACAATATACCCATTGCGAGTAAACCAATCGAGAAGCTGTTCGCTATTTGCATAATATTTATCCTGAATAGCTGTATGGATGTCTCTTTTCCCCTGTTTCAGCAAACCATCTAGGTATTGCTTTTTATGTCTTTCATTTTCAAACATCAAATCGGTTATACAAATCCGGCCGCGTGGATGTAAGACTCGGCGCATTTCGTCCAATGCCATCAGCTTTTGAGCATCTGTAATATGGTGGAAGGCAAAGCTGGTCACAATAAAATCAAACTGATTGTCCAGATAGGGAATGGCTAGGAAATTGCCCAGTTTCGTTTCCATCTGTGGATACTTGCGTTTGCATTGCTTCAGCATTTCTTTTGATTGATCGACACCTGCCATCTGGATACCTTTCTCTATAAAACGTGCTGCTAAATTCCCCGTACCTGTGCCCATGTCCAATCCTCTTTCTTTAGGAATAGGATCGACCCACTGAAGCGTGATATCAAGTGCTTCCTCGTAGTTTTGGTAGATATGAAAGCTCTGTTCGTTACATAAGACATGCACATCATGGGTTCTAGCCTGATGATCAAAATTCCACTTATCATGCCAGTTTTTGCGTAAGTCTCTTAGACGTTTAGAGCCTTCTGCCAAAGTAAAAATCTGCTCCAACGACAGTTCCTTGTTTTGTACCAAGCGTTCTATCATTTGATCGGTTGTACGAATGTTTTCTTTCAGCTCCAGCCATTGTGCAAACATGACATACCGCTGTAGCTCCAAGTAATATTGAAGCTCGTCATGATTACCCTCATCGATTTGCTTTAGGGCCACTTTAATATCAGGAATAGACATTCCCACTTCCCGTAAGGCAATAATGGTTTGCAGGCGCCAGACGTCTTTCTCTGTAAAATCACGATAGTTGTTCTCCTGATTTTTAGCTGGTGTTACTAATCCCTTTTCTTCATAAAAGCGAATGGCACGTGGAGAAATAGTAAGTTTGTCTGATATTTCCTTGATTTGCATCTGTCAGTCACCTACCCAAGATTATCGAAACAATAACGCAGGGGAAACGTCGAAAGCACGAAAGCTCGCGAAACTACTTCTACGTCAGAATAAAAAATGGTAATCCTCATCGAAAAAACAATCCATAGTGTTAACTTGAAAACAAAAGGAACCTAGCCTAGAGATAGTGCTTTGACCCAGTTGGTTACGAACCTTCCGATTGCTAGAAATTGTTTTCTGCTATCTAGTCTACTAGTTATTTCATATTCATGCATCAGCTTTCCATTTGGGGTAGATCGTTGCCTATTTTTTGATTTTGGGGGAGGCCTTTTTGGACGGGTATTTTACTTTTAGAAATATTTATAAAATTTAAAATTAAATCTGTAACAGTTTATCTATGGATTTTGTTACTGTTTTGTACGATTAAAGTAATGTACAAGAAAAATTCGAATACGGATATCACAGAAAGTGGAGGGATTATTTTGAGTTTTAGGCTTCAGTTTAAATCGATTAAAGCGCAACTGCTTTTTATCATTGGTGGGTTGCTTGTTACCACATGTATTGGGCTTACGTTGCTAGCTTATTTTACCGCTCAAAAACAAATTGAAAATACAGCCGAAACGATGCTTTCACCTCTTGCCCAGCAAACGGCCAATTATTATGAGGATAAGCTAAAAAATGAGGTTACGTTCATTGAGGGAGTAGCATCCCGCAAGGAAATCGAAAACTATCAAACCAACCCACAGGAAGCTCAAGATAGTGTTTCTCGGCTGATAAAAAAACGTGGAGCAAGTAAATGGGGAATTGCTGATCTCTCGGGAAAAGTGGTTTTAGGACCTCAATCGAATACGAGCATCGCACAGCGAGACTATTTTAAGAATGCCCGTGCTGGTCATTCCAATACTTCAGATGTGATTGTTTCTATGGAAAATAATTCGTTAATCATCATTTTTGCAACTCCTATCTACTTAGAAGAAAAAATAAATAGTGTGTTGTACATGGAGTATAAAGTTGATAAGTTATTAGAAATGATTTCAGACCTAACTTTTAGTAAAACAGGACGAGCTTATGCGCTTAATAAACAAGGAACGGTAGTAGCCCATGAAAATATGGAGTTAGTTTTTTCTCAAGAGAACGTCATAAAAGCGGCTGAAACTGATCCTGCGCTCCGTGATTTGGCTGAGCTAGACCAAAAAATGATTAGTGGGGTCAATGGTACAGGGTCTTACGAATATAACGGCGTAAAAAAATATGTAGGCTTTGCCCCTATTCCACTTACTGGCGGCGGACTTGCTATCTATATTGAGCAGGATGACCTGTTGAATGGAACGGTTATCATGCGCAACTATTTATTTGCTATTTCCTCCGTCTTCCTGCTTCTTGGAGGTATTGCGGTTTATTACTACTCGTATTCTCTATCACGTTCGATTCAAGGCTTCAAAAATATCTTCTCCTTCATGGCTAAAGGTGAGCTATCTACGGCTATTGATCAGAAGCTACTAAACCGCCGTGATGAAATCGGTGATATGTCACACCTGCTTGAGGATATGAAACGATCCTTTGGTGGCTTAATTGGCGTTATTCAAAAGCAGTCGACTGAAATTGATCGTTCCTCCCATAATCTAAGTAGTATTTCGCAAGAGATGAGTACAGCGACAGAAACGGTTTCCAATTCAATTCAAGAGGTAGCTACTGGAGTAACTTCTCAAACAGAAGAGCTTGTCGAAATCAGTGAAATTCTGACTTCCTATGGCAAAGGCTTAGATGACATGGTAGCCTCTATCGAGGACGTGGACCACAACGGGAAAAACATTCATGCAAGAGCAAGTGAAAGCAATGAAAACATGGACAAATTGATTGTATCGGTAGAACAGGTGAATCAAATTTTTAAAGAATTTATTGATAGAATCGTTGCAGCAAATGAAAATTTAAATGGTGTACATCATATTACGACAGCCATCAATGAGATTGCCGAACAAACAAACCTATTAGCTTTAAATGCGGCTATAGAAGCTGCACGTGCAGGTGAGTCGGGACGAGGCTTCGCTGTAGTAGCAGATGAGGTGCGCAAATTAGCAGAGCAATCTCGCCAGTCAGCTCAAATGATTGCAGATATGATTACCTCTGTCTCCTCTGATTCCGATCAGATGCTAGAAAATGCAAGATCAATGAGTCAAGCTATGTCTGGTCAAAAAGAGGAAATGGATTTGGCAATGAGCTCCTTCCGTGAAATTATTCGCGAAATAGAGAACATCAATCCGAAACTGGAGCAAATTAGCTACTCTGCACAACAAATGCAAAAACAAAAAGAAGAGATTTTAGAAAAAGTAGAAACAAGCTCTAGCATTTCTGAAGAAGTAGCAGCTTCCTCAGAAGAAATCGCTGCAACCTCGGAACAAGCTTCTGCAGCAGCTCAGGAAGTTCATGCAACGGCAAGTTCGCTTGCAGGCATGACAAAGCAAATGCAGGAGGAATTAGAGCGTTTTAAAGTGTAAGGATTACAGCATGAAACCAGACTTGCAGATGACTGCTTCTCTCTTGAAGAGGAGCAGTTTTTTTGCTGATCAACACTCCTTCTGGCATTTATATGCGATATGCCTACATTGACAGTCTTGCGCCACCTTATAGATTCAGGTATGATTTTTATTATGATATTGATTATCATTATTATCGAATGAAACTAGGGAGGCTTTTATGAGATTCGGAGGGTTTAAAACAGCTCGCAAGGTTATGCTGACCATTTGTCTAACAGGGGTTTTGAGTGCTTGCGGGAATTCTAATAATATTACTGAGACAGCAGGCAAAAATGGTGCCAATGCTGGAAGTGAAACGATCTCCTACACAGCGATAAATGGAGAGGTCCACATTCCCAAAGACCCCAAGCGTGTGGTGGTTGCTGAAGAAATTTACGTCGGTGATATTTTGGCCCTTGGTATCAAGCCAGTAGGAATTCCGCAAAAGGCTTTTCATAACATTTATCTTAAAGAAAAACTAGATGGGATTCAAAATATCGGGGATGGCACGTCAACTGAAAAGATTATGGAGCTTAAGCCTGACTTAATTATTACCTTCAGTGGGGCAGAGAACATTGACCAATTGCAAAAAATCGCTCCCACAGTAGCGGTTGAGTACGGTAAGAAAGATGTAAGAGAGCAGGTAAGAGAATTTGGTAAGATAACAAATAGAGAGGATAAGGCTAACGAGTGGATTGCGAAGTGGGATAAAAAGGTAGCAGAAGCCAAGCCAAGAGTGAAGGCAGTAGTAGGCGACAAAACGGTTTCCATACTAAATCCCTACTCTAAGGGTATTTATGTATTCGGTAGCAATTTTTCGAGAGGAGGCGAAGTACTCTACAACGAATTGCAGCTAAAAGCACCAGCTATTATTCAGAAGGAAGTCATTGATAGTGGTACTGGATTTGGAAGTTTATCTCTTGAAACGTTACCTTCCTATGCAGGCGATTATATTTTTACAAGCGCATGGTCCGGAGATGATGCCAATCCTGAGGTTGTTTATAATAGTAGTATTTGGAAATCACTACCTGCTGTCAAAAACGATCGCGTATTTACAATGGATAAAAACTCCTCTGTATTTAATGACCCCATTTCGTTAGAGGGACAGCTTGATTTTATTGTCGAGAAGCTAACGAAGTAATTGCATATGATATAGATAGACCCCCAACATACCAAACCCCCTCCTGCGCCCTTTTAAATGGGTGAGGAGGGGGTTTTTGCGTACTCCCAATATTCCTTTGCTATTTACCGTAATAGCTTCTTAGCAAATCAGCGATTCCAAGCGGATTCTTACGAAGATCCTTAACGCTAAAGAAGACATCGCCCTTTACCTGAGGGAACTGAGTATTAAACTGCAATTGATTAATAATCTCCTGAGCTGATTGCCAGCCTGCTTCCTTTGTTCCCAGCTTATAAGGAGAATGCCCTACATATAGCTTCACATTGGTTCCATTCACTTCATTTGCCCACCAAGTAACGAGCTTGTCGTACTGGGCAGCAGAGAAGGAGAAGCTCCAGTAGATTTGCGGCATAACATAATCAATCCAGCCTTGCTTAATCCATGTACGAACGTCTGCATGCATATTGTCATAAGCAGTCACGCCGGCTTTTGTGTCCGATCCGGTACTGTCCATCGATTTATTGCGCCATACACCAAATGGACTTATACCATATTGTACTTGTGGCTTAGCGCTATGAATGGCTTCCCCTAGTTGACGAACAAATTGATTAATATTATCGCGGCGCCACTCCGCTTTTGTGGCAAACGAGTTGAAGTTATAAGCCTTGAAGGTAGCGTCATCAGGGAATACCCCGTCAGACGGATAGAAGTAATCGTCCAGATGAACGCCATCGATTTGGTATCGGTTTACTACCTCCATAATTTCCGTGATGATTTGTTGACGTGCTTCAGGTATTCCCGGGTTAATGTAGAGCTTGTTTTTCGCATTAATGATCCACTCTGGATGGAGTTTTGCTACATGGTTAGCAGCTAATTGATCGGTGTTTGCATCAACGTTAGCTCTAAAAGGGTTAAACCAAGCGTGAAACTCCATACCGCGTTTATGTGTTTCTTCAATCATAAAAGCAAGAGGATCATAGCCAGGGTTTTTTCCTTGTGTTCCTGTCAGGTATTTAGACCATGGAACTAGTGATGATGGATAAAAGGCATCTGCCGAAGGACGAACCTGGACAAATACAGTATTTAAGCCCATTCCCTGTATAGAGTCTAGCAATTGTATGTACTCCTGTTGTTGTTTGCCCATATTGCTATAGGAAGCGGCGGAAGGCCAATCTAAATTATAAACGGTAGATACCCAAACACCTCGCAAAGAACGCTCGGTGGTAGTAGGCACTCCGGGATTAGGAGGGAAACCAGGGTTTGTATTTTCAGGACTGATGACATTGCCAGGATATTCAGGGTATAGTCCGTTTTCCGGGCCTACAATATCTGGTGGTGGCAATTGATTAGAATTAGCTTGGTTGCCTGATTGCAGTGTGATGGTTTGTGTAGGCTGATCCCAAGCTACTTGAAGACCTAATTGTTGACTTACAAAGCGTAGCGGAACGATGACACGACCTTGCTTGTTTACTACGGAAGAGTCTAAGTTAACTTCCGATCCGTTTACCGTTGCATAATTTTGCTTTACGGTCATGCTTATGTTGGTGTCTGGCTTACGAATTGTCACGGTTTGCTTAGATTGATCCCAATTAGCCTGGGCACCTAGGCCTTCGCTGATAACACGAAGCGGAACCATGGTGACATTTACTTTTGGAATGATGTACGGTGGGACATCACTATTTATTCTTTGTCCATCCAGGTAGATACTAATCCCCTGGGAAGCCTGAGCTTGCACTGACTGGCCCATCATGGGGATGCATAGTGTGAACAAAAGAAGCAGGGCGAATAACTGGCGAAGCTTCATTCTTACAATCCTCCCGAATCAATAGATTTTTTTAAAAAAATGCTCTATTAGCTTTAGACGTTCTAGTAGGAAACTTTGTTACGTTTATTTACCAAAACAGGTAGAAAAAATTAGGTAGAACATGGACAACAGAGAGGAACAGGCTTACTGCTTTATGTAGCTTGATAGGGAGAGTAGCTTTCATTTTATTTAAAAATTCTAATAAAAAGAAAATTCTTTGTATTTTTCTGTAGAATCGGGTAGGTTCTCTTTACGATACGAAATATAAAACCATAAATAAGGGGGATTCTGGTTGATTAGCTTTCATCAAGTGAACAAACATTACGGAAATTTCCACGTGCTTAAAAACATTAATCTTCACATCAACCAGGGAGAGGTTGTCGTGGTCATCGGGCCTTCCGGGTCTGGGAAAAGCACATTAGTTCGCTGTATGAATCGCCTAGAAACGATTTCAAATGGAGAACTGATTGTAGACAACATCAAGGTCAATGACAAAAATACCGATATTAATCGGCTTCGTCGCGATATCGGTATGGTGTTTCAGCATTTTAACCTGTATCCGCACAAGACTGTGCTGCAAAACATCACATTAGCTCCCATGAAGGTGTTGGGTATTTCTGAGAAAGAAGCAAAAGAGACGGCGATGTCTTACTTAGAGAAAGTCGGGATACCTGATAAAGCGGATAAGCTACCCTCCCAATTATCCGGAGGTCAGCAACAACGTGTCGCCATTGCTCGCGGGCTAGCCATGAAGCCCAAAATTATGCTGTTCGATGAGCCTACATCTGCACTTGACCCGGAAACGATCGGAGAGGTTCTTGATGTAATGAAAAAGCTCGCTAAAGAAGGAATGACGATGGTCGTGGTAACACATGAAATGGGCTTCGCACGTGAGGTGGCTGATCGAATTGTCTTTATGGATCAAGGCCAAATATTGGAGGAAGCGCATCCCGATCAGTTCTTTGCCAATCCACGTGAGGAGCGGGCCCAGTTATTTTTAAGCCGGATTTTAAATCATTAATCTTTTCTAGATAAAAATAAGGAAAAGGGGTAATCAAATGAAAGCAAATAAAACCTGGAAAAAAGTATTGGGTGTAGGCTTGGCAGTGATGTTGAGCGCAACATCACTAGCAGCATGTGGGTCTAGTAAAACACAGGATGGGGCTAGCTCATCAGGAAAGGCCGCAGCGACTACTAGTACAGTAGCCAAGATTAAAGAGCGAGGCAAGTACGTAGTCGGGGTTAAGTATGATTTGAATTTATTTGGGTTAAAAGATCCAGCCACGGGGAATGTCGAAGGCTTTGATATTGATATAGCGAAGGCAATTGCTAAAAAAATTCTAGGCGATGAAAATAAAATTGAATTGAAGGAAGTAACCTCTAAGACTCGTATTCCGATGTTAAAAAACGGAGAGATTGATTCCATTATTGCCACGATGACAATTACTGATGAACGCAAGAAGGAAGTCGATTTCTCTGACGTATACTTCATGGCCGGTCAGTCCTTCCTCGTGAAGAAAGACAGCACTATCAAAGGTCTTGAGGATTTTACAAAGGGTAAAAAAGTAGTGACGGCAAAGGGCTCTACTTCAGCCAAAAACATACGTGAAAATGCTCCAGAGGCAGAGGTTCTTGAATTTGAAAACTATGCAGAAGCCTTTACAGCATTAAAGGCAGGACAAGGTGATGCGTTAACTACAGATAATGCTTTGTTATACGGAATGGCTAAACAAGATCCGAATTTCCGTGTCGTAGAGGGAACATTTACGGAAGAACCCTATGGAATTGCTTTGCCAAAGGGTGATGCGGAATTCGTAGCATTGGTCAACGAACTCCTAAAGGAAATGAAGCAAAATGGTGAATATGACAAGCTTTACGAAAAATGGATTGGTGAAAAGCCAAAAAATTAGACCCGAGTGATTTGAAGACCTGAATGGAATGGGCGTCCTCCCTACCGCTCATTCCTTTATGTCATGAAGATAAAGGGGGATTACAGCAAAGATGATCGATTTTTCTATTCTTTTAGAGCACTCCGATCTATTTATAGAAGGCTTTGGAAATACGCTTAAAGCGAGTGTGCTGGCATTAGCGGGAAGCTTGTTATTAGGGACAATTATTGCCGTTTTTTGTATTGCACCAGTACGCCCACTAAATTGGATAGGGGTAGCATATGTAGAATTTATTCGAAATATTCCTCTCCTTCTGGTTGTGTTTTTATTTTTTGTGGGGTTACCTGCATTGGGAATTGTATTAAAACCGTTTCTGGCTGGTACGCTGGGGCTTACAGTCTACACAGCGGCGTTTATTGCCGAAACGATACGCGCAGGGATCATGGCTATACCTAAGGGGCAGAGTGAGGCAGCGCGTTCGTCAGGCCTTACTTACGTACAAACCATGCGCTACATTATCTTGCCGCAGGCGTTTAAAGTTGTAATTCCACCCATGGGGAATCAATTTATCAATCTAGTGAAAAATTCCTCGATACTTGGGGTGATTGCTGGCCTTGATTTAATGTATTTTGGTGATCTGATATCGGCCGAGACCTTTGTTACATTTGATGTTTATATATTTGTTGCTATTTTTTATCTCATGATAACTCTGCCGCTAAGCTTCCTCGTAGGATATCTGGAGCGACGCTTGGCGAGCCATAAATAAAGGGGAGGGCATATATGGATTTTATCGGAGCATACTCTCCTCAGTATCTTGTCTTTTTGGTAGAAGGCTTTGGGGTTACGCTCAAAGTAGCATTCATTTCGATTGTCTTGAGCTTTGCTATTGCGATTATGATCGGAACCATGCGATATGCTCGGATTCCTGTTGTGTCACAGGCGCTTGCTACGGTGGTTGAGCTTATTCGTAATTTGCCGCTTCTGTTAATCATTTTTTTCACGTATTTTGCCTTGCCAGAGGTTGGCTTAAAGCTGGATAAGGTAGCAGCGGCTATTTTAGCACTGGTAATTTTTGAAGCGGCTATGCTGTCTGAAATTGTTCGCAGCGGTTTGCATTCAGTTGATAGGGGGCAGATAGAAGCGGCACGTTCATCCGGTCTATCTTATATGCAAACACTTTGGCATGTGGTGCTTCCGCAAGCTCTGCGTAAAATGGTTCCGCCTATTGTAAGTCAATTTATCTCCTTACTTAAGGATACATCGCTTGCAGTTGTTATTGCGCTGCCAGAATTAATGAATCATGCCCAAATTATTAACGGCCGAAACGTTAATTATGTGATACCAACCTTTTTGATGGTGGCGATGATGTATTTTGTAGTGAATTACAGCTTGTCACGAGTCTCTAAACGCTTAGAAAATAAACATATATAAAGGAAATGGTTTTGCACATCTCTTTTTCCTAGTAAAATAGGGGAAAGAGATTTTTCTTTTTTTAGAAAAGGAGGTTTTATGCGCGAACGTCTTCTGTTATTGCTGATAATTATGCTAGCAACCGCCTTTTTTGGAGAGATGAAAGTGAATCCATTTGGAGGGACGTTTCGGTTTTCGTTAGGGATTGCTGCCTTCTTCTTCGGGTTATTGTGGTTCCAGTCAGTGCCAGTATTGCTGATTGGATTGTTAACGGGTGCGTTTACTATGTGGTTTCGGGTAGGCTTGGACATTGTGGCATACGGGACAGTCTGGCAAGAAAGCTTGTTCATTCATTTGCCCTCCGTCTTTTATTATTGTAGCTTCACGTTATTGTTTCAGATAGTGAGCGCCCGCCGCTATGTAGAATCTCCGGTACTGTTAGGGCTGATAGGCGCTACGATAGACTGTGCTTCAAATTTAGTAGAGCTGTGGGTACGTGAGATAAGTGGAGTAGCTCCTGCCAGTTGGGGAGAAAGTATATTGGTGCTTTTGTTCTTTGGAGCCCTGCGCAGCTTCTTTGCGGTGGGTCTATATAATAGTTTTTCCATTCGCCAAGTACGAGCGGTAGGGGAAGTTAGACAGCAGGAGCTGGAACGGCTACGAATGATTAACACCGGTTTGTATGAGGAAACCTTTTACCTGCGTAAATCGATGACGCAATTGGAGGAAATTACCAGAGAGAGCTATCAATTATATCGACAGCTTTTATCGTCAGAAAATACTGAATCATCAAGAGCCTTACACATAGCGGAGCATGTGCATGAGGTAAAAAAGGATTCTCAACGCATGCTGGCTGGATTATTAAAAATTATTAATCAAAAGGAATTAGCGCCTCAGCTATCCATATCGGAATTATGTGGATTAGTTATACGCGCAAATCAGAAATATGCCGAAATGATGGGAAAGAGGATACAGTTCACCGGGAAGTGCGATGTTAATCTGTCCACTAGTCAAATTTATGAGCTACTCTCTGTGTTAAATAATCTGGTAGCCAATGCAGTAGAGGCCATTCCTATTGAAGGAAAAATTGAGCTTTCAGTGGGTTTTGATAAGAGAGAAATTATTTTTCATGTTAGGGACAATGGGGCGGGTATTTTGCAGGAAGATCGGGAATGGGTGTTTGAACTAGGCTATACCACAAAGTATGACAGAGAAGGAAAGCCCTCTACAGGCATAGGCCTTACGCATGCAAAAGGCATCATACATAGCTTGGATGGTACACTCAGGATCATGCATGAATCAGAACCAATCACACATTTTGAGGTGAGAATACCAACCGATCAGTTGCTAAGAGAGGAGGGGGGCTTATGCTTCGGTTTTTCCTAATTGAAGATGATGCTGTTGTACGTAGGATGCTGGAGAGACTGATTCATGAAAGCAAGCTAGGGGAAATCATTGGACAAGCAAGCGATGGTATCCATGTTTCGATTGACCAGTTATATGGTGTAGACGTTGTTTTAATTGACTTATTAATGCCAGGGATGGATGGCATACAGACGATTAAAAAGCTTCAAGGGGAGGGCTTTACCGGTAAATTTATCATGGTATCGCAGGTAGAAAATAAGGAAATGATCGGGGAAGCGTACTTACAAGGAATAGATACCTTTATTCAAAAGCCGATTAATAAGCTTGAGGTGCTTTCCGTATTAAAACGGGTAGCCGACCATCTCTCATTGGAAGCATCCTTACAATCTATTCGCAAATCGCTTCAGATATTGGATATTAAGGGGAAGGAACAGCTTAATCAGGGGTATCAAGGCTTTCATGCGCCACGTCTGGGAACGTTTGAACAGAACCATCTGGAACAAAGTGCCCGCCAGCTCTTACTACAGCTAGGAATTGCAGGTGAGGCAGGGGCACGTGATCTTTTTGCCATGATTCAATGGCTGGCTACGGAAGAACGTGGGGGGCATTTATTGCGGGATATGCAGCTAAAGGAGCTGTATGCCCGGGTATTGCAAAGAATGTCTAATAAAATAGATGAGCAGGTACTTGTAAAGGAAGTTCGAGCTATGGAGCAACGGATTCGCCGAATGGTGCTACAAGCCTTTACACATTTATCCTCGTTAGGCTTAACCGATTATGCGAATCCTACATTTGAACATTTTGCTCCTCGCTTATTTGATTTCAAAGAGGTGAGGTTGCGAATGAAGGAGCTTGAGGCCGGCGAAAAAACTACGAAATGTCGCATAAATGTAAGGAAGTTTTTATCTGTATTTTTTATGGAAGCAAAAAAATGAGGGATGTCTCCATCATAAGAGACATCCCTCATTCTTTATTTTTAAACCGCTGTTATGCTAGTTTTTCTTTTTGCTTCTTTTGTCCCATTTGAATAAGGATTAGGAAGGCACTAGCTGCAACACCGCCAGCTAGCATTAGCATGAAGCCACCATCCCAGCCAGAAGCATCAACTAAAAATCCGATTACGGCATTAGCTACGAAGCTACCGCCTACATAACCGAACAATCCTGTCATACCTACTGCTGTACCTACAGCGAACTTTGGTACGAAGTCGATAGCGGATAGCCCGATTAAAAATTGTGGTACATAGATCAAACAACCGATAACAGATACCGCAATACTGATTGCTAGTACGTTGGAAGATTTCCAATATACCAATGTTGCAAGTACAACGCCTACCATACTAATGATACATAATGGCATACGATTACCTTTAAACACACGGTCGCTCAACCAACCAACAAGTAGGGAGCTTGGGATCGCAGCCCATTCAAATGCAAGATATGCCATATGGGATTGTGCTTGCGTAAAGCTTTTTACATCTGTTAGGTATAGAGGAACCCAGTTCAATACACCGAAGCGAATCAAGTAAACAAATGCGTTAGCAAAGCAGAGGAACCACACAAATTTGTTTTTCACAACATATTTCATCAAGATCTCTTTAGGAGATAGATCAGTACCATTTGATTCATCTTTTACATCATCATAATCGTTACGATACTCGTCAATTGGCGGAAGTCCGCAAGATTGAGGCGTATCTTTACCGCAGAACCATACAAAAATCGCAATAAGAATAGCTAGAGCTGCTGGGAAGATGTATACACCTGCTTGCCAGAATTGTGTACCGAAAATACCTAGACCCACACCAACGATTGGAGCGATGATACCGCCACCAATATTATGAGAGCAATTCCAGATACCCATTTTTGTTCCGCGTTCTTTCTTGGAGAACCACTTTGCCATTACGATACTGCATGGAGGAGCCCCCATACCTTGGAACATACCATTCATGAACAATAAAACGATAAACAGACCAAAGCTAGAAGTGAAACCAAAGAAAATGTTAGCCAAGGCAGACAGTACTAAACCAAAAGCAATAAAGCGTTGTGTATGAGCCTTGTCTGCCAGGTTACCCATAAAGAATTTACTTACACCATAGGTAATAGCCATAACAGAGCTTAATAGACCGATTTGAGTTGTAGTAAAACCAAAGTCACTTTTTAAGTAGGTTGTAGAAAGTGCGAAGTTACTACGAACTAAATAATAACCAGCATAACCGATGAAAATTCCGATCAATGTACGGATACGGAAGATCTTGTACATTTTAGCGATCATATGTTCAGGTAGACGAGGTGCGGCTGGAGCTTGCTTTAACCATCCAAACATGAATCATTCTCCTTGAGGTTGTTTTGTATCTCGTAATTTGTTCCAAAGTTTGATGATGGTATCATGCCATTTCATAGACTCATGAATCTGTATAACATCCATATTCAACCTATTCATCTTTTCTTGTTGTACGGTAGGAATCCCATATGATACACGTTCTAATACCTTTGCTGCTTGTTTGGACAACGAATAATCAATAAATAAATCAGCAACAAGTCCGTTTGGTGCATGCTTAATCTTAGAGAGAGCATTGACAGCTAATCCTGTATCTTCAGGGACAATGCTGATCAGTGGGAAGCCGGCTTCGCGTAGCTTTCGCTGATCCCCCAGAAAGTTAATTCCAATGAGATACTCTCCAGAACTTACTAACTGTGCCGGCATGTAGCCGTTTACAGTTAGAGCAGCTATATTTGGATGTAAACGTGTAATATAGTCGATTGCCTGCTTTTCACCTAATGTTTCAAATAAGGATAAAATAAATGTGTAGGCCGTGCCGGAGAAATTAGGGTTGGACATCACGATTTGGTTCTTATAAGCAGGATGCAACAAATCGGCCCATTTTGTTGGAAATGATAATCCTAACGGTTCAATCTCTTTGTGCCAGCGGTCTGCGTTAATAGCTATAGATAACTGTTCGATCTCATAGCCATACCAGTAACCATCCTCATCCTTTGTTTCTGCGGGAATGTGGGAGCCGTTCTTGCTGATAACGGGCTCTGACAGCTTCTCATTTTTCATTGTGATATGAGCGTCGACCGTGCCGCCGATAACTAAATCAGCTTGAGGGTTATTTTTCTCCTGTGCAACCCGGCGCAGAATATCTTCTGTAGATAAACGCATGAATTCATACGTGCAGCCGGTTTCTTGGCAAAAGGATGATAGCAAAGCATTTCCTACTTCTTCACGAGAAGCAACATAGGCAACAAGGTGATGACCTTTTAAACGAGGAATCCCATGTTTATCATAGGTAATAGGATTCACTTCTTTGGAACAACTAACAAGTAATAAGGAACAAATACTTAACAGCAAGAAAAAGAATAAACGTTTCGTCATCATAGATCAGCCTTTACTTTCTTTATAAGAGTTCTGCTAAACGCCCAGTCATATAGATGGAATTCCCATTATCATCGCCTAAATACTGAACAATAAAGTATTTCTCATAAACGATAAAAGTAAGAATATCGTTACGGTCATTCCTTTTCTGTTTGCCATTCTTATAGACGGTGATGATGCCGAGCGGCTGCTGTTTCTGGAAGGTGAGCTGCTTAATTTCGGACGTATCCTTAATTTCGTACGCTTGCTTTAGTTTTTCAATCAAGAAAACCTTTTCATGAATGCGTTTACCGGAATCGGCCACCGTTTTTTTGACAAAAACGTCCTTAGCCTTTTGGGTAAACTCTGCAAACTGGTTCGATGAATAAAACAAGCGAAGCAGATGTGTCCGAAAAGCAGATAAAATGGGAGTATCATACTTCTGGCCATACGTTAGCTCATCGAAGGTAAAAGCATTTTCTAACTGAAATCTATGCTCAACCCCATTAAGATAACGGATCTTGCCAGAGAACATGGTTACTCTCTTATCTCCTGAAACAACGAGCGGATCATTTTCTTTTTTAATAAGATCAATGTAAGAAATGATTGAGTATAGCAAAACCTCATCAGTAATGTTTACGACTCCCCATTTTTCGTGGTGTATCATCGCTTCCACGGGCAAGGAATCGCTTACTTTTTTCAACACTTCATTCTGATCTTCTATCACGACTACTTTCCGATAGAGACTTTCTTGCAGGGAGTAGCCAACGGAAGATAAGAGTATAAGCATGATGATGAAAAGCAAAGCTGGTCTTAATATTTTTTTCATGTTTCTTGCTCTCCTCATAAGATAACCAACGATTATTTCGGAATTACATCTCAATTGTTTCGTAAATGTATTATTTAAGCGGTTTCACTTAGCAATATGTTCCAATCCAGCGGGGGTAGGGAAAAGTAAACGTACGGTTGTACCGGTTATTTCATCAGAAGCAATATCCATGCTACCACCCTGTTTTTTCATAAGCTCCCGGCATAATAACAACCCGAAGCCATTGCCGAAACTAGACTGAAGCGATTCATTCGGTGGTGCATGCTTAATTTGGTCAAGCATTTCCTCACTGATTCCAATGCCATCATCGTGTATAACAAGGGTTAAGCTATGTTCAGCGATTTCCACATGAAACTCAAGGAAGGATGCATCACTATATTTAATCGCATTGTCTAATAGGTTTAAAAAAATCTGCTTTGTTTTATCTTGATCAGCTACTATTTTTGCAGATTCGACATGATTGTAAATCGTGATCTTGTATTTATTTAATCGTGGTTGGACACTAAAGACAGCTTCTTTTAAAATCGGTTGAATATCACATATCGTAGGTGAGACGTTAAATGGACTGTTTCCATATTTAGAGGTTTTCAGCAATTCTTCTACCAATGCAAGTAGGCGTTCGCTTTCGATAGAAATGTGCCTTAGACAATCCTTTACGTCTTGTTTATTTTCTAATCGGGGAATTAAATTGGCGTATCCCATAATGGCAGTCAGCGGCGTTTTTAATTCATGAGTGACCCGATCTAAAAAATCCTTTTGTTTTACCTTTTCCTCTTGAAGCTGAGTTATGTGCAGTTCAATGGCATGGGCCATCACATTAAACGATTGGGAAAGCTGTTTAATCTCTTCATAATCCTGTAGTTCGATTTTGCATTGGTACTTTCCATTGGCTAATTGCTGGGCCATGTCGCGTAATTTCTCAATCGGTCTGCTCAAAGAAATGGCAAATCTATGGGCAAAGAGTGCTACAGCAACAAACATGAGAATACAAGAAATCATAAATGTTTTATTGAAGTTGCTAATTAATAAGTCTTCTTGCTCAAGCTCATGAATAAAGCGAACAACACCAATCACTTTTCCGTGTACGTAAATCGGACTAGAGAATAGCAACAGGGGTGCTGATGTGGATTTTTCTATCATGTATGCTTTTTTCCCATCTAAAGCTTGAACGATATCGAGGTTTAAATTGGGAAAAGCCGTTCGTTTTGTATCAGCTAGTACCTCACTATTTATACCGATGATTTGTGTACGAGTACCTAAGCGTTTAGACAAATAAGAAGCGATTAGAGGGGCACCATTTTGCAAAGTCACAGTGGCCTCCGATTTTTCCCGCTCAACATAATTAATGCTATAGATTTGAGCTTCAACGCTTAACTTTTGAAAAGAAGTTACTGCATTTGTAAAAACATTTTTCTGTAACGTAACAATCAAGACAACGTACAAGAGGAGCATGACAGGAATTAAAATAGCCAGGATCGTTACATTTAAGTTTTTTTTAAGTGTCATACTCTCACCTAACAATCAATTTTATAGCCTACACCATATACGGTTTTAATTTTATCTCCGTATGAACCTAGTTTTTTGCGCAAGCGTTGGATCATGATATCGACGGCACGTGTATTGTCTGGATATTCGAACTTCCAAACCTTCATTAGAAGGTCATCTCGGGTAAATACGCGTTGTCTATTTTTTAGTAACAAAAACAACAAATCATATTCTCTGTACGTTAGGGTTATTTCTTTTCCGTCAAGAAATACTTTTCGCTCGTTCGGATGGATGAGAAAGCGATCAATTTTCAGATTATCCGGGTCCGGCTTCTCTTTCATTTTTTCCATACGTCGTTCAATGATTTTAATCCGAAGTAGAAGCTCCGTACTATGAAAGGGCTTGGTGATATAATCATCAGCACCAAGCTGCAAGCCTAATAATTTATCATTAATTTGCCCTTTAGCCGTTAGCATAATGATGGGAATATCGCTATCCTTCTCACGGAATTCCCGCAATAGTTGATAGCCATCTATGTCAGGGAGCATGACATCTAAGATAATCATGTCTGGTTGTTGCTCCCATTGAGCTAAAGCCTCTTCTCCATTAGCTGCCACTAGCACCTGATGACCCTCTATTTCTAATGTCAGGCGTATTAGATTTTGTAAACTATTTTCATCGTCCACAACTAATACCTTCATAGCAATCTCCTCTCCAGTGAAAGGTAGGCAAGAATTCACTAGTAGTATTGTGTCAATAAGAGCCAAAAAGTAGCCTAGTTATTCTACAGGCTACTTTTTGCTTCATGTATTTCTTTATTTATGGGTGTGAAACCATTACTTCTAAGGAGCCAGTCAGCTTATATGTCCCAAATTGAGCTGGAAGGATGAAGTGGTCCCCTTTCTTTAATGCAAAGGATTGCCCATCCTTTTCAAGGGTACCTGTACCCGCTAACACGCTTACTAATAAGAAAGCTTGATCCTGTTCAAAGGTAGCCGTACCACTGATTTCCCATTTGTATACAGAGAAGAATTCATTTGTTACGTACGTCGTGATGGTAGCATCGCCGTTTTTTTGTACCGTAATGGTTGGGTTTGTATCAACATGTGGTGCAGTGGTTACGTCAATTGCTTTCTTTAGGTGTAGATCGCGTTTTTTCCCCTGATCATCCACACGATCATAGTCATATACACGATAAGTAGTGTCAGAGCTTTGTTGTGTTTCTAGCACCAGCGTTCCTTGGCACAGGGCATGAATTGTTCCACTAGGGACATAGAAGAAATCACCCGGCTTGATTTTTACTTTACGCAAGAAATCAGACCATTTACCGCCCATGATCATCTCTTCTACTTCTGCCTTTGATTTTGCGTTATGCCCAAATACTAGCTCAGCATCCTCGTCACAATCAATGATGTACCAGCATTCTGTCTTTCCATATTCCCCATTCTCGTGCTTATGAGCGTATTCATCATTAGGGTGTACTTGGACCGATAAATCATCATTGGCATCAAGAATTTTGGTCAACAGTGGGAACTTTTCGCTTTGATGGTGGTCAAACAATTCTTTATTGTTTTCCCAGAGGTCTGCTAATGTTTTTCCCTGATGAGGACCGTTTAGCACGACACACATACCGTTTGGATGGGCAGAAATGGCCCAGCATTCACCGGTTTTATCAGAAGGAATATCGTATGGAAAACGATCACGTAAGGCGGTTCCGCCCCAAATGCGTTCTTGAAAAACAGGTTGTAAAAATAGCGGCTGTATATTCATTATGTTCATCCTTTTCGCTAACATATCGTATTTGTTGAGCTAAATAACAGTCTTCATTATACAAAAAAAATATAAAGGAACAACCTTATTTTAAGGAAATGTAGGTAAGTTATCATAGGTAATCCTATCCTGTGGGGGAAATCAATAGAGAAAAAACAACACCTCGTAGACTTTAGCGTCTGCTAGGTGCTGTTTTGATAGATAAGCAAGTCAAAAATGTTCAACCATATTTGATTATGTAGAAATAGGTAACACTGCTTTAGCCATATCCGTAAATTCTACAGCCACGTACATGCTCAAAAATTGCGATATGCTGCGATTGATTTTAAGGAGTCTGGTTCGTTTAAGGAAAGTAGGAATGAAGAAACGCGTTTTGCCATTGGCGCCATTTCTTGAGTTTTTTCACCAGATAGTTTGATAGCTTTATCGAATCCTCTCCAGTTAGCGGTAATTCAAAAGGAAAATGTACCTTCCTTACTTTTATGTATACCATCCTTTGATAGGGTGGCACCTGCTGTTTGCTCTTCTTTTATTGCAATGTGCCCGACTGAAGGAGATGTATGATGAGAGCAACCCAAGGCTAGTATGACAAGTAGAAGTGCCATGGCACCCAGTAAAAGCTTTCTCATGATTGCAGTGTCCCCCTGATTATCTCTTGTATCTCTACACATAAGTATAGGGGGAGGGCGAGATGAATAGGTTTCAAAAAGGTTACAAAGAGACCTGAGGGAAAACCATTGAAACAAAAGCCCTTTTCATGGGAGCAGCTTGTTCCTCTAGCGTTTCTTTACGCAAAAAAGGCCAGCGTACAGAATTTGATTATTTCTGTACGCTGACCCGGTAAGCTAGCACCTATTTATACTACGTAGGGAAAAATTAGTATCCCCAAATCATTGTGAATAAAGTACCGAAAATGGTGACTAAGCCTACAAATAGGGCGTAACCAACATTCAGATACAGCGAGTTTGCTGTTGAGTTTTCTTCATTGATATGCATGAAGACAAACAACTGCAAGGACGCTTGAATAATAGCACATACCGACAGGATGGTCATTCCTACTACTGGTGACATGTCCCAAAAGACGACGGCTAAGGCAACCAGAGAAAGGATGAGGGAAAAGATATATCCCATGACGTGACGAATCGGGAATAGCTGTTTCATATTACATCAATCCTTTCAAGTAGACAAAGCTGAAGATAAAGATCCAGACAACGTCAAGGAAGTGCCAGTATAGGGAGAAGATGAAAGTCTTGTTTGCGGTTATCTCATTAATACCTTCACGCTTCATCTGCATAATGATTCCCATTCCCCATAATAGACCAAAGGTAACGTGCGCTCCATGTGTGCCTAACAGAACAAATAAGCTTGATAGAAAGGCACTGGTTTGCAGAGTAGCACCTTCATTAACGTAAGTGATAAACTCAAAAATCTCAACACCTAGGAAGCCTAATCCTAGTAAAAGAGTAATGAGCAAAAAGACTAATGTAGGCTTTTTAAAACCAAGACGCATGCTGTGAATAGCTAGTCCACAAACGAAACTACTGGTTAACAGGAGGATCGTTTCAATCATAACGCCTTTTAGCTCAAAAAGATGAGAGGCTGTAGGGCCGTGACCTGTACGTTGCCACAAAGTAAAATATACAGCAAATAGGGTAGAGAACAGTACGATCTCGGCACCTAAGAATAGCCAGAATCCCAAAATCTTTAATTGATTCTCTTCCGTACGATATTCAAGCGGAAGGGATTTATCTATTTTCATACACGATCACCCCGCAATCTTTCCTCAGTCTCGATGATTTCCTTAACGGGAATGTGTTTGCCATGATCTCGTTCAAACGAGCGAACAGCTAGCATGACGATGACCAGAATTCCTGAGATAATCGCAGGAGTCCACCAGCTAAATACTAGGAAGAATCCAAAGAAGAAGAAGATTATACCAAGAATAAACGGTTGCCCGCTGTTATTTGGCATGTGAATCGGTTCAATTTTATCCGTAAACATCGGTAGATTTTTTTGTTTTGCAAACCAGAAGGCGTCACGACCAGTGTGATTAGGCATCACTGCAAAGTTGTACTCAGGTACAGGACTGTGTGTGCTCCATTCTAGCGTACGTCCACCCCATGGGTCTCCGTTTACATCGCGCGGACTGTAACGGCAGCTCCAATAGATGTTGTAAACCAATAAGATAAAGCCAAGCGTTAAACCAATAGACCCGATGGTAGCAATCAGATTGAGCGGACCAAAGCCGGTTCCAGCAGAGTATGTGTACATACGACGTGTCATACCATTCAATCCTAGGAAGAATAGAGGCAGGAATGTCGCGTTAAAGGAAACAGCAATAACCCAGAAGCTGATTTTACCTAGACGTTCATTCAATTTAAAACCAAAGACTTTCGGGAACCAGTAGTACATACCGGCAATAACCGCAAACACCGTACCAGGAATCAACACATAATGGAAGTGAGCTACTAGGAACATGGTGTTGTGGTATTGGTAGTCAGCACTAGCCATCGCAAGCATAACACCTGTTACCCCACCAATCGTAAAGATCGGGATAAAGGCTAGTGAATAAAGCATTGGTGTCGTAAATTCAATCCGACCCTTACGCAGTGTGAAGAGCCAGTTGAATATTTTTACCCCTGTCGGGACTGCTATGGCCATTGTGGTGATCGAGAAGAATCCATTCACCGCACTGCCGTGACCCATTGTATAGAAATGGTGAGCCCAAACTACGAAAGAAAGCAAGGAAATAGCTACCATACTGACAACCATGGAAGTATATCCATAAAGGTTCTTTTTCGAGAAAGTAGCGATGATTTCGCTATAGATACCGAACGCAGGCAGAACAACGATATATACCTCAGGGTGACCCCAAATCCAGAACAGGTTGGCCCATAGCATATCCATACCGCCGTTAGCCATTGTAAAGAACTGACTATCAAATAGACGATCAAACATCATTAGTGCCAACGCTACTGTTAAGACAGGGAAGGCAAACATGATGATCACGCAAGTAATAAGAACAGACCATGTAAACATTGGTATGTGCATCATTTTCATACCAGGAGCACGCATTTTTAAAATGGTTGCAGTAAAGTTAACACCGGTCATCAGTGTACCAATACCCGCAATTTGTAAAGCAATGGAGTAGTAGTTGTTACCTACTGTAGGACTGAATTCTTTACTTGCCAACGGGAAGTAAGCAGTCCATCCAGCGTCAGGCGATCCACCAATAACAAAGGAGATGTTAAATAGCATCGCACCTGCGAAAAACAGCCAGAAGCTAACGGCATTAAGACGCGGGAATGCTACGTCTCTCGCACCGATTTGAAGAGGAATAACCACGTTCATGAGTCCAATGATAAACGGCATCGCCATAAAGAGGATCATGATAATACCGTGTGTTGTAAAGACCTCATTGTAATGCTGCGAATTTAAGAAGGTATTATCAGGTACAGCTAGCTGAATACGCATCATTACAGCATCTACGCCACCGCGGAATAGCATGAGTAGAGCGGCAATGATGTACATAACACCGATTTTTTTATGGTCAACTGTAGTGAGCCATTCTCTCCACAAGTAGCCCCATTTTTTAAAGTAGGTTAAACCGCCAATGATAGCGATCGTGGCAAGCACAATACTTGCCATAGCGCCATAGATCATCGGCTCACCTGTAACGAAAAATTCGTCCCATTTCATAACCGATTTGACTCCTTTCTGAGCTAGTTATTTCTTATGCTGGTCGTGATTCATTTCGGAATGCTCGGAGTGTTCGGAAGAAGAATCAGAATGCCCAGAGTGCTCAGAAGTAGAGTGTGGCTCCGATTCAGTTGTTGTTCCGCCTCCATGATTATGACCACCATGGGCACCCTCAGGCGCTGGTCTAAATGATAAGTGTGTGGAAGAATACGTTTTTCTTCCTACATGCTCCATGTCAAGCACGCTATCAAATTCAGGCTCTGTCAATTCAGGAGCCGTTTTCTTTACTTCATCCACCCATTTTGAATAATCAGCAGGTGACATTGCTAGAACTTCAAATTCCATTTGTGCAAAGCCTCTACCGGAGAAGTTAGAGTTTTTACCCATGAACGAACCCGGATGATCAGCGGCAAAATGCAATTTGGTAACCATGTCGGACATCGCATATTTTTGACCACCAAGCTGTGGAATCCAGAAGCTCGTGATTGGTCCATACGAATACAGACGGAATTCGATCGGACGGTTTGTCGGGATGTTCAGGTAGTTAACCGTCTCAATGTTTTCCTCAGGATAACTAAAATGCCATTTCCAGTTAGAAGACGAAGCATAGATGATCATTGGCTTCTGATCGTCATAGCCGGCTGGCTTGTTTTCCACTTGATCCAGTGTTTTGACAGTAATAACTGATAAAATCACTACAATGACAATTGGAATGGCTGTCCATGCAATTTCTAATAGCTTACTACCTTCCTCGTGAGGAGGTACATAGCCCTCGTTCGCTTTGGTAGCGCGATATTTCACTAGCATGTAAACAAACAAAACATAAACTACAAATAATACACCAGCCATAACCCACATAGAAAAAATAATGGTGTCCGATTGTATTTTGGCAACAGGTCCTTTTGGATCAAGTACCATTAATGGCTCACAACCGGATAATAAAAGAGCAAGACAAAAAAACATGAAAAGAAACGACCCTTTGTGTCTCATAAGTGACCCCTTTCTCTGAGATGTGTATTAGTCGAAGGAAGACGGGAAATTTCTGCCCCTAGGTGAAAGTCGTTTACCAGTGTTCTATGAGATTACTTTCAATACGAAACCACATATAAAAATAGGGTTCCTAGCGATATGAATAGACTTCATTTATACGGAATGTTAAATTGAACGCCTTAAACGTAAGGAAGGATTACTACAGGTGAGGCATACGCCATGTAGAATTAGTTGTGGTTTGTTGTTAAGTATGCAATGAATCATGGTTGACCTCCTAGGGTGTGAAATCAGTGATGATTGAAAACAAGAAGCCTCATGCAATAACCATATTGGGATATTGCACAAATGTTAAAAATAACAGTATAGAATCATTTTTAAGTTAATTCAATACGGTTTTTTTGTAGAAACAGTTTTGTGCAAAATACCTCATTTGAAGCTCTAACAATTTTGGCAAAATGTTAGACAATCTGCTTATGAGCATATAAAAAATAATTTTAATATGTTCCCATCTACCTCGAAAAAGTAAAAGCGCTTACTGCCCAACCTTCATTTTATGCTTTCTTGCCTAAATGGCAAGCACCTGATTGTGGTAGAGATGGGGCTATTACACATTGGATGTTAAAAAAATCACAAATTCGCCACGAATTGTATCAATTTGATGTCATTTTTGGCATTTTTGATAAGTGAAAAAAAGTACAATTAAGTTTTTGGATGTTTTTAGGAAAGAAAGGATTTTGGTGATTTATCGCTCAAAAATGAAATAGAAAAAATTTTTGTAACATTTGCTAATAGGTTTCGACTAATTCACAAATATATAGAACAAAACCCAGTAAAATTAGAGTATGCCTTCCCAATGATAAATGGTCGAACATCAGAGAACCTGTACTTGCGTATACCTTTGAAAAGAATGCGTCTACCAGCATTCATGCAGGAACACAATGATCATACAATGTTCCGGCGTCACTCTACCTGCTCGATTTGACGGCGTTCCAGCCCAAGCTGTACCATGGAAGGATAAGCTAGCAGTAAATGGATAGCTTAGCTTACAAACTATTCAATGGGGTGGAACTATTTGTAGCGCGCACATAGTTAAGTTAAACCGTAACGAGATTGGCCGAGCAGCGAATGTATTGGCTGAAGGATTTATGGAAGACCCACTGTATCAGCATATCCTGCCTGACCGTTCTACTAGACTGAATGTTCTACAGATCTTTTTTACAAACTATGTTACCATGCTGTATGATTACTCCGATTTATATGCGACCTCCGATAGATTGGAAGCTGTTGCATTAGTATTCAGATCGGAAAAGGCAGAAGCATTGCCTGCATACAGATACATGTGGGATGTCTGTCGTACAATCGTAAAGTCGCTGAAAGCTAGTAAGTATATTGGGCTTAGGGGATTTTGCCGAGGATTGGCTATTCTACGCTGTATGAGCTCTGCTTGGTTGTCTGTGTTTGAGGGACGAGTATATATGCATTTGGATATGCTTGTGGTGCAGCCAGAGTTTCGGGGTCAAGGGTATGTGAGTAAAATTATGAAGCCTCTTTTAGAGGAATGTAAGCAAAGAAACATCGTATGTACGTTGGAAACTCAAAACCCTCATAACATTGCTATATATGAGCGATATCAATTTACTACAATTGAAGTAATTTCTTTGCCAAAGAGTCAGGTAGAACAGTATTGCATGGTTTATCAATGAACATAATAAGCATTTCTAAATAAAGCAATACAGGTTGAGATAGATGACTTACCGATTAGATCTGTCGTTTGTGATGATAATAATCCAAGCGGCAGTTTTTTTTATTGGTAAGGCATCTGTATAATGAAGAAGGAAAAAGAAGCGGATATAGAAGGTGATTGGGTTTTGTTAGAGTGGACAGGGGAACGTATTATTCCTAAATTGCTCAAGCCGATGAATGGAATGCTATTGGAGCATCTAGCGAGGTATTATTTCTCAACTCCGTATTGTCGGGGGAGAGTTCTAGATATCGCCTGTGGTACTGGCTATGGGTGTCACATGGTTGTGAAGGAACGCAAGCGGGAGGTGACCCAGCTGATTGGTGTAGATGTAGATCAAGAGACTCTATTTTATGCAAATCGTGAGTACAATCATCAAAAGGTTACATACTTACAGCATGATGCACTCGATCCTAAGCTTCCCGAAAAATTAGGCATGTTTGATACGATTCTTAGCTTTGAAACCATTGAGCATGTGGCAGATGATCAGCTATTTATGGAAAATATCTATCATATGCTAAAGCCTGGGGGTACATTAGTACTTTCTAGTCCATTTGGTAGAGGAAGAGGGATGCCCACTAGTGAACCGTTTCATGTTCACCAGCTAACTCCTGAGGAATTTGAGCAATTATTTGTTCGCTTTTCTGAGGTAGAAATTTATTACCAGCGTGGATTAACGTTTGAGAAGCCGCGTGATCAGGTTCGTTATTTTATTGGAATGGCTGTCTGCAAAAAGTGATAGCCACAGGTGTTGTTATTGGTAACGGGAAGAGGTGGCGGTTTTGCCAAAATTTCAGTCATTAGGAATACAGGCTTCAATAGAAAAAGCACTGCAACAGAATGGATTACACTCACCCACAGAGATTCAGGAGAAAGGAATTCCAGCAGTATTAACCGGGGTGGATGTAATTGCACAGGCACAGACAGGGACGGGCAAGACATTAGCCTTTGTTTTGCCTATTTTACAGATGGTTAATCCTGAAAATCCAGATGTACAAGCTCTAATTGTGACACCGACTCGTGAATTAGCCCTACAAATTACCGCCGAGGTAAACAAGCTTATTTTTACGCAACCTGGCGTACAGGTTCTAGCTATCTATGGTGGACAGGATGTAGAGCGGCAGATGAAGAAATTAAGAGGCAGCCGGCAGATCGTGATTGCTACTCCGGGTCGATTGCTGGATCATATGCGCCGAGGCACGATACAGCTTGCTCAGGTGTCTCAGCTAGTTCTTGATGAAGCCGATCAGATGTTGCATCTAGGCTTTTTACCTGAGGTAGAAGAGATTATTCAAGCCACATCGCCAACCAGACAGACGCTATTATTCTCAGCAACGATGCCAAAGCAAATCCAAAGTCTGGCAAAAGGCTTTATGCGCCAGCCTGTCACAATTAAGGCGAAGAGTGAAGGAATTACGGTAGCTAACATCGAGCAGCGGGTAATTGAGACGACCGACCGGGCCAAACAAGCCGCCTTGCGTCAGGCTATTGATGAGTGCCGTCCTTTTTTAGCGGTGATCTTCTGTCGAACCAAACGGAGAGCTTCTACTTTAAATGAAGCCTTGCAAGGATTTGGTTATGCTAGTGACGAGCTTCATGGTGATTTATCACAAGCCAAACGCGAACAAGTCATGAAACGCTTCCGGGAAGCAAGCCTACAATTTTTGGTGGCTACCGATGTCGCCGCACGTGGTTTGGATGTTGAAGGGGTCACACATGTGTTTAACTATGACATCCCTCATGATGTAGAGAGCTATATACATCGAATTGGCAGAACCGGGAGAGCCGGTGGTACAGGGGTAGCGATCACGTTTGTTGCTCCTAAAGACCGGATGTATTTAGATATGATTGAAAAGGTAATTGGGCAGTCCCTAACAAAAGAAGCCTATGGCAATTCCTTTTCTCAAGCGAGTTCTAATGAAGAAACGGCAAGACATACGGCGGACAAAAAGGCAGGACAATCAGAAAATAGACGTCAGTCAAAAGCAAGAGAAGGTAATCGAGCGAAAGCTACAGGATCGAAAGCCGGGTCTAAGTCGTCAGCACGATCAGGTCAGGCAAAGCATAATCAGACGAGACCGGGACAAAAGACGGGAGTAAAGCAAGGGACAAGGACACAAAACAAGCCAAGCTCAAGATCAGGTACACGTCAGGAGACAAAGTCAGGGGCAAAACGATCTGGAGGGACAGCCCCAACCAAATCAAAAGCCAAGTCAAGCCGCTCAGCCGGTCAAGGACGATCAGCTTTCTCTAAAAAAAGAACGAGAACAAAATAAGACAGAGAGTAAAAAAGCTGTTCAGTCATATTGCTGAACAGCTTTTTATATGGATAAAGCAAGAAGCCAAAAGCCAAAACGGCATATAGTAAACATAAAATTTACAAAGTGTATTACATGGGATAGGATTGTGGTAAACAAGGTATGGATGATGGTTGTGATGGGTGAAGTGTTGGCGGATGGGAATTTCTGAAGCTGTTCTGGGGGAACTTTTTTAGATGTGGGCAAGAGATAACATGATTGAAATTGCTTGGTTTATGTATCCACTGCGCTTGAGTTTGACCGGATATTTACTGTTATTACCGATACAACAAAAGCCATATTGGGACATATTATCCGTATAGGCCAGTTGCTGTTACGTATGCTTTGATAATGTGTTTTCTACGATCTTATTACAGGGGTCAGGCGAGTAGGTTTGCATAGAGAGAGGCTAGATGCAATCAGGGACTTTCCATTTAAAAGCTTGACAGATGTTTATTGATGTAACTATAATCGTTACAATTGTAATCTTACCTATTCGGTTTTAAGAAAGGAAAGTAACATCGTATGAATTCTTCTTCACAGTCAGCGGCTACGGAAGCTGCTGCCAAATCAAAACGTTTATGGCTAGCGATTGTGTTAGGCGCATTATCTGCGTTTGGACCGCTTTCGCTGGATATGTATCTGCCAGCCTTGCCGGCAATGGCTACCGATTTTCAAACAACTACTTCGGCTGTACAGCTTAGTTTGACAGCTTGTTTATTAGGTTTGTCCCTAGGGCAGTTGTTTGCTGGACCGTTAAGCGATATTCAAGGTCGACGTAAACCGCTGCTGATTGGTCTGGCTATTTATGCAGTCGCTTCTATTTTGTGCGTATTTTCAACTTCTATATGGGCTTTAGTGGCTCTCCGATTTATTCAAGGGGCCGCTGGTTCAGCCGGAATTGTTATTTCACGTGCGATGGTAAGGGATATTTATGTAGGCCCAGAATTAACTAAATTTTTTGCCCTTTTAATGCTGGTTAATGGAGTTGCTCCTATTGCGGCTCCCATCTTTGGAAGTCAGCTCTTACTCTTTACACCGTGGGAAGGTGTTTTTGTAGTATTAGGTGCAATTGGTATTATTATGCTATTGGTTGTTCTATTTGGTTTACCCGAGTCATTGCCTGTCGAGCGTCGTTCCACGGGTGGATTCAAGAATACCTTGGTTACATTTAAAAATCTATTCGTAGATAAAATGTTCATGGGCTTTGCTTTGTCACAAGGCTTGGTGATCGCTGCCATGTTTGCTTATATATCTGGATCACCGTTCGTATTGCAAAATATGTTTGGTGTGTCAGCGCAAATGTTTAGTGTGTTTTTCGCTATCAATGGTTTGGGAATTATTCTTGCTAGCCAAATTACCGGGAAGCTGGCTGGTAAAATTAGCGAGAGTAAGCTGATGATCAGCGGGTTGATTTTAGCGGCGATTGGTGGCGTTAGTCTACTGATTGTGATTTTGCTAGGTGCCGGATTATATGCTATTTTACCACCTTTATTTATAATCGTATCGTGTGTGGGGATTGTTAGTACGGCAGGGTTTTCTCTCGCAATGCAAAGTCAGGGGAAAGCGGCAGGCAGTGCCTCTGCTTTGCTAGGTGTCTTGTCATTAATCTTTGGTGCGCTCCTTGCTCCCCTAGTAGGTATTGGTGGAAGCGGAACGGCGGTTCCAATGGGCATTGTAATAGCAGTAGCAGATGTCGGGGCACTTTTGTGCTATTATTTCATGGTTCATAAGGGCAAACCAACCAGCTAATCCATCTAAATGATCTAAAAGGAAAAGGAACTAATTCAGGTACATTTTTTGCGTACCGGGTTGGTTCCTTTTTTCTGTATAAGGTATGCCTCTTTATCCAACTGGTTTGATCTATGGCAACTAAGAGCATAATAAGCTGAGCTATTATTTTAGATGCATCTTTGTCGATCAGGAGGAGGCTAGCTTTGATGAATGGGTCATTGCTGATGGAATATGGATGGGTGCTACTCATATTAGTGGCTTTGGAAGGAATTCTAGCGGCTGATAATGCATTGGTATTAGCCATTATGGTCAAGGATTTACCGGAGAAACAGCGTAAAAAGGCCTTGTTTTATGGCCTAGCTGGGGCTTTTATCTTTCGCTTTGCATCATTGTTTATCATTTCCTTCTTGGTTGATGTGTGGCAGGTTCAGGCACTTGGTGCTATTTATTTACTATTCATCTCCATCAACCACATTTTTCGCAAAAAATACAGGAAGCCCCAAGAAAAAGAACACACGGATAGGAAAAAAGGACCCGGTAGTTTCTGGGGGACCGTAGCAAAGGTAGAGCTGGCTGATCTTGCTTTTGCAGTAGACTCCATCCTAGCTGCTGTGGCACTTGCTGTTTCCCTTCCTTCAACGAATCTACCTAAGATTGGAGGACTGGATGGCGGGCAATTCCTAGTGATTTTTACAGGGGGATTTATCGGGTTAATTATAATGAGGTTTGCAGCCAATTATTTTGTGGCGTTGTTAAAACGACGGCCTGGATTAGAAACCGCGGCTTTTTTGATTGTGGGCTGGGTTGGGATCAAATTGCTGGTGTACACCTTCTCTCATCCCCATGTGGCTTTTTTACCAGAGAGCTTCGCAACAATGAAAGCTTGGAAAATTACCTTCTATGTAGTTCTAGTAGGAATCGCACTAGGTGGATGGTTTTTATCGAAAGAAAAAACGACAGAGTCAGGCAGATCATAAATCATGTATAATAAATGATGCCTGAGATCACTTTGAGCTAGAGATTCCTAGGCTGAAATATCTGCTATGGAAGAAGGATACATAACATGAGGATTAATAAATTTATTAGTGAAACAGGCTATTGTTCCCGCCGAGAAGCAGACAAGCTCATCGAGACTGGGCGAGTCACGATTAATGGAGTGATAGCAGAGCTAGGGAGTCAAGCTACTAGTGAAGACGATGTAAAAATTGACGGAAAAGCGCTGGGGATCAAAAAAGAAGCTATTTATATTGCTCTAAATAAGCCTGTTGGGATTACTTGTACAACAGAGAGGCACATAAAGGGAAACATCATTGATTTCGTCAATCATCCAGAACGGATTTTTCCAATTGGACGACTAGATAAAGACTCAGAGGGATTAATCCTATTAACGAATGATGGGGATATCGTCAACAAAATTCTGCGGGCGGAAAACAACCATGATAAAGAATATATCGTGACGGTGGATAAACCGATTACAGATTCTTTTCTAAAAGGTATGGCTAGCGGGGTACGTATTCTTGGGACTACAACCAAGCCTTGTCAGGTACAACGCATGAATGAACGATCATTTCGAATCATTCTGACCCAAGGATTAAATAGGCAAATCCGCCGAATGTGTCAGGTATTCGGCTATAAGGTTCAGCGTTTGCAACGGATACGCATTATGAATATTCATTTGGATGGCATCAAAAAAGGCGAATGGCGTGATGTAACTACAAAGGAATTGAATCAATTGCTACAAAATCTAACGTAATGAACCGACGAAGCGCTTCCTTACATATACAAGACTCTCGTATCGTTCCAGCGTACAAGGTAATTCCACAGCGATTGATGTCTTTTTTAATGGGCAAGGAACGTAGCAAAAGATTTCAACATATAGGTACATGGAGTCCCTTATTTCTGGGGGGTCATGTGCCTTTTTCATTTTTTTTTACCGCTATTGGGAGATTTGATGCTAACAAGTCCTATTCAGGCAAGACCTTGTATTCAAAAAGCCCACCTCAAATTACCCCAAGCAAATGGTCTAACCTAAGAAAAATCATAATGTCGCTTATGGTTAAAAAGGAGGGGCGTATAGATGAAACAATTACAAATATCCCTGTGCATGATTGTTTGTGATGAGGAGGAGCACCTTGAACGCTGTTTATCTTCAGCAGTCGATACTGTCTCAGAAATGATCATCGTTGATACAGGCTCACAGGATCGAAGCGTAGAAATTGCCAGGAGCTATGGAGCGCGGGTTATCTCGATACCTTGGAGGGGAGATTTCTCTGAGGCTAGAAATTTATCGTTGGAATATGCGACCAAGCCGTGGATTCTGGTACTAGATGCGGATGAGGAATGGGTCGTGCCACCAGCCGAGCAATTGATAGAGATGATGGACGAGGCAGAAGCGTTTGGCTATTATGTCCAATTGCAAAGCTATGTGGGCGCTACAGGAGAAGAATTTATCACTGATTCGGTTTGTCGCTTTTTTCGAAACGATGAACGCCTGCGCTTTCGAGGAATGATTCATGAAGAGATTGCCACGTGTATTCTGGAAGTGGAACCAGAAGGTGTGAGATTTTCGCCTATGGTGGTTAAGCACTATGGCTGTTTAGACCATGTTATCGCTCAAAAAAATAAAGCTGCCCGGAACGTTTCTCTTATCCAAAAGGCACTGCTAGAAAAGCCGGATGACCCTGTGTTGATTTACGCTCTAGGCACAAAATATTTTCAGCAGGAAGAATACCAGAAAGCGCGGGTATTATTTGAAGCACTACTTTCTGCTGTTCCTCTTCGGGTTGGTTATATGTCGGATGTATTGCTAAAGCTAGCGTTTTCCTATAAAGAGATGGGCAATACGAAAGAGGCGCAAAACATGATAGAGGAAGCGTTGCGCCATTATCCAGATTTTGTTGATCTGATCGAACTGCGGGCCATTCTTCATATTGAAGAAAATGAGCTAGATTCAGCTCTTGCGTTATTGCAGAAAGCCGTCCTTCTGGGAGATGTATCTCATAAATATACATCGTGTTCAGGGGCGGGGACCTACCGGAGCCTTTATATAAGGGGATTGCTTTATGAAAGACTGCTTTCTTATGAAAAATCATGTCGTTGCTATGAGGAAGCCTTGACCTTCCAGCCACAATTCCACGCAGTTTGGCAGAGATTAATCCGTATACGGGGAGCTTTTAATCAAATTCAAGAATTAGTGGAGCAATTCCAGTTATATAAGGGGAAATTGTCGCCTCAGGTCCAAAGCAGTATCGTGCAATATTTGATGGAATTAAATCAGCCGCAGTGGTTCACACAATATCAGTTGCTATTGCCGGATGCTTATACCCATAATCCGCTTTGGAAAGGAATTTTCCTCGCACAGCTTGGAAAGGAGGAGCTTGCTTTACTAAGCGTCAGGGAAGCACAGCAATGCTTTCATACCCATATGCAGGCGGATAAACAGCTTGAGGCGGATCTTTTACTATGGGCGATTTTCCTGCAAATGAATGAATACGCGCAGGCTTATGAAATCGTCTTACGGTTAGCTCAACGGCAAAAAGAATATCAAGCTTTATTTGGATGGAAGCCAGGCCAAATTATTGCTTTGTCGCGACCTGTATACCAATCCTGTAGTCGAGCATTGCTAGCGATAGGGGCCTGGGAAAAATGGTTAGACCTGCATCGTTCTTGTTCCCCCTTAGGATGGACAGAGGAAGTAAATGATTCGTTTGCAATCGCGTTGCTTCGAGCCCCTCATTCTATCCAGCTTCAATTCCTCCAAATGTTTCTAATGGAAACTCATTTATCTTCGCGACTTCTTCAGATTGCTGGAGTTCTTGCTATTCAATGCAGGAAAAACCACGAAGCTACGACTTTATTTGAAAGGCTGAACCATAGCTCCATCGAGAAGGAACAAATAATAGCCCAGTTAGGCCTATTATATGCGCAAGCTGGGCTAGCTAAGAGATGGAGAGCTGATATTTTACCTGATCAGGTCAACAGCTTGCAGTTTTTATCTATTTTTTCGTAAGGACAGCACGAAAGCAGGTTAATACGCTACCATACATTTGTGTTTTGACAGTATCTTCAGCATTTTCTAAAAGGGGAATGCCCTCCCAGTTCACATGAGGAAAAACAATTGCTTTGCTCATGGTTCTCTTCCTTTTCTTGAGCTGAATAACCTACTGAAGTGTATGGGAGTAAGCAGGGATTGGGCCCTTTTTTTTTTTGAAAGTAAATAGGGAGGAAAAATTCTGATTCAAGATTGTTTTATTAGGGTAAATAGAAAAAAACTCTGTATTTTCTGTTTTATATTTTGTCTAAGGATGGGAGAGATATGACTTTTCGCCGAAAACAATTGCTTGGCTACAGCTTGATTTTATTCTTATTACTGATTTTAGCTTCCCTGGTTATCTTTACGATGAATAGTATTAATAATAATGTTGAAGAAATTGCGAACGAACGTTCTGTGAAAATCAAGCTAGTGAGTGATTTGCAGAACAAATTTTTTCATATAGACCAAGAGCTTAGCTATATCATTGCAGAGAATAATATTTTGCTCATCAATCAAAAAATCGAACAAATGAATCAGAAAATACTAGATACTAACTCCTTAATGACAGTGATCGGCATTAAAATGAATTCGGAGTCTGGACAGCAATTATTAGCGCAAATTAAAGTTCACTATACAGATTATCTCACCTATCAAAAGCAGATTGTAGCGTATGTTAAGGCAGGAAATAAGGAAATGGCTAGAGGCATGTATGTGGGTGGAAAAGAAGAGACTCGCAAAAATGTTATGGAGTTAACGGAAGAATTTAAAAATCGCCAGCAGGAACTAATGGATCAAGCTGCTGACGAATCTGTGAGAACTTACCATAGCATGTTGCTCATCATCATTTTGAGTGTCGTACTTTGTTTGGCATTAGGAATCGGAATTGCAAGCTGGGCTATACGTAGTACCTCGCGTAGTCTTAGTCATATCTCCAGTACAATCTCCGGAATTGATTTTAAACAAGCTGAAAATGTACCGCGATTATCTGTTGTAACGAGAGATGAAATAGGGAACATTTGTGAATCTTTTAACGAGATGGCGGCCTCCCTAGAGGAACATACGACTAAGGTAAAGGAATTTAATAAAAAGATAACAGAGCAAAGCTGGGTAAAGACCCAACAAGCTTATATGGCTAATTTAACGCAGGGGATGCAGGATTTTGAATCTCTAGGGCGAGAATTTATTTCAAAAATCGCTTGGATAATAGAAGCCTCCTACGGTGCTTTTTATCTAGCATTTGGAAAAGGGGACGCCAAGGAATTTAAAAAGATTGCTTCATTTGCATCAAATGGGGAAGATGTGGGAGCTGCCAGCTTTCGTTTCGGTGAAGGTGTAGTGGGGCAATGCGCGCAAGAAAAGAGAATGCTCGCCTTAAAAGAAATGCCTGAGCAGTACATTACCATTAAGTCTGCTTTAGGGAAAGCTTATCCGAAACAAATTTTGATTGTTCCAGTTACCTTTGAGAACGAAACGGTTGCTGTGATCGAGATGGCTACCTTAGGTTCGTTTTCCGAATTACATATGCAGCTAATGGAAAATGTCACAAGTCACTTGGGGACTACTGTTAATCGAATTTTCGATCGCTTAGAGGTAGATCGCCTTCTACGAGAATCGCAAGCAATGACAGAGGAATTGCAGGCTCAATCAGAAGAGCTACAGACACAATCCGAGGAATTGCAGATGCAGACAGAGGAGCTTACTAGCATTAATGAAAGGCTAGAGGAGCAGAAGCAATATGCAGAAGAGAAGGCCCGAGAGCTGGAGCAAACAAAGATAGAGCTAGAGGAACAGACAACAGCACTATTGAAAAGCTCTCAATACAAATCTGAATTTCTAGCTAATATGTCACATGAACTACGTACTCCACTAAATAGTATTTTAATCCTCTCAGAAATGCTCTCGGAGAATCTTAATGAGACGCTTACCGCGGAAGAGCAAGAATATGCACGTGTTATCAATTCCTCTGGTTCAGATTTACTTAACCTGATTAATGATATTTTAGATCTTTCCAAAGTGGAGGCAGGCAAGCTGGAGGTTGTCTTTGAAGAGGTAAATATCAGTGAATTGCCAATATTTATGGAAAGTCACTTTTCACACATTGCGGCTCAGAAGAATCTTCCGTTCCATATTGAAGTACATGCTGATGCGCCCGATATTATGTACACCGATGAACAACGACTGCATCAAATCTTACGGAATTTACTTTCCAACGCCTTCAAATTTACGAAAAAGGGCTCCGTGACTCTACAAATTAGAAGGGCAGACCCCTTGCAGGTCAATAAGATAATGCCAGAGGAGAAGTATACGGATTACTATTTGGAGATTTCCGTCACGGATACTGGTATTGGCATAGCCGAGGACAAGAGAGAACACATCTTTGAAGCCTTCCATCAAGCAGATGGCGCAACGAGCAGAAAGTATGGGGGGACAGGTCTAGGGTTATCCATCTGCCGAGAATTTGCACGTCTATTAGGTGGTTGCATTACCTTAGAAAGTGAAGAGGGTTGCGGTAGTACCTTTACGCTATATATTCCAAATATGCAGGAAGGGACGAGACAGGAGCTGTTTTCCGTTCACACAGAAACGGAAGTAGCTCATATGGAAGGGGTTCACGCAGATAGCTCACAGCGTCCCGTTTTTGAAACAGAGGACTTACAGACTTCCTTGGAGCAGGGGCAAGTAATGATAGAGCAAGATCAAGATCAAATAATTTCTCCACAAGCACAAAAGTATACGCAGCAGGTACCAAGCTTGTTTAAGGGTAAGCATGTCTTGGTTGTGGACGATGACAATCGAAATGTTTTTGCGCTCACCACCACTCTTGAACGAGAAGGATTTAAGGTGATCGCCGCCAGTAACGGGAGAGAGTGTCTTGAAATACTAGATAATGTTCAGCACATGGATATCATACTCATGGATATTATGATGCCAGAGATGGATGGGTATGAAGCAATGCAGGCTATTCGCCAAAAAGCTGATATGAAAAATGTACCAATCATTGCCTTGACCGCAAAAGCTATGAAATATGACCGAGAAAAATGCCTGAGGGCTGGAGCATCCGATTACATCAGTAAGCCATTAAAGACGAGTCAACTGCTTTCAGTTATGCGTGTCTGGTTGGTGAAGTAGGTGTAATAAATAGATGGAGGACAGATCGATGACTTCTTTGACTGAGGCAAATGAATACCAGATTGATGAACGAGAAAGCATTGAAATCGATCTTCTTTTAGAAGGAATTTATCGGATGTATGGCTTTGATTATCGTGATTATGTTAGATCTTCAATAAGAAGACGCATATGGAATCGCATGATACAAGACAGGATTCCTACAGTTACTGCTCTTTTAGAGAAGGTACTTCATGATGCTAAATTTGTGGATAAATTGCTACATGATTTCTCCATTAATGTAACGGAAATGTTTCGTGATCCTAGCTTTTTCTACGTTTTTCGTAAGAAGGTAATACCTTTTCTTCATCAGCTTCCTGAAATTAGAATTTGGCACGCAGGCTGTTCAACAGGAGAAGAAGCATATTCCATGGCTATTCTAATTGAAGAAGAGAATCTGAGCCATAAGACTAAAATCTATGCGACAGATATGAACGAGGAAGTGTTGAAACGGGCCGAAAAGGGGACCTTTTCCTTAAAGAAGATGCAGAATTTTACAAGGAATTATATACAAGCCGGTGGCAAAAAAGCCTTCAGTGAATATTATTCGACTGACTCTGAATTTGCAATCTTAAACCAATCCATCTTAAAAAACGTAACCTTTGCCCAACACAATTTAGTAACAGATGGTTCTTTTAACGAGTTCCATGTGGTGATTTGTCGGAATGTCCTGATTTACTTTAATACAGACCTACAGAGTCGTGTCTTCCAATTGTTTGATGAGAGCTTATCTACCAATGGTTTCTTCGGCTTAGGGAGTAAGGAATCGCTCTCTTATGTAAAGGATATGGGCCATTATCAGGAGATTGAAGGAGTGCGGATATATCAAAAATGCAGGTAGAAACATAAAGGAAAGCGAACCTTCTGGATTACGGGAAGGTTCGCTTTTTATTGAAGGAATCAGGAGGTATGATCCGATGGAATTATTGTAGAGGCTCACCTGTCAGCGCATCAATGAAGTAGGAATCTGACGGCTGACTTAGGATATAAACTAACAAAGGAGCAGGTGCCATTTGATCCTCGTATTGTGGCCATAGGTAGCTCAGCTTCACTGGATGAGATGCGATAAAGGCCTTTTTCGCTTGTTCAGCAGTAATGATTTTTTTGCTGTCAGGCAGGGCTGCTTCTGTTTGGAGGTCAAAATGGAAACCAATTATTTTTCCTGTAAGAGCATCTACCTGAACCGAGTATGCTTTGTCAGCTACAGGGATGTTTTGGTGTAGCTGGCTGAAGGTAAGATAATATTGGGGATGTTTCTCATTCTTCTTCAGCTTACTCTTGTCCACCCATTCAGGAATTTGCTTTGTATCCTGATCGTTTGAGAAAAGGGAATCAAGAGAAAGCTCTTTTACCTTCGAATCAGCATACTTCTCTATAAATGGCAGGGCTGCTTTCTCGGCATCCGCAGGTGATAGGTTCCCTTTTTTCCCTAGTTGGGAGCTATCATGTAAGTTCATTCTGATAACTTCTCCTGTTGCCTTATTTGCGCTCAGGTTTATATAGATATTCTTATTATCATCGGTATGAGAACTCCAGGAATATTCTACGTAGGTATTACCTGTATAAGAGTCTTTTTCCTCACGCTCGTCGTATTTTAGCTTGCTCAGATCAAGGCCAAATGCAGGCGATGACAAAAGCTTTTCTGCCTCAGCCTTAGATGTTACCATCAAGGCTTCTCCTTTAGCGGAGATGGATACTTTTTTAGGGGTCAAGGGTTTAGTTGAATCCCATGTATCCATAGGCTTACCTGTCTTGGCATCGAGTATTTTGACTTGGGCGGGAGCGTATGCAATCACAGGTTTTGAGTTGGTTTTGGCTTGGTTATTAGAATAGTTGCTGATATAGAATACATTCATTTCCGTCAGCTTTTGAAGTGCTTCTTCTGCCTTTTCTTTACTCAACGCTTCTTTTGGATCGGGGAATTTTTTATCATCATAGACAATATCTGAATCCCCTAAGTAATAAGCGGTAATATTACCCGATTTGTCCACAGATACATGGACGCCGCTTGAAAGCAGAGGAATTCCGTTGTACAAGCGTTCAAATGCTACACTTCTATACTTCCAATCCATTCTTTTTCCGTCTTCCGTTGTCATCCCACTTTGTGAGACGCCGCTGTGCTCACTTACCTTTAATTTATCCAGCTCATCACCTAATACGGTTTTGAGAAATGCAGTGGCTTTTTCTTTAGCTAGCTTTTCAGATGGCGGAGTATCTGATGTCCATTCAGAATGATTAATAGAAAGCTCTAGCAATCGACCAGATTTTTGATCAAAGGAAAGGAAGGCTTCTGGTTCTATTTTATCTTTAGAGGCTTTATCAGCGCCTTTATCAGAGCGTTTAAGGAGATAGACCTGATACTTTCCGGTCTGTGTCTTATTATCACTATCAGGTCTATGAGATACCACAGTAAATGCTTTTAGCTCGGGAATTGCTGTGAGTACCTTGTCAAGCGATTGTTTGACAGCTGTAGGCAAGTTAGCCTGTTCCTGTTTGGCAGGGGCTGGTGTCGTGCTTGCCGATGTGTCCGCTGCCCATACGGGTGTAACGGATAGCATGCTAACGGCAATAAAAGTAGCTAGCGCTGTATGAAGCTTCTTTGCTTTTCTCATAATGACCTCCTCGTAGTGAATCTTTGTAAAATGTTCCCAATATATAATGACGACAATAAACAAGAAAAGTCACGCTTATCAGAAAAAATATTTTTTAAAAATGCTTACAGGGAGGTTTATTCGTTAGCACGAATCATTAGCAGGCACATATCATCATGCTGATGCTCCCTAGCTTCAGGAGGTAAAATATTTTCTACCAGTTGTTCAGGAGTTAGGGGGTGATTGAAAAGCGCTGTCTTCATGATTTCTGTCCCATCATCTACGGTATTTTCCAGCATTTCTAAAAGACCGTCCGTGTATAACACCATTTGCATGCTCTTCTTGTACGCAATCACCGTTTTTTGTACCTCAATTTCTGAGAAGAAACCGACGGCACAACTTCCTTTATCCAAATAATGAACCGTTACATCGTCTACGATCATGATCCCCTTTGGATGTCCAGCATTGACGTATTCTACAGTCCTTTTTTCGGTATCAATGACTAGGTAAATGGCGGTGAAATAGTATTGAAGGAAGCGCTCTGTGCTGTTTAACTGATACATGTATCTGTTTAACTCCTGAATGACTTGTTCTGGGTCAGTAATTTTCGTAATGGTATCACGCAGAACAGATGAAATATACATACAAACCAGAGAAGCCGCAATTCCATGGCCCATCATATCTAATAGGATCACGCCATAGCGCTTTTCATCAATAGGTATCCAGGAATACATATCTCCAGCTAGTTCAAAGGTAGGCAGATAGGCAGCGCTAATCTGAATCCGTTCATTATGGATTGGATGGCTTAACACGCTTCGTTGTACTTGTTTAGCAAGCTGAAGCTCACTTTGGATGACCTTATCACGTTCTCGATGCCAGTCGCTTTCGTGCTTTAAACGCAAAGCAACACGAATACGCGCCATTAATTCAATTTTATTAATCGGCTTCATTACATAATCATTTGCACCTACATGAAGAGCCTCTGCCATTTTAAACGAGTCACCCATAGCTGTAACAAAAATAATCGGGATATGCTTTAATTCGTCATTTTGCTGAATGCGGCGACAGGCTTCAATGCCGTCTATTTCTGGCATCATGAGATCAAGCAATATGAGATCCACACTGCGATGAATTTTATGTGGCGCATCTATTTGCAGATAGTCAAAAAGCTCGTAGGCTGAATGCAGGAGCTTAATATCTGTATATCCTTCACTGTTTAATATCTTTTCAATTATGGTGAGATTAATCGGATTGTCATCCACGACGAGAATGCTCATTACCTAATTCTCCTTTTCGTAAAGACAGGATATGTACTTGGTTAATCGTATCATAGCTAGATAGTGAGTGAGCGGCTACACGTCACTTACCTCTTTACCCGTAAACTATATGTTTGAATCAGACTCATGATAAGATTTTGTCTATCTTGTTTTGATACAATAGAAAAAAACATGGTGGCAAATGAACGGGAGCTGCCAAAAAAAGTGGTGATGATAATGCTACATTTACATCAGGCAGAGGAGCTTCTGCAAAGATATTACGGCTATCCGGCCTTTCGACAAGGACAGCAGCAGATTATTGAAAGTATTTTGAGCGGACACGACACGCTAGGAATTATGCCTACAGGCGGGGGGAAATCCATCTGTTATCAAATTCCCGCCTTACTGTTCGATGGAATTACACTCGTAATCTCTCCCTTAATCTCTTTAATGAAGGATCAGGTAGATGCCTTAGTTAGTATGGGTGTACCTGCTACTCAGATTAATAGCTCTCTTTCCTATCATGAGGTGCAGGAAAGAATGAGTGATGCTAGAGGGGGCAGGTACAAATTGGTTTATATTGCTCCAGAGCGACTCGAATCCGAACAGTTTCGGGAAATGATTCAGGAGATGCCGATTTCGTTATTAGCCGTGGATGAGGCGCATTGTGTCTCGCAGTGGGGGCATGATTTTCGCCCCAGCTATCTAGCGGTTGCGAGCCTTGTACAGTCATTACGTACGCGGCCTATCGTGGTGGCTCTGACCGCAACGGCAACCCCTGAGGTAAAAGAGGACATTTGCCGACTCCTTGCACTGCAAGAAGGTCAAGTATTCGTTACCGGGTTTGGCCGGGACAATTTAATGCTAGCTGTACGGAGAGGCGAGGATAGACGCTCATTTGTTTTTGACTACGTGACAGCAAATCATGGACAGGCTGGTATCATATATGCTTCTACTCGCAAAGAAGTAGAAAATCTCTATGAATTTTTACGCCAAAAGGGGCATCGTGTAGGTAAGTATCACGCAGGCCTATCCGAGGATGAGCGTATCAGCAATCAGGATGCTTTTCTATTTGATGACGTAAATGTCATGATTGCAACGAATGCATTTGGAATGGGGATTGATAAGTCCAATGTCAGATACGTCATTCATTACAATATGCCGAAAAATCTGGAGGCCTATTATCAGGAGGCTGGGCGTGCAGGACGTGATGGAGAACGTAGTGAATGCATCCTGCTGTTTCAGGCACAGGATATCCAAACGCAGAAATATTTTATTGAACAAAATGAACAAACAGATGAAAGAAAAGAGCAGGATTACAAAAAATTATATGCAATGAGTGACTATTGCCGAACCTCACGTTGCTTGCAGCAATACATCCTGGAGTATTTTGGTGATCCCCATGCCAAAGAGTGTGGTACCTGCGGAAATTGTACAGATGACGCAGAGTTAATAGATAGTACGGTGGAGGCTCAGAAGATTTTTTCATGTGTGAAACGAATGAAGGAACGTTTTGGAGCGGTTATGGTCGCACAGGTTCTGAGGGGCTCTTCTAATAAAAAGGTACTTCAATTCGGTTTTTCGGCACTGCCTACATACGGCATTATGAAAGACTACACGGAAAAAGAGATTGTAGAGATGATTCAGTGGCTGATTGCGGAAGGTTATATGAGCTTAACAGAAAGCCAATATCCGGTGGTTATGCTTGGGGAAAGAGCGGTGCGAGTATTAAAAGGAGAAGAGCAGGTCTGGCATAAGCAACGCGCGAAGCCGATCAAGCGACAGGAGGATAGTCAATTGTTTGATATCTTACGTCAGTTGCGCAAAACGATTGCCGAGCGAGAGGGATTGCCGCCTTATGTTATTTTTCATGATAGTACCTTGCGGGAAATGAGTGAAATCGTTCCCACTGATAAAGCTACCATGCTCACGATCAAAGGTGTGGGGGAAGCTAAGTGGGAAAAATATGGCGAAGAATTTATCGCATGTGTAACCGAGTATAGTCAGAAGGCATAGCTGGAAAATGGAGTAAATGATGTAGCAAAGAAAGAGTGGGGAAAGCCTTGAATTTGGCTCTCCCTACGTTTTTTGGAAGCATAAGGCTTGTTTTATTTTTTGGAAATAAAAACCTTCAATTTTTCCTGCTTATTTTTAGTTGTAACATTATTAATATTTCGGTAGTCTACTACTAGGACTTTTTTTCACAATTTGATAAAAGGGAGATACTACATGCACTTACTTCAAAAAGCCTGCAAAGGTTTCCTAACAGCTATGCTTGGTTTTTCCTTTCTTGCAACCGGAGTAGCAACTCCTGCTCCTGTAGAAGCTGCAGAGAGCAAGAGTAACGATGTGAACGTCACGCTACTGGGCACATCTGATATTCACGGACGCTTCATGCCGTGGGATTATGGCTTAGATGGTCCTAATCTGACTGGAAGCATGACACAATTATTTACAATTATTAAACAAGTAAGAAAAGAAAACCCAAACACGATCTTATTGGATGCAGGTGATCTTATTCAGGATAACTCCGCGGAGCTATTTAATGATCAGCCGCAATCTCCAATGATGGTAGCTTTAAACGAAATGGGCTATGATGCTTGGGCATACGGAAATCATGAATTCAATTTTGGATTAGATGTATTAGATAAAATCGGAAGCCAATTCACAGGCACGATGCTCGCAGGTAACATTTACAAAGAGAATGGCGAGCGCTTTATGCCTGCTTATAAAATCATCGAAAAAGATGGCGTTAAAATAGGAATTATCGGAATGAATACGCCAATGATTACAGAATTTGAAAAAGGCACTGACCATCTAAACGGGTTGATCGTTAAGAACCCTGTTGAAGAAACAAAGAAAGCAGTTAGCGAGTTAAAAGGGAAAGTAGATGTCATGATTGGTCTTATGCACATGGGGATTGAGAATGAGAATGGCATCCCAGGTACGGGTGTAGAGGACATTGCGAACGCTAACCCGGAATTAACCGCCATCTTTGCAGGTCATATGCACAAATTGGTTAAAAAAGAAGTTATTAATGGCGTTTTAATCACAGAACCTGATAAATATGGAACACATATCTCCCGCATTGATCTTTCCTTTACCAAACAGGGAGATAAAGTGGTTTTAAAAGAGAAAGAAGCAACTGCCATTCCGGTGAAGGCGGCGGATGGTACTTTTATAAAATCTGACGCTGGTTTAGAAAAAACCTTGCAGCCGTTCCATGAATTCGCTCGTGCCGATGCTAACATCGTCGTTGCAGAATTAAAGGATGGCAATCTAGTACCGCGCGATGAAATTAAAGGCATTCCACAGGTGCAAGTACAAGCCACACCAATGGCTAACTTCTTTAATGAAGTAATGCTGTATTATAGCAAAGCGGACGTGGTTGCTCACCAGATCGATAATGACGATGTGAAGCTAGATGCAGGCCCGATCAAGAAAAAAGATATTGCCTATAGCTATCGCTATGCGGGCGGAGAGGTTACCGTTTATAACATTACAGGTAAAGACTTGAAGGATTATATGGAATGGGCAGCAGGCTACTTTAACACAACTCGCCCAGGTGATGTAACCCCTAGTTTTGATAAAAAACGCCGTGCCTCGAAATATAGCACGAATGATTTTTTTGGTAACGTGAAGTATGAAATTGATTTATCAAAACCAGCCGGTGAACGTATTACTAATTTACGCCGAATGGATGAGACTGCAATTAAACCAGAGGATACAATTAAAATCGGTATGAACTCCTACCGAATGGAAGCTCTGCAAGCAAAAGGTGGGGCATTAGAAGGACGCAAATTCGACGTTCTTTGGTCTTCTAAACAAAATGATGCGTATGGAGAGACAGGCGGGACGATCCGTAACCTGTCTATGAAATATCTGCAAGAAGTGAAAAATGGTGTTTACACGCCAAATAACGAGCAATACTGGAAGGTTACCGGCTTCGATGCGAAAGCTCCAGCGCGTTCAGATGTGGTAGAGCTTCTAAATGACGGCATTATGGAAGTCGCAAAAGATGGTAAGTACACAAACATAGCTTCTATTAATGTAAACGATGCTGTTACACCAGCCGAAATCGCAGAGCTTGCGAAAAAAGCGAATGTAAAAGCAGATCAATTTACGGGTGTAAAAACCAAAGGTGAGTTCTATCAAAAGCTAAACCAAGCTCGCAAGGCGTCTGAATCTGCAACGGATCAGTCCACAAAAGAAGCTGAAAAACCAGCTCCTGCGGCTAAAGCGGAAGAACCAGCAGTAACAACGCCAGCGGAAAAAACAGTGGTTACTCCTGTTCAGCCAGCAAAACAGCCAACAAAACAACCAACAGTAGAGGCTCCTGTCAAAAAGCTGGAGCCAGCACAAGTGGTTGCATCTGACAAGAAGCAGGCTAGAGTTACAGCATACTTTTTGAACCTACGCACCAAGCCATTAGCGGGTTCTAAGATTATGGGAGCTGTACCGAAAAATACCGTTTTAGAGATTGTAGGTTCGCAAAAAGGCTGGTTACAAATCTCTTATCAGGGTAAGACCGTGTACGTTGATAGTGCCTTTGTAAAGGTACTACCGTAACCAGCTAAATGAAATCAATACCGTAATATATGATGTACTAGGAAAGCAGTCCGATTATAAATCGGGCTGTTTTTTTTATAGAGAGGGCCTTTCCAGCTAGGATAGATGCCGTGTCCAACTATGGAATGAACACATAGAAATAAGGAGGTAAGTCAGAACTACCTGACAGCTAGGAGCTAAGAAGGAGGATGACATGTTAAAACCAAAACAAATAAGAACGGCTAAAGAACGGTTCATAGTAAAAGCAAAGAACGAAGCTACTACAAAAGAAACACCAAAATCAAAGGTGAAAACAAAACCAAAGGTCACAACAAAACCAAAGGCCGCATCAAAAACCAAACTAACAGGACGAATTGTTTTCCCGGGGGATGCTGATTATAATCGGGCACGTGCAGAGTATAATCGTCGATTTAATAAGTTTCCTAGAGTAATTGTGTTTTGTCAGTGTACAAAGGATATCATTAATGCAGTTAAGTGGGCCCGTGAAAGGAAGGTACCCATTCGTATCCGCAGTGGTCGACATAGCTATGAAGGGTTTTCCGTCGTTACCGGTGGAATTATTATCGACGTGAGCGAGATGAACAAGATAATTGTAGATCGCAAGCGTAATCTTGCTTACGTACAGACGGGTGCACCGTTAGCAGAGGTCTATCAAAAATTATGGGAAAAAGGGGTAACCATTCCTGCCGGCACGGCGGCCGATGTGGGCGTGGCCGGACTCACATTAGGTGGGGGAATTGGACTGCTGTCACGCCAATATGGACTTACACTGGATCATTTGCAAGCAGTCAACATGGTGGTAGCTTCTGGGAAAAAAGGGGCAAAGCTATTAAAAGCTACTCCAAGCCAGCATGCTGATCTGCTGTGGGCTTCCAAAGGTGGGGGAGGAGGCAATTTTGGTATTGCTAGTTCCTTTATATTCCGAGTTCGCCCGATTCAATTCGTATCGATCTATAGTATTACGTGGAAGTGGAAGGACTTTATAAAGGTATTTGATAAATGGCAACACTGGGCACCAAGTGTAACCAATCGCTTAACATCTACCATTGAAATGTCTTCTAAGCAGGTAGGTACAATCGTTTCAACGGGACAATTGCTAGGAACAGCAAAGGAGCTTAGAAGATTAATAAAACCCCTCCAAAGCACGGGTTCACCGATAAAAGTTAAAGTGCGACAGGTTCCTTATATCGAGGCAGTTAAGTTCTTTGCTGAATCAGACGAGAATTTATTGCCAAAATTTAAAATAACAGGAGCCTACGCATATAAAAATCTACCTATTAAAGGGATAAAGGTTTTACAGGAGTTTTTGGCAAACGCCCCAAATCGCCATTCTACAGTGTGGTGTCAAAGCCTAGGGGGAGCTGTTGGCCGTGTCCTGCCCTCGGATACCGCCTATTTCCATCGAGGGGCCAGATATATATTTGAGCTTTCGGCTAGATGGAGAGATAAATCATTCCAGACAGCTAGCATACGATGGGTCAATCGCTTTCGAGAAGCACTTACTCCTTATGTCATTGGGGATTACGTGAATTTCCCCGATCTTCATATCAAAAATTGGCCACAGGCCTATTATGGGACCAATTTTGCCCGCTTAAAGCAGGTAAAGAAAAAGTACGATCCTCACAATGTATTTTGCTTCGCTCAGAGTATTCCGGTGAAAAGGACAACGAGGAAAAAAGTGAAATAAAGCAAGGAAGCTACGCTTTCCCGGAGATTTGTGCTCCGGTTTTTTTCATTCCAGTAGTTTCCGAGAAAAAGATCAATTTCCCTTGAAACTTTTCCTACATTCTGTCACGATTTTCGATATAATCATAGAGATGTAGATTTGGGTAAATCACCGTTGAGAGACAATTACGCAAGAAATGATTCTTTTTTTATAAAGCAAGCAAACAATTAATCATAAAACTAAAGGAGTTAATCATGAGTATTTTAACCGTACAAGGTCTAAGCCATGGTTTTGGCGACCGTGCTATTTTTAATGACGTTTCCTTCCGTTTATTAAAAGGGGAACATATCGGCTTAATCGGTGCTAATGGCGAAGGAAAATCTACCTTCATGAACATTATCACGGGAAAGCTAGAGCCGGATGAGGGGAAAATCGAATGGGCGAAGAACGTGCGCGTGGGCTATTTGGATCAGCATGCCGTTCTACAACGCGGCATGACGATTCGCGACGTGCTGCGTGGAGCGTTTCAATATCTTTTTGACATGGAAGCTGAGATGAATGCAATCTGTGACAAAATGGCCGATGCGACTCCAGAAGAGCTAGAGCAACTGCTTGAAGATATGGGAACCATTCAGGATACGCTAACTAACAATGATTTTTATGTGATTGACGCTAAAATAGATGAGATTGCCCGCGGACTAGGTCTAGAAGACATTGGTTTGGAACGAGATGTACAAGATTTAAGCGGTGGACAACGTACCAAGGTTCTACTTGCCAAGCTACTTTTGGAGAAACCAGACATTCTGCTATTGGACGAGCCGACCAACTATTTGGATGAGCAGCATATTGAATGGTTAAAACGCTACTTAAACGAATATGAGAATGCCTTTATTTTGATTTCGCATGACATTCCATTCTTAAATAGCGTTATTAACCTGATTTATCATATGTCCAACCAAGAGCTAGGCAGGTATGTTGGGGATTATGATAACTTCATGCAAATCTATGAGGCGAAAAAGGCTCAGCTTGAATCTGCTTATAAACGCCAGCAACAGGAAATTTCTGAGCTTAAGGACTTCGTAGCACGTAACAAGGCACGTGTATCCACGCGTAATATGGCGATGTCCCGTCAGAAGAAGCTGGATAAGATGGATGTGATTGAGCTTGCGAAGGAAAAACCAAAGCCAGAGTTTAACTTCAAGGAATCTCGTGCTTCCGGCAAAGTGATTTTGGAAGCAAAGGATTTGGTTATCGGGTATGACGAGCCATTGTCCCGTCCGCTTGAATTGTATATGGAGCGCGGACAAAAAATCGCCTTAGTAGGTGCAAACGGTATTGGTAAAACAACCTTAATGCGCAGTATTTTAGGCCAAATTAAGCCCATCTCCGGTGATGTACGTATGGGTGATTACCTGAATATCGGTTATTTTGAACAGGAGATGAAAGGAAGCAATCCTAATACGTGTATTGAAGAAGCGTGGCAGGAATTCCCGTCATTCACTCAATTTGAAGTGCGTGCAGCGTTAGCAAAATGTGGGCTGACAACCAAGCATATCGAAAGTAAGATTGATGTGTTGAGCGGGGGAGAAAAGGCGAAGGTACGCCTATGTAAGCTAATTAACCGCGAAACCAATTTACTCGTACTAGACGAGCCTACGAATCACTTGGATGTTGAGGCCAAGGATGAATTAAAACGCGCCTTGAAAGCGTACAAGGGCAGTATCCTAATCATATGCCACGAACCAGAGTTCTATCAGGATGTTGTGACTGATGTATGGAATTGTGAATCCTGGACGACTAAAGTATTCTAAGCTTGCGCGGGATCAAACTATCATATAATGGTTCCATAAAAGGGAAGCACTCTAAACCTAGCTTTTGCTGGTTTAGGGTGCTTCTTCTATTAATAAAACGCTTTTTTTCTCAGAACTCCTTTTACTGTCCGTGACGTGCCAATTGCTATGATTGTGATTTGACCTCATGCCTAATTTGCTTTGGAAAAATCGCCGTTACTTTAAAGTAGTCACCATCAATATCGATGTGCAATTCCCCACCCTGCAAATCCATAATACTCTTGGCTATGGCAAGCCCCAGTCCTGAGCCTTCTGTATGGCGGGATTGATCTCCGCGCTTGAAACGCTCAAATAGCTCGCTTACTTCATAGCTAATTTCGTAGGCAGAGACATTTTTGATCGTAAACAGCACGCGATCTGCTTCCTCGTTCAGGGAGAGGTAAACACGAGTATTAGGCAAGGAATACTTAATCACATTGCTAATGAGGTTTTCGAATACACGCCAGGTCTTTTTCCCATCCACATGCATAAGTATTTTAGGCTGATCAACATGAAGGCGGAAGATTAGTCCTGAAGCAGGTATCTTATCAGTAAACTCAGCCAGTGCTTGGTCTAGGAGAGCGACAATATCTACCTGCTCTACATGCATCTCGACAGCACCACTCGCGACTTTGGATGCCTCAATCAAATCATCAATCAGCACCTTTAAACGATGGGTTTTTTTGTCCAATATGTTAAGGTATTCTTTTGATTCCTCAGGAGTCAGTGTGTCTTGTTTCAAAAGTCCGACATAATTCATAATCGAGGTAAGCGGTGTACGCAGATCATGCGAGACATTGGTGATCAGCTCCGTCTTTAACTTTTCGCTTTTCATCTGGCTATCCAGCGATTTTTTTAAGCCCTCCCGCATATTATTGAGATTCTGGACCAGTTCTTTAAAGTTTCCGGCCTTTGGCTCCTCGATATGCAGGCTAAGCTGTCCCGCTGCTATATATTCTGTAGCTTTCATAATTTTGTTTAAGGCACCTATTCTACGTAGGGTAAGAGGTACTACAAAGAGAAGGTAAAACAGGCTATAAAAGAAGCCACAGATAACAGGAATACGACGGATATCAACCATTCCCCGGATTCCCCAGAAAATTAACAGACAGCTAAAACCAAACCCGGCTGATAAAATAGCTAATAGGACGACTTTAAACAGTAAGCTTTTGTATAACGTGCTTTCTTGATAGAGAATTTTTAGCTGATGCAAAAAACTTTTTTGCCATTGAAGCTGGAGCTGTTCCCGATTATTCAAAATGTAACAAGCTTCGTAGATATGCAAGATGATATAGGCAAACAGTAGTGCAAAACCGGTTAATACAAGAACATGTACGATGCCAGGCTGTAAATAGAAAAAGGATGTTCGATTCAAGGAAATGATTGTAGTTATGCAAACAATGGCCAATAAGAAAATCCGAATATCAATCGGTATACAGCGTAGTACTCGTGCCATTTTTTCTAAGAGTAGGACAGTTATATTCTTTTGTTTGAATAAATAGATACCAATCGAGATGATTCCTATCAGACTAACCAAACCTACTAGGCACTCGTTAATCAATCGATCTCTAATTGTTAAAAAGTGCGTATAGTATTTAAGTTCCAGATTTTCTTCATTTAGGGTAAGAGGAACTATGACATACCCCCACCAGTCCAAACGTTTGAAAAGATCATTAATGTCTTCAAGATTATCAGGTGGATTTAACATTGGGAATCTTGCATAGAATAGTGTTCTTGTTTTTAATTCTTCTTCAGTTGGAGTTTTATCTATGTTTTTATAAACATCTTTCGTTTGTTGATTTTGAATATAGTAGTGAAAGGTATTATCTAGTATAGAAAGTCTAAACTCGATCCTTTTAAATGCTTCACCTTGTTCATCAAACGGTTTTTTTTTGTAATCTTTAAAAACTACAAATCTTCGTTCCAATAAATTTGAAAATCGATCCACATCTCTTCCAAAGTCATTGGTAGTAAAGTAATAGTCCTTGCTTAATTGCGGTATGTTATTCAGAACATCTATCGTAGCTAGGAATGGTAAAGCCAGCAGATAAAAGCTTACAACAAGAGCAACTAAGGGGATAAATTTACCCTTCGATTTTGTATCCAATGCCCCACACCACCTTTAAATATTTGGGCTCTTTTGGGTTGATTTCAATTTTTTCGCGAATTCTTCGGACATGAACAGCCACTGTATTTTCCGCATTGTAATAAGGCTCCTTCCACACTTTTTCATAAATTTCCTCAATAGAAAATACGTGGCCTTTATTGACCATTAGTAGCTCAAGAATTTTATACTCCGTTGCGGTCAAACGAACTTCTTCACCATCTACCGTTACGGTTTTCGCATTCGTATTAAGGGTCAAACCGCCGACTGTCGTTTCACCATCGCGTACCTTGTAATTGCCTAGATTGGTATATCTGCGCAATTGGGATTTCACACGGGCAATTAATTCAATAGGATTGAACGGCTTCGTGATGTAATCGTCTGCACCTACATTAAGACCTAGCACGATATCAGTATCTTCAGACTTTGCTGAAAGCATAATGATAGGAATATTCTTTGTTTCTCTGATGGTAAAGGTAGCTTTAATTCCATCCATAATCGGCATCATAATATCGAGTAGGATGAGTTGAATATCTTCTGTTTCTAGAATCTCTAATGCTTCCACACCGTTCCTCGCTTGAAAGACGGCGATATCCTCATTGCGCAAATAAATTTTGATAGCTTCTCTAATTTCTGCTTCGTCATCTACGACTAGTACTTGATATTTTGGCATCTGTTATCCACCTTTTCTTCACGTTCCTTTCATTGTGTCATAGGCTTATCTTACAAACAACTTGTTACAAATAATAAAACGGAAATCTTACAAAAGTCTTAAGATGTAGCAAGTCCTGCTGCTCAAACAACAAAAACCCCCTTCACTAATGTGTAAAGGGGGAGCTGAAACATCTAGTAATGGCTGATTTGCCAAGGCCGTTTGGCAGGAGCAGGAGCAGGTACACCTGTCGGAAAGTGAGAAGGATAGGAATGTCTACATGAGTGTGTGGTCGAATGTTCACGGCGTATGACCTTGGGGATGGCACTTTGTTCAATACGCTGGCGTAATGCGCCGGAGGAAGTGATTAATCCGGGTCGAGTGTACAATCTAACGGCGTCCTTTGTGCAAAACGGACAATCAATGATTTCGGTAGCATGCTTCATGCTTATTGTCTCTTCAAATAGGCCGCAATCCTGACAGTGAAAGACGTAGGTTGGCATTAATAGCTCCTTTCTTTTGAATCACGCATGAGCGCTCAACACGATTATTTTGGTAAAATATCTCGATCAAAAATGGAGGTGAGAAGCCACAGTGTGTAACAAGCATTAGGTACGGTTGAGATTCACATTTCGAATATCACTGGGGTCGTCATTATTTAAGATTTGCCCATCAGTCCAGTCTTTGCATTCCATTCGAAAGACAGCTCCAGGATTTACAGAAACAGTGGCGGGAATGTCTGGATGCCAACGATTATGGCCAGGAGTGACCTGATCCTCCATAGAAGACCTCCTTTTACTGTATAGCCTTGTTATCCATTCCTATGTGGACAAGGATAAAATCATTACTGATTGAATGAAATGGTTTCTTGTTTGGATATGTTGGTAGATAGAGGTACAATAAGAGCTAACCAAAAGACTAGAGATTATAGGGGATATGCGATGAATAATATTTTTAAGATATTCAAAAGAGACGTGAAAAAAATTGCGACGAATTGGGCTGCTGCCATTATTATTTGTGGACTTGTTTTCTTACCGTCTCTTTATGCGTGGTTTAACATTAAGGCCTCTTGGGACCCGTATGGACAAACGAGCGGTATTAAGATTGCTGTGTCTAATCTGGATAAGGGAGCAGAACTGCGCGGGAACAAGCTTAATATTGGAGAAGAGATCATTACCTCGTTACAAGAGAATAAAAAGATAGGCTGGGTATTCACCGATGCGGATAATGCCCTAAGAGGAGTAGAGCATGGTGATTATTACGCGAGTATCACCATACCTGCTAATTTTTCAGAACGAATCGCAACAGTGCTGTCCAAAAATCCGCAAAAGGCGGAAATTATCTATAACGTAAATGAAAAAATCAACGCTATCTCACCTAAAATAACGGCTAAAGGGGCAAGTGGTGTAACGGAGGAGGTCAATCGCAATTTTATCAAGACAGCCAACGGCACCATTTTCCGCATATTTAACGAGATTGGCATTCAGTTAGAGAGCGAGCTACCAACGATTAGACGACTAATTGAACTTGTATATAAAGTAGAAGCCTCCTTCCCGGAAGTGCATAAAGTGATTTCTACAGCAAGTGCCGATTTGAAAAAAGCGGATGATATCTTAAAGAAGGCGCAAAATAATCTGCCGGTAATGACGCAGCTTGCACAAGATGCCGAAAAGCTTTCTGTTCACGTAGGTGAGTTCTTGGATCACAGTGCAGATGCTATCGGAACGCTGACACCTACCATCAAAGAGAACTTACTTTTGATTCAACAAACCGCTGTGCTAAGCGAAAAGTTGCTAGGCATACTGCAAGATGTAAGCTTTGTGCCAAGTTTGGCTAAAGTAGAGCTGGATCGTACTGCTGAACGCTTGGACAGAGCGCTTAGCGTTACCGATCGTTTGATAGGAGTGTTTGAGCCACTATCCAATTTGACTGGGAAACGACTGCATTTTGTTACGGATAAGCTTAAAGATATAAAATCAACGTTTGAAAAGCAGCAGACGATTGTCACCTCCATAGCAGATACGCTTGATCGCGGTGAAAGGCCGGCTCAACAGCTAGTGGATCAGTTTATGCAGCTCTCAAGAAATACCTCGCAGGCGATTGATGATCTTCTCAATCGATTTAATACGCAGATTGAACCGCTTATCATGGAAGGCATCGAAAAGGCGAAACAGGATGCCAATCAAGCAAGAGCGGTGATCAAGGATGCAATTGCCAGCATACCAGATGTGCAACAGATTTTGCAGGATGCCGCGAAGGGACTTTCTTTGGGAAGCAAGGATTTATTGCTGCTTCAAAAAAATCTTCCTGAGATAGAAGCAAAAATTAAAGATGTAGCTAAGCGGATACGAGCCTTAGAAAAAGAGGGCAACCTAGAAGAAGTAATTGATCTGTTGAAGAGAAATGCAGAGAAAGAAAGTCAGTTTTTCGCAGAACCCGTTATTTTAAAAGAAAATCGGATGTTCCCGATTCCGAATTACGGTTCAGCAATGTCGCCGTTTTTTACCACACTATCCCTGTGGGTGGGTGCCTTGCTTCTTGTTTCATTAGTAAGCGTAGAGGTTCATGATGAGAAGCATGTCTTTAAAAGCTACGAGGTTTATTTTGGCAGGTATCTGACCTTTGGCCTATTAGCTATGCTCCAGTCTGTTATGGTCACGATGGGGGATATCTATATACTGGGTGCTTATGTAGCAAATAAAATGTGGTTTGTATTATTTGGTTTAATCATTAGCGCGGTGTTCATGCTGATTGTTTATACGCTTGTCTCGGTTTTTGGAAATGTAGGGAAGGCGATGGCAATTGTGCTTCTGGTACTCCAGCTTGCTGGCTCTGGAGGGACATTCCCGATTCAGGTTACACCTCCATTTTTTCAAGCGATCTATCCATTTTTACCCTTTACGTATGCTATTAGCATGATGCGAGAAGCGGTTGGTGGCATTCTATGGGATATTATCAACAGAGATATCATCATGATGACTGTCTATGCTGGAATTGCTTTGATCATCGGATTGGCTTTGAAGAAATTCATAAACCGATCATCAGCTAAATTAGTGAAAAAAGCTAAGGAAAGTCAACTGATTCATTAGTACAATCTAGCCAGAATCATTCAGTATGTTTCTCAACCAAATGAAAGACCGTTCCCCAGCTTGCGGGAACGGTCTTTTACAAATCATTTGTGAGTATAATGAATCATATCTCACAGGAATCATGTTTGATTACTTGTTTGGAAGTAGCTCAGCTTTTGTTTTTCCTACTAGAATTGATGATTCAGTAGGAATCCACATACCTGTGTTTTCATCGCGACCTTGTAGTACGTATTTAGGGTTTGGTCTGTTCATTTCATCCACAGCTTGTTTGGAAACCTTACCAATATTTCCTTCTTTTAGAAGATTAAGAATTAGAACTAATTTTGTATCAGGGAATTGAGTCATCATTTCGTAGTCACCGTTGCTGTCGCCGCCAATGAATAGAGGACCGTTTCCACCGTGTTTTTTAGCAATTTCTGCTTTAATTACTTCTGTTTTTCCGCCATAAACGGTTTTGTACCAGTTCTTTTTGTATACTGGTTGCATAACGCTTTTTGCGTCTTTTTCCAATTCCATACCGATTACGTTTTCTTTTGGAATGTTATAGCCATACTTAGGATTTGATGCAAATACTTCTACTACTTCTTTCATAGAAGCAGACACTACATAAACATCAATTCCATTAGAACGGAACGTATTCATCATGGAAGCAACCTCTGGAGACAGACGAAGACCAGATGTATATGTAACGCTGATTACGCCAGCTTTACCGCTCAGTTTTTTAGGGCTTGTATAGTTGATTTTGCGGATAGAGTCACCAAGACCGTAGTCATTGGAACGTTCAGCCAACTCATGAACTTCATCAACGCTCATGTTAGTCAAGAAGTAAAGAACCCAAGGATAACCTACATCGCTACCATGAGAACCGTTGATCGCTTCGTACAAGAAGTACATTTTTGTACGGAAGTCGATGAATTGGTCAGACTTAGTAACTTCCTCTAGGGATTTTTTACCTTTTAAGCCTTTATAGTTTTCATACAAGTATTTGTAGTCAGAAATGATGTCAGCAGAAACGTTTTCCATTGTGATTGCTTTGCCATCTACTGTTTTGTACTTGTCAGCAAAAGGACCTTTTGGAACGTTCATAACCAATACTTTTGCAAATTCTTCTGGTGTTAATTTGAAGATCAAGTGATTGATTTGATAAATAAGAAGCGCTTCTTGCGTATCGTGCATGATGCTAGTGTTATCCCAGTCAAATACAGCATAAGGCTTTTTATCTGCTTTGTAATTAGGACTTTTCACGCCATATTGGTCGATCATTTTTTGAACAGCAGCGTGAGTTTTGTCAGCCCATTTACCTTTATCAAGCAGTTGTAATTGCTGTTGAGCAATTTGTGTAGCAGCAGCTGTTGATAGTGGAGCTGCGAATGCTGGTGCTGCACCTAGCATAAGTGATAGAGATAGTCCAACACTTAGCAATACGTTTGTTTTTTTCATGATTTTCTCTCCTTTAATGATGTGAGTTTTCTTATAAACAATCGGGAATATCATGGATACTCCCGACTATTTGCGATGGAAGTCTTGCTAAATAGAGAGTATAAATATGCTGTTATACACGGAAACGGTCAATTAAGCTCGTTAATTCCTGAGATATTTGACGTAGTTCCTCAGATGATCCTTGAAGAGCCAGCATTGCAGTTACCTGAGACTCAGAGGATGCAGACACATTTTGCATGTAGTCAGCCGAAAGCTTAGCGATATGTGCTGTCTCATCTACAGAAGATGCAATCTCTTCACTGGCAGCAGACATTTCCTCTGAAATTGCCGAGTTATCATGGATTTGTTCAGTTATATTTTTGATTTGTTGAAGGATGCGTTGGAATGCTTCACCGGAATCCTGTACCATTTGAACACCGTTCGAGACGCTATGGTTTACATCATTCATAGAATCCATGGCACGATTGGTTTCTCCGTGTACTTCATTGATTAAGCTAGCAATCTTACCAGCAGATTCTGAAGATTGTTCGGCAAGCTTTCTTACTTCATCCGCAACAACAGCAAAACCTCTACCATGTTCTCCCGCACGAGCAGCCTCTATGCTTGCATTTAGAGCAAGAAGGTTGGTTTGGGAGGAGATGTCGGTAATCATATCTACAATTTTTACAATCTCGTTAGAACGATCCTGTAGGACCTTCACAACAGAGAGAGAATGCTCGACAGATACACCGATGTTGCTCATTTGCTGAACAGCGTGCTGTACGGTTTGGTTACCATTCTCAGCTTCTTGTGTTGTATCAAGCGAAAACTCTGCAATAGAGGAGGTGGATTCTGCAATTCGTTGAATACCCAGTGCCATTTCCTCCATGCCTTTAGCACTTTCCTCTGTACGCATGAGCTGATTATCTGCTCCGCTTGCTACTTCTTTTACGTTTTCAGCAATTTTATCGATAGCAATTATATTACTCTCCACATGAGCGGATACCTGCCCGGAGGAGGCTACCAGTTTTTTGGATGCGGATACAATCTCTGAAATCAGATACTTAATAGATAATTGCATGGATTGCAGAGAATTTGCTAGAGTACCTAACTCATCCTTACGCTGAAGTAAATGAGGCTGTACTTCCTTGGTTAAATCACCTTCTCCAATCTCCTGCATGTGACCAATTAAGGTAACGATTGGCTTAGAGAACTTACCAGCTAGAATAATAGATGCAACCAAAGCAATAACGCCTAAAATTACACTCATGATCAAAATAAGGAAGAAGATATGATCAATGCTGCTATTAAGCTCGCGTTGTTCAATAAATGAAATATACTTCCAACCAGTTTTTGGCGAGGTATAGACGTTCGTTAAATAATTTTGATTTTCCATAACGACTTCTAGTTGACCTGTCGACATTTCACTTAGTTGGGCTAATGTTTTATTATCCAAATCTTTTACGTTTTTGGAGATCATATCCGGATATTGAGGGTTGGCAAGTACAGTACCCTCAGCGGAAATCATCATAACATAACCGGTCTCGCCAATTTTCATTTCCTTCAAGACTTCGGTTAAATTCAACAGGTTTGTATCAATACCAAAAACCCCTACTGCTTTTCCAGTCATATCGCGAAGCTGTGTAACGATACTGACTGCAATAGTCTCTGTTCCTGTCAAGATATAAGGAGCAGTGATTACGGCCTTGCCTGGTTCTTTCATAGCATCTGTATACCAAGGACGGTCACGTGGGTCATAATGTGAGCTCATATTTTTGACAGGATACTGTGTATAACCGCTAGCCTCAGTGCCTATAAATAACGATGAAGTGTTGGGATGGGCTTGAATATAGCGTTTAAACTCTTGGGCCAGTTCTGCTTCTAAACCACCATTTGCCATAGCATCTATTTTAACTGTTCCAGTTTCGTTCTTATATGACTTGATCGATGCATCTGTTCTTTTCAACAGTGCAGAGTTTGCAAGCATGAGTACGTTTTCACGAATGGAATTAAAATAAATAGATACGCCATTATCCACTTGGGCTACTTCCTTGGTATTAGCATCCAAGAAGTCCTGATGAATCTGTCTTTTCATATCCAAGTAAACAATGCTACTAATAAGGGCAATCGGGATCGTGATGCATAAGACAAATGCAATGATTAACTTGGCTTTTATTGTATGAAACAAAGGCATTCCCTCCCACATGCAAGTAACCCCTATCAACTTTTTCCAAATAAAAGGAAATAGAGGCGGAATTTTATTTCTGTTCTATTAATTAATCGGATAAATCGGGAATAAAATGAAGGATTATTTCAAAGGTACATAACAATGTTAAATATTCGTTGAAAATTTATGATATTTCTGTGAAATTTTAAAAACATGATATGTAAGGGATTCTATTAGATTTAATCGTGTAAAAACAGGTGGTTTTTCGAGCGTTTTTACGTGAAATTTAAACTTTATTTTCACAAAAAAATTATCATTTTAATGCATATATTTAGGATAAATATGGTAATCAATGGTGATTACATTCATTTTCTTAACAAAATGCTGTTCTAAACTTAACAGGACCTACACAGCATATTAAAAAACAAAAGGTACGATACAACTAACAAGTAGATAGTGAAAAGGTTGGAGCTGGGGAGAAACCTCAATAGAAATTACCAAAAACTTTTTTAAAAGAAAGTGGATTGGCAGGTTCTATTTGAGGTTTTTTGTTTTTTAAACAGGAGGCGAATAGCAGACATGAATCAAGCGGAGTTTTACGCCAGATTAGCAAGGCATAAAATCATTGCATCCATTAAGCAGCCAAAATCGCTGGAACGTGCATTAGAGGCTCCCATCAGTGCTGTAGTGTTGTCAATCGGGAATCTAAACACAATGAAACGATACGTTGATCTGTTTAAATCGCACCAGATTCCCGTTTTTCTTCACCTAGAGCGCATTGGTGGCATTAGCTACGACCGGGAAGGAATGGCTTATGTAGGCGAGAATGTGAAGCCAACAGGCATTGTTGCAACGCGTAATACGCTGATTAAATTAGCAAAAAAGCATGGCCTGCTTACGATCCAACGTTTGTTCTTAGTTGACAGCGATTCGCTCAAATCTGGAATTCAATCGATTCAGGAAACTCAACCGGATGCGGTGGAGATCATGCCTGCCCTGCTGCCGGAATATATCATTGAGTATCGTAATTCGCTTCAACAGCCAATTATTGCAGGCGGGCTGATCAAGAGGCGGGAGCAAATGGTGATTGCTCTTTCGCATGGCGCTATTGCTGTATCTGTAGGAAAACATCAGTTGTGGAAGGAGAATATGGGGAATGAACACTTGCAGCACTCTTCTATTTGATTTGGATGGAACCTTGCTGGATAGCAGGGAGGGTGTGATAGATGCGGTTTACTACACGATAGAAGAGCATTGTCCCGGCTTGTTTACCAGAGGAGAAATAACAGATCGGTTTGGCGAAGCCTTGGAGGAATTTTTACGTGCCGTTGAAGCAAAAATCAATGAGCAGCAGGTACAAAAGCCTGAACTGCCTGACCAATTCAAAGTAAGTCATTGGGATCGGACAGCATATTGCAAGGATTACTTTACGTACATGAAACGCCACAACCAACAGGTACAGTTGTTTCCATTTGTGAGAGAAGGGATGGAGGCACTCAAAAAACGAGGATTTCAGCTTGCTGTTGTCACTAACAAACAACGTGAGCTTGCTTTGCAAAACCTAGAAATAGCGGCGATTCTGCATCTAATGGACACAGTGGTCACGCTAGATGATGTGGTGCTTGGCAAGCCTTCTCCTGAGCCCATACAGAAGGCGATGGCAATCCTAGGGACCGTCCCTGAAGCGACACTCATGATTGGTGACAGCAGGTATGATCTGTTATCCGCTCGTGCGGCAGGTGTGCGCAGCGTTTTGTTGGAGTGGTACGGAGCAGATCAACGAATCCAAGAGGAACCTCATTATCGATTTCAAACATTCCAAATGCTTGTCGATGAACTGCTGTTAGCCAGTGTACAAGGAAAGGGTGAGTAGAGTGGCAGAAGTTGTGCTGAAGCAGGTAGTGAAGTCCTATCAGCATCAACAGGTGGTAAAGGGGATGGATTTGGTGATTCCGGAGGGCTCCTTTACCGTTCTTGTTGGGCCATCAGGCTGTGGAAAATCAACTACGTTACGAATGATAGCTGGACTTGAGAGAGTGACCAAAGGCGAAATTTGGATAGGTAAGCAAAAGGTGAACGATGTACCACCCGGTAAACGAGATTTAGCCATGGTGTTTCAAAACTACGCGCTGTACCCCACGATGACAGTCTTTGACAATATTGGCTTTGGATTAAGAAACCGAGGCATTTCAAAAAAGGAATGCAAGAGACTGGTCGAGGAAATCGCTGAAATCGTAGGGCTTCAGGATTACTTGCATCGTAAGCCGGCGCAATTATCAGGAGGTCAGCGCCAGCGTGTGGCTTTAGCCAGAGCCATGGTGAAAAAGCCAAAGGTGTTTCTCATGGATGAGCCCTTATCTAATCTAGATGCGAAATTGCGGAATCAGATGCGTGTAGAATTAACCAGCTTGCATAAACAGCTAGGCACTACATTCATCTATGTGACACATGATCAGGTAGAAGCAATGACGATGGGCGATCAAATCGTGGTCATGAATGAAGGGGAAATTAAGCAGGTGGCCTCTCCGATCAAGCTCTACCATGAGCCGGAAAATCTGTTTGTTGCCCAGTTTATCGGTTCCCCTTCTATGAACATTTGTCAACAGAGGGATCACGCAGGATTACTAGTAGGTTTTCGCCCGGAAAAAGTGATGATCAAGACAGAGCAAGGATTGGTACAACATGAACATATGCCGCAATCATCTGGCTCGGACTTTTCTAGTAGAGGCCGTATTATTTCGCGGGAAATTCTTGGCTCCGATGTATTGTATTACGTACAGACAGATTCAGATCAGATCGTAGTCAAAAAGGAGGCAGACCAGCTTCTTTCCTCAGGGGCCGATGTTATTGTATCCGTGCCTCCTGAACACCTGTATCTCTTCGATCCAGCTACAGGAATGCGTAAGAATCCTCCCCATCCTCCTTATCAAAAATCTGCGATCGCAGGAGGATTGGTCTAAATGGAAAAGGTGGCTGCATCAGAAACCAAATCGCTGCCTACTCCATCGGTCTGGTCTCGGGAACAGATGATGAAAACAAAATTTTTGGAACATGTGCGTCCTTATGCATACATTACTCCTGCTTTGTTGTTTTTTACGCTTTTTTTCTTATTTCCGATCGGTTACATGATTTATCTTAGCTTCCATGATTGGTCGTTGTTGAATTTGGGTGAGATCGAATGGGTAGGCTTTGCTAACTTTCGAGAGCTATTTTATGAACCAGATTTTCATCTCGTGTTTTTCAATACGATTGTGTTCACTATTGGTACTGTGTCTATCAGTATTTTGCTAGCATTTTTTCTGGCTCTTTGGCTAAATCGAACAGCTAAAATTTATGGAATCATGCAAGCCGCGGTTTTTAGCCCGCATATCATTTCTCTGGTGTCAGTGTCTATGCTTTGGATGTGGCTTATGGACCCGCAGTACGGTTTATTGAACGCTCTTTTGGAATTCATCGGATTACCAGCCTATACATGGCTTAGTGATACCAAAAGTGCGCTGATTTCACTCATTCTAGTCAGCGTTTGGAAGGGTGTAGGCTATAACACGCTAGTCTTTATTGCGGGACTGCAAAGCATACCGAAAGATCTCTACGAGGCGGCCAGTTTAGATCAGGCAAATAGATGGAAAACGCTACGCAAAATTACGCTGCCGATGCTGTCCCCCACTTTATTTTTTCTAACGGTCATTAACATCATCTCCTCCTTTCAAGTTTTTGACACGATTTATATCATGACGCAGGGAGGTCCTGTTAATAGCACAAATATGCTTGTCTTCTATATCTATGAACAGGGAATGGATTTCTACAATGGGGGGATTGCTTCGGCCGCGTCTGTTTTACTATTGGGACTCATTGGAGTGGTCACTCTTCTGCACTTTTTATTTATGGAAAAACGTGTTCACTATCGCTAAAGGAGAGATGACAAGTGAAGCAAATAGGATACCTTTCGCTTCAAGCGCTTGAATGGATGCTGTTACTAGCCGTATCGCTCATCTTTGTCTTTCCTTTTCTATGGATGGCGTTGACTGCTTTTAAAACATTGCCGGAGGTCTTCCAATTTCCGCCTACCTGGTGGCCTGAGTCTTTGCAGTTTCAGAACTTTGTAATCGCTTGGAACTCGGGGCCATTCTTTACTTATTTACGAAACAGCCTGCTGGTGGCAGTTGGTATTTTAATTCTTCAAATCTTAACGGCTGTGCCTGCTGCCTATGCATTTGCAAGGTATCGCTTTCGGGGAAGAAATTTTTTGTTTGGCGTCACCTTAATCGCTCTGATGATTCCGCCTCAGGTGATCTTTCTGCCGATCTACGTGGAGATGAGCAATTGGGGGCTCGTGAACACCTTATGGTCATTGATATTACCTTATGGAGCGAGTGCCTTCGGTATTTTTTTATTACGTCAGGCCTTTATGCAGGTACCAGACGAGGTAATTGAGGCGGCACGGTTGGATCATGCATCTGAGTGGAAAATCATGTGGACCATTATGGCTCCTATGGCAAAGCATGTGCTGGTCACATTTGGACTATTTAGCTTCATTTATCACTGGAATGATTACTTTTGGCCGCTCATCATGACCAACAGTAACGAGGTACGCACATTACCGATAGGAATTTCCATGCTGAAAGCGGCTGACGGAGGCAGTCAGTGGAATGTGATTATGGCGGGGAATATGATTTTGGTGTTCCCGATACTGCTGATTTTCTTTTTTGCTCAGCGCCATATTATTAGCGCGTTTGTTTATCAATCCAAATAACGTAATCTCAAGGAGGGCAAGAACGTGAAAAAGTGGGGCTTATCTATTCTAATGTGTACAGTAGGCTTGTCAGGGATGCTAGCGGGATGTACTCAGCAGCAGGCAGTAGGAACTACTGAACAGCGGACAGCAGCAAGTCAGGAAGCAACAGCATCTACCCAGCCTGTTGAGATTGATTTCTGGTATGCAGTAGGCGGTCATAATGGGGAAATGGTTCAAAAGCTTGTAAAGGAATTTAATCAAACGCATAAGGATATTGTGGTGAGGCCCTCTTATCAAGGAAGCTACTACGAGAATCATACTAAGGTGCTGTCCGCGGTCACAGCCGGGAATCAGCCTGATGTTACGATGGTTGAGATTGCTTCCATTGGAGCCTTTGCGGATGCGAGGGTGTTAGAGGACCTAGGGCCGTATGCCGCTGGAGAAGAGAAGAAATACAATCCTGGTCTGATGGGCAACTCCTATTGGAAGGAGAAATTATATGCCGTTCCCTTTAACCGTTCCACTCCTTTGCTATATCTCAATCGCGATTTATTGAAGAAAGAAGGACTTGATCCAAATGGTCCAAAAACCTGGGAGGAATTACGTCATTTTTCTCAAAAGCTCACAAAAAAGGAAGGCGGAAAAACGAAAAGATACGGATTTTCTACGCCCATTGATATTTGGTTCTATGAAGCGCTGGTGTTTGAGAGCGGCGGACAAATTTTAAGCGAGGACGGCAAGAGCTTAATGATTCATACAGAGGCAGGTAAAGCGCCGTTGGAATTTTGGATGAGCATGCTACAAGAAGGGATCATGAAAGCTCCTCCAGGTGAGAAGTACAATGCATGGGATGTAGCCGCGCAGGATTTCTTAAATCAGCAAGTAGGGATGATCTTTACAACCACCGGTGAGCTGAAGGGCATGCGGGAAAAAGCCAAGTTTGATGTAGGAACGGCCTTCCTGCCTGCTAATAAGGATTTCGGAGTACCAGCAGGTGGGGCAAATCTAGTAATTCTACAAAAATCATCTGAAAAAGAAAAGAAGGCGGCGTGGGAGTTCGTGAAGTGGATTACTGATACGCCGCAAACCAGTGTATGGTCAGCGGAAACAGGATACATGCCAGTCACATCAGAGGCAATTCAATCAGATGAGATGAAAAAAGTGTATGAACAGGATCCGAACTTCCAAGTAGCTGTGAAGCAGTTAGAGTATGGTAAGCCGCGCCCAATGGTACCGGGCTATAAAGAGCTACAGGAAGTCATTATGACAGAAATTCAGCGTGTAATTTTAGGTCAGGCTAGTATTGACGAGGCACTATCCAAAGCTGTGGAAAAGGGGCAAAAATTGTTGAAGAAATAGGGGGGAATCTCATATGAGCTATTGCATGGCACAACGAGGCTGGTCAGGGAGGGCACCTGAAAATACGATGGCAGCTATTAAGCTTGCCTTAGCAGAACCGGGTATTCAGGCGATTGAGGTAGATGTACAGCTATCCAAGGATGAGATTCCTGTGCTCATTCATGATTTTACGCTAGAACGCACCACAAACGGATCAGGGCTAGTTAAAGATCATACATTTGAGCAATTGCGTCAGTGGAGTGCAGGAGGCTGGTTTGCTGAGGAATTTTCTGATGAAACCATCCCCGCCTTAGAGGAATTGTTTCAAGCTGTTTCACAGCATACTTGTCGCCTTAATGTAGAGCTAAAGACAGCAGGCAATCTATATCCGCGTCTAGCTGAAAAGGTTGTGGAGCTGGTAGAAGCATATGAGCTTCATTCACAGGTTTGTCTCACCTCTTTTGATCACGAAATCATAAAAAAGGTCAAAGAACTACAACCCTCGATGAAAACGGGGTTAATTATAGCGGGCAAACCAGTGCTGTTACGTGAACAGCTAGAGGAAACAGGAGCAACCATTCTGTCCATGGCCTATCCTTATCTGACAAAAGATTTTGTACACATAATGCTGGAGCAAGACTACGAGATATTTGCTTGGACGATTGATGGTGAACATGAGATAAGGCGAATAAGCGAATGGCATCCCCATCTATATATTTGCACCAATTATCCTGACCGAATGCTTTCTTGGCACGCTGAACGAAAAGAGTCGGAGTAAAAAAATAGAAGGTTGAACCAAGAAGAGCAGTTACATGTAATCGATGTAACTGCTCTTTTTATTTTTTTGATAGATATTTATAAAAGCGCTTTATTTGGTAATGATAATTTTTATGCTTCATGATTATGTTTTAGATTTTTTAACTATTAATGAAAAGACAAAAATATTTTGATTTCGTTATAGGAATGGCTCAAATCCTCCTATATAATTTACAAGGGGAAATAGTAGTTCCCTGTAATTTTTTCATTTTAGGAAGGAGAAATTCTTGATTATGGGAGCGGATGAGAAAAAACTCCGATGGTATAATATTGCGTTAATGGCGTTTGTAGCAGTTTGGGGCTTTGGCAACGTTGTTAATAACTATGCCAACCAAGGATTACAAGTCATTACCTCTTGGGTTTTGATAATTGCCTTATATTTTATTCCTTATGCCTTAATGGTGGGTCAATTAGGTTCTACCTTTAAAGAGGGTAAGGGTGGTGTTAGTACCTGGATTAAAGAAACGATGGGGCCTAATATTGCCTATTTGGCAGCATGGACCTACTGGGCTGTTCACATTCCATATCTAGCACAAAAGCCTCAGGCTATCTTGATTGCACTAGGCTGGACATTTACAGGCAGTGGTAAGGTACTCGACCAATATTCTACGTTGGTCATTCAATTAGCTTGTTTAGTTATCTTTTTACTCTTTGTATGGATTGCTTCTAAAGGTATTTCGTCCTTAAAGCGAATTGGGACCGTTGCCGGTATTTCTGTATTTGTGATGTCCTTGTTGTACATTTTGCTAGCTGTTACGGCACCAGCACTCACAGGTGTAAGTGTTGCAACAACCAATATGACGCTCAGCACATTCATTCCTGAATTTAATTTTGCTTATTTTACTACCTTATCCATGCTGGTCTTTGCGGTAGGCGGGGCAGAGAAGATCGCACCGTATGTCAACTTCACGAATAACCCAACTCGTGAGTTCCCAAGAGGGATGTTGATTCTAGCGATCATGGTTGCTGTCTGTGCGCTCTTAGGCTCGTATGCTATGGGGATTATGTTTGATGCGAATAACATTCCTGCTGACTTAAAAATGAATGGTCAATATTATGCGTTCCAAATGCTAGGTAATTACTATGGAATTGGTAACACGTTCTTAATTTTGTATGCGATTTCTAATACCTTGGCTCAAATTTCAGCATTGGCATTCTCGATTGATGCGCCATTGAAGGTATTATTATTAGATGCTGATGAAAGATACATTCCAAGAAAGCTTTTGAAAAGCAATGACAAGGGCGTCCCTACTAATGGTTATATCCTAACTACGGTGTTAGTAGGTATTCTCATCATCGTACCAGCTCTAGGTATCCGTAATATGAATACATTGTTTGACTGGTTGCTAGACTTAAATTCTGTAGTTATGCCGCTTCGTTACCTATGGGTATTTGCAGCCTATATTGCTGTAATGAAAATGGCTGATAAATTTACGTCTGAATATCAATTTGTGAAAAATAATAAGTTTGGTCTGCTGATTGGTGGATGGTGCTTTTTCTTCACTGCGTTTGCTTGCTTGATGGGGATGTTCCCGAAAGTACCTGCTTTTACACCACAATGGTACTTCCAGATTACTCTTAATATCGCAACACCGCTCGTGCTGTTAGGTTTGGGTCTGATCCTGCCGTCGATTGCTAAACTGACAAATAATAAATAAGCGTAAGAACGAATCCATCCTGTGTTTATACATGGGGTGGATTTTTTCCTGTAAAAGTGCGTCATGCTTTTGTCAAAAAGAGAGAAGGGACAAGGGGAAAATCCTCAGTACAATGAAAGGGAGAATAAACATCGAAAGGGTGTTTTTGATGGAGCAACAGCTAAGGAATACAGAAGATCATGAGCCGAAAAATCAAATGCCCGTGGCTTTTTTAGAGCAAATGGAGCTTGCAACAGACTGGCTGCATCGAAGAGGGGCTTTTCTAACAACCAAGGACAAAGAAGAGATCAACACGATGACAATTGCTTGGGGTAGCATTGGTTTTCTATTCGGAAAACCCACGCTGACCGTGATGGTGCGTAAAAGTAGGCATACCACCCAGCTTTTACAGGCTTCCAAGGAGTTTACGGTTAGTGTTCCTTTTTCAGAGGATATGGGGGAAAAGCTCTTTGCCTGTGGAACACAATCCGGTCGTACGGTGGATAAAATCTCTACATGCCAATTAACCCTTGCAGACTCTCAGGTCATTGATACACCTGTGATCGGCGACTGTGAGCGTTATTATGAATGTAAGGTGATCGTGGCTCAAGAAATTACGGCACCTGTCCTGTCCGAAGAGATTAGGCAGGAGCATGTGATAGCAGATGATCCTTATTATTGTTATATCGGTGAGATCGTTCATTGCTAGGGACACGGAGGGGCATATTACACGACAGGTGTTTAAAGAGATTCTGTATTTGTCGCGGAATACGACAGTAGGGAAGGTCGGTCCAAGCTGTGCCTATGTAAGGCGATCATGGTAAAGTATATGTCGGAATGAGTAAATAAAATTTCTCAAACGCTAGGAGAAAGGTGGTTCATATGCAACAATCTATCATTGAAATTAGTAAAAGTGTGCTGCAAAGCTCGTTGGGAGTAAAAGCTGGTGAAACTCTTTTAGTTGTAACGGATGACTCCAAGAAAAACCTAGCGGAGGCTCTCTATGAGGCAGGAAGAAGTCTAGGAGCCCAAGCCTTACTTATGGTTATGCAGGACCGTACCAAATCGGGGGAGGAGCCTCCTGAAGCCGTAGCGATCGCTATGACGAAGGCTGACGTAGTGATTGGGATTACCAAGCATTCGCTCACTCATACGCATGCCCGAAAAAATGCGGTAGCAGCAGGAGCTAGGGTGGCTACGATGCCAGGGATAACAGAGGATATGTTCATGGCAGGCGCTATTGCGGCCGATTATGCAAAAGTAAAAGAACTGACTGAAGAAGTAGCTAGCATGCTGACAGAAGCTAAGCAAGTAAGAATTGACAAAGCGGGTTATTCCCTAAGCTTTTCCATTGAGCAAAGAAAAGGGATTCCCAGTACCGGTGTGTATGTGAATCCCGGAGAATCGGGCAATCTGCCGTCCGGAGAAGCTTATATCGCTCCTTTAGAGGGAACAGCTACCGGGCAAATCCTTGTAGATGGTTCCATTGCTGGGATTGGAAAATTAACAGAACCTGTCTTGCTTACAATTGATAAAGGACGCATTGTCTCTGCAGAAGGCCCAAGCGGAAAACAGCTTTTGGAATTGCTGGGCGATGGAGATGGCCGACTATTAGCCGAGTTTGGAGTAGGGACGAATGATAAAGCTCGTATTACTGGGGTTGTTTTAGAGGATGAAAAGGTATACAGCACAATTCATGTAGCGTTTGGAAGCAACAATACCTTTGGGGGAGTCATCTCAGCAGGTGTACATATTGATTGTGTTGTAATGGAGCCAGACTTCTATTTAGATGAGCAGAAAGTAATGGAACAGGGAGCCTTGCTTGGCGTGTAGGTTAAAAAAGCATGAGAGAAAAAGAGCGTTAGCTAGGCTGACGCTCTTTTTGCTGATCACCTGGTTATTTGCAAAATAGGTGTACGAAGCTGTTGAATCTATTGTTTCTACATGGCTTGCAAGCCAGCCTGATTTAAGAAGTTCCAAGGCTTGTTGTAATGCGGTTGGAAGAAGAAATCGACAAAGGCAAGCTGGTCGATTGTCATATGATTTTGGATGCAGACAGATAAGGTATTCATGGATTGCGTTAAATCAGCCTTGGACATGATTTGGGCTCCGAGAATGCGGCGAGAAGCCTCTTCAAAGACTACTTTTAGTAAGACCTTTTCATGCTCTGGCATGAATTCTGGTCGATAGCTGTCTTCGATTGTGACAGTTTTCACATTGATAGCCAAGTCTGATGCAGCCCCTTCTGTTACTCCAGTAGAAGCGATGTTATAATCATAGATTTTAATCCCGGATGTTCCTTGTGTGCCCATATAAGCCATGGTAGGGGCTACTAGATTCTTAGCAACTAGTGTACCCATACGTACAGCATTAGTGGCTAGGGGAATATAGGTGTGTTGCCCGGTAGGATTGTAGCGAATCGCACAACTGTCTCCAGCAGCATACACATCCGTTTTGCTAGTTTGCATGTATTCATTTACGATAATGGCTCCGTTACTCAACATATCGACTTGTCCTGCAAGCAAGCCTGTATTGGGACGAAAGCCAATGCATAGAATCACCAAGTCAGCCTCGTATTCGCCTTTTGTGGTGATGACCTTTGTCACTTTACCGTCCATGCCATCAAATTTCGTAACAGTTTGACCTAGAGCAAGTGTAACACCATGGTCCAGTAATTCTTTTTCGGTAACTTGAGTAAATTCTTCATCAAGATAACGGTTTAGAATCCGATCAGCACTATCAATGAGAGTCACCTGCTTGCCATTCATTTCAAAGGCCTCGACTAATTCAATCCCAATGTATCCGGCCCCAACGACGACTACATTTTTAGCTGTTTTTGCCTTTTCAATAATGGTATTGGAGTGGTTAAAATTCTTGGACAGTACGATATTGTCTAGCTCAATTCCTGCTAAGTTAGGCATGATTGGCCAAGAACCAGTAGTAACGATTAATTTATCATAGGAATCTATGATCTCTTCATTTGTATTTAAATTGCGAACGACCAATGTTTTTTGATCGGTATCTATTGAGATCACATCGTGGCGCATATTGGTAACCACGCCAAGCTCAGCTAATTTCTCTGGGGAAGAGTAGAACAAGCCTTGCGGGTCTTTCACTACACCACCTACATACAAGGCAATACCGCAAGAAAGAAAGGAGATATTATCATTTCGTTCATAAACGGTAATGTGAGCATCTGGATATAACTTAGCAGCAGTAACAATAGCGGCAGTTCCGGCATGTGTGCATCCAATAACAGCAATTCTCATAGCTAGTCCTCCAAGCAGTTAGGATTTATGTGCAAGTCTGTTATTCCTCTTTTTACGATAAACACTGTTGTAATAGTGTTTATGATGTTTATTATAGGAGCGTATTAGTAAAGATGACAGTGAACGTTTTGTGAATGTTATCACATTCACAACCGTTGCTTTTTTCACTATGCACGTTCTGCTATAAATAGGGTAAGAACCGCATACATACAAGAATAAAAACAGATAAAGTTCTTTTGAATCCAGATGATGCACTTGTCTGATTATGACAGAAAATACCTTACATTTGAAAAAAACGAGATAAGAAGGGTGCATGGACGGACTTAGAAAAATATGGTGTGAAATTATTCACATACATTAGAACATCTACTGTTTATACTACCATCGAAGGATAACGTTATTGCTTTCATATAAAAAAGAGAAGAAAAAGGTACTGAATATCCATTTATCAAGTAGTAGAAAAAAGGGAGGATTCAACATGAAGAAATGGATGTCTCTTATGATGGCTGCATTTTTGGCAGTTCCTGTGCTGTCTGGATGCGGCAGTGCAACGACTCCGGGTGCAACGGAAGGCAAGGCTACAACCGAGACAGCAACTCCTCAGGATGAAAGTACGGATATCGTAGTAATTGGTGCAGGCGGTGCAGGTCTATCGGCCGCGGTAGAAGCCACAAATGCTGGTGCCAAGGTAATCGTACTGGAAAAAATGCCGATGGTCGGAGGTAACACAACTCGCGCTACTGGAGGATTAAATGCAGCGGGAACGGAAGCACAAAAGAAAAAAGGAATTGAAGACAGCCAAGAGCTGTTTTACCAAGATACAATGAAGGGCGGATACAATAAGAATAACCCTGAGCTAGTAAAAATTCTGACTACGCAAGCGAAAGATTCTGTGGTTTGGCTAGAATCAATGGGTGCTGATTTATCTGACGTTGGCCGTGCGGGTGGAGCAAGTGTAAGCCGTATTCATCGTCCGACTGGCGGAGCGGCTGTAGGCTCTAATGTTATATCTACTTTAAAGAATAAAGTAAAAGAACAAAATATTGATGTCCGTGTCAAAAATAAAGCGGTCGCAATTATCAAAGAACAACAGGGCAAAGTTACTGGTGTAACAGCCGAGAATAAAGATGGTAAGGCTTACACGATTAATGCAAAGGTGGTCATTTTAGCTACAGGTGGCTTTTCAGCTAATCAGGAGATGGTTATTTCCTATAAACCAGAGCTAAAAGGCTTTGCGACAACCAACCATCCAGGAGCATTGGGTGAAGGGATTACGTTGGGCGAAAGCGTTGGTGCCAATTTAGTTGATATGGCTGAAATCCAAACCCACCCAACAGTTGTTCCTGAAAAAGGTGTGATGGTAACAGAAGCTGTTCGCGGAAATGGAGCTATTCTAATCAATAAAGACGGGAAACGTTTCATCAACGAGCTATTAACTCGTGACGTAGTGTCTAAAGGTATTTTGGATCAAAAAGATGGTGTTGCTTACCTGTTCTTTGATGACGGATTAAGAAAAGGTCTAAAAGCGGTAGAAGAGTACTTCAACATGCAGCTAGTAACAGAAGCTGATTCTGTCGAAGAGCTGGCTGGTAAAATCGGTGTAGATAAAGACGCTATGATGAAAAGCGTAAAAACATATAATGATGCGGTAGCAGCGAAACAAGATAAGGAATTTAAGCGTGATGACCTACCTCTTCAATTAAACCAAGGAAAGGTTTATGCCATTCAAGTAACTCCTGCGGTTCATCACACTATGGGTGGCCTACAAATCAACACCAATGCAGAAGTCATGAATAAAGAAGGCCAAATCATTAAGGGTCTTTATGCAGCCGGAGAAGTTACAGGTGGCGTACATGGTGGTAACCGCCTAGGTGGTAATGCTATGGCTGATATCGTAACATTTGGTCGCATTGCAGGACAAAATGCAGCAAAGGCCGCGAAGTAATCTTGAAAGCAAGAATTTGAGGAGAGAATGATTATGAAAAAACTATTTTATCTAGTAGCTATGCTAGCGATGGCGGCGATGGTGCTTGTTGGCTGTGGAGCGACAGCTGATACCGGTAAATTTAAGGACGGTTCATATGAAGGTGTGGCTCGCGGTGCTAGTAGCGATATTAAAGTGTCTGTAGAAGTGAAAGCAGGCAAAATTGATGGTATTAAGATCCTAGAGCATGAGGAAACCCAAAATCTGATTGAAGCTGTTATGGAGAACACGATCCCCGAGATCATCGAAAAACAAGGCACAGAGGGTGTAGAGGCTATCTCTGGTGCATCTAAATCTAGTAGTGCTGTAAAAGAGGCAGTTAATCAAGCCTTGGAAAAAGCGAAAAAGTAACATAGAAAGACAAAAGATAAGAGAAGGATTAGACCAGTAGCGGTAGCCGATATGAACTAGTGAGTTATCAGATCAGCACGATTGACCTTATCTGTTCGGAGCATTATTACATTTCGTTACTTAAATAAGAGTTTTTTTGGAGTAAAACTCTTACAAAGAATATAGAAGGATGTAAGGCCGTTCCTGTAGGGAGCGGCTTTTCTTTATGAAAATATAACTCTCGCAGTGCTGGTCTAGTCGTATCTTTTTTCTCTTGTAATTGACGAACTAGCTAGCCCATCCTTACAATAAGATGCGTAAACGGTTACATAATGGATAAGAAAGGACGATCGAGATGGAACCAATACACCACATTATCATTGATACCGATCCGGGAATAGACGATGCAGTAGCAATTGCAGCAGCTCTGTTTCATGATCAGATAGATGTGAAATTAATCACCACAGTTGCTGGCAATGTGTCATGCGATAAAACTACCAATAATGCCTTAAAGCTCCTCGAATTCTTTCACAGTGATGTACCGGTTGCACAAGGGGCAATCAAGCCTCTATTACGGACACTAGAGGACTCTAGTCATATCCATGGCAACTCTGGGCTAGATGGATATGATTTTCCTCATCCAAAGAAGGAGACCCTTGGTATTCACGCTATTGAGGCAATGCGTGAAACCATTTTGAGCAGTAAGGAACCTATTACGTTAGTTCCTATTGGTCCGTTAACCAACATTGCTCTCCTATTATCTGTTTATCCAGAATGTAAGCAAAATATCAAAAGAATTGTGTTCATGGGTGGTTCAGCTTCACGCGGCAATCATTCTCCTGCGGCAGAGTTTAATGTGTTTGTTGACCCGGAAGCAGCGAAGATAGTATTACAGTCGGGGCTTGATATTACAATGTGTGGTTTGGATGTAACAAGCCTAGCTACTTTAACGAAGGAAAACGTAGAGGCTTTAAAAGAGATGAATCGAACAGGTGAAATGCTCTATGGGTTATTTCAGCATTATCGTGGCGGTAGCTTAGCGACTGGCTTACATATGCATGATCTCTGCGCTATTGCGTATTTAGTAAAGCCAGAGCTTTTTGTCACAAAGGAATGCTTTGTAGATGTAGAAGTTAATGGGAGATATACGGCTGGGGCGACTATCGTTGATCTGAAGAGCTATTATCAACAGCAAGCGAATGCAAAAGTATGCTTGGAGATTCGAGTAGAGGAATTCCGTCAGTGGTTTATGGAAATATTTACTAATCCGAGTATTTTGTAAAAAGATAAATAAGTAAAAAGAAGAGGACACTACTGCCTGTAGTATCCTCTTCTTGTGTATATTCTCATGTTTTTCCATTCTTATTGCTAGGAGACCTCTTTTACTTTATTAGGATCACGTTCCCAGCATTCTGTATTAACTAGTCCTGGAATAGAATCAGAATAAAAGACTGGGTCTTGGCCTGCTTTTCGCTGTTGAACATAATCGGTCAGAGCAGCAAATGCATATTTTCCAAGTAGGAAAATAGCAATCAGGTTAAGGAGTGCCATCATCCCCATAAATAAATCAGCTAATGTCCAGACGATATTGTTTTGTGCCAAGGATCCAAACATGACCATTCCGATAACGCAAAGTCGATAGAGAAGCACCCACGTGCGAGATTCACTGCGAATAAAGTCGATGTTAGTCTCACCATAATAGTAGTTACCAACAATGGAACTATACGCAAAAAAGAAAACAATTATGGCAACAAAGTAAACAGCCCAATAGCCGAGCTGAGTGCTTAGCGCCGCTTGTGTCAACTCAATTCCACCCATACCACTATCCACATAAATGCCAGATGTAAGAATAATAAACGCAGTTGCACTACATACCAACAAAGTATCTACATATACTCCCAGCGTTTGTAACAAGCCTTGTTTAACAGGATGTGTAATATCAGCAGTGGCTGCTGCATTAGGAGCACTACCCATCCCAGCTTCGTTAGAGAATAGTCCACGCTTGATTCCCATGCTAAGTGCCATACCAATACCGCCACCAAATGCTTCTTGCAGACCAAACGCATGACTTACTATGCTCATAAAGACAGCAGGAATTTGCTGATAATTCATAAGCATTACAAATAAGGCAATGCCAATATAAAGAGTTGCCATGATCGGTACAATCCATTTTGAGATAGCCGCTACGCGTTTTACTCCACCAAATACAACAATAGCAGTAAGGATACATAAAATGATACCCGTCGTTACTTTATCTACCCCGAAGGCCGTTTGCATAGCTGCCGTAATGGTATTGGCCTGTACGGCATTAAAGACAAACCCGAAGCAAAGCGTAATTAGAACAGCGAAGGTAATACCCATCCAGCGCTGATTTAAAGCTTTCTCCATGTAATAAGCAGGACCGCCTCTAAATCCATGCTTATCATGTACTTTATAAATCTGCGCCAGTGTGCATTCTACGAAGCTTGAAGCCGCTCCGACTGTAGCCAGCATCCACATCCAGAAGACTGCTCCAGGCCCACCAACTGCGATGGCAATAGCTACCCCAGCTAAATTTCCCGTTCCCACACGGGAGGCAGCACTCATACAAAAGGCTTGGAAAGAGGAAACCCCTTTTTTCTCCTGTGAATTACGATTAGCACCATCACCGAGCAGTCTAAACATTTCACCAATTAGGCGAATCTGCACAAATCTGGTACGAATCGTAAAATAAATTCCGACTGCAATGAGAATGAAAATGAGAATGTAAGTCCATAGGAAATCATTGCTAACAGATAATACTCTTTCTAATGATACCAAATGAAAGAGCCTCCTTTCTCCATAACCTTCCTAACATATTTTATCTATTTTAACATATATACACGTAAATAAAATTAGTAAAAGCTGATTATTTACTTTCGTGAAAAATTATGAATTATATATAAAAACTTAAAACGCTGTTGTTATAAGGTTTTTCCTACATATTTTTGTTTTAGCAGGAATGTGTAAAAAATTGCTACAATGAAAAAGATCAAGAGCCGATAAAGGAGGAATTCTCTTGCCAAATGGTTCCTATCCTATGATTGATGCGCATATACATGTAGATTCATATCATCCTGCTGATGCCCAGCGGATCATGGCTGAGTGTCAGTCATACGGGATTGAAAAGGTGATTTCTGTTTCTATGAATCTATCATCATGTCTTGCAAATCGGGACTGGTTACAGCGATATCCCGGCCGGGTTAACGTAGCATACGGTTTTCATCCTGAACAAAAATTGCCGGCAGAGGCAGAAATACAGCAATTGTTTGATTGGATTGACCAGCACCAAACGGAGATGGTAGCGATTGGGGAGGTAGGTTTGCCTTACTATACTCAATTAGAGGCCAGCAGGAATGAACAGGCATTTAACCAAGAGCCATATATTCACTTACTGGAACGTTTTATTATGACAGCTAGTCGCTATGATAAACCGATTATCCTACACGCTGTTTATGAGGATGCCGAAATAGCTTGTGAGCTGCTCGAAAAACATAATGTGACGAAAGCGCACTTTCATTGGTTTAAAGGCAGTAAGGCTACTACTTTAAGAATGAGTAGGAGTGGCTACTATATTTCTGTTACACCAGATGTTGTCTATGAGGTCGAGATTCAGCAACTGATTCTACAATATCCCTTGGAACAAATTATGATAGAGACAGATGGCCCATGGCCGTTTGAGGGGCCGTTTACGGGCCAGCTTACCCATCCCGCTATGATGAAGGAGAGCTGTCAAGCTATCGCCCGTTTAAAAGGTCTATCAGTTGAGGAGACAGCTTCTATCCTGTATCAAAATACAAAGCGTTTTTACAAGATATAAGATTCTTGTTTCTGTCATATCAATTGGTCAGAAGCAGGTGTAGTTTTTTCCTGTTTACGGCTAAACTAAAAAAGATTGGTTTATAAGCGAAGGTAGGTTGAACTAAAAAGTAGTAAACTGTATTATTTTACTTATACAAAATGGTACAAGGTACACGTTAACTTGGTGGAGAAAGGTTGATTTTAGTGGAAAACACTTCGGCATCATCAAATTTCATTCGTAACATAATTATTGATGATCTTGAATCAAAAAAAGTAGATGAGGTCGTGACAAGGTTTCCTCCAGAACCAAACGGCTACTTGCATATAGGCCATGCCAAATCTATTTGCTTAAACTTTGAGTTGGCGAAAGAATTTAACGGAAAAGCATTTTTACGTTTTGATGACACGAATCCTACGAAAGAGGATCAGGAATATGTAGAGTCCATCAAGGAAGATGTAAAGTGGCTTGGTTTTGAGTGGAATGAACTGTATTTTGCATCTAATTATTTCGAGGAAATGTATGAACGTGCAATATTGCTGATTAAAAAGGGGAAAGCGTATGTTTGTGATCTGTCCGCGGAGCAAATGAGAGAATATCGCGGTACCTTAACACAGCCAGGCAAGGAAAGCCCGTATCGCAATCGCAGCATCGAGGAGAATCTGGATTTGTTCGAGCGCATGCGCAAGGGTGAATTTGCGGATGGAGAAAAGGTGTTGCGTGCTAAGATTGACATGACTTCTCCGAACATGAACATGCGTGACCCAGTTCTTTATCGTATCTCGCACGCTACTCACCATAACACAAGTGATACCTGGTGCATTTACCCGATGTATGACTATGCTCATCCATTAGAGGATGCAATTGAAGGGGTTACGCACTCTATCTGTACTCTTGAGTTTGAAGACCATCGCCCTTTGTATGACTGGGTAGTCGCTGAGACAGAAATGAAGCATGTACCGCACCAATACGAATTTGCACGTTTGAATCTAACGCAAACAGTAATGAGCAAGCGTAAATTAAAACAGCTCGTTGATGAAAACATTGTGGATGGATGGGATGATCCGCGAATGCCAACCATCTCAGGATTACGCCGCAGAGGATTTACTCCGGAATCTATCCGAACCTTTGCTAGAGAGATTGGTGTTGCTCGCAGCTACAGCGTAGTAGATTCTAAGATGCTGGATCATTTTATTCGTGAAGATTTAAAGCTAAAAGCACCACGCACAATGGGAGTAGTAAAACCGCTTAAAGTGGTAATTACTAACTATCCAGAGGGACAAGTGGAGTGGCTTGAAGCTGAAATTAATCCGGAAAACCCAGAGATGGGCTCTCGCTTGATTCCGTTTACGCGTGAAATTTATGTAGAGCAAGATGATTTCATGGAAAACCCACCAAATAAGTATTTCCGACTATTCCCGGGAAATGAAGTTCGACTCAAGCATGCTTATTTCATTAAATGCAACGAGGTCATTAAGGATGAGAACGGCAATGTTGTGGAGCTTCACTGCACCTATGATCCTGAAACAAAGAGTGGCTCCGGTTTTACAGGACGCAAGGTAAAAGGGACACTTCATTGGGTAGATGCAACGCATGCTATTCCTGCTGAGTTCCGTCTCTATGAACCATTGATTTTAGATGAAGAGGAAGAAGAGGGCAAAACCTTCCTTGATTATATCAATCCGTCATCTTTAGAGATTCTACAAGGGTTTGTAGAGCCGAACATGGCAGAGGCAAAACCTCAAGATAAATTCCAATTTTTCCGCCATGGGTACTTCAATGTTGATCCGAAGCACACAACCGCTGATAAGCTGGTATTTAACTTGATTGTGTCACTGAAAAGTTCATTTGACCCAACGAAAAAATAAGCAAGCCCGATCAAGATGATCAAAAAAAGCTGGTTCTTCCGTTCGAAGAGCCAGCTTTTTGTATCTTGTACGATTTATTTTGAAAGGCTTATTGCACATCCCGTTTTTTGAAGATCAGGATTGATAAATAAACCATCAGGGCAATATAAATAGCGATTATCATCAAGGAGAACCAGATGCCTAAATCGGGATAGGCAGGTACAGACAAGCGAGAGACCAACGGATTGTCAGAATACGCTTGTAAGTCCAGATGATTGAAAATCACAAACTTACCCCATACATATTTCTTGGTAAACATACTAACGATGGAACCGGAAAAGTATGCAATGATAGCTACACTAATCGCAAGTGCATTTGTCTTAAATATAGTTGCAGTGAAAAAAGATAGTGTAGCTAAAAAGAATAATGCTGGAATGTTGTAAAAATAGGCTTGTAGTAATGTTATGAAGTCCAAACCGGCCATTGATTCTGTTCCGAAAAAGACTACTCCTACCAAACTGCTAAATAGCATCAAAAATAAAGTAGCAGCAACTAACATGATAAGAACTGTCACATATTTAGAAAGTAAAATGGTTGTACGGCTGCTAGGACGAATCAATAGTTGTTTAATAGTGCCTTCTTTATATTCGTCCGTCAGGATTTGAGAACCTATAACAAGGCCAAATAGAGTAATTAAAAAGCCAAGACCAATTTGCATGAAGACCGAGAATCCAGCATAGCCAATTCCAGATGTCATGTCGGTTGCATAAAATTTACCTATAAGTCCTGCTAATAAAACAAGAACGGCCAGTAAGGAGAAGAATAGCACGGTTTGTCTTTTCGCATTGAGCTTCATGATTTCATTTTGTATGAGATGGAAAAATTTCATCGCTATTTACCTCCTTTTGTCAGGGCTAAGAAGCGATCTTCCAGCGACTTGGTTCTAATTTTAATCTGATAAATAGGGCAATTGTTCTCTACTAAGCGTTGTACAATTACCGGAATGTCCGATTTTTCAATCTGAAGCAGAAGAAGCTTGTCGCTCATTACTTCAACTGTCCAGTCGTGTAAAACGTCTACTGCTTGCTGACTGCTTTCTACTTCAAATTCAACAGATAGTCCTTTAACCTCTGTTGCCTGATTGTTAACAATCATTTCTTCAATAAATCGACCTTCTTGGATTACAAGAGCCCGGTCACACATCAGCTCTACTTCAGAGAGTAGGTGACTGGAGACTAGAATAGCGATATTTTCACGTTTGGCTAACTCCCGTAGATAGTCGCGGAGCTGGCGAATCCCTGCCGGATCAAGGCCGTTTGTTGGTTCATCTAGAATCAAAATGGACGGGTTGTGTAGCAGAGCTTGAGCAATTCCTAAGCGCTGGCGCATCCCTAGAGAATAGGTTTTTACCTTTTGATTGATAGCACCTGTCAGCTCTACAAGGTCAATAATTTGATGAATGCGTTCCTTCGATACTGGTTGAACAGCCATCCGGGCAAAGTGGATCATGTTCTGCATCCCGGTCATATAGCCATATAGTTCAGGGTTCTCCACAATAGCACCGACATGAGCCATTGCTTTTGACCGATCCTTTTTTATATTGTAACCTTCCACATATATTTCGCCTTCCGTAATGGAAGAGAGGCCAACAATCATGCGAATGGTGGTAGTTTTACCAGAACCATTGGGACCAAGAAAACCATATACCTCTCCACGTTGTACGGAGAACGTCAGGTCTCTAACAAGTGTTTTCCCCGCGACTCTTTTTGTCACGTTTTCTAATTTCACCACTGGTTGGTTAGACATTCAGTTTCCTCCCACATTTTTTAATAATCTTCTATTAGCAAAAGAAATAGACATAGAACATCCTTTTTTTGCTTTTACTAGACTATTATAGTTGAAAAACCTTTCAGTGGACTTAACCTACTCTTAAACTTACCTTAAATAAGTGAAGGTTACCATTTCAAAGGCGTTTTTATTATGTTTGATTTTATCTAAGAATCGTTAAAACCAGATTAAGGTTAGACGCAAAATTAGAAAAGTAAGGTGAAGTGTAGACGGCCACCAGAACATGCCCTCTAGATTAACAGGTGGAGTAGTTATTATCGGCAAGGGAGGATTACGGAGCTTCGTGTTCCCTCCTTTCCCAGGTAAAGGGGAGGTGTAACACGTGTAGGATTTCTCTTTTATTGGGCATGGGCGTATGGTAACGAAACGGTTGAGATGTTTAATCAAGTCGCCTATGAACGCTATCTAAAAGGGGACTTGCATGTAAAAAGCCGCCTACGCAGGTGCGCAAGCGGCTATATAGAACGAAGTAACCAGTTCTTTACTTTTTAAAGATGCCCATTGGTTTGCCGATTGGTAGGAATTCACGACCAAAATGTGCATTAAGTACACAAGCAGCAGAACCATAGAAGGATGAGATAGAAATAAGTAGCTCTGATACTCCAGCAAGAGTATGCATTGGACCTTTAGCGATGCCAAGACTACTGAAAGTAAGTCCAATAAATAAGAAATCAATGAAAACAAAGATGATGAACAGGACTTTATTTGTTTCAGTGGCACCAATTGTCATGAATATGCTAAAGATGAGATATCCAAGGAAAGCAATCCCTAGATGTTTTCCATCTACTTTGGCAGCCATTTCCGCCCCGAAAACCCCCATCTGAATCATCCAAGATAATGCCATAGCAAACCAGAAAAAAGCAAAAGCCCCGAAAGCCGTAGTACCAAAAATATTATTGCGTTTCGAATCATTGATGCAAGCAAATAACTGTGCAAATGCTCCTAAGAAAATAGCCCACGGTATAACCATGGATAGGCCTTCAGTGAAGCCAAGTTTTTGCATAGAAGCTACCAATGTTACCATAGCTAAACCAAACAAACCTAATGCCGATGGATCGCAGTTGGTAATCTTCACGGATTGAGTATTCATCCTAGTGTGTTTCCTCCCTATATCTTGCTACGAAAAAATACTTACTTATTCTAAGGCAAGGATAGGGGGTCTTGCTATTGTAAATTCTAACAAATGTGTTACATTGCTATATTTGTTATATTCAAAAAACAACAAACGACTTTTTTATTTGGAAAAGCTATGTTCCATATTAGAAATCAAACACAAAGAAAGCAGTCCTGTTGATTGTCAGGCCTGCTTTTTTAGATAAAGAAGATGGATTACTCCTCCGTGCATGTTTTACTAGTGCTGGATTCAAAACAACTGCTGAAATAGCTGGAATCGCTAGAATGACTGGAAGAACTGGAAGGACTAGAATGACTGGAACGACTGGAAGGACTGGAAGGACTGGAAGGACTAGAATGACTGGAAGAACTGGAAGAACTGGAAGGACTAGAATGACTGGAACGACTGGAAGAACTGGAACGACTAGAACGACTAGAAGAACTGGAACAGCTAGAAAAGCTAGAATGGCTGGAGGAGGACGATTGGGAATGTGAGCAGCTCGAAGAACGAGATTTGTGATGGTGGTCACAACATTTTGCCCTCACTAGAACAATGACTCGCACAATTGCTGTGGAATGGCAAATCGGATCTATTACCAAGACTGTAAAGATATCTTTTCCAGTAAAATTGTGTTTTGGTTTATAAGCGTATCGACCATCGATTAAAAGTTTAAGACTACCGTGTTTTGGAGAAGACAGAAGTTTAAATAAGAGAGTGTTTCGGCTTGGATTAGCAATTTTAATAAACGATTTAATTCCTTCGCCTTGACGAACGACAATTCCATTATTTGCCGCCTGTAGTGGGAGGCAGGCTCCTTGGAAAGGTATCGTTACTACATTGGACAGGACAGTAATAGGAATTCGGCGCCCTTTTGAAAAGACCAGTGTACCAGTCAATCTTGCTTGACTACTGATTTTGGCTGGTGATGGAACAGTGACTACACGGAATTGATAAGTAACACTTACGGATTTTACTCTTTCAGGAATGGTCCCTAGACTGATGCCAGTTACGGGCGAAGCACCGGGCTGAGGAAATCCATTTACAGTGACGCTATTTGGTACAAACACAGTCCCTGTAGGAGTTTCATTAAACAAAAAGGCGTTAGTCAAAATCCCCTTACTTTTTCTATTACGTATTCGAGCTGTGAATGTAATGATGCTCCCAACCGCGACAAATGAGGTATTAGCTGAGAGTTTAACAATAATTTTTTTGTCGGGATGATGGTCACAATCGCGTGATGAAATATTCACGGTAATTTGTTCACCTCCAGGATTATTAAAAAATGGGGTAGCCCGAGTTTTAAATGACGAATGTAGAGTAATAAGCCGGGCTACTCACATGAGGTAACCTGGTATCCTTATTAACTGGTTACCCATAATACCTATCATCTTTTAAGAGGAAAAGGATGATATATACAGAGTGAAGCTAAGAATTACTCATGCGTAATTCTGGTAATTGGTGCGGGTGTATTAGGAATTACATGATAGGAACATGAAACCAAACTTGCTTTCCCTACATTTTTCAAAGAAAGAAAATATACTGTGTCAGATCACCTCTTTAGCCAGATGAAGTTTTCCGTAGCCATAGCTAAAGGGAGAACATAGGAGACAGGAGGAAGGTGTAGGGATGTAAACGCAAGTATGGTACCTCCTTTAACTAAGATAGTTATGTATATGTGTCGTTATGGTAGAAGGGTCACGATCAAACTTGGTTTGGGTTAAAAATGGTCATATGTAATAGGGATACTAGTCTAGTGATATCGTAAAAAGATGTTGTAAGGCCTATTTTTTACAAGTAAATCAACGTTTTTAAAATTAATGATAACCGAGTCTTTGGGTTTTCCATAAGATATCACATATTATTAAGGGAGGTGTGATTTTTTGCGATACGATAATCATGATGATTTACAAAAGATTAAAGATGGATTGATTGAATCGGAATTATTTGACTTTATGCGGCGAAATCCAACAGATAAATATAAAATGCACGGACATTGTACGTCCAGCTTTTCTAGATCTTCATGCACACATTTCACCACTTTTTGTCCGATAACAGGCCCAACAGGGGCAACGGGAGCGACAGGGGCAACGGGAGCGACAGGGGCAACGGGAGC
>ENA-UOTW01000013-UOTW01000013.1-synthetic-metagenome-genome-assembly--contig:-NODE-13-length-86854-cov-2.983445_pt1 | contig 86854 bp, 79 predicted proteins | sample MGYA00238141_ERZ746978 | MGnify/ENA primary metagenome ERZ746978 (study PRJEB28755, sample SAMN02352454) | synthetic metagenome | study: EMG produced TPA metagenomics assembly of the Artificial... | reverse complement strand
TTCATCGGATAACCTCAGGGCTTTTTCCAATGTCTACTTTAAGGGGTGCACTTCAGGCACTAATAGCCAAACGAAGTGCTTTTTTTATTTACCTTATTTCTTTTCCACGTTTTACATATACATGATGTAGAGGTGAAAAGGAGGGATTGTGGATGAACCAGGAGGAACAACGTCAACTGGAATATGCAATTGATGAAATAACAGAAATTGCCAAAGGATTTGGCTTAGATTTTTATCCCATGCGGTATGAGATATGTCCTGCGGAGATTATTTATACGTTTGGGGCCTATGGCATGCCGACTAGATATTCGCATTGGTCATTTGGTAAAAACTTCTTCAAAATGAAACTTCAATACGACTTAAACCTTAGTAAAATTTATGAGTTAGTGATTAACTCTAATCCATGCTATGCCTTTTTATTAGACGGAAATAGCTTGATCCAAAATAAATTAATTGTGGCACATGTACTGGCTCACTGCGATTTCTTCAAGAATAATGTACGCTTTAGTAATACGAATCGCAATATGGTAGAAAGCATGGCAGCTAGTGCTGATCGTATCCGGGAGTACGAAATTGCCTATGGGAAAGAGAAAGTGGAGGACTTATTGGACGCTTGCATTGGGATTCAAGAGCATATTGATCCAAGACTGATCCAGCCTAAAAAAGAAAGAACAACGTTATATGCGGAAAAGTCAGATACTCCTAAGATTTATAAGCCTAGCTCACCTTATGATGATTTGTGGAAGCTTGATCAAGATGCTCCGATAACAGATACTGAATCTAATCAGCATCAACGATTTCCCGAGCAACCGGAGAAAGATTTACTCTGGTTTATTCAGGAATATAGCCCATATTTGGCACCATGGCAGCGTGATATCATGACCATTATACGTGATGAAATGTTATATTTTTGGCCACAGATGGAAACGAAGATTATGAATGAAGGCTGGGCTTCCTTTTGGCATTGCCGGATTCTTCGCGAAATGGACTTAACGGAAGCGGAAACAATTGAGTTTGCTAAGCTGCATTCCTCGGTCATACAGCCATCTACGACTAGTATTAATCCGTATCATTTAGGCTTAAAAATGTTTGAAGATATTGAAATGCGTTATAATAATCCTACGAAAGAAGAACAGGAGCGTTTCGGTCGCAAACCAAATCAGGGAATGGAAAAAATCTTTGAGGTGCGCGAATTAGAGGGAGATATTTCTTTTATCCGTAACTATCTTACAGAGGATCTTGTAAGGCGATTGGATATGTATACTTTTGGAAAGCAGGGGAGCGACTGGGTGATCACACAGAAGCAATGGGAGCTGGTGCGTGATCAATTGGTACTTTCCCGTGTAAATGGTGGATTCCCCTACTTGATCGTCCAAGATGGTGACTACCTGCGCAGCGGAGAATTGTATATCAAGCATCTATACGAGGGATTAGAGCTAGATGTGAAATATATTGAGAAAACCCTACCGTATGTTTATACATTATGGGGCAAAAACGTACACATTGAGACTACATTGGATGATCGGGCTGTGGCTTTTAGCTATGATGGGAAAAAGGTCCAACGAAAATTTTTATAGAATATAGCTAATTTGTTCGGTTAAATCAGATCAGGGTATGTACATCTCGAATCATCTGTATGGATGATACGGGATGTTTTTTGTTTGCTGGGACTATTCACAAAATCCTCTCTATTACTGACAATTTGCTAACCTTTTTTGAATAACAATATTACATATCTGTGAAGTTTAGTATAATAGCTAAAATGGCGTAAAAAACTAAGGAGTAATCTGTTAGCGTTGCATAAGAAGCATAGCGACTCAGGGGATATAGCACCTTAGCCTACCTAAAGGAAACTAGACATCTCGAGCAGAAGGAGCTTAGCCTGTTCATGAACAAACCTGGCAAAAGGAAGTTACAGCTTAGCTTACACACAAAAATTATCTTGCTTATTGGAATTGTCGTTATTAGTTCTCTATTGGTTACAAATGTGCTGATTAGCAGGGATATTGCTAGCCAGACCAAGGATAGCTTGTCTGAGAAGGTGACCGATATTGGGCGAATTGTAGCTAATTCGGTGATTGTTATTGAGGGGTTAACAGGCAAGCGAGATCAAGCCGAAATTCAGACCTTCTCTAATCGGATTAAAGATTTGACGAATGTGAGCTTTGTGGTCGTGCTTGATATGAATTTAATTAGAAAATCCCACCCGATTCCTTCCAGAGTAGGACAATCCTTTTTGGATCGAGAAGATGCGAACGCTTCATTATCTGGTAAGGAATACATTTCTATCGCAGTAGGAGTGCTGGGGGAGGCTTTACGAGTATTTACACCTGTATATGATTACAATGGAAAACAGATTGGCGTTGTGACTGTCGGAATCGCATTAGATGATGTAGGAAAGGCAGTTAAGCAGAGCCGATCGGTGATTTATCTAAGTATGATACTCGGGATTGTAATTGGTATTATTGGAGCGTTGCTGCTAGCCAGACATATTAAAAAAATTCTGTTTGGACTAGAACCCTTTGCTATTGCGAAAGTGTTAGAAGAACAAAACGCGATGCTTCAATCCGTACGTGAAGGCGTTATAGCCGTGGATCGGGAAGGAATTATTACCTTGGTCAATTCGGAGGCCCGCCGATTATTACAGCTAGCGGACAGCTCTGAAGAAATCGTAGGAAAGTGCGCTAGTGACCACATGTGGATATTGGAGGAAACTCTGCGTACGGGCAAGGCACAGTTAGATGAGCATTACAGCATCAATGGAATCTCTCTTGTGATTAACTGTGTGCCAGTAGTGGTTGATGATCAGGTAGTAGGGGTTGTGGCTACGTTCCGAGATAAAACAGAAATACAACAACTGGTAGAACAAATTACAGGAATCCAGCTCTATGCTGATGCACTTCGGGCCAAATCGCACGAATTTAAAAATAAATTGCATGTCATTCAAGGCATGATACACATGGGCTATTATGACCAGCTCAATGAATATATTAAACAAATTTCCATTCAGCACCAAAAAGAAATTGGATTTATTGTGAGAAGGATTAAGAGCTCAGTGTTCGCTGGATTTTTATTAGGGAAAATTAGTGATGCTAGAGAAGATGATGTAGAGCTGATTTTAAATGAAGAGAGCTATTTAGCGGAGACGGAGGATTCGGAGCTGATTCATTCTCTCATTACCATAGTTGGAAATCTGATTAATAATGCTATGGAAGCCTCTATACAAGCAGAGGTTAAAAAAGTAGAGCTGAAGATTGAACAAACAGAAGAGCAGATTTTAATTGAACTAACCGATAGCGGACAGGGAATTCCACCAACATTTAGACGAGAAATCTTTGTGAAGGGATTTTCGACTAAAGGAGAAAATAGAGGATTGGGGCTGTATTTTGTTACTCAGCATGTGGATAAGTGGAAAGGTGAGATTGCTATCCATTCTGTTGAGGGCAAAGGAACAAGCTTTGTGATAGCCCTGCCTTACAAAATGAAGGATGAGTATGATGATTAAGGTGCTAATCGTAGAGGATGACCCAATGGTAGCGGAATTTAATAAAAGATATCTAGAGATGGTAGAAGGCTTCACCGTTCAGGCAGTGGCCAATGATGTTAAGAAGGCTTTAGAGATTATTGATGAGATAGAGGTTGATCTCGTTCTCCTTGATGTGTTTTTGCCTGGAAAAAGTGGGTTTGACTTTCTCACACAAATACGTCAAAGAGAAAGAAGTATTGATGTCATTATGATCACGGCAGCATGCGATACGAAAAGCATTAATAAGGCGCTGCAATTCGGTGCTGTTGATTATTTGATTAAGCCGTTCGAATTTGAACGCTTTCAGGAGGCGCTTCAAGATTACAAAGAGAAAGCTAGTGTGATGAAACGCCAAAAAAAATTAAGTCAAACCGATTTGGATAAATTTTTGTTAGCAAAGGATAAAGATCATACCCAAATTTTATTGGACCTTCCCAAAGGATTAACGCGCACGACATTGCAATTGATTTGGGATCATATTACCGAGAGAAAAGGACAAGCATTCTCCACGGAAGAAATGGCGCACGAGGTAGGGATTTCACGTGTATCCATGCGGAAATACTTAAATTTTTTAAGCGAAATCGGAGTATTGAAGGCTGAAATTATGTACGGTACCGTAGGACGGCCTGTGTGTAAACACCGTACAGTTGAGGATAGCAGCGAGCGCATTAAACAATATATGTAAGAAAAAGGCGACTAGCATTTGACTGGTCGCTTTTTTTATTTATGAAAGCGGACATCCTTCCTATTCAGTTACATTAGTTACATAATCGATTTAATAAGTTATATAAGGTAGTCAGAATAGAAAAGTAGGATTATGATAGAACCATAAAGAATGTGAATTGATTCACAAGGGTAAAACAAATAACTCACTTATTTTTTTGAACCATAATGTGAAAGTATTCACATTTTCGATACAAGGGGGAGTGCTCGATGAACATCGGGGAAATTTTTATTAGCACATTAACAGATAGCAAAATTGTTAGTGCCATTAGTTCTTCTGTCTTCATTATTTTCTTAGGATTCTTTTTACGTAAGAAAGAAGTTTTATCAAAACAAACAGCTAAGATTCTAAGCAACGTTATCTTATCTGTAGCTCTTCCAGCACTAGCATTTACGGCCTTTATGACTGACATTGATACTGAATCCTTGAAACAAGGGATTAACCTTCTGATTTGGGGAATCTTGGTCTACATCGTACTCATTATTGTTTCTAAACCACTGTTTGCTAAATATGCAGGTGATAAACAAGATGTATTACGTGTTCTAACGATCTTTGGTTCTACTACTTTCTTCGGAATTCCAATTGTACAAGTTATGTATGGTGCAGTTGGTGTTATGTACGCTTCTATCTTTAACATTGGATATCGAATTTTCCTTTACTCTTACGGCTATATCAAAATGTCTGGTTTAAAAATGGAAGCGAAAAACATCAAGACAATGTTCTTAAATCCAATCGTAGTAGCTACCTTTGCAGGATTGTTTATCTGGATGTTCCAAAATTACATTCCACAGGTTCACATGATGGCAGATGGAAAAGAAGCAAGTTACGCATTCCTGCGCATTGATAAAACAGCTTTGTGGCTATTCAAACCAATGGATTATCTAGCTAAATTAGCTTCTCCACTTGCTTGGTTGTCTATCGGTGCTACTCTAGCTGAGATTTCTTTAAAAGATGCTGTACGAGTTAAAGATGCTTGGTACTACAGCTTAAACAAAGTAGTTATTGTTCCAATTATTAATATCGTGATCTTGACTGTGCTAACAGTGACTGGTCTATTGCCAGTATCTCACGTAGCTCTAGCAACAGTAGTAATCATGATGGCTACACCAACAGCAACAGTGGCAGCAGCTTATGCCATCAGCTTTGATAAAGAGGCAGTATTAACATCTAACTGCTCCTTGTTATCCACAATACTTGGTGTCCTAGCAATGCCTTTATGGATTGTCGTCCTAGAAATGATTAAATCTATGGGACTGTTTGTATAAAAGAAATAACGAAATACAGAGAAGCTTATAAATAGGTTCACAACAGAGAGGGAGGATTTCAAATGAAAACAGTTAATCTAGTTTGCTATGGTGTACGAGATGTAGAGGTTGAATTCTTTAAAAAACTAAACAAATTTAATTATAATTTAACACTAGTAACAGATTTAATGAATGATACGAATGTTGAGATGGCTAAGGGTGCAGATGCGGTTATGGTTCGCGGTAATTGTAAGGCGACTCGCACGAATATCGAAAAATTAGCTAGCTACGGAGTAAAATATTTACTGACTAGAACAGTAGGGTTTAACCATATTGACCTACAAGCGGTGAAGGATTGCGGTATGAAAGCTGCTCGCGTACCAGCTTATTCTCCAAATGCGATTTCTGAATTAGCACTTACACTTGGCATGATGCTGATGCGCAATGCTTCTTATACAGCTAATAAAACAAAAGACAAAGACTTCACAGTTGATGCTTCTATGTTTAGTAAGGAGATTCGCAATTGCACAGTAGGTATCCTAGGTACCGGTAAAATTGGGTTAACAACTGCTAAATTATTCAAAGGCTTGGGAGCTCATGTAGTAGCATACGATGTGTTTGAAAATGAAGCGGCTAAAATCATTGTAGATTACCTACCTTTAGATGAAGTATTAGCAAAATCTGACTTGGTATCTGTACATGTTCCGTTCTTCAAGGATCAGAACTACAAAATGATCAACGATGAGTTCCTTGCGAAAATGAAAGATCAAGCTGTGCTAATCAACACTTCTCGCGGTGAGTTGCAAGACAACGAAGCAATTCTACGAGCTTTAGAAACAAATAAACTAGCCGGATTTGGTACAGACGTATTCGAAAATGAATCTACTTTCTTCTTCAAAAACTTGAAGGATCAGGCTTTGCCTAATGAAACAATTGAAAAACTAATCAACATGTTCCCTCGTGTACTGGTAACACCGCATATCGGTTCTTACACAGACGAAGCGCTTACCAACATGGTAGAAATCTCTTATGAAAACCTATATAGCTTCCTTACTCAGGGAAGATGTGATAACGAAGTAGCTTAACAATTTGGCAAAGGAATAGTTCCTTTGGTAAACAGCCACCTTTCATCTAGTTAGAGAAAGGTGGCTGTTTTGATTTGACTGATTTGTTCTATTGAATATGCAGTTGTTTCTGAGCCGGTTCGGGAATGTCCTTAATAGCCACGTTATCAAGTGTTATCACTTCACCTTGCTGGTTGATTGTGAATTTAACTAAAGAGCCCTCAGGTATTTTAGAATCTGCGATGTAAGTTAGGATTTTCTTATTGCCATCTTTATCATAGGTAGGGAGAGTATATTCCTTGCCTTTGTCGGTTAAGTCTTTACCTTCACTTAACATGGCAGCGTAAAATTCTGTTTCATGACCTAACACATTGTATTGATCCCGTTCACAGCCCACCAAAGCCATACTTCCTAGTAACAGAATGATAAGGCCTAGATTCTTTTTCAATACAAACACACCCTTTCTATCGTTATCGATATGATGAAATCCCTTTATATACAACATTTCTGCAAAATCTTCTGCTTCAAGCGCTAGCTAAGTGGTGACTAGCTTACCAAATCAATAGGATATTCAGCGTACAATCACGAAAGTTATACAAAACATACGAAATATTCATTTAATTGTCAACTTTTTTGACAGCTTAAAATGGAACAGCCAGCCTTAGGTTTACCACAACTTTTCCTTAAGGTGGACATTCACCTGACATACTCCCTTAGTAAATTGATACTTGTAAGAAGTTCTTCTTGCAAATCAACTATGAAGGAGATTGATTCGAATGAATAAAAAAGCATCGAAATGGATGATCGGAGCATTAGCTCTTGCAGTGTTTGCACCAACTGCTGCTTTTGCGGCAACTACTTCAAATGTAGAGACAACAAAAGTAGAACAAACCTTTCAAAAACGTGGACATTTTTCTCTAGAGGATAGACAAGCCAATCAGGAGGAATTAATGAAGATCATTAATAAATACAATCCTGATCTAGCTGACGATTTCCAAAAGCTGTTTGATCAGCAGGAAAAAATGAAAGAAAAACGTCCTCAAATGGATGAAGAAACAAAGAATAAGCTAGATGAAATTCGTGAACAGGTAAAGGATGGCTCATTAACGCAAGAGCAAGCCAAGGAAGAGATGGAAAAGCTTGGACTGAAAGGCTTTGATAAGGTTAAGATGATCAAATTTAATAACTTAGATGAGGAAACAAAAAAGAAACTGGATGAAATTCAGGAACAAGTAAAAGCTGGAACATTAACGGAAGAGCAAGCAAAAGAGGAAATGGAAGAGCTAGGCAGCAAGCAGCCTGTTCATAAAATCATCAAGCTAGACGAAGAAACGAAAAAGAAACTAGATGAAATTCGTGAACAAGTAAAAGCTGGAACATTAACAGAAGAACAAGCAAAAGAGGAAATGGAAGAGCTAGGCATCAAGCAGCCTGGTCATAAAATCGTCAAGTTTGACGAAGAAATGAAAAATAAACTGGATGAAATTCGTGAGCAAGTGAAAGCTGGAACATTAACGGAAGAGCAAGCAAAAGAAGAGATGGAAAAACTGGGTGTCAAGAATGTGATCTATAAAGACATCAAACTTGACGATGAAACCAAGCAAAAACTAGATGAAATCCAAGAGCAAGTAAAAGCTGGAACATTAACGAAAGAACAAGCAAAAGAAGAGATGGAAAAACTAGGTATCAAGCGTTTTGGTCATGAAGGAAAAGAGAATATCATGGAACAGATCAAAGCAGCCGCTGATGCAGATGATGCTGATACCGTAAACAAACTACTACAAGAGTGGTTAGAAAAAATGCAAAACAAGAAAAATCCAAAAGCAGAGGCAGAGTCTGAAGCAAAGGATGAGTAGTTGAAATAGAAAGTAGTAAAAAAGCTAGTGGCTACTATTACGGCAATTAGTAAGCTGCTAGTGAGTATAAAGGCAAGCTAAAAAACGGCAGTAGTATCCGACAAAGTAGCAGTAAGAATGCGGCAAAAAGTAGTATCCTCATGTTTATAGTACCCTCCCACTTTCGATATAATGCGTGATGATTGGCATGGCTTTCCTGAATTTACAGGAAGGCCATGCCTGTGTGTAGTTTTTTATGCATGAATTGCCAAAACATACCCTCTTTTCCTTTCGGGATGTTTTTCGTATTCTTTTGATAAAGCCCTAGCCTCATATACTGGAAGGGAGCAACTTATGCAAACAATTGTAATCGTAGAAGATGAAGTACCGATCTCTCGGGTTCTACAGGTATATTTAGAAAAAGCGGGATATCAGGTAGAGCTTGCCTTTGATGGTGAAGAAGCGATACATACATTTGAGCGTGTGGCACCTTCCCTGGTTTTATTGGACGTCATGCTACCAGGGCAGAGTGGATGGAAGGTTTTAGAGCATATTCGTACCAAAAGTAGCTGTCCTGTCATCATGCTGACAGCGTTGGGTCAACTGGATCAAAAGATAAATGGGCTAAATCAGGGGGCAGACGATTATATTACCAAGCCTTTTATTGGTGAGGAGGTCGTAGCACGTGTCAATGCCGTTTTACGCCGCTCCTTACTGGTCATGGGTGACTGCCAAACTCGAATTTTTGGAAGTTTAAAAGTAGATTATCGAGCCCATTCTGTCACCTTGCACGGTATTGATCTTACTTTTACGCCACGTGATCTTTCTCTGTTTTTATTTTTAGCACAGCATCCCAATCAGACCTTTACTAGAGAGCAATTAATCGAGCAGGTTTGGGGGATGGACTATGAGGGCAGTGATCGTGCTGTCGATCTTGCAGTGAAGCGTATCCGTAGAACCCTGCAAAATTGGCCAACCGATGAAGGAGAAATTCGTACACTACGAGGATTGGGGTATCAGTTCTGTGTCAATGAAAAATAAAGAGCGGAAAACGTTATTAACCTATTGGACAACTCGTTATGTATTAACCTTATGCGTTGGTCTTGTTGTCATTGGACTTTTCTCTAGCATGTGGATAAGCTACAATGAAACGCAAAAAAGGCTAGATGTCATGAGATACATGGCTGTGGAGATGTCGGAACAAATTGTATCAGCAGACGGGACGACGATTTTGATACCTGCTTTCCTGCCACGATTGGTAGAGAATCGCCAACGCTTCATGGGTGGATTTAAGCCCATGGTTATGATATTAGATGCACACAAGCAGATTATCTTTGGAAAATCAAATCGATTTGTTGACGATATCCTCCGCCGAATCTCTCCAGATTGGGAAGAAGATCAGGTCGTGCAAGAAATACAGACGCGCTCAGGAGATACTGCCATTTTTCTTACCCAGAAGATAGAGGAGAATGGTCAAACACTGGGGTGGGTATTTCTCTTCTCGCCGAAAAAAGAGATGGATCGCAGCATAGAGACGTTGCAACAATTATGCATTATGCTAACAAGTCTTGGACTATTAGGCTGGATTGTGATTTATTATCTAACAAAAAAATTATCGGAGCCCGTGAAGGAAGTAGCGGATGCCGCTAAACAGATTGTGACGGGACACTATGATATTGAACTGAAGAAGGATATCAAGGAAAAGGAAATCTATGAACTAATTCATTCGTTTAAAGATATGGCTGATCGACTACGGCAGTTAGAATTGATGCGAACGGAGCTATTGGCTGGAGTTACCCATGAGCTGAAAACACCCGTTACCTCTATCAGTGGGCTGTTACAAGCGGTTAAAGATGATGTGGTGACCGGTGAGGTAGCCAAAGAGTTTCTGGAGATTTGCTCCAAAGAAATTGTGCGCTTACAAAAAATGGTGGAAGATTTATTAGATTTTAACTCATTTGCAGTAGGAGATATTAAAGTTAACAAACAACCACAGAACATGAATCATCTGGTGCAGGAAATTACGCATCAATGGTTGATTGGGCAAGATGAGAATACGCTTGTTCTACAGACGAATATTTCTGAACAAGAAGTATGGATTGACACCGACCCGCTACGTATACAGCAAATTTTATATAACCTATTAAATAACGCAAAACAAGCAACAGGATTAAACGCAATGATACAGGTAACTCTATTACAGCAAGATGACGTTCTTCAAATTTGTGTTCAAGATAATGGTGTCGGCATTCCAGAAACAGAAAAGGAATATATTTTTGAGCGATTTTATCGCGGAGAAGAGAAGAAGCACAAGGTTAGAGGGCTTGGATTAGGATTACCCTTTAGTAAAATGATGGCAAAGGCACTGGGTGGCGATCTTGAATTGATAGAGAGTGTTCAGGAAAAGACCATTTTTACGTTGTCGTTAACCAAATGAGGAACATCAAAAAGATTATCCACAGATAAATAAAAACATTCTATAGAAGTTGTCCATAATTACTGATTTCAAAGGTAGCTGTGGACAACTTTTTTTAATAGTCCTTTTGCTATCTTGTAAAGGTTTCCTTTCCTTTGCCCCCATTTTTCACCAAGTTTCCCACAAGACAGACATCTAGCTGACATACAGCGAACTTATAGTTAGTTCATCACGAATGCGGTTTACAAAATAAACGATTTTTTGGGGGAAATCTCAATGCTTGGAAGCACAACGAGGACATCATTTTTAAGTAGAATGGGAAAAAAGAAAAGAAGGGTCATCATGGGAGCAGTAGCGATAGCCTTACTGTGCGGAACGGGTGTTTTTGCCTATAGTAAGCTGCTATCTCCTTCACGTGCAGCTTCGATTATGCAGACAATCCAAGTCCAGCGAGGGGATGTGTCGGAGGTAATTACTGCTTCAGGAACCGTACAAGCTGCACAGCAGGTGACAGTTAACTTTCCGAGTGGTGATCAGTCCGTAACAGCAATCAACGTTAAAATAGGTGATACTGTTAAAGCAGGGCAGGTACTAGCTACAATGGATCAATCCGATGCTTTGATGCAAATAAAGATTGCAGAAGCTAACCTCTTATCAGCTAAGGCAGGTTTAGCGGAAAAAATGCAGGCAAAGGATGAAAATGAAATTGTAGTACTACAGTCAAATGTAACAAAAGCAAAAGCAGCATTAGAATCTGCTAAGAAAAATTATGACAATCAAAAGGCCCTGATCCAACAAGAGAAAGCGAGCGATGCCTTACAAGAGGCTCAAAAAAATCTGGAGACGCAAAAAAAATTATACGAAGCCGGCGCTATTTCCAAAAGTGAATTAGATCAGGCGCAAAATAGTTTGAATCAGTCAGAAGCTGAATACAAAACAGCCAACATGCAGCATAGTCAGACAGTAGACCAAAGTAATAATAATATTGCCCAAGCACAGGCTGCTTACGATTCTGCGCTAGCTCAATTTAATCAAGCTAAGGCTCCAGTCCAAGAGTCTTCCTTACAAGCCGCAAAAGCATCAGTTACTCAAGCTGAGGTACAACTGCAACAACAACAGCAGAATTTAGAAAAGCTAACCTTAAAAGCACCAATGGATGGTGTTATTTTACAGGTGAACGGGCAGGTAGGAGAAGCGGCAAGCTCTCCCTTTTTGATGATGGACAATTCGAATTCTGCACAGTTGGGAGTAATGGCCCAGATTAGTCAGAACGATATCGGTAAAATCAAGCAGGGGATGGAAGCTACTTTTACGATTGGAACCTACAATAATAAAAAATTTCAAGGAAAAGTAGAAACAGTGTACCCAGAAGGGAGTACAGAATCAGGTGTGACAACCTATAAAGTACTTCTTACTGTCGAAAATAAAGAAGGATTGTTAAAGCCAGGCATGACGCTCCAGACAACAATTCATGCAGGGGCACAAAAGAATGTGCTCTATGTTCCAATTACTGCTTTGCGCGAACAAGGCGGGAAAACTGGAGTTTTGGTAAAAGGAAAAGATGGTGCTAGTACAGATACGGAAACACAAGCCGATTCAAAAGGCAAATCGCGTGACAAAGGGCAAACTGTATCAGGTTTTCAATTTAAGGAAGTAACGACTGGACTAATAGGCTCAGATCGCGTTGAAATTACGTCTGGACTTGAGGAAGGAGATCAAATCCTTTTAACTATGCAGGTAGCTAACAGCTCCTCGAATAGTCGTCAAATGGGTCAGGGGCCAATGTCGTCAGGTATGGGTGGTATGCCTGTAATGGGAGGAGGTATGCCAAGTGGCGGAGCTGGTTTCCAAGGTGGGGCAAGAGCAAGATAATGCTAGAGCTGTAATTCGGATTGCAGATGTGAAAAAGAAGTATGTGATTGGAGATCAAGAAATACATGCCCTGCGAGGAGTAAATCTTAGCATTGAAGAAGGGGATTTTGTAGCCATTATGGGGCCTTCAGGATCAGGTAAATCTACTATGATGAACATGATAGGTTGCTTGGATCTGCCTTCAAGTGGAACCTTTTATCTCGATGGCTATCCTGTTTCGGAGGCAGAGGATGAAGAGCTAGCTAAAATTCGGAACCAAAAAATAGGTTTTGTTTTTCAAAATTTTAATTTGATTCCGCGTACTCCCGCAGTGGAAAATGTGGAGCTTCCACTTTTATATGCAGGTGTAGATGCTAAACAAAGACGACAGCGAGCTATTGATTCCCTACATAGAGTCGGACTTGGCAATCGGTTATATAACAAACCAAATGAGTTATCAGGTGGGCAGCAGCAACGTGTTTCTATTGCGCGTGCCTTGGTTAATGAACCTGTGATTATTTTGGCGGATGAGCCTACAGGTGCCCTTGATACGAAAACAAGTCAAGAGATCATGGGAATTTTTCAACAATTAAATAATGAAGGGAAAACGGTTATTTTAGTCACTCATGAACCAGATATTGCTGAATATGCTAAGCGAGTTATCCATTTCCGTGACGGACAGATCGTAGCTAATGAGGTAATTCAAGAGCGAAGAATAGCGAATTCCGAGGAAGTGGTGTTATGAATTATTGGGAAGCTATGCGCGTATCACTGCGGAGTGTCACAGCTAATAAGCTTAGGTCTTTTCTAACCATGCTAGGTATTATGATCGGCGTATCTGCTGTGATCGCAATGGTAGCGATTGGAGAAGGAGCAAAAGCTAGTGTAGCCAATCAAATTAACGGGTTAGGGAGTAATCTGTTGATTATCTCGGCAGGGCAAGCAAGGCAAGGTGGCATTAGCTTGGGGGCAGGCTCGCTTTCACTTAGTCTAGAGGATGCTGCAGCCCTTCAACAAAAGGATTCGATAGCAGATGTTACCCCTGCGGTTAGCACCCGCGCCCAATTGGTGTATCAGAATAGTAACTATTTATCCAGTTTGGAGGGCACGACGGAAGCTTTTCCACAGGTACGAAACGTTAGCTTGCAAGAGGGACGATTTTTTACTAGCTTTGAGGTAAGCGAGCAGGCAAATGTGGCGGTTATCGGTCCAGAGATCGTCACCAATCTCTTTGCTAACTCCAATGAAAGTCCTATTGGCAAAACGATTGAAATTAATCGTATTCCATTTACAGTGGTTGGTATTTTAAAAAGCCAAGGAAGCTCCGGCATGACTAATAACGATGATAAGGTAATGATTCCAATTACTACGGCGATGGAGCGTCTAGGACAAAGCAGCATTCGCACGATTTATGCCTCGGCAACATCAGCAGATGAAATGTTTCAGGCTCAGTTTGATATTCAACAAACCTTGCGATCTCAGCATAAGCTAATGCCTAGCCAAGAAAATGATTTTACCATAAGCTCTCAATCAGATATTTTGGAAACAGCGCAAAGCGTAACCAGCGTAATGACAACATTGCTATCGGGAATTGCTGCGATTTCTTTAGTGGTAGGCGGCATCGGTATTATGAACATCATGCTGGTCTCCGTAACAGAGCGTACTCGTGAGATTGGGATTCGCAAGGCCATTGGAGCAACTAAGACGGCGATTATGCAACAATTTTTGATTGAATCAGTTACGCTGAGTATCTTGGGTGGGTTCATTGGGATTGTGCTGGGAGTTGGAGCGGCTTGGGTCGTGAACAAGCTGGGAGGAGTGGAGATTGCCATTACAATAACTCCCATGCTGTATGCCTTTTTATCATCCTTATTGGTAGGTGTGGTATTCGGCGTGTATCCTGCAAAAAAGGCCGCAGAGATGAAGCCAATTGATGCATTGCGATATGAATAGAAATACATGTGTTCTACTATAATTGAAGCGTAAAAAAGAAGATCTGTCATTTATGTTAATGTGAAGATAGGAAAAGCCTTTTATTCCTGGTTTTGCCAACAGGAGTAAAGGGCTTTTTCCTATATAATGATTTAGTTAGATATAAGTGAAACCTTTTCTCATTTATTCTGTATTAATTAGTATGAAGTTACTATGTACCGCCAAAGATGAGAGAGTATATTTGCATGATTGGTAGAAGCTATTTTTACCATAAGAAAGGAGTCCCTTTAGGGATAGATGGACATGAGAAAAGAAAGATATCGCCAAATTCAAATTATGAAGCTCCTCGGTGGAGAAAATAGATGGTTTACAGTTCAGGAGTTATCAGAAAAAATAGGTTGCTCATATAAGACTGTTGCCAAGGAAATTTCCATATTGAAGGATTTTTTGCCGCCTGGCTGGGAGATTAGTTCTATAAAAGGGAAGGGAGTCCAATTATTTTTACCGGAAAGCTCCTCTGTAAATGAAGTGATATCTTTATTTGTAAGAGATTCGTTTACTTTTCAAGTATTTCAGCAATTGCTTGAAGGAAATTGTAAAACCATTTCCCAATTAGCCGAACATTTATTTATCCAAGGACCTTCTCTTCAAAACGTTCTAAGAAGGGTAGGAAAACATTTAAAGACCTATAAATTACAGCTTCAAAGAAATCCCCTCCAAATTGTGGGGAATGAACTTCAAATCATCATGATGTTTTTTGAACTATATACTAGCTCTTATACCAATAAAGAATGGCCGTTTACAGAATACGAGGAAGTATGCATGCGGTACTTAGACGAGATTGAAGAGAGATTAGGCATTACTTTTGATGTATACGATAGGCACAAGCTCTCCTATTTTTTAGCGATTGTATTAAAAAGAAACAAACAAGGCTATCAAATCAATTTAGACAATCCCATTTCTCACTATAATATTGAGACACCTTATTACCATACAATATCCACGATACTCGATCAGTTAACCTCAGAGTATAATATCTCTTTAACAACAGAGGACAAAATCATTATGACGATTGTTATTAAGGCTTCTAAGCATGTGTATAAGGATGTCGGCAAAGTAAAAAGGGAAGCACTTCAATATTTTCATGAAGGAAAAATACAAGTATTCATATATATGAAAGATTTCATTCATATGCTTGAAAATAAAATCAACAAGCCATTGATTCATGATGAGGAATTTGTTTTTACCTTAATCGATTACTTTAAGCGAACCATGTATACCCTAAAGTATTTCTCTACGATAAAAGTAAAGGAAAAATCTATTACCAAATATATTAGAGAAAAGCACCGTAAAACGTTTTTACAGGTGCAAGAAATATATAATGAATGGGCAAAAAAATACGGGATGGCAGATCATATCATTGATGATGAAATTGCTAATGTCACCATGCAAATAGAAGCTATGATTTCATTTAAGCCTAGATCTAAAAAGGCTCTTATTATATCTGGTGATGGGACAAGCTGGAAACGATATATGGAGGCTATTTTAAGAGAAAGGTTTGGCGAGAAATTACAAATATTAGATCAGTATTTGTATGATATAACAGAGGAACAAATCAAAACGCTAGGTATAGATATAATCATTACGACTATTCCTATTGATATACAATCCATTCCGGTTATTCGTGTTCAATCCATTTTATCTCAACGTAACCTTCATACCCTTCAGCAGTTTATTAACGACGATAAATAATATACCTGTGAATGTGAAAAAGACGTTTACTCTTTCAATCATAATGAGAGAGAACGTCTTTTTTTCTGTGAGAGTCCATGAGTAGAGGTCTAAAACGCATAAAAATGGATGGCCTTGCATACAGGAAAGGCATCATCAAAATGAATAGTGAGAGATGACATGATCAAGGAAGAAAAAAATTACCTTTAGTAACGGTAATTAATGCACTTGATAGGAAAATCAATTCATATGTAATATATGTATTACGACTTAGGTATAAAGTCTTATGCAATGTCAGCTTTTAGGGAGGATTTATAAATATACATGCAGTTACTTTCTCAAAATCACAGTGGTTCTGGTATGAGGCTTTCAAGCGATATTTATAGTAGCAATCGCTCGATTTCGACGGACAATGGAGGAACTTTCACTCAAAGTTTGTTTGGACACAATTCCATCCATGTTCAACATAAAAATATAGCGGATACTCCTGCTAAGGATGTTATATCTGGACAAGCAAGGAAGGAAGCCATAGATTTTGTGCATACCACATTGGATAATTCCTACTCTAAAGCTATCGCAGGAGAACAAATGGGCTCCAGCGCTCAGGAGATGCTGGCAGATTTAATTTATACATGCAAGAATAACTCAATGATCATGGACTTACTAGGAAGGATTTGTGTTTTTGATAAAAGCATATTTGTTCATTCCTTTCATGTAATGATTTATAGTGTATTAGTTGGATTGAGAATGGGCTTGAATAAGCAGCAAATCACAGATTTAGGCTTAGGGGCGCTTTTACATGATGTAGGGAAATTGATGATCCCAACTCAGATCATTCAGAAGCCGGATTCACTAACGAATGAAGAATATGACATAATGAAGACGCATGCAAGCAAAGGATTTGCTTTGTTGAGACGACTGCCAGCAATTCCAGAGATCGTTGCACAATGCGCTTATCAGCATCACGAACGTATGGATGGAAATGGGTATCCACATAACTTGCAGGAAAAAGATATTCATTTATTTGCGAAAATCATTGGAGTGTGTGACGTCTTCGAAGCTTTAACGAGCCAGCGTGTATATCGAAAGCCGATGCTACCGCACGATGCCATGGAATTTTTATTTGCAGGCTCAGGCACCCAATTTTGCCAGAAGGTATTGCAAGCGTTCCGTAATTCCATCTATTTATATCCTGTGGGCATGTTTGTAACGTTAAGCTCAGGCTATTCAGGTGTCGTTGTGAAAAATAATCCGGGTATGCCTTCACGACCTATTGTTCGTCTTTTAGAAAATAAAGCACATGTTTCATTACCTTCATTTGAAATAGATTTGTCGAGCGAATTGAATTTGGTGATTTCCGATTGCAAAGCGATCGGATAAGAATGGAATAAGAAAACTACATAAATCCATGTAATGAACTATCTATAGGAAGGAATGTTTCGAAATTTATAACTGAAACATTCCTTCCTCTCTTATAATAGAACTAACATCTGGTGCTACTTGTCAAAAGTAATTTAGGAGGAATTCAAATGAATGACCTAAATGATTTACGGCAGTTATTTCGAGATGATCAGGTTTCTATAAGTGAGAGTGTTTTAGAGCTACATAGCAAAGATGAATCTTATCACACCCCTGTTTTACCTGATGTAGTGGTGTTTCCTGAATCAAGGGAAGATGTATCACGTCTGCTTGCTTTTGCTAACGACCGTGAGCTAACTGTGGTTCCATTTGGTAGCGGAAGCAGTTTAGAAGGACATGTGATTCCTGTGAAGAAAGGAATATCCTTAGATTTTCAACGAATGAATCGAATTCTGGAGATCCGGCCAGATGATTTGTTGATACGTGTCCAACCAGGAATAACTAGGACCCAAGTAAATAAAGAACTGAAAAAATACGGCTTGTTTTTTTCTGTTGATCCAGGGGCAGATGCTACGCTTGGTGGAATGGCCGCGACAAATGCTAGTGGTACTACTGCTGTCCGATATGGTGTTATGCGTGATCAGGTGCGTGACCTAGAAGTCGTATTAGCTGATGGAAGCATTATTCATACCGGTGGTTTAGCAGCTAAATCATCATCTGGATACCATCTAAATGGTCTGTTCGTTGGTTCTGAAGGGACATTGGGTGTATTTACTGAGCTGACCTTACGCGTGTACGGTATTCCTGAGGAAATGATGGCCGTTCGAGCTACATTTCCTGATGTGGAAAGTGCTGTTCAGACAGCGGTGACTATTCTTTCTGTAGGAATTCCTGTTGCTAAAATGGAGCTGGTAGACGAATTATCCATTCAAAAAATGAATCGCCATAAAAATACCTCATACGAAGTGACGCCCACCTTATTTCTTGAGTTCCATGGAAATACAGCAGGATTGATGCAGGATGCACAATTTGCTAGAGAATTAGCGTTAGAGAAAGGCTGCCTGCATTTTCAGCAGGAGATAGATTCAAAGGCCCGGGCGCAATTATGGGAGGCTAGGCATCATTTGTACTATGCTTTTGCTCATTCCGTACCAGGAAAGCGTGTTATGACGACGGATGTATGTGTGCCGTTATCCGAACTGGCTGGGGCAGTACGTAATGCACAACAAGTCGTGCAAGAATTAAATTTTGAGGGCGGAGTGGTTGGACATATTGGTGATGGTAATTACCATACGCTACTCTTATTAAATCCACTTGATTCCGAAGAGCTTGCCCGTGCAGAAGCGGCGAATACCCGTATAGTTGAATATGCCTTAGCACGCGGTGGTACATGTACGGGAGAGCACGGTGTAGGGCTGGGGAAACGAAAATACCAGCAAACAGAGCATGGCGAAGCATTTCATTCCATGTTAGCTGTAAAAAAAGCCTTTGATCCTAAAGGAATATTAAACCCAGGAAAAATTTTCAGCTAGCAACCAACTACGGAGTGATACTGGTAGGACCTCTGGTGGCATGTGCTGTTTATCGTTCGAATACGTGAAGGACTCATCTCGATTTTCTTTGAGAGGAGTCCTATTTTTTTGCTGTGAAGAGTTACCATAGCTATAAGCCCTAGATGGAATCCTCCCCCCTATGCGCAATAACCGCAAGCTGTGAGGGACATATGTCCTTCCCAAAAAATACGGATTATCATTTAATAATAGAGAATCGGATTGGGGGAGAGAGAAAATGAGAGGGAGCCTATTCGCATTTTTAGGCGGGGCTTGTATTACCTTGCAAGGAGTCGCGAATTCTAGGATAAGTCGAGATATTGGAACTTGGCAAACGGCGACTATCACCCAATTAACTGGATTTGTTCTAGCTTTGTGGATAGCTGATTATTCGCAAGTATGGTGACATATGATAGACTAAGCTTATAAATATTTACCATATCGAATACGAATGGAGCATATCATGATCATTAACAAACAAGAATTTGATATAAAAGGGCTAAGCTATACGATTCGATCTGCAACCGAAACAGATGCGAAAGCTTTGTCTAAGCTTAGATTACAGATAGATGGGGAGACTGAAAATTTAGACAGGGAAAAAGGGGAGGCGTTCATTGATCCATTAGGTTTTGAACAATTAATTAAAGCAGATACTGAAAATAAAAGAAACTTATTTTTAGTTGCGGTCGTTCATGATCAGATCGTCGGGTTTTCCAGATGCGAAGGAAATCAGTTGAAAAGATTCTCACATAAAATAGAATTTGGTGTGTGCGTTTTAAAGGAGTTTTGGGGATTTGCCATAGGCAAAAATCTGTTAAAAGAATCTATTGCTTGGGCTGACTCGAATGATATTAAAAAAATTACATTGAATGTTTTAGAAACGAATGATAAAGCCATTGCCCTTTATAGAAAGCTTGGCTTTGAAATAGAAGGCATACTAAAAAAAGACAAAATCCTGTCTGACGGTAAATATTATAACACCATTATCATGGGGAGATGCCATGAATAAGAACAAGCTAAAATTGCTAGGTACACTAATTTACTTCAGTCAGTCGTAATAGAGTGCATAACCAGTCGGAGCTACTGGAGGCACTCTATTTTTTATCCCCTCATTTGTATATCTTTGTATCATACTTACGTTAGACGGCCTACTGTTCTATCGAAAAATGCTCAACGACTTGGGACTTAAATAATTTAGCAGGAAAATGTAGCTCTCTATCCTTATGGACAATAAGCCCGTGTGTTGAGTAAATGGGCGGGCATAGTGGTAGCGTTTGGAACTCTTTTTCTTCTAGTTCTTTTTTTACGCATATTTCTGGAAGTAATGCAAAGCCAATGCCACATTTCACAGCTTGCTTAATCATTTCTATGCTTGGAAACTCTAATGCACTATTTCCCTCAATTCCAGCCTCCTGCAAAATCCTACTAGCTTGAGTGTGGTATAGGCAACTAGTTCCAAAGCTTATTACGATTTCATCGTGTAACATATCCAATCCACTAGATTCAACTCTTTGCGCCAAGGCATCCGAGGCAATAAAAACAAGCTTTTCCTCTAAAAGTGGGTGGAAAATCAGATCATTGCGATTGGGATTTTGCGGAACAATGCCAAAATCTACAGCGTGATCTAAAACCCTCTTCAGAATATCCGGCTGAAATCCCGCTTCTAGTCTTACTTTTATCCGTGGATATTGATTCATAAATTGTTGGATAAAGGAGGACATACGTGTTAAGAAAAAGGATTCCTGCATACGAATATGTATCGTTCCCTGCGGTTGATCCAATTCGTTCATTGCATGCTCTAAGGACATACCTAAATGTATAAATTGATACGCAAATGTAGCAAGTCTAACACCCGCTTCTGTAGGTTTTACACCTCTGGATAATCGATGAAACAATTTTTGATTGCAGGCTTGCTCCAATAACTGAATATGACTAGTTACAGTAGATTGAACATAGCCTAATTTCTCAGCGGCTCGACTAAAGCTCTTTTCTTCTATTACTGCAATAAATGTCTGAAAGAACTTCCCTTCCAGTAATTCAATCATTGTATATCTACCTCCATGGTATCGGGAATCGAAATGGATCATATCGTAAACATTCATAAGTAAAATCGGTAATTCAATGATATAGTAACTCTCGTACAGAAGAAAGTACGATTTCAAAAGCAGGACGATCCAAAAGGAGGAAACAAAACATGAACAAAAAACAAGGATTTAGATTAGGCGTGTACATTTTTAAAGACGCAGAGGTTATTGATTACACAGCTCCCTACGGCGTATTTTCGGTAGCACGAAGATTTGACCCTGAATTGGATGTTTTTCTTGTAGCAGACGCGATGAAACCAATTCAAACGCAAGCGGGATTAACTGTACACCCCAACTACAGCTTCAATGACATGCCTGATTTGGATGCCTTTTTAATTCCTGGTGGCTTTGGTACCCGACAGGAAACGAATAATAAGCGACTACACCAATACATTCGATCTCTTCCTGAAACAGCTCTGCTTACAAGTGTATGTACAGGCTCATGGATTTACGGCAGAATGGGGCTTCTGGATGGTATCCCTGCAACAAATCGTAAAGAGCCAGATCATTTGGAGGCTACGGACATGGGCAAGGTACCAATCGATCGATTAGCTGAAATTGCACCAGCTTGCAAAATCAGTCGTGCTCGTATAGTTGATACTGGAAGAATGATAACCGCAGGCGGGATTGCTTCTGGTATGGAAATGGGCTTTCATTTGTTAAGAAGAGCAGGCTATGATGAAACCTTTATTTCTGAAGTAGCTCGCGTTATGGAGTATAAAGTAGCATATGACAACTACAAGGATGATATTGAATATTTTGAGTGTTAGGGTAATTAGGTTAGAGTAGAGAGTAAATTTTATTGCCAAAGTTCATCTGAATAATCTACAAGTAAAGTAATACCGAGTTTCCATTATGAAGCCACCAAGCATAAAAAGCGAGGTGGCTTTTATTTTTGATTATAAGAGGGGGAATTAATTTATAGCTTTCAAATCATTATGAAGAACAATTTTCTTTATAATTATTTACATTAATATACAAGTGAGTTATTATTATCTAAATATGTGAAGATACGTATATGATTATTAATATGACAACTGAAGTAATAAATAATTCTATATTGTTAATCCAAATAGGTGAAGGCAGGGGTATAAATGGGGGGAAATCAAACTTTACATTATACATCTCTGGGGGAACTAATAAAAATGAAACGAGAAGACATGGAAATAAGTTTATCTGAGTTGGGAAGATTATCGGGAGTTCACAAAAGTGCTTTGGCGAGAATTGAAAATGGTGAAACCAAGCAACCTAAATTACAAACAATCAAGGCTATAGCCGACGTTCTAGAACTTCCTTATAAAGAAATTGTTGAACATTATATTAAAATAGAACAACGTGCCGAGGTTTTACAGGAACTAATTTTAGAAGCGATTGAGGTTTCTCAGTTTCAATTAATCCCTAATGTGGCTCAAAAAGTGCTTGCATCTCCCAATGAGGATACATATATATCATTAGAGCGTCTGTATAATTTTGTTGACACTATTTTAAACAACGAAATTAAGCTATTACTTTATGGTGAAATAATCACATATGCCAGGCAACATGGAGTACCAAAGTATATAGCTAAAGGATTATTGCAAAAATATTTGATTGAGAGAGAGGATTTTAAGAGACTTGAAGAGTCATATAAAGATGGAGAAGAAATAGCTTACTATGTTGACTTTTTATCCCTTGACGAACAAATAACTTTTTATTATCGTATGGCACTTCACGCACATAACATTAAAAAGTATGAAAAGTGTATTAAATTTGGTCAAATGGGGATGGAAAAAGACAAAACAAAAAATGATCTTAAAGAAAGTGTAGCATTGGCAATGTGTAATTCTTATGTAGAACTCGAAGACCATGTCAGTCTTCATTTACATTTAGATGAATGTGAAAAAAAGAAATATCATTTCATTATTAGATGTATAAACTATTATCGAGCCATAATTCTTTCACAAAGAGGTGATTATGAAAAAGCTATTCCTTTATTGCAGGAATGTTTAGAAGAAGTTATAGGTATTAGACGCTTGTATCGATTAAACAGGCTGCTAGAAGCTCTATCTAAATCAAAAAATGTCGATCTAATCAGAAAACTAATACAGTCTGAGGAAAACGATTTTTCATTTAATCCAGTTACGCCACACCAATATGCTCAGGCAGGTATGTACTATAAATTTAAAGGAACTTTTCTTATTGAAAATGGGCAATTCGATTTAGGTATAGAACAACTTCTTCAAAGTATATCCTATTATGCTATGATAGGTTCGTATAAGGATATTATTGAATGTTCCAAGGAGATTTTTTATTACCACGCATTCTTCAAAAAACAAACTAAATTTGAAATTGCAGGAAAATTGAACGAATTGTATAATGAAGTTACCATGGGAGAAAAGAGGGAATAATGATGAAGAAAATTGTAATTTCTACTATTATCTTTTCAACCTTCTTATCACTTACATTTATTGTTTATGATAAATTTATGGGAGTTTACTCAGAAAAGTATTCCGCTTCCAAAGTTTATAACGAAGACCCAGGGCATTAATCAACTTAAACCTTTTTAGGAAAAAACGCTATGGATTTAGCGTTTTTTTGTTGTTAATGATTTTACAGCTAGTTTTCAGATATTCTACGATAAATAGAGTTTTTAGCTAAAAGAGGATTCTGTATGTCTCTAATACGAGAAGTTTATAGATAGAAAATAATAAATGAGGCAAGAAGGGCGTTTCTTGAGAGATTATGAAAAATAGTTTCGACATTAAATGTAATATATTGTCGATAATTTTATAGTGTCGCAAATGTAAAAATTTTGAAGATTTCTAGCGACGGCTGATATACTTATAGTAAGCATTTTGAAAGGGGGAATTGTTATAAGAAATTTTATTCTTAAATAGGGACGTTCTTCAAGTAATAGATAAGCCTGAACGTCCCATTCAACATGAGTAATAGGCTAATATTACTCATACTAATTTTACCATTTTTGAAGTAGTGGCGAAAGTACAATGTCACAGGAAAAAATACTTAATGCAATGGTTCTAAAAGGTTTAGCTTAACTATTAATGGTTATGGGTGAAAGGGATAAAATAAATTTTTGGGAGGATTAACATGAAAAGGATTATGACAGTCTTAAGTCTTTCTGCTTTGCTCGTGATCCCTACTACGGGTGGAAATGTTCTAGCATCAGAATCAAATGAACTATCTTTAGAAAGAAATGTGACTGAAAACTATGAAGTTGATTTCGAAAAATGGCCTACTAGTGATTTATCTAGTGAAATTGAATTGTCAGTAAACGTTTATACAAATAGTTTTAGTAGTCAAGGGTTTGACTTTAAAAGTCTTGCCACAGGAAAAACAAAACTATCATCCTCTGACAGTGAAGTAAAATCAACGGGGAAAACTAAAGGTAAAACTTTAAGTACAGTTGTTTCAGCAACAACAGGTTTATTTAAAGATGGTGAAAGCTTAGGGGAAAGTGATAAAGCGATTGCAATAGGTAAGTTGACTGCAACAGCTGAGAAAAGTTATTTCTCAAATAAGTGGAAAAAGAACAAGTTTGAAGGTGTAACTGTTCACACTGCAACTTATGATGGAGTTTTATACGATGATGCTACCGCAGATAAATTTGTAAAATAAATAGTAGCAAAAAAGGTATGATTTTATCATACCTTTTTAACATTTAATTGAAAATGAAGTGATAATATAATATTCTAAGCGCTAGAAAGTACCACTAATAATGGTTGGTGACGTTTAGAAAAACTTCTATGTAAGTTAAATAACTTTTTGAAATGGGAGGTATTCTGTACGAATGAAAATAAAGAATTATTGGATGCTCCTATCGTTAGTGTTAATGTTAAATTTGATGCTTACAGCTTGCTCAAATGAAGGGTATTTACATGTTAAATATAAACAAGATGATATTTTGGTTATTCAGGGTGAAAAATTTTCCAAAAGTGAACATACTTTACTACATAATAGCCCTGTTGAATCCGCTTCTTTTACTACTGCAACGGGGTTTGTTCCAGATGAAAGATGGAAAAGTCAAATAAAGGTACAGGATGAAAAATATACGTTTCTTGATATACATTCATCTAATGTAATAACAGGTATATTTATTCTTGATAATAATTCAAAAAAAGATATTAGATACAGGCTACTTGCTTATCAGGGGAACATAAACATACCAATTAATATTGATGGTTATGATAAAAAAATTGGAATTGAAGTAACGGTAAAGAGCAATACCACAGTAAAGCTACCTGTATCGATTCCATTTTCAACAACAGGCGATAAGGAACTAACTATTTTTCCAATAACTATTTCTAATCAATTAGAAAGATATAACGGTGGAAATCTTGGCTTAGTGCGATTTTTTGTCTCAAATGGAATGGATACTCAAATAACGAAAGAGATAATTGCTAAACAAGAATTCTCGTTACCTGAAAATTATGACACACGAAATATTTCTTTACTCCCTACGTTATCCTGGATGGGGGATAAGTTCGCTGAACCGAAATACATGAATAGGAATAATAAGCGATACACTACAAAGAAAGTGAAAGGGTTACAAGTAAAGCCATTACCATATGATACAAAGCTCGATATAATTTGGGCAGACGAATTTGGGAATACTAGCCTACTTGCAAAAGATGTTCCTGTAACTAAAAATCAAGCTACCTCCATTAATATAGAAGATCAGATATTATCGGACATCTATAAAAACGAACAACGTCAATTTTTATTTGTTTTTGCTAACAGGAATGAAGAAATCTTGGCTGATGCGCTTGCCCTTGATCAATTAAAAAAACCTTATATGACTACCTTTCAAGGGATCATTGAGATATATCCAATTATAGAGAAAAACTAGCCTACTAGGTGGAAAGTCTATAATTTTTCTTCTGAGACGAAAAGGAAATTTTGAAACATCCTTTGAAACATCCAATGAAGCTTAATGGAAGTTGTTAGAGGAAAAATGGAGCCTGAGTACAGTTAAAAGAATCATAAAGCAATGTCCCAACAGCGCAATAAGGCAATGCTGGGACATGCTTGCAGCTCGGTTTTCTCTACCTTTCATAAGGAAAGATTTTATGGCTTGTTAACAAAAATATGAGTTAGGAATAAAAAAATGCCGGTAATCCATACAGGGATACCGGCTGTTGGTTTTATGGACGCCAATTCAGATTAAGCTCAAATAAACTCCTTTATTTCCAAACGTAGTCATATCAGCCAAAGCACCCATGTCCTTACTTATCAGTAACCGCATATTTTTTGCCGTCAATTGTAATGGTATAATTTGTAGGACCGCTGATAGGCACGTAATAAACGATGCTCACATCTATGCTTTGTCCAGGCGCTACTGATTTCCAAGTAGGAATGGTGACTGCCACACGGTGAAAATTACCCTTTAATCCACCGACGTTTGGCCCCGTATGACCAGCAGAGATTAGTTTTACACTATCCCCGCCATAGCTACTAAATTGGGCTGAGGTAGAAGTAGGAACATCGAACTCAATGACGGAGCCGCCTGTGATAGTTAGATTACTGTTATTGGTTATTTTTAGCGTAGGATTGATTGGATAGTTTTGATCTCCTAGTTGAAAGCCAGTGACTTCTATTTTTAGGGCTAGTTTATCGGCTGGTAGCGGGGTTTTACTATTTGAAGCATCATATGGGGTTGCTATTAAAAATTTACTATGCATCAATTTGGTTAAAGTAGAACCCATGTGGTATTCTCCTTTACCGTCATTGCGATCCTTGTACCAGTCGTAGTCACCTGCCAATTCCCAAATCATAATGCCGCCAATCCCATTTTTTATAACATAATCTGCTTTGGCGCCGATAGATTGTTCATCCTCAGTAGATAGAAAAACTTTCTTCTCAGCATTCCAAAGCCATGGGGCAACAAGAGTAGAATCATAGTTACGCTTATAGGTACCAGTCAACACTGGATTTACAATCCCATGATCCTTCAAATAGGAGCCAGCAATGCCCTTTTCGAGATTTTTGGCATGCCACATTGGATTTGAGCCTGCCCCTTCCTCTTTGCCATTCTCATCTTTATCATGCCAGATGTTATCAATACCTGTGGCGCCATCCCCGCAAGCGGTTAGTCCAGTTGGGCAATTTTTACCCACAGCTTTTCCCCATAGCCCATCTGTTCCTCCCACAACATTTTGAAAGCCACGAGTATAATAGGGCACACCGATGTTGATTCGTCCTGCCTGCATCATCCCACGCATGTAATGGTAAGCCCAATCTGTATTGAGGTAGCCAATGCCGCCATATTGAGGCGTGTTATAAATGTTGTATTTAATTAACTCTCCATCCTTGCCATCATCAAATAATGCAGCATTAGGACCAACGAATTCATTCCAAGCCCCGTGAAGATCATAGGACATCACATTCACATAGTCGAGATACTTCAAAGCTTGGAAAGACTCCATTCCACGCAACAAATAGGCAGAAGAAGGTGAGGCTATGGTTAGCATGTAATATTTACCGTCCTCAGCAGATGCTTGATCCAGCTTGACTCGCAAGGTTTTTAACAAGGCGTTATAGCCTGTCATTAGTCCTTTTAAGCGAGGAGTGGAAAATTGCCAATCTAATGGATTGCCGGCTTGATTCATTGTAGTTGGGTATTCGTAGTCGATGTCGATTCCTTCAAAATTATATTTGCGTAAAAAATCAACAGCAGAGGTAGCGAATGTGTCAATTGCAGCTTGATTGACGGAGCCATCTGCATTAGTCGTCATCGTGTAAAAGCCTCCAGAAGCAATTCGCTTGCCATTCTCATCAATATATCCTCCTGATTCAGCCCATCCTCCAACGGAAATAAGGGTTTTTACACCAGGATTTTTTTTCTTCCACTGTGTTAGCAGATTGAAGTGTCCTTTATATGGCAGGGATGGGTCCATTAGGGCATCGGGATACTCTGGCCAAGTTAAGCCTAGCGCTGGATTGGCTGGATCAGTGGGGGAACCAACAGATACGCGGTTATTACTGTCAACATGTGCAAAAGCGTAGTTGATATGTGTTAGGCTTTTCCACGGAATATCGGTGACTAAATATTTGGATTGTCCATTTTTCCCCGTTCTCCAGCTTGTAAAGTAGCCAATTATTCGTCGTTTAGAATCATTGGCTAGCTTTTCACGTCCATCCTGATCATATGCTTGGCAATAAGGAATGTTTTTTACGCCAGAATCATATAGACCTGCTGGACGGCAAGGGGTGGCTGGCTCAGGTGGTAAAGTGTCTGTATCTGTAGTGACTTTTAACGGTTGACTAGCCTCAGACTCCAAGCCTTGATTGTCTTTTGCTTTTACTGTAAATGTGTAAGTGGTATTGGGAGTCAGATTGGTGATCGTAGCATTGGTTTTTGTAACCGCTTGCAAATTATCGTTATAATAAACCGTATAGCCTATCACTTGCTTATCATCGGTAGAAGCAGCCCATGTGAGAGAAACACTTGTGGAGGTTTTTGCTGTTACAGCTAGATTGGTAGGTACCGTAGGAGGAGTATTAGAAGGATCAGGTGGATTAGTGGGATTAGTAGAGCAAACGCCAAGATCCTGCCACACATCACTGGTACCTAGCTCTTCACCCTGTGTCCACCATTTTGCTGTCCATTCATGACCCTTGTAGGAAGCTTGTTGTCCACTGGTGTAAATTGTTTTACTATCCCAGACAGCTGAGCAGATCGGCGAAGCAGAGACGCTAGCTGGTAGAATAGCTGGGAAAATACTTGCAAAAAGAACGAAGGCTAACAACAAGAAATTGAATTTTCTGACTGAATGAGCAGTAGGAATGTGTTGATACATCTTTCTCATCTCCTAACTTTCATTTTTTACTTAGGTCAGTTCATATCATTGTTGTTATATTAGATTGGTTCGTTTAAATATACAATAGTCTGAAATAAATGAAAAGTGTAATTTCGTGAAATGAAACAGTTTGCAAAAAGAAGGGAGGAAAGACCTGGGTATAGTTTCGTGCAATGATTTGTACAATTTCAGTCTAATTCTTGCACAAATGTATAACGAACATTTGGACTAAAACTTTCAACAGCTAGGCGATATAATAAAGCCATAAAGCGATTGATATAATTATAAAATATCTATAGAAAGCGCTAACATTAATTTTGTTAGTTAGGTGCAAAAGTGGTTCCAATAAGGATGAAGCACTAAGAAGCACTGGAACATGGGGAAGGAGGTTAAAGGATCACCATGCTACGTGAACTATTAACCAGAGACCGCATTCAAGTTATTGAGGAGGTTCCTACTTGGGAGGATGCGATACGTCTAGCTGCTCAACCGTTACTAGATGATGGGAGCATTCAAGACTCCTATATTCAGGCTATGATCCATAATGTGAAGGAGCTGGGGCCATATGTAGTGATTGCGCCAGACATTGCTATTCCTCATTCACGTCCTGAGAACGGCGTCAACAGAGTAGGCATGAGCTTTCTGAAATGTCATAAACCGGTCTCCTTTTCAGAAAAAGCAGAGCATCGGGTAAGATTGCTCTTTGTGCTCGCAGCTACGGATAATGACTCCCATTTAGGTGCACTATCTCAATTGACAGAAGTATTATCTGATCCAAATTCTTTACAAATCCTGTTAACAACAGATTCTATTGAAGAGATTCTTCAGCTTATTCAGGTTTAAAACAATCAGTAACTATAACAATGACATTTGAGGAGGAATTAAGTATGAAAAAGATTTTAGTTGTATGTGGAAACGGTCTAGGAAGTAGCTTCATTGTGGAAATGAACGTGAAAAAAATCTTAGGAGAGCTAGGCCTTGAAGCGGAGGTATCCCATACCGACTTGGCTTCTAGTAAAACAGAGAGAGCTGATCTGTATCTAGGCTCTAAAGATATCGTGGGTAATCTTGAAGATGGTTCACGTGTTGTTGAAGGCCTAACCAACATTCTGGATCAGAACGAAATTCGTGAAGTCCTGAAAAAACACTTCTAAAGCTAGAAGTGTTTGGATTCCTCTTTATGGCACCATGAAAAAGAAAAGTGGAGGGATTGTCCATGCTAGACTTTTTGATGAATGATATTTTAGGAACACCTGCAATCTTGGTCGGACTCTTCGCTTTATTCGGCTTGTTGCTCCAAAAGAAAAATATAGCTGATATCATCGCAGGCACTTTGAAAACCACTATGGGTTTTATTATTCTAGGTGGTGGAGCTAGTATTTTAATTGGCTCTTTGGATGCCTTTAGCAAAATATTCACAGAAGCCTTTCATATTAACGGGGTTATTCCCAATAACGAGGCGATTGTAGCCATTGCCCAACAAACATTTGGGAAAGAAACAGCGATGATCATGTTCTTTGGTATGGTAGCAAATATTTTGTTTGCCCGCTTCACTCCGTTTAAATATATCTTCTTAACGGGGCATCATACGCTGTTCATGGCTTGTCTGTTATCCGCAGTATTATCCACAGGTGGTTTTACAGGTGTACCATTAGTTATTATTGGATCAGTTTTATTGGGAGCTTTAATGGTTTTATCTCCAGCAATGACGCAACCATATACGCGTAAAGTAACTGGTTCGGACGATTTCGCCATGGGTCATTTCGGATCATTTGGATATCTAACAGCGGGCTTTATTGGGGCAAAGTTTGGTAATAAAGCAAAATCCACCGAGGATATTAAAGTTCCAAAATCTCTTGGCTTCCTGCGTGATACCTCGATTTCTATCTCTTTGACGATGGCGCTCTTGTATTTGATTATTGCACCATTTGCTGGACAAAGCTTTATCGAGAGCCAACTATCTAATGGTCAAAACTTCATTGTATATTCCTTTATTCAAGCAATCACTTTTGCAGCCGGTGTGTATATCGTGCTTGCTGGTGTACGTATGCTGATTGCAGAAATTATTCCTGCTTTTAAAGGGATTGCAGATAAAATTGTACCAAATGCAAAACCAGCTCTCGATTGCCCAACTATTTTCCCATTTGCACCAAACGCTGTGATTATTGGTTTCCTATCTAGTTTTGTGGCAGGCTTAATCGCCATGTTTATCCTGCCAGTGATTGGGCTCAAGGTTATTGTACCTGGTGTTGTTGGTCACTTCTTTACAGGTGCTGCGGCCGGTGTTTATGGAAATGCTACAGGTGGACGACGAGGTGCGATCATCGGTGCTTTTGTAAATGGACTATTGATCTCTCTCTTGCCAGCCCTATTATTACCTGTACTAGGTGGTCTAGGCTTTGAGGGTTCTACATTCGGCGACGCTGACTTTGGAATTGTAGGGATTATTCTTGGAAAAATGATTACCTTGTTTCAATAGATAAAATAGTAAACAAATAAGGAAGGCTAGTTTCGCTTTAGGTGAAACTAGCCTTTTTCATCGGGGAAAGCCCAAAATCCTACATATAAAATGTATATTGATTAGAGGAAGGTATTTTTTGGATGAAGTTTGCAAAATCTGAGTAAAATACGGGCATAAATGAAAGAGTGCAAAGGAAGAGAAATTGCTTTATTCACGGATGACGAAAGCGATTTTTTTGATCAAAAAAACCGAGTTTCTTCCTATTATAATAGGAAACTGTGCAAAGGCTATAAAATGGACCTGCAAATTGTGCAAAACCATCGTTCTTTTTGCAAATGAAAAATAGAAGTCAGCACGGGTTTGTGCAAGAAAAAAGTAGCTGTCAAGAAATGGACGAGATTTGTAAGAGCTTACCGTTGATTTGTAGAAGGATTATGTATATAATCAAAAACAATCACAAACAATTAAAAACGATCGAGTATTAATCACAAACGATCAATTGTGTGATTTTTACTAAAGGAGCGACAATAGAATGTTAACTCCAGAACGTCATCAGCTCATTTTGGCTTTACTCAAAGAAAAAGAAGTCGTTACTGTTCATGAACTGGTAAATACCACGAATGCATCTGAATCCACAATTCGTCGAGATTTAAGCGAATTAGAGGAAAAGCGTTATTTAAAGCGCGTTCATGGTGGAGCATCCATCTTACATCGCAAACTTGAAGAACCGACTGTGCTAGAAAAGGTAAAGAAAAGTGAACAAGAAAAAGTAGCGATTGCTGCTTATGCTGCTTCTCTCATCAAGGATAAGGATTCCATTTATGTAGATGCAGGTACGACAACAGAACAGATGATTCACCACATCACAGCTAAACAAATCGTAATTGTTACGAACGGTCTTAATATTGCCCTGACTGCCCGCCAATATGATTGCAAGATTATTCTAATCGGCGGAGAGCTAAAAGCAGGTACGATGGCCGTGATTGGGAGAGGGGCTGCCACTGGAATGGGGCAATATCGCTTTGATAAATGCTTCCTTGGTATGAATGCCTTTGATCTGACACATGGCTTTACTACTCCTGATCCAGAGGAGGCCTATATTAAGCAATTGGCGCTTTCTTATTCAGATGAGAAGTATGTGCTGTGTGATTCACAAAAGTATGGAGAGGTGACGTTTGCTAAAGTAGCGGATATCAGTGAAGCGATGATTATTACAGATGATCGCATAAATCCGACAGAAGCAGAGAAAGTAAGAAAACTAACAAGATGCAAAGTGGTGAAATTATGATTTATACGGTAAGTCTTAATCCTTCGATAGACTATCACATCTGGTTGCCAAGCTTGCAAGTAGGAAGAATTACCGGAGCAACAAAAGAAATCAAGATGGCTGGAGGCAAAGGAATTAATGTCTCCAAGGTATTAAAGAATGTAGGAAAAGAATCGGTGGCCCTCGGATTTATTGGTGGATTTACAGGTGAATTTATTGCTCAAGAGATGGAAGCGCTTGATATATCCACTTCGTTTATCAAAGTAGAGGGAGATTCACGAATTAACGTCAAGATGAAAGCGGAGACAGAAACAGATATCAGTGGTGTTTCCCCAGAGATTCCAGAAGCAGCGTTTGCGCAATTGATGGACCAAATCCAGAGTTTGCACAAAGATGATTATTTAGTGCTAGCAGGAAGCGTGCCTAAAAGCTTAAAAAGTGACACCTACGAAATAATGATGGACGTTCTTGCAAAGAAAGGTTTGCAAATTGCACTAGATGCTAGCGGAGATGCTTTAAAAAGCGGTATAACCAAAAAACCATTTTTTATTAAACCCAACCATCATGAGCTAGGCGAATTGTTTGGAGTAACCATCGCCACACCAATGGAAGCCTATCAGTATGCTAAGCGCATAATTGATCAGGGAGTTGAGAATGTCATTGTTTCATTGGCAGGTAAAGGAGCAGTCTTTGTAAACCAAGAAGGCGCTTACGTTGCCGAATTTCCTGAGAGTAAGCCAGTTAATTCGATTGGAGCAGGGGATTCGGTGGTTGCAGGCTTTTTATACGCTACATGCGAGCAGATGCAAGAGGCAGAAGCTTTTCAGTTTGCGATTGCTTGTGGTACTGCAACAGCTTTGTCCGAAGGTTTTTGTACACCAACGACTATCGCGAAATACTTGCCAACCATCCGAGTGGCAAAAATATAGAACCAGGGGGACAAGAAATGCGTATCTTAGACATGCTGCGAGCAGATACTATTGTTATGCAACTATCTGCAACCTCCAAGGCAGAGGTCATTCAAGAATTGATTGACCAATTGGATCAAGCAGATTGCCTGAACGATAAAGATGGAATGAGAGAAGCAATCTTAGCCCGTGAGGCCCATGCTTCAACAGGAATTGGTGAAGGAATTGCCATTCCGCATGCCAAAACTGAGGCGGTAAAAAAACCAAGTATTGCGTTTGGCTACTCCCATGAAGGAATAGATTACGATGCATTGGACGGACAAAAATCGCATTTATTTTTTATGATTGCAGCTACTGCCGATGCTAACCAGGCGCACTTAGAAACCTTGGCACATCTGTCTGAAATGCTCATGGACGAGTCCTTCCGAAATGAATTGACTCAGGCTACGAGCAAGGAAGAATTATTAAAAATGATTGCGAGAAAAGAAAAGGAAAGTCATAATGTAGAGGAGCCCTCTGTTTTACCAGGTGAAACAGGACGAGTAAAAGTTGTCGCTGTGACAGCTTGTCCAACAGGAATCGCTCATACTTATATGGCAGCCGATGCCTTGAAAAAGAAGGCAGAAGAAATGGGCATAGCCATCCGGGTAGAGACAAATGGTTCCGGTGGTGCAAAGAATAAATTGACATCAGAAGAGATTGAACAGGCAGATGCGGTAATCGTTGCTGCTGACAAACAGGTCGAAATGGACAGGTTTAAGGGCAAGGTAGTGATTGAGGTGCCGGTAGCTGATGGAATTCGTAAGGCAGAGGACTTGATTACACGAGCAGTAAATCAAGATGGCCCCGTCTACCAAGGTAGCACGTCAACGTCATCCGCAGATTCCTCTGAAGATAAGTCAGGCAGATCAGGTTTTTACAAGCATTTAATGAGCGGTGTATCCAACATGCTGCCATTGGTGGTTGGTGGAGGTATCATCATCGCTATTAGCTTTATGTTTGGGATAAATGCAGCCAATCCGGATGACCCCACTTTTAACCCGATTGCCAAGCTGTTGAGTGACATCGGTGGTGGTTCCGCTTTCAAACTGATGATTCCTGTCTTAGCGGGTTATATTGCCATGAGTATTGCTGATCGACCAGGTTTAGCCCCTGGTTTAGTTGGTGGATGGCTAGCCGCGGAAACAGGCTCTGGATTTTTAGGTGGATTAATTGCAGGTTTCCTTGCCGGCTATTTGGTGGTAGGATTGAAAAAAGCGTTTTCTGGTTTACCACAGTCTCTTGAAGGTATTAAACCAACTCTGTTGTACCCGTTGTTTGGTATCTTGCTTACAGGTCTAGTGATGCTTGGTGTTATTTCACAACCCGTCGCAGCGCTTAATAACTGGTTAACTGATTGGTTAAGTAATATGGGACAAGGGAATGCTGTCATTCTTGGTATTGTAATTGGTGCTATGATGGCTGTTGATATGGGCGGTCCTGTGAATAAAGCGGCGTTTACATTCGGTATTGCTATGATTGCAGCAGGAAACTATGGCCCGCACGCAGCAATTATGGCGGCCGGCATGACACCCCCGCTAGGAATTGCATTGGCAACGACTTTGTTTAAAAAGAAATTTACTGCACAGGAAAGAGAAGCAGGTAAAACCGCATATATTTTAGGAGCTTCCTTCATCACGGAGGGTGCAATTCCGTTTGCAGCAGCAGACCCAACACGCATAATTCCAGCAACAGTTCTGGGCTCCGCTGTAGCAGGTGGCTTGTCGATGTTCTTTGGATGTACACTACCAGCTCCTCATGGGGGAATGTTTGTTCTTCCAGTTGTAGGTAATGTTGGGATGTATATTGTGTCAATTTTGGTAGGGACATTGATTACTGCCTTGATGATCAATATACTAAAAAAAGAAGTTCATGAATAACTAATTTAACGAGAAAAAGGAGAAATATTCCATGTTAACAAAAACTTGCGTAATTCAAAACCCTGCTGGCTTGCATGCTCGTCCGGCTACAATGTTCGTACAAAAAGCAACTTCTTTCTCTTGCGATGTAAATTTAATTAAAGGCACTAAAAAAATTAACGGCAAAAGCATCATGGGTGTTATGACACTTGCAGCGAAAAAAGGCGATGAAATCGTACTTGAAGTAAGTGGCGATAACGAAGCTCAAGCTCTAGAGGAATTGGGCGCGATCCTAGAAAGTGCAAAAGAATAGTTAGGAGATGATCCGTCTTGCTTTGTAAAGGTATTGCAGCAGCCCAAGGGATCGCTCTTGGTCGAGCTTTGGTAAAGGTAGAAGAAACCCTCTCTTATACACGTAAAACGCTTGCAGCGGATCAAGTGCCTGCTGAAGTGGCGCGTTTGAAAGAGGCTTTGAATAAAACCAACACCCAATTAGAAGCGATTAAGCAAAAAGCGCTTCGCGACATTGGGGAAGCAGAAGCAAAAATCTTCGAGGCTCACCAACTGTTCCTGGAAGATCCAGAATTCGTTGGAGCAATGGAAGGTAACATCGAGAATGATAAAGTGAACGCTGAAGCAGCTTTAGAAGATGTTCGCGACATGTTTGTTGGCATGTTTGAGAGCATGGACAACGAATATATGCGCGAGCGTGCGGCAGACCTACGTGATGTAAGTCAACGAATTCTAAAGAACTTGCTAGGTGTGGAAGACACTTTGGTTGGTGACTCCAAAGAACCAGTAATTTTGGTTGTTCATGACCTGACACCATCCGATACCGCACAACTTGATAAGAGCAAAGTGAAAGCGTTTGTAACCAATATTGGTGGTCGGACTTCTCACTCTGCGATTATGGCACGCACGATGGAAATCCCTGCGATTACCGGTCTTAACGATATCACTGAGAAAGTTAAAACAGGCGATATGTTGATTGTTGACGGTGAGACAGGTGACGTATACGTAAACCCTGAACAAGAGCTCATTGCTACGTACCAGAAAAAATTAGAAGAGTACGAAGCACAAAAAGCTGCTTGGGCACAATTAATTAATGAGCCATCTGTATCTAAAGACGGTCATCATGTTGAATTAGTTGCGAACATCGGAAATCCTCATGACGCTGAAGTAGCTGATAAAGCGGGCGCTGAAGGTATTGGTTTGTTCCGTACAGAATTCTTGTACATGGGCCGTGATAACTTCCCGACTGAGGAAGAACAATTTGAATCATATAAAGCCGTAGCGCTTACGATGGACAACAACCGTCCTGTAGTTATTCGTACGTTGGATATCGGTGGAGATAAAGAGCTTCCATACTTGCAATTGCCACATGAAATGAATCCGTTCCTAGGCTACCGTGCGATCCGCATTTGCTTAGATCAAGTGGACTTGTTTAAAACGCAATTGCGTGCCCTTTTACGAGCAAGCGCATTTGGTAACATTAAAATTATGTATCCAATGATCGCTACGTTAAAAGAGCTGCGTCAAGCAAACGCAATTTTAGAAGAAGTGAAAGCAGAGCTTCGCGATAAAGGTATTGCCTTTAACGAGGAGATAGAAGTGGGAATGATGATTGAAATTCCTGCAGCGGCTGTCATTGCTGATCAATTGGCAAAAGAAGCTGACTTCTTCAGTATTGGTACAAATGATTTAATTCAATACACTATGGCATGCGACCGTATGAACCAACAAATTTCTTATCTGTATGATCCGTTTAACCCTGCGGTATTACGTTTGATTAAAAACGTGATTGATGCGGCTCATAAAGAAGGCAAGTGGGCTGGTATGTGCGGAGAGATGGCAGGGGAAGAATATGCATTGCCAATCCTTCTTGGCTTTGGACTTGATGAATTTAGCATGAGCGCACCTACTGTATTGCGTGCACGTCATATGCTAAAACAACTAAGCTATGCAGAACTTCAAGCAGTAGCTGAGCATGTACTTAGCCTAGAAAGCGGCGAAGAAATTCGTAACTATATCAAGGTTAATGTATTGGACAAGTTATAAGATAAACATGAAGCAGGCTGTTGAGATAACTCTCAATGGCCTGTTTTTTTTATATCAAATTAGGATATTTTAACTTTTGTAGAGATTTTACAGAAAAAATGCAAAATCTGCCTTTTTTCTCTTGTATTGATAATGATAATCGTTTACATTTATAGGTGAGCACTATCAATTTTTATTAAAAAATCTAAATATCTACTTTTTTGGTAAAAAAAGCGTAGCAAGCAAAAGGAGTTGCAATATGAAGCATGTTAAAGATATTGCCGAACACGCAGCTATGCAAAGCTTTCTGAACTGCTATCTCCGGGAAACAGGAAACGGTAGATGGGTGACGACAAATGGAGAGAAATATCTTCATGTGCCGTTGGTGTCTCAGAAAATGGATTTATACGTCAAGGCCAGCTATCAATCTCCGACAGGAAGGCATCAATTTGACTATCCAGCCTTTTATCAAAGTAGAGAAGAGGCTCCAGCAGTTGAAGCTGATTATGTCACGATGACCGTATTATTGGTTAAGGAATTGTCGTTACAGCATGGAACGAAGGCAGTACCAGACGAACTGGTATTGCGAGTTATTCAAAGCTGCCAAAATATGGAGAGATACTTAGCGGCTCGCTATGACGACAGAGAAGAGCTATATGGCTTTGAAATGGATTTCATTACGGCTGAGCAAGCTTTACTCTTTGGACACCTTTTCCATCCTACACCAAAGAGTCGGCAAGGCATTCCTGATACAAAGCAGGCTGTTTTTTCGCCAGAACAAAAAGGAGCTTTTCCTCTACATTATTTTGCAGCCCATCACTCCTTAGTCTTAGAAGGATCAGGACTTAAGCAGTCTGCTACTGAGATTATCAAAGCAGAGCTGGGGCAGGAAGTGCTAGAGCAAGATGGGATTAGGCAATATGCAAAAAATGAAGATTACTCACTTATCCCTCTGCATCCTCTACAGGCAGAATGGATGCTGGATCAGCACTCTGTTCAAAAGTACATCAAGTGTGGGCTGTTGCATAATCTAGGTCTTCTAGGTGAATGTTATCAAGCTACTTCTTCATTGCGAACGGTTTACCATTCGGATAAGAGCTTTATGATAAAGCTTTCTATCCCTGTTAAGGTGACTAATTCCTTACGTGTTAACAAACGAGCAGAGCTAGAAAGCGGTGTGGAAGCAAAAAAGGTACTGGATATGTTTGAAGAGGAGATGAGCAAACAATTTCCGGGGTTTGCTTTTATACACGATCCAGCTTATATCACACTAAAGCTGGACGAGCAGGACGAATCAGGATTTGAGGTTATCCTTCGTCATAATCCCTTCCAGGGTAGTGCGGCTGAAAATGCTACCGTGCTCGCTGCTCTCATTCAAGACCCATTACCGGGACAAAAGAGTAGACTGGGTGTTATTATTTTACAGCTTGCGAAACAGGAGGGACGGACGCCTTCAGAGGTAAGTCTTGAGTGGTTCCGCCGTTATCTTGAGATTTCACTCAAGCCAATGGTATGGCTTTATCTGAAGTGGGGAATTGGCTTAGAAGCTCATCAGCAGAATAGTATCGTCAAGCTTCAAGACGGGTACCCTAGTCAATTTTACTACAGGGATAATCAAGGATATTATTACTGTCAATCAATGAAGGAATTGTTATCACGAAATTTTCCCAATCTTGGTGAAATGAGCAAGAATGTAACCGAGGACAGCTTAGTGGACGAGCGATTGCGTTATTATTTAATTTTTAATCATATGTTTGGGCTTATTAACGGCTTTGGATCTGCGGGATTAATAGATGAACAGCAGTTATTAGACGAGATGCGTAGTGTGTTACAAGAATTTTTGCCGTTAAATCGAGAACCATCTCAATTTTTACATAGCCTGCTGACTTCTGAAAAGCTTGCTTGCAAGGCGAATCTACTTACTCGTTTTCATGATGTAGATGAACTAGAAAGTGAAGAGAGCAATTCTGCTATTTTTGTTAAGATCGATAATCCGCTTGCAAAAGCAAGGGAGCGTCAGATAGAGCTTGAAGCTGTAAACCAACTGGCACTACGTTAACCAAATGAAAAATGACTTGTTGATAATGGAGGCTTTGGTCATGCAAGTAACTGACTGCGATGTGAACATTGGACAAGCCATTCGCTCCGAACAATACATAAAGGTGCGAAGAAGAGTGTTTCGTCAATGCATTGAATCTATGATCTATGAAGGAATTTTAACTCCTGAAACACAGCTAGAAGAGACATTTACACCTATCACTATCTCAGGATGGGATGAACACGACCAACCAGTAGCTTACCGATTCTGGGCGCGACGGACTTTTACATTTGGAATGATTCGGCTTTTACCATCTAAACCGCTGATGCGTGTTGTGGGTAAGACAGAGCAGGAGGCAGAGTCAATTACGCGTTTTTTAATGGAAATATTCCGTAAAAGAGACGTGAATGAGCAAAAGCTAGCCTCGTTTGCTCAGGAGTTGGAGCAAACCCTACTGAAAGACACATTAGCTCAGTACAGTCGATCAGAACGAAAAGTGTGGTTAAGAGGAAAAGGCTACGACGAGCTGGAAGGGGACCTGATGGACGGTCACCCCTATCATCCTAGCTACAAATCCCGCCTAGGATTCGATTACCTTGACCATTATGCATATGGACCAGAGTTTAAACAGGAAGTGCAGCTATTATGGCTAGGCATACATAAACAGTATGCCCATGTAAAAATAGATGAGGATATGGAGACTCAGCAGTTTTTTTTAGATGAATTAGGAGCAGAGAAGAGAGAAGCTTTTCATTCGGTTTTCGTTCAACAAGGATGCGACCCTGAGGATTATGATATGGTACCAGTGCATCCATGGCAGTGGCGCAAACATATCGTTCCTGCTTTCCAGGCTGATTTGCATGCCAAAAGAATTGTGGAGCTGGGGTTCTCCAACGATCGCTATCGGCCTCAGCAATCAATTCGAACCTTTACCAACAGCAGCAATCCAATTAAACCTTATGTGAAGCTGGCGATAAATGTAATCAATACGTCCGCAGCTCGTCACTTAACCCCTCATTCACTTGCTAGTGCACCGCTCATTTCTCGTTGGTTAAAGGGAATGCGAGATTCTGATCCATTTTTAAAAGACGAGATGAAGCTAGTTATGCTTGGGGAATTTGCGACTGTTTGCTATGATCCACCCCCTCCAGCCGATTTGGTTGAAATGGTGACGTTTGGTGTGATCGGTTGCATGTGGAGAGAAAGTTTACATCAATACTTGGAACCTGATGAAGAAGCTGTGCCCTTTAATGCTTTATCTGCCAAAGAGTTAGATGGAGTCCCGTTTATTGATCCGTGGATTCGAGAGCATGGTATAGAGAATTGGCTGAGGCAATTGGTTGAAAAAAGTGTGCTTCCAGTTGTTCATTTGCTAATCAAGCATGGAATTGCACTGGAATCTCACGCTCAAAACATGATACTGATCCATCGAAACGGGGTTCCAGTTCGAGTTGCATTAAAGGATTTTCATGAGGACTTGATTTACTGCAAGCCATATCTAAACGACCCGGAAGCATGTCCTGATTTTGCCAAGGTACATGAATTTTATGCAACGGTTGAACCTAATGTCATGTTTCACATGGACGATCCCTCGCTTGTACGAGACTTGACGTTAGAAACGCTATTCTTAATTAATTTAGGTCAATTGGCGCTTTTGTTGGCTGAACATTATGATTTTACTGAAAGTAGATTCTGGATGCTTCTAGCTCAAATGATTGAGCAGTACCAAAATCGTTTTCCTGAGCTCAAGGAACGATTTGAGCTTTTTGAATTATTTGTCCCAAGCATCCTGGCTGAGCAATTAACCAAGCGACGTCTGTATCCTGATAATGTGACGCATGTACATCAGGTGCCTAATGCCCTGTATCAAGCTAGACAAAGCTTACGATCTACTCCTGTAGGAGGTGATAAGCCATGTTAATCATCAATGACAATGAAATCGGTTTAAATCAATTTGATTCTCGGTTGCTAAGCTATTCAGGAATGCCTCATTTTCAAAAACCAGAGGGAAAACGATACGCTTTATGCTTGTCCGATGCTTTAGACATTATTAGTCTTGTCCTTTATTTACGTGATCATGGTGGTTCTGTCCTGCTCATTCATGGAGAAACGCCAGAGAAGACAGCTTATCAAATGGCAGTGGATGGCCAGTGCTGCGGGCTTATCTACCATGTTCCCGAAAACTTTGTGTTGGTTCCGCAAGAAGGGGCGATAGAGCAGGAACCTTCTGTTTATCAATACAGCTCAGGAACGACTGGTCAACCAAAGCTGGTAAGGCGTAGCTGGCAGGAAATCAGAGTAGAAATGTCGGCATATAATCAGGTGTTTGGTGCATACGAGGAATTAATCCCGATTGTAATGGCGCCAGTTACCCATTCCTATGGCTTAATTTGCGGGGTATTGGCTACTTTGGAACGAGGAAGTAAGCCATTGGTGGTTACTCATAAGAATCCCAAATTTGCTTGGGAGGTTATTAAAAGGACGCCAAAGCACATCGTTTACGGAGTGCCGTTGTTATTCCACGTCTTATCTAGCTTTACCAATGAAGCCGTTCGCTTTCATCGAATCATGGTCTCTGGAGCTCCAATGCCGGAGCAATTGTTTACAAGGCTACAGGGCATGACTGATACGATGATGCAACAGTATGGCTGCTCAGAGTCCGGGTGTATAAGTATCAGTGAACAGATGACCTCTCATGTTGATCTGGGGAAGCCCCTTTCACATGTAACGCTTACAGCAGGAATGGAATTGGAGAATCCAGCGGAGATTACGGCTACGCTCCATCATAAGACGATCTATACACAGGATTTGGGGTATTGGCAAGCAGGGCATATTCAATTTGTTGCCCGAATGGATGATGTAATTAATGTATCAGGATTAAAAGTGTTTCCTATGGAAGTAGAGGAAACGATTTTGAAGCTCAGTGGTGTTAAAGAGGCTGTTGTTTATAGAGGCCAGCATCCTGTAATGGGTGAGGTAGTCAAGGCGATGGTTGTGGCTGATGAGAGTATCACTCCTTCTAGCATTCGAGAATGGTGCTTACCGAGGTTGCCAGCTTACAAGGTTCCTTTTGAAATTAGATGTGTACAAAGGATTCCGAAAACACCGAATGGTAAAGTAAGTCGTCGCTTGTTAGAAATGGAGGAAGCTGTTCATGAAGCGTGAGGAAAGAATGGAACAAGTGAAGGAAATCGTTACGAAGAAGCTAAAATTGAAGCATGTCGTCAGCCTAGATGAATCCATGCGATTACAGGAGGATTTATTCATAGATTCAATCATGCTTCTTCAATTGATTGTTTATATTGAGGAAGAGATGAAGTTGATGGTTCCAGCAAAAGAATTGGACCCGCGTACTTTTCTTACTGTAGGATCGTTGCTTGATTTTATTGAGCAGCTACAGCCAGTTGATTCTAATGCGTTATCACCTACTACTGCGAAATAGATTTTTAACGATTTTGTACCAATACGTACAGCTCAGGGGGATTTCATGGTTAAGGTTCATTGCTTAATTAGTTGCTTTTGTGAAGTGATCAAACGTTATACCCATGTGGATTACCGCCCTTATTATTTTGGGGTTTGGGATGCTGATTTTGTTAAAAAGGAAGACGGAGTTCTAACCTACTACACAGACAATCATGAACCAATTATAAATGGATTTGAACACCTTTTTCGTGCTAACGTACAGGAATGGTACGATTCTGATAAAGATAAAGAAAGTAATTTGCAAACCTTTTTGGAGCTTCTTGATTCGCGTAACGAGCATCAGTTTGTGCTTGTACAGATAGATATGTCGCTTATTCCTGAACGCGATAATAAATTCGCCTTAAAACCGTTCCCTCATTTTCTGATGATCGCTAAGACAGAGAAGGAGGACGAATGGTTTATGTTTGACCCAGATTTTCGCTGGGAAGGAAATGTTAAAAAGGCAACAGTTATAGAAGCATTCCTGCAAAATCCATTCGGAGGCGGCTATTTATTTGATGCTAGGGATATCGTAGCACCCTCATATGAAAAAACGGAGCAATATTTTCATGCCACCTTTCAACGAAATCATAATGAATTTACAAGTAGTCTGAAAGAACTGGTCACGGATATGGCAGAAGAGAGAAATGGATATACCCTCGATATGCTATTACCGGCTGTGAAACAGGTGAAAGTGATTGCGATTCGAAAATATAGTTACGAGTATGCATTTATGTTTTTTAAAGATTATCTCCAATATTCCCGTGATGAATTTTTACGATTAGCATACCAGATTGAAGATGTTGTCCAAGCATTCACTACGGCGCAATATCTAGCGGTAAAAATGTCTATGACGAAAAATCTAGCACTTTTACCTCCGATCATTGAGGCGCTAGAGGAAGCTGATGCGATTGAACTGCAAATTAAAGAAGAGCTGGAGAGACAGTTTGTACAATGGACATTGATGGATAGGGCAGCAGTGACTCTTAATGAAGAGGAATGGAGGTAGGGTTGATGAAATTTTCACTATGTACAATTTCTTTTCGCCATCAGCTAATCTCTTTTGCCGATATGGTTGATTTTGCTAGGCGACATGATTTTGATGGTATTGAATTATGGGGGATTCATGCTCAGCACCTGTATGATGGAGATCGAGAAAAAGCCGAAGAACAGCTTCGTATTTTAACAAATCATGACATGCAGGTATCGATGCTAAGCGACTATTTAGATATATCTTCTCATCAACCGTTCTCCAAAACACTGGATAAAGGGAAACGATTAATTTCCCTAGCAAAGTGGTTAGGGGTCAATCGCATTCGGACGTTTGCTGGGCAAAAGGCAAGCGCTGAGGTATCGGCAAGCGAACGGACATTATATGTAAAGTATTTGCGCGAGCTATGCGAGCTATGTGGAGAAAATGGGATGGAACTGCTCTTAGAGACGCATCCCAACACCTTGACGGATAACCTCGCTTCTACGCTGACTCTCTTAGAGGAAATTAACCATCCAGCGGTTGCTATCAACCTTGACTTTTTGCATATCTGGGAATCTGGTGCCGATCCGATAGACAGCTTTGAAAAGCTACAGCCTTGGGTGCGCCATTATCATCTGAAAAATATTGTTTCAACGGAGTATCTGGGAGTCTTTCAGCCAAATAACGTTTACTCGCCGAGTGGAAGTAGGGAAGGGATTGTTCCATTAGCATACGGAGCAGTAGACTATAGTTCTATTCTTGAGGTAATTGCGAAGACAGAATATTTCGCCTCAATCGAATGGTTTGGTCCTAACCCAGCTAAGGTTTTACGTGAAGAGATGAGATGGTTGCGCCAGCAGGTACCGGCTCAGTCATTAAGCCTTTTATAGAAGGTCATATACATTCAAAATAGTTAGTCGCATCATACAAAAAGATAGCTATTCCAGCTATCTTTTTGTATGGATAAAACTTGAAAAAGCATAATCTGTTTCAGTAAACGCATAACATGGTTAAGAACCTTTGAGGTTAAATACTGTTGTATCGCTATCTCTAATGAAATGTGATGAAACAACAAAGTAAAAGGAGGATACCATGTTTAACAGCGTTTTTAAATGGATTTCTGCTGGATCTGCCCTCGTGCTATTTTTATCCACCGTACACACAGACGTAGGGGCATCATCTAAGGCACAGGCGATGGTACCGGTCGCCGAAGTCAAAGATATTAGTCACATGAGCACAGAACAAGAACCAGAACCATTTAACGAACCAAACACAAAGTCAAAGGCAGGGCAACAAAAACCAAATGTCTCATCCCAGAAGGAACCCACTGAATCTGAGGTGAAATTCAAGGAACCACGTAAGGAACCTTCTAAGAAACCATCTTTGCCCTTACCAATACCCCCATCACTCCCCGCAAAGAGTAATGCTTCCACAACTGATGCAATCTCCTTGAAAGAAGCACAGAAGCTCTTATCACAGTTTTCCCTGACACCTGAAAGGCTTAGCATTCACGTAGATCACTGTGTTGATGTGACTTTGGTAGCTCCTACTACAGAGCTAGACTTTACAGTAAAAAGCGATAATCCAAACATAGCCATTATCACGAAACAAGCTGATAACCGACTGCGAATCCAAGGAAACTCTCCTGGTAAGGCCCGTTTTTATGTTTTTATAGATAAAGCCTCCCCTGCCTATATTGGCGAAGTGCAAGTATTTGCGAATACCGATGTCAATCAAGATGGGCTGCTAACCTCTGAGGATGTAGCGTATGTCCAAAAACACATGGGTAAAGATAAGAATGATCCTACCTGGGAAAAAATCAAAAGCGCTGATGTCAATGGAGATGGAAGGATTGATAGTCGCGATAAAAAATTGGTGCAACAGCAGCTTGATCAGTATAAACATGTACCCTCGTATGAACATGTCATGTTGATTGGTATCAGCGGTCTTGGTAACGCTAACAAGAAGATTGCTACTCCAAATATTGATAGCTTGATTAAAAACGGGTCATATACGTATACCGCCAAGCCTGTAGCTGAACAAAAAAGCGCGGAGAACTGGGCAAGCATTTTACTTGGCGTCCCCCCTAAGGAACATGGTATTACTAGTAGCAATGTAGATACGAATTTACGTACAGCATATAGTCCACATGCTTCTGTAATTCGGTGGTTACACGAGGAAAGACCGGGAGCTCATATCGGGGTTTTTACAGCTAACGCAGATATACGCCGAGGGATTTTAGAAGAAAAGTTAGCGAAGGTCAGCCAAATTACCATGAACGCTGGTAGTCAAGATCTAGCTGATGCAGAAGTAGCCAAGCAAGCGGCATCGTACATTTTACATCAAGGCAATAAAAATAGATTAACGTTTGTACAATTACAAGGTCCAAAGCTAGCGGCAAATCAAAATGGCTATTATTCGGCACAGTATGTAGACGCTGTGCGAATGGTTGATCAGGACTTAGGACTTATACTAAGAGCGCTAGAGAAACAGAAGCAAAAAAATAAATCCTTAATTCTATTAGTAACGGATGAAGGCACTGATTTTGATTCCCCCACTTCGTCGAGCAGGTTTAACAGCCTCACATGGGTAGCATCCGGACCGAGCATAAAGCAGGGCAACAATCAAAATCCAATTTCAAACATGGATACGGCGGCAGTTATTGTGGAAGCGCTAAAGCTAAATAAGCCAACTGTTTTCGCGGCAAAAGTACCGCGAGATGTATTTAGTAAAGAGGTGAAGATTAAGAGTATTCGAATCAATAAATCAAGAATTAGATTGGATAAAGGTGATACCGTTACGGTTCGAGCCGTTATTTCTCCTAAGGATGCGTCTAATCAAAACATCGAATGGAAAAGTAAAAACAAACGGATTGCGACTGTGAAAGACCGAGGGAAGGGTAAAGCCGAAATAAAAGGAAAGCGAGAAGGAACTACCTATGTCTACGTTGTTACTGATGACAAAGATAAAGAGGATAGAGTTAAAGTAATCGTCGAGGATGATTCTGATTCCAGAGCGAATTCTCGTAAAGACAAAGAGAATCAAAAAGAGTGGCAACGTGAAATGATAAGAGCTGTTGAAAAGGAGGGCGGCAGGGTAATCTCAAGAGTCATGCATTTTGATAAAAAAGATAGCTATACTTTTACCATAGATGGGAGAATAGATACAAGCACGAAGGTCTTGCTCCACTATGATGAAAAAAAGAATCGTTTCACTTATGTACCAGCTGATTTTGAATATGTACGTGGTGATACTAGAGTCAAAGTACGGGATAAGCGTTTGAGTGGGACCTTTGCACTCGCAACCTTTACAAAGACATTTCGAGATATGTACGGACACTGGGCACGTTATGATGTGGAATGGTTAGCCAACAGACTTATAATCTATGGACAGTCTACTAATCAATTTGTACCAGAACAACCAATTACCCGTGCTGAATTTGTGGCGATGGTAATAAGAGCGCTTGGAGAACAAGAAGGAAGCGGGTCACGCTTTAACGATGTTTCTTCTTCCGCATGGTATGCTGGTGCTGTTGAGACAGCAAGGAGCCGAGGTTATGTTGTTGGCTACCAAAATCGCTTGTTTGAACCAAATAAAACAATTACTCGTCAGGAAATGGCAGTTATTATGAAACGCATGATCGAAAAACGGGGACTTCGTGTTAAGATTACTACCGGTCAACAAGCTACATTTAATGCTGCATTTCATGATCTAGGCCGGCTTTCATGGGGAAAACGAGATATAGCAGAGGCTTATTATGCTGGACTCATCCAGGGTGTCAGATCTGGATACTTACAACCACAGGCAAATGCAACCAGAGCCCATTGTGCAGTAATGATCAAACGAATGATGGGAAAACTTAACCTATTGTAGAGTAAAAGGATAGAGACAAGCATACGAATCGGAGTGAATCAAATGGCCCGGTTCGTATGCTTTTTTTATCGTGTATGCCGATAATTTTTCTTGTTAGTTAGCGTGGCATGGACAATAATGTTTTACTCTATAAGGTTTCGAGGAATGTGGGTAAATACCTTTCAAAGGTTTCTTGATTGATACGCAAAAATTTAGACTGACCTTCATTTCGCATATGGATGAGTCCAGCTTCTCGTAAGGTTCGAAAATGATAAGAGGCATTAGATTTTGACATGTGACAAAGTTCACCTACCTCCCCGCACTTTGCCTCTTGTTCTTTTTGGAAAAGAACCCGAATGATCTGCAGTCGTGTTTCATCCGCCAATGCTTTTAAAATTTTGATTCGCTGTTTATCTTTAACTAAATTATTATACATGGAAAAATAATACAAAAAATAGGTATTATCTGCAAGTTTTTTATTTATCAAAAAACAATCATACTGACCAAATAATCCCATAAATAAATAGGCAAGCCCATCCTGCCAGAAAAGCCAGCCCACCGAGTGGGGTGATAGCACCTAGCTTACGAACGCCTGATAAACTCAATGCGTATAAGCTTCCTGAAAATAGAACGATTCCCACAAGAAACAACCATCCAGCAGCAGTAAGCAGTGTACTTGTCCCTAAAACTTTAAGCAAAACGGCTGTCATCACTAAAGCGAAAGCATGATACATTTGATATTGTGCACCGGTTTGAAAATTGGCTAGCATGTTATCGCTTAGCTTTCCTTTTAAGCCATGAGCTGCAAATGCTCCTAGTGCCACAGATAGAAAACCACCTATGCCGCCTAGTATCATAAAGGTTTGAGCCATATTTCGTCTTCCTTTCTCTAATAACGTTGATTTACAAATATTGTACATCAATAGCAAGGAAAACCACATCAATGCAAGCACATCGCAAGAAGTATCTTATTAATCAAGATGAATGTTTTGTTAAAAATGAAAGTATTTCTATTCGTTATGGTGATGGAGTGATACAATAGGGCTTATTATGAAGCAAGTCCGATATGTAAGGAAGGGAGAGAGGTAAGATGAAGCGTTTTTGGAAAATGAAAGAGCCAGTGAATACATGGACGCATTTTATTACGTTCCTGGCTGGCATTGTTGGTCTTGTGTTTTTGATCGTTTTGTCCCGTCACAATGTTTCCAAGCTGATCACATTAACCATTTTTGGTGTTAGCATCATCTTGTTATACGGTGCAAGCTCCTTATATCATTGGGTGAGAACAACGCCAGCAAAAGAAATGATGCTCAAGAAATTTGATCACATTGCTATTTACTTCCTCATCGCAGGCTCGTATACGCCCGTGTTTTACTATGGTTTATCGGGTGGCTGGAAATGGAGTATGCTAGCTGCTGTGTGGGTGTTAGCGTTAATCGGAATGTTCCTGAAAATTTTTTATATTCATGCACCTCGCTATGTGTCCACGGCTTTTTATGTGACGCTAGGCTGGATTGCGGCCGTTCCGTTCGTTCAATTAATCCATCATTTACCGATTGGAGCAATCGCTCTCATTATTATTGGTGGCGTCATGTATACGATAGGGGCCATCATTTATGCAACCAAGATATTTGATTTTTTCCCGAATCGGTTTGGGTTTCATGAGATATTTCATCTGTTCGTGATGGCAGGAACCACGCTCCATTTTATCATGGTAGTAAAGTATATTTTGCCCATCTAATCAAGCATTTCTTAAGGGATTCCGTTGGTTGTAATTAGTTGCTTTTCATCAAAAGACATGATATTGTTATTACGTTGCGATGAAACGCCTATATCCGTGGGAAATTCGCGAGTAACCAATGGCGATGGACTTGATGCTCCATCCTTATGAATGCCATTTTTTTATAAAACACGAGAATGTGCAGGCATTAAGTGTGAATTCTGCTTAATGCTTTTTTTTGTGAAAAACGAGTGCTTACAGACGATCATTCCACTGATAGGTTTATCAGAAGCAAATAAAATATTAGAGGCTTATATACACGATAAAGTGGCAAACTATAAATGTTACGTTTTTCGGCACTTATTGTGTATAAAGCATGAAGGATTTCATCCGTAAATAAAGGAGATTGAAAAATTTTGGCTACATTTAATGAACTAGGATTGAGTCCATCCGTACTTCGATCCATCAGTAACATGGGTTTTGAAGAAGCGACTCCAATCCAAGCTTTAACGATTCCAGTTGCATTAACAGGAAGAGACCTGATTGGTCAGGCTCAAACAGGAACAGGGAAAACCGTAGCATTCGGTATCCCAATGATTGAAAAAATTGATACCTCCTCTAACCACATTCAAGGGATTGTATTGGCTCCAACTCGTGAGCTTGCAGTACAGGTATCTGAGGAATTGATCAAACTAGGTCAATACACAGGTATTAAAACCTTGCCAATCTATGGTGGACAGGATATCATGCGTCAAATACGCGCATTGAAAAAGAACCCTCACGTTATCGTAGCAACTCCTGGACGTCTAATTGACCACATTAACCGTCGTACAATCCGACTACAAAACATTCAAACCTTGGTATTGGATGAAGCTGATGAAATGCTAAACATGGGTTTCATTGAAGAAATCGAAAGCATTCTAGAGCAAATTCCAGACGAGCGTCAAACGTTGTTGTTCTCAGCAACAATGCCACGCCAAATCGAATCTTTGGCACAGCGCTACCTTAAAAACCCAGAAAAAATTACCGTGAAAGCAAAAGAAGTAACGGTTCCAAACATTGAGCAAGTATACATGGAAGTTCAGGAAAAATTGAAGTTTGATGTAATGACTCGCTTATTAGATATTCAGTCCCCAGAATTAGCTATCGTGTTTGGTCGTACAAAGCGTCGCGTTGATGAATTAAGCGAGGCCTTGAACAAGCGTGGTTATTCTGCAGAAGGTATCCATGGTGACTTGACACAAGCGAAGCGTGACAGCGTTCTTCGTCAATTTAAAGAAGGTACTATCGACATTCTAGTAGCAACAGATGTAGCTGCTCGCGGTTTGGATATTAGCGGTGTTACACACGTGTATAACTTTGATATTCCACAAGACCCTGAGAGCTATGTTCACCGTATTGGCCGTACTGGTCGTGCAGGTAAGACAGGGGTTGCGACTACATTTGTAACATCTCGCGAGCTAGATCACTTGCGCATGATTGAACACGTTACAAAACGTAAAATGAGTCGTCGTCCTGTACCAACATTAACGGAAGCTATTGAAGGTGCACAGCGCATTACAGTTGAGAAACTGTTGACTGTAATCGGGGAAGAAAACTACCGTGATTACCATGGCTTGGCAGAAACTCTGCTTCAAGAAACTGATTCCGTTACATTGGTGGCAGCCGCTTTAAAAATGCTGACAAAAGAGCCAGATGTAACTCCAGTTCGTTTAACAGAAGAAGCACCTCTTCGTTCTAAAAAGCGCCGTCCATTTGGCGATGATAAGCGCGGTGGTGGTCCACGCCGTGGTGGTTATGGCGAGCGTCGTAGCGGCGGTGGCAACTATCGTGGAGGACGTTCTGAGGGTGGTCGTCGTAGCGGTGATGACCGTCGTCGCAGCAGCGGCAGAACATCTAGCAAACCATCATCTGAAGGTAGAAAGCCTCGCGTATAGTTGTTGGTTCAACTGTAAACAGCTAATCTATATCTATAAGACGTGTATGATTGTCCGAATCCGACAGGAGAAAGGGCAATCTACACGTCTTTTTTGCATGCCAGTAAAGGTAGATTTTTCAGAATATGCTTTTAACTTATCAAAAGACAGAGGAAAAGAAAAGAAAGTTTAACAAGTAAGCTATTTTTCAATAACAATCATGCTATAAGCTGGGATTTCTGGATTTAGGTTGGCAGGAAATGAAACATTTACTGATTGAAAGGTTACATAATACAGGTGGATAATAAGCAAAGAATATTGGTATTTGCTTATAAGTTTATGAATAGGCAAAAGCACCAAGGATTATAAAGGAGGAACCAATAAGTAATGAGTGTTTCCTATACAAAAAAGACCCGGCTATTAATGGTGATGATAGGTTCATTGCTGTTTATAAGCTATCCGCTAATGGCTCAAGCGACTGAGGAGAAGACTGTACATTCTCAAGCAAGTGAAGAAAAAAACAAGCATGAGCTAACTCCCAAAAAAGCTGGCGAGTTGGCCTTGGAACAAAATATTGATCTGAAGAAATTCCGCCTGGAACTTGATACAGCTGATATTAATGCTAATCAAGCCATATATAATTCCGTAAAAATGAAGGAATCAAATATTTCTTCGCTTGGCGATGCTCAGCAGAAATATGTGCAAACAGCCAAAGCGGAAGCGGCGCGAAATATCCACAAATATATGCTACAGGCCATGGAAGATAAGACCAAGCTAGGTGCAGAGAAAGCCTTTTATGAGCTATGGCATGCCAAGCAAGATTTGCAGCTACAGGAGCAAAGCTTAACTCGTGCCCAAAAGCAGGTAGATATGGCAAACGCCTTATTTAAAGCAGGAATAAAAGCCAAAAATGATGTTTTGCAGGCTGAAACAGGATTAGCCCAAGCAAAAGCTAATCATGAAGTAGCTCGCAATCAGGTCCATCTATCTACCCTTTCATTAAATCAATTTTTAGCAGAAGACTTGACGAAAGAATGGGAGCTCTCTATACCTGAAGGAGATATCCGCGACAAAGAGATCATTTCATTGGAAGAAGCCAAGCGTTTGGCTGTTGTTCAACGTGCTGAAATTCTGAAAAGTGAAGAAGAAGTCAACGCGGCGAAAAAGAGTGTAGATACAATAGAAAAATATTCAATCTTGTCCTCCTTCCAAGGTCAGCTTGCCAAAAATGAATTGGAAACAGCAGAAATGAACAAGGAGCAAATCAAAAACGATATTTTGTTAGAGGTGACTCGAAACTATGAAGCTCTAACCTCCTCTAAACAAGGTCTAGAGGCACTTGATAAAGCAAGAGAAGCTTCCAAAGAGAATTATCGTTTAACCCAATTACGCTATGAAAATGGTCTTGAAACAACCTTGGATGTTATGACTGCTGAGGAGGAGCTAGCAAAGAGAGAAAACGAATATGAAACTGCTCAGCACAATTATCAGTTAGCTTATCTCAACTACAAAAACTCGATGGGAAGATCTGTTTCTTAATAAAGAAACGTATAAATTTTAAGTTTTTTTTAAGAACTTGTACCCTTTCTTGTTAAGATCCGTCTTATAAAATAGGACAAAGGATCAGACAAGAAAGGAAGAGCATAAATGAAAGCGAATAAAAGCGCTGTAGAAACGACCACTTGTCTAGCTATGCAACGTTACGTTAGAGATAAAGTTCGGTTCTTTACTACATTTGTTAAATCTCCTCGCGAGGTAGGGAGTGTGACCCCAAGCTCTGCACGTTTATCTAGCAGGATGCTGGAAGGAATCGACTGGGCGGAAGTTACGTCAGTGGTTGAACTAGGCGCAGGAACAGGTGTCTTTACAAAAAAACTGAAGCAAAAAATTTCACCCAATACAAACGTGTTTGTATATGAACAAGACGTAAAACTTCGAGCTGATTTACAAGAAAGATTTCCTTCATTTCACCATCATTGCGATGCTCAGTGTTTGTCAAAAGACTTGAAGCAAGCCGGTGTAGAACAGGTAGATGTCATCATTAGCGGATTGCCGTTTATGAACTTTCCGCAGGAATTACGGGAACGGATTGTTGCGGAGGTTATGCAATCGTTAAAACCAGGCGGTGCTTTCATCGCATTCCAATATTCCTTACAAATGAGAAAACAACTGAAAGAGACCTTTCGTGAGGTATCTATCTCTTTTGAACCCTTGAACATCCCTCCTGCATTTGTCTATCGGTGTCGTAAGTAACGGACAATCTGATGAGAAAGAAGTAGAATGAATATGCGGTGCTATTTGTTCACGGGAGGAGCTTCGATGATGAAAGAAACAATATTAATCATTGATGATGAAAAAGAAATACGTGATTTGATTGATATATATCTAAGTAACGAGGGCTTTCAGGTTTTGAAAGCGGCTGATGGAGTAGAAGGGTTAAAAATCTTAGAGGAAAATCAGGTACACGTCATTATTTTAGACATTATGATGCCCAGACTGGATGGGTTGGCTGCCTGCATGAGGATCAGGGAAAAGCAAAATGTCCCGATCATCATGCTGTCCGCCAAAGCGGAGGATATGGATAAGATTATTGGGTTAGCTACTGGAGCAGACGATTATATGACAAAGCCGTTTAACCCGATGGAACTTTTGGCACGGGTAAAGTCGCAGTTAAGACGTTACATGCGGTTAAGCGGTTTTTCAGAAGTGAAGACTGATGAACTGGTAGTCGATGACTTAACGATCAATGTCTCCACGCATGAGGTGAAGGTAGATGGGCGAGAAGTCAAACTAACTCCACGGGAATTTGCCATTTTAGAACTATTGGCTCGCCATAAAGGAATTGTATTTAGCGCTGAAAAAATCTACGAACGAATCTGGAACGAGCCTTTTTATCAATCTGATAATACGGTTATGGTACATATACGTAAAATCAGGGAGAAAATTGAGCAAAACCCACGAAAACCTCGCTATATCAAAACCGTTTGGGGAGTAGGTTATAAAGTTGAGATGGAATCCATTTAAGCTAATACCATATACGTTTTATGCGTGTTATAAGCTTGCGAAAAAAATGATTGCTCAGGGAAAATCAAGTTTACGTATTCAATTGATTGCGGCTTTTGGACTATGTGTACTGGCTGGATTTTTTGTGGCGAATGTCCTTAACCCCTATATGCGAACGCAACAGGCATATATTGATTATACGCAAGGTATGGAAAATATTGATAATCACGCGCGTAATTTGATAAGCACCCTTCGAACAGAAAATGAAAATAAACAACTAAATCCTTCCTATCAATTTGATTTGCAAGAAATAATTGATGACCGTTCGGATAGCGGGAAGTATCGTATTTTATTGGCTGATGAACAAGGAAAGGTTTTATATAAGAGTAAACAAACCTCTGAGGCTACGATCGATATACATTCTGTTATCCAAAATGCAATGGATGTGCGTATCTATCGCCAGGATTATCAGAATGAGGCGAAAGAATTCGTGTCCTTTTATCCTGTGGATGTGGGGGAGAAAAAGCTATATCTAATAGTACGAGGTATGCCAGAACCATCTATCGTCTATCGAACAGGCTATAGTCAGTTACCTGGACTGATTGGTTTTGGTGTATTTATTTTTTCCTTTTACTATCTTACAAAGCGAAAAATGTATCAGATTCAAAGCATTTCTCAAGGCATTCAAGAAATGGCACTGGGGAATCTGGATATCCGTGTACCGGTTAACAGTAACGATGAATTAGGACAGTTGGCCCAAAATATTAATGTTATGGCCATGCAATTGCATCATACTAGAGAGGAAGAACGCAAGGCGGAGCGAACCAAGCATGAGCTAATTACCAATGTTTCACATGATTTACGTACTCCGCTTACTTCTATTATGGGCTATTTACGGTTGATTCAGGATAAGCGTTATCATAGTGAGGGGCAATTGGAGGAGTATGCTGGAATTGCTGTAAATAAGTCGGAACAATTAAAGCGCTTAATTGAAGACTTATTTGATTATACGAAGCTCTCTACTAACGGTGTAGGAATGCAAATGCAGCGAGTTGATATATTAGAAATGTTGGAGCAATTAATGGAGGAGCTTGTACCGCAAGCAGAGGAAGAAGGCTTGTCCTTTCGAAAAAACTATGCTGTAGATCATCTATTCGTACATGTAGATGCAGATAAAATAGTGCGTGTGTTTGATAATTTATTAATAAATGCCATTAAATATAGTGATAAACCAGGGGAAATTTTAATAAATGCAGAGCAACGGGGAAGTTCTATTCGTATCTCGATTGGGAATAAAAGTCCCAAACTGACTCCTCAGGAATTAGAGCGTTTATTTGAACGTTTCTATAAGGTTGATGAATCTCGAAGCATGGTAAAGGAAGGTTCTGGATTGGGCTTAGCCATTGCTAAAAGCATCGTTGAATTGCATTGCGGAAAAATTTGGGCTGAATCGCATGACAACATGATCCTTTTTTACGTGGAATTGCCGCAGTAAAAACCCTATCATACTTGCAAAACGCATGTCATTCTCTTTAAAAGAGGAGCATGCGTTTTTTGCTGTACGTGATTTATTTCCTATGATAAGTTTTTCTAATGATAAGCATTGTATATCTGTATTTCACTTGTCAATCAAAAGAACTTATAGTGAAAGCATGGTAGGGGAAGTTCCTTGATAGACAGAATGGAGAGATACAATGGAAAGTAAAACAGAAAGTAAAACAGAAAGTAAAACAGAAACCAAAGAGCTTGTCAAACAAGAGAGGCAGACCGTTGGTTTTATCATGGGAGTAGTAATTACTCTCATAATTGCTTTAGCGGCTAGATATTTGGCTCAATTTCCTTTCTTAAGCATAATGGGACAATTGGTAATTGCAATCCTGATCGGTATTATCTGGCGTGCTGTGGCTGGTATTCCGCAGCAAACGATTGCGGGTACCAATTTTTCTAGCAAAAAATTGCTTCGATTTGGCATTATTTTACTTGGGATGCGATTAAATTTGATGGATATTTTATATGCTGGTCCCAAAGTGTTTGCTATGGCCGCATTAGCCATTATTTTTGGATTGAGTGTTGTTTATCTATTTACACGTTGGTTCCAGGTAGAGAAAAAGTTAGGCATTCTAACGGCATGTGGAACGGCTATCTGTGGTGCGGCAGCGGTTGTGGCAATTGCACCACAAATCAAAGCTAATGATGAAGAAACAGCAATTGGAGCGGCTACTGTAGCTATTTTGGGCACTATTTTCACACTTTTATATACGCTTCTCTATCCTTTTCTTGGTTTTACACCTAATGGTTATGGTGTTTTTTCGGGTGCGACCCTACATGAGATAGCGCACGTAATTGCCGCAGCAGCACCTGGTGGAAATAATGCTGTAGATATTGCTGTCATCGTCAAATTAACCCGGGTTGCTCTTCTTGTTCCGATCGCCATTGGCATAGGAATATGGAGCAGTCGTTTGGAACAAAAGATGACTGGGGAAATCAATAAACGGTTTTCTTGGAGGTCACTACCTATTCCATGGTTTATCTTTGGATTTTTGGCGATGAGTGCTGTTAACTCACTAGGTATTATTCCTCAGGAAATAGCTACACAAATCGTTAGCATCGCTTATCTATTAATTGCGATGGCGATGGCCGGTTTAGGGTTAAACGTAAATCTAGTTGCCTTTAAGCGGATGGGATTAAAATCGTTTGCAGCCGGCTTAGTTGGATCGGTGTTACTTTCCCTATTTGGTTTTGCAATGACCTATGCTTTTCAGTTAGCTTAATAAAATACTGCCTCTATTCCTATTGGGAGTGGAGGTTTTTTTATCTCGAAAGACGTACATATGTTACAAGCTTGTGAACAGGAGTAGTTTGCTGTATGCTTCAAATAGCGGAAGCTTGAAAAGGGGAGTACAAGGTATGCATTACTATGGAAATGAAACGATTATGTCGATAACGCAAGCCATTCATTTAAAGCCAAATGAAATCAGGGTTCTTGAGTGGGTTCGTACCTATGAATATGTTGAAAATACGTATGGTGTAGACGAGAATGTACCAATATTTTTAGAGATTCAGCTTGTACCGGAAGGGGTCCGTGTTCAAAAGAATCAAATTACGGATTTTCCTAATTATACCTGTTTGCAAAAGGAAGTATATATCGATATTGAATCAGCTCTTCGTGTATTTAAAGAATGGGCTGACGAGATCATTGATCGCTTGAAAAAACAAGGAACGGCCATCGAATAAGGGGATGAATGTATGCGTGATACAAATAGCCGATACGGAAATCTACCTCCGCGGCCCCCTGCTTTGTTATTTCAGATTGTTCAAAAATTTTATCGCGGGGCTGTTAGTCATTATCCGGTCATTGAGCTAGCCAAAGAAGAGCTGCGTCAAGCTGTATTTGATTGGGAGGCTTGTATAGAAACAAAAAACAATGATGAATTAGAAGCAGAGGAGTTGGTTCGAAAAGCGCTTACTACTTTATTTCTAGAGTTTCACTTTTATGTGACGTGCTGGTTGCAAATTGATTTGGCGCTCCATCGGTTATGTACCCACCCGAATGGCTCTGTGTTCTGTCGATTGAAGCAACGCTTTTCAGATGATATAGAACGGCATCTTGCTGTACGACATTGTGTAGATGACACTGAAGCGTGTGTTAGTGCCCAAATGGAACACACCGAGGGAGATTTGAGTCAGCTTGCAAACGATAGTTACTGGTTTGATGGACGATTGTTTACTGTTGATACGACTAGTCTACATACACTAAATGAGCTTTATCGTGCGATTATGGAGAAAAGAGGTAGCGTATGAAAATAAGTGGGAAAGTCGGCTGTGTCCTGATAGGTTTTTTGGTTGTTTATCTGTGGATCATTCATTTACCCTATCCTCCGTTGCCTATTGCCTCAATGCCGGTTGAACAAGCGATGGCTATGGTAAAGGAACATCCTGAACAGCTAGTTAACATCGGTAAAGAAGAGGGTTACGTGTATTATATGATGGAAGGAACACAAAAGGAGGCGGCAGATAAGGTAAAACAGCAAATGGCTCAAAAGGGATATCAATTTGTTGAGAAGCAAGGAGCAGGGTATTTCTTTGAACGTAATGGCCAAAAACAGGTGATAACGAGTAACATGTGGACTGGCAATTATGTGATCTTGAAGACGACGAACCCTCTCTAAAAGGAGAGGGAAGCATTGCCCCATCTCTATAGCAATGGAGAAGCTGTAAGCGGACAGCAGTGCTCGTCTTCAGAGTTCTTGCTTTTCGATTTCACTTGTAATAAGCTCTCTACAATGTATAAGTGTAGAGCATTATATGATTTGTTGCGGAAATGCCGGAAAATCAAAAAGACTAATAACGTGACAAAACCAACAATTAGCATAGAGAGCAAAGGGATGCTATTTGCAATGTAATGTGTAAGTTTGCTGGAAAAAATGATGAAAACGATGGGAACGGTAGAAAAACAAAACGGTATGTAGCCAAGCTGAGCTTCTGTTTTTTTAATAGCAGCACAAAGAATGCGCAATTCATGAACGGTGAGTGTCTCATAAAAGTGCCAGATTTCTTCAATTTCTAACAGATCCTCACTGCGTTGAACAGCAATCTGTTGTGAATCATAGCGCCTAAGAGATTTATACAGCTTGCGAAAGTCGCCATACGGCTTCATGTTCAGCCTCCTCTTAAGAATAAAAAAGACCGCCTGTGAAGAGCGGTCTTTTGTTTACGGCTAGGCAATAGGGGAAGGATTACATGCCGCTATAAGAGTGTAATGTACCGTATCCACCAATGTTTTGAGCTTTTACTTCTTGAGGATTGGTTCCTGCGAAGCCACTTTGAAAAATGCTTGAAGCAGGAGAACTATAGTTTTGATAGCTTTGTTGAGCTTGTTGAGAAAAAGCTGGTGTTGCAAATCCTGCATTTAACGATCTAACCTCTTGCACATTAGTTCCAGCAAAACCAGGCTGGAATACACTGTTAGCCCCAGCATAGCTCACTGGACTGCTGTATGAAGGAGCTTGGAATTGATATGATTGAGTTTGCGGGATGTGAGCTTGGTACGGCTGTTGAGCTACAGTAGGCATAGAATAGCCGGCGTTCAAAGCGTGTACCTCATTTGCATTTGTACCTGCAAAGCCTGGGGTATACACACTGTTAATGTTACTGTTCATACCTTGAGATAAAGCAGTTCCTGCTTGGCCAGCGTTTAAATGGCGTACCTCTTGGACATTTGTACCAGCAAAACCAGGTTGGTACACGCTGTTTGCATTAGTAAATCCGCCTTGTACCGCATAGTTTTGGTTTTGTCCGTAAGCTAGGTTTGTTAGGCTTGCAACACCTGGTGTAGGCTGACCTGCGTTTTGAGCTCGTACTTCTTGAACGTTTGTGCCAGCAAAACCAGGCTGGAATATGCTATTTGCACCAGTGAATCCAACTTGTGTTGCATAATGTTGATTACCATAAGAAGGGACTTGTCCGTAAGCTTGATGTGCCAAAGCCGGAGCAGACTGACCTGCATTCAGAGCTCGAACCTCCTGAACATTTGTACCAGCAAAACCGGGGTTGAAAACACTGTTAGCAGTTCCATAACCACTTTGTGTCCCATAAGATGGGCTTGGTACTTGGCTAAAGGCTTGGGTTGTTGGATAAAAGCTATTGTTCAAAGCTTTTACCTCCTGCACATTTGTACCAGCGAAATTCGGATTGAAGATCGCGCTTGCAGGTCCAGACATTTGGTTGTAAGCAGAAGTATGATAATTTTGATTGTAGGTCATGTTGACCACCTCCTACCCTCAGTTTTTACCAACAAAGGAAACTCAATGCATGCATAGGAAAAAAATTTCGTTTTTACTTATAAAAAAACAGGGAACGGCATCAGTAGGATTGATGAGACTCCCTGTTTGTAAGCAATAGATGTGATTTGTAAATAAATTCAATTCTATTTAGCAATGTACCTTTTCAGTTAGTTTCTATTTACGTTTCATTCGTTCTAGGAATTCTCATGTGCTCTTCTTCCTTTTGAACATGCTCCTCTTCTCGATTAGAACGCTCTTCCGAAAATAATTGCTTAATCCTCTTCTGCTCTGCTTTCGGCCCAAGCACGTACAAGATATCACCTGCTTGTAAAATGGTATCTCCCTTTGGTATCAGCAATTTTTTCCCTCTGATAATCGCGTTTACTAGTGCCTGGTCAGACAATTGAAGATCAAGCAGATTGGTACCCACGACATTGCTGTTTTCCCGAATGTGAACTTCAATCATTTCAGCGTTGGTTTTTGCAAGCGAAACTAGTTCCATGCTATAGGGAGCTACTGTCTTTTCCCCTTTAGAAAAGCCAAACCAGTTGGCAAGCGGCGAAATAGTCGCTCCTTGAATAAGAGCAGAGGTTAAGACAACGAAAAAGACCACATTAAAGATTAGCTGAGCATTCTCTAGTCCAGCAATCAAGGGATAAGTAGCTAATACGATTGGGACAGCGCCGCGTAAGCCTGACCAAGCGATAAAGGCTCGTTCTTTAGTTGAGAAGCTCATACCAAGTGTACTTACATAAACTCCGATCGGTCGTGCTACAAACATGAGTAGAAAGGAAAGGGCAATACCTTGCCAAATCACTTCCAACAAATCTGATGGAAAAACCAGCAAACCTAACAGGATAAACATTAGGATTTGCATCATCCAGGCAAAAGCTTCGTTAAAGCGCAGAATGGAGTGCCGATAGGGAATGTCAACATTTCCCACAAAGACAGCCATCACATAGACAGCGAGTAAGCCACTTCCGCCCAATATGGATGTGGCACCGTAGGCTAGAACTGCCAGCGCGATAGACAATACCGGATAGAGTCCGGATGAGTCCAGATTAATGCTTTTAATAAGCATAGTGGAGATTTTGCCTAATAAATAACCCATTACTAGACCTAACCCCATCTCCCATAAGAATTCTAATATCATTGTTAAAACATTCACTTCTGGATGTTGCATGAATTCTATCAGGGCAATGGTCAAAAACATCGCCATCGGATCGTTTGTGCCTGATTCTGCTTCCAGTACGGAAGTCAGCCGCTTTTTTATATTTTTATTGCCTAATACGGCAAAAACAGCAGCGGCATCTGTAGAACCAACAATTGCTCCAAATAATAAGCCTTCATTCCAAGACAAGCCTAAAATAAATTTGGCACATGCACCAATAAGAAAAGTGGTGAGAACAACACCTATAGTTGCTAAGGAGAGAGAGGGTTTGGCAACAGCGCGAATGTCAGTCCATTTCGTCTGCATGCCACCATCGAACAAAATAATGATAAGGGCGAGAATACCGAAGAGTTGTGTTAACGAGGCATTATCATAATAAATGAATTTACTCAGGATCATTCCAACCCCAACGAAAAAAACAAGGGAAGGAAGACCGATGCGTGAAGAAAATTTGGCTGTAACAACGCCAGTAACCAAGAGAACAGCAAGGATCAAAATGATATTATCCGTTGTGAAAATCAACCATACACCAACTCCTTTAGATAAAATAAAAAGTAAGAAATCAATTCTGTGATATTTGTTACCCGATAGCTCTTTTCTTTTAAATGTACACGAAACTGAGGGAGATGCAATATTTCAGGTGCATTTTTATGCTTTTTTTGTAATAAATCTCACAAAAAAGTACGTTTATATGTTTAAATTCGTTGTTGTATTCTATGTAAACGCAACATATCGACCTATTTTTAATGAAAATCGTAAATGTTTATAAAAGAATAATTTCATTATTATAATGGTAGTGGAGCGAGCATAGAAAAATACCCTTCCTATTAGGAAGGGCTGAATAAAAGTAAGGCTCTTCTCACTTGCACATGTGCTGTGAATAAAAAATAATGTTGCGCAGTGAAGCACGGCGGATATCTGGTTCATCGAATTTTTCTGGTTTAGAATTTGCTTCAAAAAACCAGATATCACCATCAGTTGTTATTCCTAAATCCATAGACATCTCAGCAAGATCTCTCATATTCTGCTGAAGAGCTTTAGCTATTACAAGTACAGTTTTCCTGATGTTCTGTAGAATGAAAATGGACCATTCTTCTCCAAAAATTTGGGGAAGGACTTTATCAGGTGAAAGAATAGCACCCCCGCGTGGGACGTGAGTGGTAATGCTTCGGGCCCCTGCTTGTCGAATTCCTATCCCCGTTATATCCCAAAGTCCCTTACCATTTTTTTGAGTAAGGACACGCACATCAAATGGGCGATCATTATAAGTAGCAAGCATAATCCCCTGCTGAACGATGTAGGGTTTCCGCTGAAGAATCGGCCACAGATATGTCCAGAGTTCATCCAGCGTGTCAAATGTTCTACATAAGGATTTTTGTTGATGAACACGGCGTAAAAGCCAGGCCGTATCGTGTTTTTCAAGACGCATGATTCCTCGCCCAGCTTTTCCACGTATAGGCTTTAGATAAAGAACATCATGTTTTCTAGCAAAGGACTTCAGTCGCTCAAAAGAATCTAATTTGTAAGTATCGGGCAAGAAAGGAGCGACTTCCTTTTTGGCTTGTAGGGTGGCAAATAAGCTTTCCTTATCGAAGAATTGACGGTTGAACAATGTCACGTTCTTCAGTTGTGAGATGCGCTTGAGAGTTTCTTGCATATGCTCTTTTTCCTCTACTGTACGTGTTGGAACCCGATTATAGATAACATGAGGAAAGGGAGTTTCAAAGCTTTGCCAGAATCCATTACGTTTATCATATAGATAACCTCGTATTTTATAAGTTTCCCAGTCTATACCATCTGGTGTAAATACGAATACGAGTGCTCCTAGCTTTTGTCCTGTTTTGCTTATCTCCTGAAAGTTTTCCCTATTTCCTTTAAATGCCTCGCCTTTGCCAGAAGTAAGAATGCCAATAAGAGGAGCAATTTGCAGCATATTGTTATACATGCTCCATCTGATGCGGGTACGATAGCGACCTGTTACAGTAGGAGCCAATCCTAGGTTTAATGTTTGCTCAACATGGAGGGGACCCAATGGCACAGTGATATGATTTGTGGAAGTAAGCGGGATGGGAAAGTGGATACCCTCTACATACCATTGTCCTGAGGGGAGTATGGTCAGCCAACCGGCTTGCCAGTGGGACATTAGAAACTCCTCCTTCCTTCAGCCCGTGTTAAAAATTAGCTAAATAGCGACCGTAATCAACGAGTAAACTACGCGACATTTCATCAGCTTGTTTTAGGCGTGAATGTTTAAAAATGGAGCGTCCTGGTTTGGAGTTAGCCTCGAACATCCATATATTCCCTTTTTTGTCGATGCCTATATCTAGACCGAGTTCACCTAGATTCGTACCGTAAGCAAACTCAATTGCATTTGCTAAACGAATAGAAGCTTCACGAACACGCTTTTCTAACGTGTGATGCTGATCTGGGAATAGGGTTTCCAACAGTTCTTTACCTGGGATAACCATTCCTCCAGTTCGAACATGGGTAGTTACACTTCCAACACCGGCTACTTTGGCAGCTAGACAGGATACGACCCAACTATTTTCCACGTTTTTGTGCAAGTGAACACGGAAATCGAGTGGACGACCTGAATAAGTGCATAAATCAATGCCCTGCTGAATCAGGTAGTTACTTGCACGGCGCGTTTGAAACACATGCTGGTATAACTTAGTTAATTTTTGGAAGCGTCGGGTGACATTACCTGCTCCGCTATGGTAAGAGAGCTGATATCCTTTTGGAATCTGCTTTATTTTTAGAATCCCATAGCCCAGACTGCCATCTTTTGGTTTTAAATAAACCATAGAGTATCTTTCAAGCATGCTTTTTAACATGGAGAGTGTAGGAGCTACCTGGGTTTCTGGAATGAATTCATTTATTTCCGGCATGGGAAACAAGCGTTGGTGAACACCCCATTTATCAAAAAATCCAATATTAAACATGGGGACATACTGTTCATTGGCTACACGAAATTTAAAGTCCTTGACAGACTCTTGGCGTTCCGCTGCACGAGAGGGAACGCGATCATACAACACGTCTGGCATGGCAGTCCAAAATCTTTTCCATACGTACTGCCCCTTATTTGTAGAGCGCAAGAACCAGCCATATACTCGATTTGATGACCAATCTACATCATTGGGTGAAAAGATAAAGTAATAAACCCCTTTTCCTTTCTGAGCTGACAATAATTTTTGAAAAAAGCTTGATCTAGGGCCAATCGGGGCTCTACCTCCATCGCGTATTCCTGTGGTGACTATACCAATGGAGGGACCAACCCGAATTGTTCCATCTTCGTGTTTTAAATGGATCATACCGGGATGAGGGATGGCTAAAGCTTCTTTTAGTGGTGATGTTACTTTTACTTGATTACCGGTTTTTTGTTTTTTTTCTTCAATAATGATTCCATGTACCGTTATTTGCCCGTGCGAGATAGCAACTCGTTGTCGATTCTTAAATCCCCAGTCCCGGCATAGATGGGAAGGGAGCACGATGCCTTTGATACGGGAGTAGGTAAGAAATCGTAACCGTACTGAGATGGTTTCCATGTACTCCTAACCTCCTATACGCTCATTCAAGAGATATTCAGCGTACTTTACTGGCTGTGCGACCGAATGTAGTCTGGCATTCCCATCTTCAATTTGGCGGAATACCGTCCGGCCTGGTCGTGAATTTACTTCAATAATCCATACATGCCCTTGCGTATCGACCCCTACATCTATTCCCAGCTCTACCAAGCGACCATGATGTTTTTCTAAAAAAGGGGGAAGGAGTTGAGCAAGCCTACCCACTTCTTCTATGATTTGATGACATAAGTCATGTGGATAATGTTTAATTAGGAAATCTTCTAATGGTACGGCGATTCCCCCTCCGTGCAGATTAGAGGTAATGCTTTCTTTCTTCCCTACTCGTACGGCCTTGCCGGTTGTTGTCCATTTACCCCTCCCGTTTTTCTGGACTAAAATACGTATGTCAAAGGGGAATCCATCTGAGGTGTGTAGCTTCAAATAAGGTTGCAAGATGTACTTACGCCCCTTCGTTACCTTTTTAATATAGGAGAGAAGATTTTTTTTAGTTGTTAAGGTACGTGTAAAGGGTTTATTATCCCTCGTTCTACCCATAAGTTCATACCCTTTTTTTACAGAGCAGATACGAATTACTCCGCTTCCATGGGTTCCGGCTATGGGTTTTATAATGACAGCCCCTTGTTCAGCCAGATTTGTTTCAAGAAGAGTAGGGCTAAAGAGCTTTGTTTGCGGTAACCATTTTTGTAAATCCTTTGATTTCATAAGGATGTTATGCACTTGCCATTTTCCCGATAATCCGCGACCTAAGAAGGTAATTTTAGGATCATTTTGCAGTCGTTCAATAATCGGTCTATATTTAGCGATATGGGGACCCATAAAATACCTATCATAGATTAATTGTGGAAAGGGAATTTTTATGCGCTTCCAAGTATGTTCAATAAGTTCAAAGCCTACTATGGTACGTGAGATAAAATCAACCTGACGAGGAGAAAAGACGACTATGCGTATACCTAGCTTGCTTCCAATACGTGTTAAAGTGGTATAATAAGACTTTTCCCGGAAGGTTGGCTGGTTTGGCGATCCTTTGAAAATGGCCATAATTCCTAATGTTTTTTCTTGTTTTCTCATTTTGATCACCTACGCTGTCTTATCTATTCTTCTTTTTCTGAGGTGTTGTTTGAAAGATTGGTTGGGTAAAGCCATTTAAAAAAGCGGTGTAGCTTACTAAATGTCGAACGGACGGTCTTGCTTGTCGGGGAGAAGTTTCATTTTCGCGTAAACGTAAGCTGGTAATGCTTTTGGAGGGTTTGCTGTTAACCTCTAACAGCCAGACATTTCCGTTAGTATCAATACCTAGATCAATACCAAACTCTGCGAATTCTCCTTGTAAAGCGTATTCTAACCGTTCAGCGATGAGCAGAGCGACCCTCTTGAGCTTGTGAATAGATGGCCTTTTATTACGTTTCCATGGACCGCATACTCGTAGGGCCTGTTTAGCAGACATAATACTACCACCACGGGCTACATTTGATACAATCGAATTTTGACCTGTTCGAGCAACAATGGAGGTGGTTGCCCAAATGCCTCGATTGTTCTTTTGTACCAAAACACGAAAATCGGTTGGATTGGAGTCGATGCCAATAAGGTGCAAGCCTTGTTGGAGAACATAAGATTTTCCTTTAGAACGCTTTCGTAGGAATTTTTGTAAAGAGTACAGACTTTTTTGCCTTAAGGAGATAACCTTTTCTTTTGATACAAATCGAACACCATATTCACCATTTGCTTTTATCAGGCGAAAAATACCCCTTCCCAAACTACCATTAGCGGGTTTGGCGTACACGATACGGTGGGTTTGTAGCATGGTTGATAGTTCACCGTTTGGGCCAAATAACATGGTTTTGGGCAAATAAGTGGAGACGGCTACATCATTGCGAAGAGCTTTATGAACCTGCCATTTGTTTAAGAAACGCTCATTAAAAAAGGGGATCCTCAAAATTTTACAGCGTTCCACAAAATCCACTACCTTTTCACTCTGCTCTCGTTGTCGAGAAGATAGCCGATTATAGATTGAATGGGGGAGTGGGAGTGTGGTTTTTTTCCAGATGTTTTTTTGCCTAACGAATGCGGAAACCGTTTTATTCTCCCAATCAACGTCATCTATGGAAAAGATACAAGCGAAGCCACCTTTCTGTTTGAACGTATCAACCACTTCATTAATAAACGAAGAGAGGGAACCAAAAGGCTCTTGTTTATGATCCTGTTGATAGCTGGTGAGCAAAATCCCCAAATAGGGGCCGAAATAAAGCGTTTGCTGTTGTGAATCATAACGCATGAGAAATTTGGTCCCGGTAGGAATATGGAGAGCACGAACAAGGGAAGGACACATCGTGACACAGGTATCCTGATCTACTCCTGAAACCTTTGCTTGTGCTTTTGATACACCAAAGCAAACGGTGATAAAGATGTCTGAGGGAATGTCTAAACTCTTCATGATATGAAGGGGAAGCTGTAGATCAGACCGCTCTTCTATGGGTATAGATGCCTGAATGATAGTGCGAACATATGACATGATGATCCCCTTTCCATAGGCGTTAGGTTAGTCTATCTTATGAGTTCTAAAAATAATTGGTTCCAGATAGGAGTAGAAACATGAATGCTTGGATAACATTACTTCTCAATGTAGGTATTGGCTCAGCTATTGGTGGCATTACGAATGATCTGGCTATCCGTATGCTGTTTCGCCCCCATCGTGAGATAAAAATAGGCGGATTTCGAGTTCCTTTTACCCCAGGTCTTATCCCAAGACGGCATAAGCAAATCTCAATTGAAATGGGGAAATTGGTAGAGAATCACCTGCTGACTAAGGAAGGGGTTAGACAGGGATTACGAGCAGCAGGAGTCGAACAAAAGCTTATACACATAACTGAGGGACTCCTGCAAAAATGGATAGCTAGCGATGTAACCTTTCGTGAGCTAATCGACAAAGCTATGCCAAATGCATTAGTAGATGGAGATAGGCTGGCTCCGCAAATAAGAAAAAACGTGTATTCGGTCTACGATGAGCGTGTGACAAATTGGCTAAAAGGCGTAGAGGATAAGACGGTAGAGTCATTGCTTTCGCCAGAAATCCTGAATAAAGTGGAGCTACTTGCAGATCAATTTGGGGACATGCTAATTAGTCGATTAAAGGACTATCTGCATGCGCCAGAAGGTCAAGCTCAGGTTCAAGCCTTGATTCGTCAACTTGTAGGGGGAAGCGGAGGCATGTTGGGCGGTTTAGTGGGGATGTTCTTAGGGGACGAGAAGCTGGTTGCCAAGATTATGCCCCACTTGGAATCAATCCTAAGCAATCCACAGCTTATCGATAAATTAAAAGCGACACTTCACGTAGAAATGAATAAGCAATTGGAGCGTCCAATAAGTGATTTTCTGGGGATGATAAGCCAAGAAGAATTGAGTAAGTGGAAAGAGAAGCTGTTCGCTAAAGGTGAAGAAGTGGGAATTGAGTTATTGGACAAGCGAGTGGGAGAAGTCCTTCTTACATTCGAGGAACAAATATCTACATACTGGTTACCAAGAGTTGCCCAGTGGTTTACAGGGAGATTAGAGGAAAACGTAGATAGACTGTTCGATTCTCTTCAAATTAAGGAAATTGTTACGAAACAAGTAGAGGGATTTCCATTAGAGCGACTAGAGGAAATGATCATCGGCATTTCGGGAAGGGAATTCCGCATGATTACAGTACTAGGTTTTGTACTGGGAGCAATTATCGGACTTGTGCAAGGCTTACTTAACTTTTTAACATAAAACAAGTAAAAATAAAAAATTGTAAGAAGGGGACAAGAGTTGAAGAGGAGAGCCTTTACCAATGAAAGGAAGAAAACTTGGTTGGGCCTCTCCATCTGACCCCTATTTCCAAAACCTATCCTTACCCAGAGTTTTCCCAAGCTTCTTAAGTACTGAGGAGCTTGCAGTGAAATGGGTGAAAAAGCATTCATTTTTTCTTTCGTTAAAGTAGAGATATCTGCTAATGTTTAAAACAAAAGCGATTTGCCACATGAATGACAAACCGCTATTACTCTGATAGTATATTCCATTATTTACACTTTTGATTGTTCCTGTATCTTGGGGACAGATACTTCATTTGGAACTCCAATTCCCGTAAAGCCCAGAATGACAGTAATAATTGGACATAGTAGACAGAAGAAGGCATAAGGCAGATATTCCAGAGTCCCGACTCCTAGCACTCCCGTCAAGAATACTCCGCATACGCTCCAAGGAACCAGTGGATTAACAACTGTTCCGGCATCCTCTAGCACACGCGACAAATTTTTACGGGCTAGCCCTAGCTTTTCAAAGCTTGGTAGAAAGGCTCTTCCTGGCAAAATAATGGACAGATATTGCTCCCCAACCAGCACATTAATACTAAGGCTTGACATAGCAGTAGACAAAATCAGTCGTCCGCGAGTTTTTACAAACCGCTGAATACAGGAAACCAGATTCGAAATCACACCGATTTCATATAAGATTCCGCCTAAACCTAAGGCTAATAAAATCAGTGCGACGGACGATAGCATACTTTGAAGACCCCCGCGTGATAGAAGAGAATCCACTTCAGCTTGTCCAGTTGTTGAAACAAAGCCATTTTGCATGATGGTTAATAAAGAAACCAATGATTGATTCGGTTGAGTAATTAAAATCAATAGTAAGGAGGATACAATTCCTACAAATAGAGCAGGAATAGCTGGAATCCGTTTGTAAGCCATAAAAAATAAAAGCAATGGTGGCAGGAATGTACTCCAGTGAATAAATGAACTCATTTCCAAGCCCTTACGGATGGTTTCGAAATTTAGTGGAACCTGACTTGTAACAGAACTCCCTAAGTAAAAGTAGAGCACTAAAGAAATGATAAAAGCAGGAATAGTGGTCCACATCAAATGACGAATGTGTTCGAATAAATCTACTTTTGCGACCCCGGGAGCCAGATTGGTTGTATCTGATAATGGCGACATTTTATCTCCGAAGAATGCTCCAGAAATAATAGCCCCTGAAATCAATGCCAAATCAATTCCCAGCATTTTGCCCATACCAAGAAAGGCAACACCGATAGTAGCTACTGTCGTAAAGGCACTTCCAATACTAGTGCCAACGAGCGCGCACATAACAAAAACGGTGATCAGAAAGTAGTCAGCGGAAATAAGAGAGAATCCGTATAAAATCATGGTTGGAATCGTTCCGCAGGCAATCCAAACCGCAATTAATACCCCGATCAGCAAAAAAATTACTATAGAAGGAATACCAGAAATAATTCCTTCTCGAATTCCTTTATCCATTACCTTCCACGGTATTCTTTTACAAAACCCAAAGGCGACGGAGATCATGATGCACAATAAGATAGCGATTTGCGGAGGGGCCTGCAGATTGAGCACTAGATAACCAATCACCACCAATAAAATGAGAATAAGAGCGAGTGAATCTGAAATCTTTGTCCAATTAGATGATGGTTGATGCTGCATCTGAGTGACCTCCTTTTTCTGTTAGTGGTAAAATTTGTTTAGTATTACTTTAACGCTTATACGCTTTCAAGCACTAAAGCTAATTATTTATAATATCAGTTTACATGAAAAACGGAAAGTTTACAATGAGGCTAAAAAAATTTTGTTTTCTGTACGTAAAAAGGAGTGTAACCTTTTTTTTATTTTCTTACGACTAGTGGGGCAAAACAACAAAAAGGAATTAGGAGCAATGAATTGGGAAAATGAAAATCGTCCTCTGAACCACGGCCAATAGGAACAAAAATGAAAGAATGGAGGAAATCGAGAGTTTGATAGTTGTCTCATCCTTTGGTTTTGGTCATAATACTACAATGTATAATGCAGAAGAAAGGTGATGAATATGTGGAAAGAATTTCGTGAATTCGCGATGAAGGGCAACGTCGTAGATTTGGCGATCGGTGTTGTAATAGGAGGAGCTTTTGGGAAAATTGTTACTTCTCTTGTTAATGATTTAATTATGCCATTGGTTGGCTTACTCTTAGGACGTATCGACTTTTCTAATTTGTTTATAAACTTGTCTGGAACTCATTATAATACGATAGCAGAGGCAAAAAAAGCAGGTGGAGCAACACTAAACTACGGTTTGTTCCTGAATTCTGTTTTAGATTTTCTCATTGTAGCCTTTAGTATTTTTATTGTGATTAGACAGTTAAATAAACTACGTAAGAAAAAGGAAGAAATCAAGCAAGAAGAAGCAGTTACGACCAAGGAGTGTCCATATTGCATTTCTAGCATTCCTTTACAGGCTAAGCGTTGCCCAGCATGTACCTCTCAATTAGTGGATGCTCATCCTTCAGCCTAATAGCTAGAGGAGAAGATAAGTAACCAAAGATTGTCAGTTTAAAAGCAAATCTGTTACACTACTTACAATACATCCTAATATAAAAGTGAGGGAATACTGTGAACTACGATAAAGCGCATGAATTGGCACGTGCCATTAAAGATAGCGACGAGTACAAAGCATTTCTAGCAGCTCAACAAAACGTGAGTGCAGACCCAGAGGCTAGTCGCATGTTAGCTGATTTTCGTCAAAAACAATTTGAATTGCAGATGAAGCAAATGAGCGGACAAGAAGTAGGTCAAGCAGATATGGAGCAAATCCAAAAATTGTATGAAACAGTTCAGCTTCATCAAGAAATCCGTAAGGTGCTAGAAGCAGAGCGCGTTCTTGGACAGATTATGGAAGATGTTAATCGCATCATAGCTGAGCCTCTACAGGTTCTGTACGGTATTGAAAATTAATTTTTGTTTGTAAACAAAGAACGAATGAAATGAAATGCATTTGTAATTCGTTTGTAACATTCCTGTAATATTAAGGGGATAAGATAAAAACATGATGAAAACCCCCTTAAATTATATACGTGATTTGGTGTAACGGGCGCCGTTACACCCTTTTTTTTTGTCTAGGCATGGGGTAAAATTGTTGCAAGGAGCCTTTTTAAGTTAATGAAGTACATACATGATTCGTATGATAACCATATAATATCCTTCATTTGTAAAAACGGTAAACAAAGGGCAGGTGGCTAACTTGGCAACAAAGCACGAACAAATCATACAACATATTGATCGCCTTCCCATCGGAACTAAGATCTCTGTCCGACAGATCGCCAAGGATCTCGAAGTAAGCGAAGGAACGGCTTACCGCGCGATCAAAGAGGCGGAGGTACAAGGGTATGTTAGTACCATTGAACGGGTAGGAACTGTCCGGATTGAGAAAAAGAATAAGGAAAACTTTGATCGTTTAACTTTTGCCGAGGTAGTAAATATTGTGGATGGCAGTGTGTTGGGTGGTAAAGAGGGTTTACACAAGACTTTACATAAATTTTTGATAGGTGCCATGAAGCTAGAAAACATGGTCAAATATATCCAACCGGGTAGCTTGTTAATTGTTGGAAACCGAGAGCAGGCCCATCGTCTTTCTTTACAAAATGGTGCGGCTGTATTAGTTACTGGTGGATTTGATACAAGTGAGGAAGTTAAAGCGCTAGCAGATGAGCTAGAATTACCGATTATTTCTACTACGTACGATACATTCAGTGTGGCTTCTTTATTAAATCGTGCTATTTATGACCGTCTTATCAAAAAAGAGATTGTCATGGTAGAGGATATAGTAAAACCATTAGATGAGGTTCCCGTTTTATTGCCTACAGATCAAGTGAAGAAGTGGCATTTGTACACAGAAAAATATAAAGAGACACGCTTTGCTGTAGTCGATGAGTTTCGTCGGCTAGTTGGTATCCTGACATCTAAGGATATCATCGGTAATGAAGATGATGTTACTGTGGATAAAGTGATGACACGCAGCCCAATTACGACGTCACCAAGGGTCTCTGTCGCTTCCGCCGCTCATTTGATGGCATGGGAAGGAATCGAATTGTTGCCGGTTGTGGATAATTTCAAAAAGCTGCTGGGAGTCATTACACGTCAGGAAGTTCTGAAAGCGTTACAATACATGCAGAAGCAACCGCAATTAAGCGAAACCTTTCCAAATATGATCATGAGTCAGTTCCGAGAAGAAAAGGATCGGGATGAAGTCACCTACATTGGTGAAGTAACTCCTCAGATGACCAATCATTTGGGAACGATTGCAAGTGGCGTATTGACGACTGTCATGACAGAAGTAGCCTGTAATGAATTGCGCCGACATCGACGTGGTGATATGGTGCCGGAGAACATTACCGTTTATTTCTTAAAGCCAGTTCAGATCGAAAGTCAATTAAAGATAAAACCGCGTTTACTAGACGTGAGCCGCCGCTTTGGCAAGGTGGAGGTAGAAGTGTTCCACCGCGATCAAATGGTAGGAAAAGCAATGGTTACAGCGCAGGTTTTGGAAAGATAATGCGGATGATAAAATGATAAAACCGGAGCGAGGAATGATTTCCTGCTCCGGTTTTTGCGCTGTGGAAACGTGAAATTTTTTGAATTGAGAGTAGTAAGAACGATCGGACTTTACAAATCATCTGAGCACTTACCAACAACTTCTTACATACGAAAACCCAAATAGGTTACACCAGCGATGAATAACATAAAGATCACGACAAGCAATTGACAAAAACCTGTGCCGGAAAAGAAAAAACTACCTAGTTTCCATTTCCGTTGATGCGTAATATAGTTGGGCGGAGCGGAAGGCTCCGGCTTTGGTAGCTGGTCCATATAAGCTGAGACATCTAGTTTTAAAACGCTAGCGTAACTTTTCACAAATCCTTGGACATACACTTGATGAGGAATTTTAGAAAATTCCTCTTGTTCGATTGCCTCCAAATAAGACAACGGGATATTTGTTTTTTGATGAATATCTGTTAGGCTAATCCCTTTTGAAATCCGTGCTTCTTTCATAACGAACCCAATTCTCTCCATACAAATTGCTCCTAAACAAAATTCTCGCATGCTTGCTTACACACTCATAAACAGACCTGAATTAATTACTCATTATATGACGAGTAAATCAAACCTCCTGTTACATCTGTGCAAAAAATTTTCAAACATTCTTCATTATATTGTGTTATGAGAAAAAGAGATACCTGATCTTTATATTTATGATAAGTATATTATTTGTAAAGATCAATATATGATAACCCATTTATTTTCGTTATCACAATAATAAAAAACTGCCATCCTTCTTCCGTTTTGAAAGGATGGCAGTTTTTCGTTACTTTATAGATCATTTTATTTTAGTGTTTCCGCTACTCGTAACCATTCTTGTTTGTTGCGGATATAGTGTTTTGTACCAAGCACGAGATTAATAATACCTACTAACAGCATTACAAAAGCAACCCCAATCCGAATTCCATCTAAGTCCTGAAAGGAAAATTGATTGAGACCAAATAAGATGAGCAGGCAACCTAAGGAAATATTCATTTTTCCAAGTGTCATACGGGATTGCAATGGATGAAGACCACGACGACGAGCGTTAATGCTATAGTAGACTCCCATGATGAGGGAGGCAATCATGCCGGTAAAATAAATAGCAAACCACATCATGCAACACCTACCCTTCCTTTTTCAATTAACAAATCATGACATCTGTATTATAGCATACTTATTAACGGAAAAATTCGTATGTTCTTACAAGTCCTATCCTTCTGTTACACGAATAAAGGTTCGCCTCAATTGCTCCTTCGGGTATAATAGGAATATACGAAGATCAGTAGGGAAGGAGCAAGATGATGACAGCATCCTTCGTTCATTTACATGTGCATAGCGAATTTAGTTTATTAGATGGGGCCGCACGGATTGATCAATTGGTGCAAAAGGCTGCTGAGCTTAAGATGCCGGCCTTAGCAATTACAGACCATGCGAATCTATACGGAGTCATTCCTTTTTATAAAGCATGTCTTGAGAAAGGAATTAAACCTATTATTGGCATGGAAATTTATCTAATTGATGGAGATTTGCGTGATCGGGTGACACGACAAACCAAGGCCCCTTATCATTTGACATTACTTGCCGAGAATGAGCAAGGCTATAAAAATTTAATTCAGTTATCTACAATTGCTCATACAGAGGGGTATCAAATACTGCCGCGAATCAATCGAGAAAGGCTGAAGCGATATGCAAACGGCCTGATTGCGCTAAGTGGTTGTACAGAAGGAGAGATTAACCAGCTTTTATTAGAAGGCGATATAGAGGCAGCAAGACAAGCCGCTAGCTGGTATGCTGATGTTTTTGGCCCACAGCGCTTTTATCTGGAGCTTCAGGATCATGGGACTGAAAAAGAGCGTCGCCTAAATCAACGTATATTGAGATTGCATGAGGCGACACACATTCCGCTAGTAGTCACAAATAACGTGCATTATGTGGAAAAGCAGGAAGCAGAGCTACATGACGTGCTGCTGGCTATCGGCCAAGGTGCAACCATTACAGATACTAACCGATCTCGCTACGAGACGGAGGAATATTATCTTAAATCGGCAGAAGAGATGGCTGGTCTGTTTGTCTACGCGAAAGAGGGACTACAAAACACCCTTCGTATAGCGGAACGCTGTCAGGTGGAAATTCAGTTAGACCAACACATTTTGCCACGGTTTCCGTTACCAGAGGGAGTAGAGGCGGAGCAATATTTACGACAAATATGTGAAGAAGGCTGTGTCAAGCGTTACGGTGCTCTACATGCCGAGGTGCAGGAGCGCCTAGATTATGAACTATCTGTCATAACCGGGACAGGCTTTACCGATTATTTTTTAATCGTTTGGGATTTTATGAAATATGCTCATGAGCAAAAAATAGCAACCGGTCCGGGGCGAGGATCAGCGGCAGGCAGCTTGGTCGCCTACGCGCTCTCCATTACCAATGTAGATCCGCTTGCTCACGATCTGTTGTTTGAACGCTTTCTCAATCCAGAGCGCATTACGATGCCTGATATTGATATTGACTTTGCAGTGGAGCGGCGTGACGAGGTTATTCATTATGTAGCAGACAGATACGGTCATGATCGGGTGGCGCAGATTATTACCTTTGGTACACTTGCTGCACGGGCGGCCGTGCGTGATGTTGGCCGAGCCCTAGGCTTATCACTTGCTTTGGTAGATCGCGTAGCGAAAATGATTCCACAATCTCCATCTATGACCTTTGATAAGGCCTTCAAGCTTAATCCTGACTTGGAGCGTTTAACGGAGGAAAATCGAGACGTAGCCAAGCTGATCCGGCTAGGCCGGGGATTGGAAGGATTACCGCGCCATGCTTCTACGCATGCGGCTGGGGTAGTGATTTCACGTGAACCCTTAACAGAATACGTACCCCTGCAAGAGGGAAGTGAAGGGCTATTACTTACTCAGTTCCCAATGGATATTCTAGAACAGGTCGGTTTGCTAAAGATGGATTTTTTAGGTCTACGCAATCTGACTATTATTCAGGAAACGTTAAAGGAAATGAACCGTCAGGGCATCCCTTTGTCATTAGACTCATTGCCAATGGAGGATGCAAAAAGCTTTGCAATGCTAACACGCGGTGATACAACAGGTGTGTTTCAGCTAGAATCAGCGGGAATCCGTAATGTACTTCGAGATTTAAAGCCGACCTGTCTTGGTGATATCGTAGCTGTTCTTGCTTTATATCGTCCAGGGCCTATGGAGATTATTCCAGACTATATCAAAGCCAAGCATGGGAAAACTCCCGTACACTATGCTCATCCCGATTTAGAAGCAATTTTGCAAGAGACACACGGCTTTATTATTTATCAGGAGCAAATCATGCAAATTTCTTCTAAAATGGCAGGCTTTACTCTAGGTGAGGCTGATATTTTACGGCGGGCCGTAGGGAAAAAGAAACGTGAGCTATTGATGGAACAACGTGAGAAATTTGTGGCAGGCAGCATTGCCCAAGGATATGAGGAGCAGCTTGCCAATGAGGTTTATGATTTGATTGTTAAATTTGCCGACTACGGTTTTAATAAAGCCCATTCAGTAGCGTATGCGATTATTGCCTATCAAATGGCGTATTTAAAAGCGAATCATTCACTAGCTTTTATGGCCTCATTACTATCCATGTCAATTGGCAGCCAAGGGAGGATCGCGGAGTATGTAGAAGAAGCAAAGCGCTTGCGCCTAACGGTGCTTCCTCCTTGCGTAAATGCAAGTGAAGCATTATTTAGTGTTGAGCCAGATAAGCAGGCGATTCGCTTCGGACTGGCTGCTGTCAAGAATGTAGGATATGGTGCAATCGAGTCAATTGTTAAAGAACGGATAAAAGCTCCGTTTTCAGATCTGGTTGATTTTTGTTCAAGAGTCGACAGTCGATTGGTTAACCGCCGTGTGATTGAGTCTTTGATTATTTGCGGGGCACTGGATTCATTGCCAGGTCATAGAGCTCAGCTTTTATTGATGCTTGATGAAGCCATGGAGAAGGGTGGTACACGTCGAAAAGACAAAGAAGCTGCTCAGTTAAATTTGTTTGCATTTACAAGTGAAGCCGGCTCTGATGATAAGGGGAATCAACCAGAACCAGAGAAGATAGAATATCCAGAGGTTCCGCCCTTCTCGCATATACAGAGCTTAAAAGAGGAAAAAGAGCTATTAGGTGTCTATCTGTCCGGTCATCCACTCGATCCCTATTCTTATTTAACACAGCATAAAGAAGTAACCATGATCCCCGATATGGATGACCTACCGCATCAGCATGTAGTAAAAATTGTAGGGATGATAACAGAGGCTAAGCGAATTCAAACAAAAAAAGGCGACCCGATGGCATTTCTACAGGTAGAGGATAAAACGGCTCAAGTAGAGGTAGTTGTTTTTCCGAAAATATTTCAAACGGCCCAAACCTTTTTATATAAAGAGGCGATCGTTGTGATTGAAGGACGTATAGATCGTCAGGGAGATACGCCTAAATTGATCGCTAACAGGATCTGGGACGGAAAAGCATTGCCTAAGCCACAGATGGAAAGCGTATTATTTATTAAAATCTCTCCAGAGCATGAAAGAGGCGATACCCTAGTTCGGTTAAAAGAATTGTTTACCAAGCACAGTGGAATGACCCCAGTTCTGCTTTATTATGAGCAGAAAAAACAAATATTACGGCTACCAAACGAATATCGAGTGGAAGCAAATAGCGAAATACTGGAGAAAATGAAAGAAATAGTGGGAGATGAGTGTGTAATTCAGAAAGAATTGCCCATAAACGGGGGAGGATGAACGAAGTCCTCCCTTTTTTGCACTTTATAGCAGGTTTACAGTTGGAAATGATTTGATATAATGAACAGTAACGGCGTTTGAGTGGTCTGACCACTTCGACATACAACAATATGGGTAATTTACTCAGGCGGGAATGGAGTGATTTAGGTGTCGAATTTAAGAGAAGAAGCTCTTGAACTTCACAGAGTACATCAAGGAAAGCTAGAAGCAGTTACGAAGGTGCCAGTGCGCGATGCACATGATTTAAGCCTAGCATACTCGCCTGGTGTAGCCGAACCTTGCAAAGAGATTTTTAATGATCCTAGCAAAGTGTACGAATATACCATGAAAGGTAATTTGGTAGCTGTAGTTAGTGACGGAACGGCCGTGCTAGGACTTGGTAATATCGGTCCAGAAGCTGCAATGCCTGTTATGGAAGGAAAAGCCGTATTATTTAAATCGTTTGCTGGAGTAGATGCATTCCCGATCTGCTTAAATACAACGGACAAAGAGAAGATTATTGAAACAGTAAAGCTTCTAGAGCCAACTTTTGGAGGCGTAAACCTAGAAGATATCGCAGCACCTGCATGCTTTGAGATCGAGGAACGTCTGAAAAAAGAAACGAACATTCCAATTTTCCACGATGACCAGCACGGAACAGCCATTGTAACTGCTGCGGGTCTCATCAATGCTTTAAAATTAGTGAATAAAAAAATAGAAGATATCCGTGTAGTTGCCAACGGTGCTGGAGCCGCTGGTATTGCAATTATTAAACTTTTACTTAGCATGGGTGTAAAAGAAGTAATTATGTGTGATACAAAAGGAATTGTGTATGAAGGCCGCCAATTTGGTATGAATCCAGTGAAAGAAGAAATCGCTTTACTAACGAACCGTGACAAAATCGAAGGCGAACTAGCAGATGCAATGGTTGGGGCTGACGTATTCATTGGTGTTTCCGCAGCAGGAGCTGTTACCCCTGAGATGGTTACATCTATGAATCGTGATGCGATTATTTTTGCAATGGCTAATCCTACACCTGAGATTATGCCGGATGAAGCTAAAAAGGCAGGAGCGGCAGTAGTAGGAACAGGGCGCTCTGATTTCCCGAATCAGGTTAATAATGTACTAGCATTCCCAGGCATTTTCCGCGGTGCGTTGGATACAAGAGCGACTCAAATCAATGAAGAAATGAAAGTAGCGGCGGTACATGCTATCGCTGATCTAATCGAGGGAGATCAGCTGCACGCTGATTTTGTTATCCCAGCTCCGTTTGATCCTCGTGTTGCTGCGAATGTAGCAGCCGCGGTTGCTAAAGCTGCGATGGATAGCGGTGTAGCTCGGATTAATGTCGATTTAGAAGAAATAAAAGCTAAAACCGTAAAACTTTCTGCTTTCTCAGATCAATAATAGGAAGTAGCCGTATAAGAGAAGGCGATAGTAATCGCCTTCTCCTGATTTTTAGCCGAAGGAGTGGAGTACGATGACAGACTCCTCCACCAATCGGAAAGTGTATGAAGGAATTCTCATGCAATTGAACGAAATCATTGCAGAAGAGAATTTACGTCCTGGGGATAAGCTCCCCTCAGAGCGAGAGCTTTCCGAGCGATTAAGTGTTGGGCGTTCCTCTGTACGTGAGGCGCTACGAGCTTTAGAGCTGTTGGGTCTAATAGAGACAAGACGTGGGGAAGGCACTTTTTTAAAGCATTAGAGGCATAACCGGTTGATCGATTTATTAGGCTCTTACATTTTACGTGATGCAAAAACCAAAAAAGATCTCGTAGAAATGCGTAAGATCCTAGAACTGGATGCTGTACGTCTTGCGTGCACCAGAGCAGGGACTAGGCACTTTGAGGAAATGGAGCGCATTTTGGATTCTGCTTGGGATAAGTTGGAGCGAGGAGAGATTCCTTGGGAGGAAGATTACTTATTTCATCGGGTCATATGCAGATCGAGCCGCAATTCTGTCTTACACCGGATATGGGCTCCGCTCGTGGAATATAGTGGTGGGATTCGCAAAGACTCAATAGCACGTGAAGGAAGAGCGCGTATTGCTCATCAGGAACATGTGCAGGTTATGGAGGCAATACGCGAAGGTAACGCAGTAAAGGCGATGGAATATATGAAGGTACATCTTGACAACAGCATGTTATAAATTGCAGGTGCTGTAGGGGCTGTGATATGATGAGGCACAGATTGTCAGATTTACAGCAGTAAGGAGGATTATCATGTGGACTGTCATCTACATCGCTCCTAGCGCCAAGATTGCCGAACGTATTCAACACCGTTTAACAAGTGAAGGATTTCTGGTGAAGGTTCGTGAGGCTAAAGTATCCAAGCAATATGAGATACTGGTGCCAGAGGGCGAACTGTCCGAAGTGCAAGAGGTTCTCGGCACGGTTCTTCACTGAAACAAATGTGAGGTGATAGTGTGCTCAAAGATCTTTTTGGGAAAAAGCGCAAATTTGCGACTGTACCAAGCGTGTCAATGACGCAGGAAGTCCCGACTGTTGAACCCAAAGAGGTTCCAGAAGGTCTTATGCATAAATGTTCCCATTGCGGAACAATTCATTATTCCAAGGATTTGGAGAAGAATTTAAGAGTCTGCAAAGGCTGTCAGCATCATTTTCCTTTATCTTCTCCAGAGCGCGTACAATCGCTACTGGATAATGGTAGCTTTACGGAAGAATTTGATGCTAATTTAATTTCAGATAACCCTCTTAATTTTCCGGGGTATGAAGATAAATTAGAACAAGATCGTTCCAAAACAAATTTGAACGAAGCGGTTATTACGGGCGAGGGTCTGCTTCAGGGGATGCCTGTTGTGTTAGGTGTCATGGACTCGCGCTTTCGGATGGGAAGCATGGGCGCAGTTGTTGGTGAAAAAATTACACGGGCAATTGAACGCGCTATTGAGCGTAAGCTGCCATTTATCCTGTTCTCTGCTTCTGGTGGAGCACGTATGCAGGAAGGAATGATCAGCTTGATGCAGATGGCAAAAACCAGCGCTGCATTGGCTCAAATGGAAAATGAACGCTTGTTGTTTATCTCCGTATTAACTCATCCGACTACCGGTGGTGTATCTGCCAGCTTTGCCTCGCTTGGTGATATTAATATTGCCGAACCAGGTGCTCAGATTGGGTTTGCTGGTCGTCGTATCATTGAACAAACGATTCGTCAGGAGCTTCCTAAGGATTTCCAAACTGCGGAGTTTCTCTTAAAGCATGGGCAGCTTGATATGGTAGTGCATCGCAAAGATATGCGAGATACTTTAGGTACATTGGTCGCTTTGCACACACATAGGGAGGGAGAATAATGGCAACAGATCTCTCATTTGAAAAACCATTAGTAGAGCTGCGCGATAAAATTAAAGAACTACGTAAGTTTACAGAAGAAAAAGGGATTGATTTTACAGATGAAGTAAAGCGTCTGGAGGAAAAAGCGAAGGATTTGGCCGAGCAAATCTACGGGAATTTAACCCCGTGGCAACGCGTGCAGATTTCTCGTCATCCAGAGCGTCCCACTACGTTTGATTATATCAAGCATATCTTTACTGATTTTATGGAATTACATGGGGATCGTTCCTACGGAGATGATTTGGCGATTGTTGGTGGTATTGCACGCCTAGAAGGCCGGCCTGTCACAGTTATCGGGCATCAAAAGGGGAAAGATACCAAAGAAAATATTAGCCGTAATTTTGGTATGGCTCATCCAGAGGGTTATCGTAAAGCGTTGCGATTAATGAAGCAGGCCGAGAAATTTGGTCGACCGATCATTACATTTATTAATACGCAAGGGGCTTATCCAGGTAAAGCAGCAGAGGAGCGCGGACAGAGCGAAGCGATTGCTCGAAATTTACTTGAGATGGCTAATTTCACGGTGCCTATTATTTGTGTGGTCATCGGAGAAGGTGGTAGTGGAGGAGCTTTAGGCATTAGTGTCGGTAACTATATCTATATGCTTGAGAACTCCGTTTATTCGGTTATCTCTCCAGAGGGAGCTGCGGCTCTTTTATGGAAAGATTCTAGTCTCGCGATGCGGGCAGCCGAAACCATGAAAATTTCTGCCCCAGATTTATTAGAATTAGGTATCATTGATCAAATCATTCCAGAACCATTTGGTGGGGCACATCGTGATTTAATCCAACAAGCAGGCTTTATTAAGCAGTCGTTGCTTAATGGTTTAGCTGAGCTGGAAAAACTGTCCCCTAAAGAATTAGTACAGCATCGTTATAACAAATTTAAACAAATTGGCACATTTACTTCCCTTTCATAAAAAAGGGGAGTTTTTTGCTTTTTTAGACGCTCAAAATCTGTTAGAATCAGTATTCGGAAGACGATCTTGGCAAAAAAAGAAAAACTAACAAAAAGTATGTCACAAATTCCAAAATGGAGTGGCTAAAACCGGAAGTTTGTTGTATAACAGCCTATCAATATACGCCATTTATACATACTGCGTGACCAATTTACCGGATTGGTATAACACCATCCTGTTTTCCTAATTATTGGGTAAATATTTGTGGTTTCGATTGTATGAATTTGGTGTCTATAGACTGTTAGCAGGATTTTGTTAACAAAATTTTCCCCAGGTTTCTCATTTTCGTTACCAATAGAAAATGATGCAGAGAGCCATCCTAAGGAAAGGAGAAAATGAAGAGGTGAGTACGATGAAAAAAATTGCTGTTTTAACTAGTGGTGGCGATGCTCCAGGTATGAACGCGGCTGTTCGTGCTGCGGTACGTCGAGCTATTTACAAGGGCGTTCAAATTTTTGGAGTTTACAATGGATATAATGGTCTTATTAGCGGTAACATCAAGGAATTAACACTTGGTTCTGTAGGTGACAGTATTCATCGTGGTGGTACAATGCTTTTTACAGCTCGTAGCGACGAGTTCAGAACGGAAGAAGGACGAGCAAAAGCGGTTGAGCAATTAAAGAAACACGGAATTGAAGGTCTAATTGTTATCGGCGGTGACGGTTCGTTCCGCGGTGCGCAAAAACTAACTCAGCTTGGCTTCCCAACAATTGGTGTTCCGGGTACTATTGATAATGACATTCCATGCACTGACTTTACAATTGGCTTTGACACAGCATTAAACACTGTAGTAGAATGCATTGACAAAATCCGCGATACAGCTACTTCACATGAGCGTACGTACATTGTTGAGGTTATGGGGCGCGATGCAGGTGACTTGGCTCTGTGGGCTGGTTTAGCTGCTGGAGCAGAATCCATCATCATCCCTGAAGCAGATACGGATATGAAGGATATTCTGGAGCGACTACGTTCAGGACATCGCCGCGGTAAAAAGCATTCCATCATTATTGTGGCAGAAGGGGTAGGCCAAGCTTCTCAGTTCGCAGATGTCATCAAGGCAGAAACAGGCTGGGAGACTCGTGTCACTGTTCTAGGACATATTCAACGTGGTGGTTCTCCAACTGCTTTCGACCGTATGCTAGCAAGTCGTTTAGGTGCAGCTGCTGTAGATTTGCTGCTTGAGGGCAAAGCGGATCGCATGGTTGGAATTAAGAACAATACCATCGTAGACGTTGATATTGATGAAGCGCTTGATCAAAAACATCAACTAGACTTGTCAATTTACCAATTAGCGCGTTCTCTATCCATTTAATTGGTAACTTTTCAAGAAGCATAACAATTTCAGTGGCGTTCTCATGCATCTAGTTCGTTAATGAACGCCCTGTTCTTTTGTAAAACAAGAATTACTAAGCAATTTTTGGAGGGATTATTTTGTTACGCAAGGCAAAAATCGTATGTACTATTGGACCAGCATCCGAATCGGTGGAAACACTAAAAAAACTAATTAGCGCGGGTATGAATGTAGCCCGTTTAAACTTTTCTCACGGTGATTTTGAAGAGCATGGCGCTCGTATTAGAAATATTCGTCAGGCAGCAAAAGAAACAGGTAAATTGGTAGCGATCCTACTAGATACGAAAGGACCTGAAATCCGTACAGGAAATATGTCTGTAGACGCTGTAGAGCTAGTAGAGGGCAACACCTTCACTTTAACAACTCAAGAGATGGCTGGAACAGCTGAGCGTGTATCAATCACATATCCTGACCTTCCTAACGATGTAGAAGTAGGTAGCCAAATTCTAATCGATGATGGTCTAATCGGCTTGGAAGTTACAAAAATTGAAGGTACTGAAATCGTTTGTGTTATCAAAAACGGCGGTACACTAAAAAGTAAAAAAGGTGTAAACGTTCCTGGAGTTTCTATCAACCTGCCAGGCATCACTGAGAAGGACGCTGCAGATATCAAGTTTGGTATCGAGCAAGGCGTTGACTTTATCGCGGCTTCCTTTGTGCGCAAGGGCTCAGACGTATTGGAAATCCGTGAAATCCTAGATAAGCATGGCGCAAAAATTGACATCATCTCCAAGATTGAAAACCAAGAGGGTGTTGACAACATCGATGAAATTTTGGCAGTATCCGATGGTTTAATGGTAGCTCGTGGAGACCTTGGTGTAGAAATTCCTGTTGAGGAAGTTCCTGTTTGCCAAAAAATGATGATCCAAAAATGTAACCTGCTAGGCAAACCAGTTATTACAGCAACACAAATGCTGGATTCTATGCAACGCAACCCACGTCCAACTCGTGCAGAAGCAAGTGACGTAGCGAACGCGATTTATGATGGCACAGACGCTATCATGCTTTCTGGTGAAACAGCAGCAGGTAAATATCCAGTAGAATCGGTTCAAACCATGAACAGCATCGCTCTACGTGCAGAGCAAAGCTTGAACTATCGTGAAGTAATGAAGGCTCATGCAACTTGCAACCGTGTAACAGTAACAGACGCAATTTCTCAAGCAGTAGTAAAATCTGCTCTTGATCTAAATGCAGCAGCAGTTATCTCCTCTACAGAAAGTGGACATACAGCTCGTCTTGTTTCTAAATACCGTCCAAAAGCACCAATTATCGCAGTAACTCCACATCAAGGTGTTGCTCGCCGTCTTTCCTTAATGTATGGAGTGTACCCAGTTGTAACGAAGCAAGCAGAAACAACAGATGAAATGTTTGACATCGCTGTACGTGAAGCTTTGACAACAGGTATGGTTAAACACGGTGATTTGGTTGTAATTACAGCAGGTGTTCCGGTTCGTGAAACAGGTACAACCAACCTATTGAAAATCCATGTAATTGGCGATGTACTTGCTAAAGGACAAGGGATCGGGCAAGCAGTAGTGACTGGGAATGTTGTCGTTGCTCGCACAGCAGAAGAGGCAATGAGCAAAGTACAAGAAGGCTCCATTTTGGTATGCCTAGGTACTGATTCTGATATGATTCCTGCATTTGAACGTGCGGCAGCAGTCATCACTGAAGAAGGCGGACTTACTTCTCATGCAGCTATTGTCGGCTTGAACCTAAATACACCTGTTGTAATCGGTGTAAACAATGCTACAGCTATCTTTAAGGATGGTATGGAAGTAACTGTTGATTCAGAACGTGGTAAAATCTTTACTGGTATGGCTCCTGTACTATAAGAGGCGTTTGTTTCTAGAAAGAAAAGGACTATCGAGATTATTCGATGGTCCTTTTTGTGCTACTATATGAGAGAAGGCTTTACGAAGTTAGGAGGCTATAATGAAATGAATCCAGCTTTTTATCATACCTATCAGCTTCGGGTTCGCTACAGCGAAACAGATCAAATGCAAATTGTATATCATGCAAACTATCTAACATGGTTTGAACTTGGACGAACTGAATATATTAGAGAAGTAGCTGGAATATCATATAAAGGGGTAGAGGAGAAGGGCGTACTATTGCCAGTAACCAACGCAACCTTATCTTTTCATTCACCAGCACGCTATGATGATGAGATTGAAATCCGCACGTTTATTGAGCATATAACGCCCATCCGTATGAACTTTGGTTATGAGATTTATCGGGTCAATGACAATAAATTATTAGTGTCAGGGAAGACAGAGCATGTTTTTACGAATCCACAAATAAAACCAATCCGTCTTCCTAAAGTGATTCCAGAGCTGTATTCCTGTTTACAAGCTGAACATGAAAAATATCTCGGATAAAGAATTGGTTTGATTAACCGGCAGAGGAAGTGATATGCCCATGTGGTTACGAATGTTGTTTGTGCTTTTTTTAATCATACCGATTTTGGAGATTTGGGGAGTTATTGCAGTAGGAAAAGTGATTGGAGGACCTTGGACGATCCTGTTGGTCATTTTAACATCGGTGGTAGGGGCCTATCTTGCTAAAAATCAGGGAACGCAGACCTTAAAATTATTACAGCTACAGCTATCGCGAGGACAAATGCCGACTGACGCATTGTTGGATGGCTTGTTTATCCTATTTGGCGGTTTTTTACTTGTGTTTCCTGGATTTTTCACTGATATCATTGGTATTATCTTTTTAATACCATATACGAGAATGATATTGCGCTATTTCTTAAAAGCATGGATTATGTCGATGATTGCTTCTGGGAAAATGATCAAGTTTATTCATTTTAGAAGATAAGAAAAGAGGGGCAAGCGACCTGATGGGATGGTAGTAGCCCCGTCAAGTAGACAATGAAAAAAGAGTAAGTTCGTTATGC